>Ga0179591_1227746_pt1 | contig 13983 bp, 11 predicted proteins | sample CZOMad2_1_08_16f_FD_182891 | JGI IMG/M metagenome (GOLD analysis project Ga0179591, IMG submission 182891) | Vadose zone soil fungal communities from Angelo Coast Range Reserve, California, USA - CZOMad2_1_08_16fungal (PacBio error correction) | ecosystem: Environmental > Terrestrial > Soil >...
GCAGGCCGACGAAGAAGAACTATGAAATAATCCTCCTATTCGCCAAGCCGCCGCGAAAAGCTTCGGGGGGTGATTAAACCAGAGATGAACGCGATTTGCTTCAATGCCATTGGTCTTATCTGTGGGAGAGAAGGCACTTCGTTGATATAAGACGTAGAGGTAGCTGAGGAGAAAAGGCTAAATTTCTGAGCATAAAAGAGAAAAGTTCGGCAAATAAAGTGTTCTTCTTTTGTAAAAAGGGCCATGGAAAGGGCAGCAGGAGGGTAAGAAAGGTGGGCGCCCAGAGAAAGTGCTTCGATAGGAAGCTCTTAGGGCGGTCAAGAAAGCTGCCAGGGAAGCTGTGGAAGTTGGACCCGGGTTAAATTTTGTTTCGACAATAGGAGAGGATAGGGCTCTAGTCATTGCGAAGAAAAACGGCGGAAGAATGCGGAGAGAATCGGGGGCGAGGTATTTCAGGAAGGGTAAAAAAAAAATGGGCGGCAGGAAAACTAAAGGTTGGAGGGGAAGAAGAGAAAAGGTGATCTACCTTCAGTGAAAAAGAAGGGGAGTCGCCGTAAAGAGAAGATGGGAACGCAAGAAGTGGAAAGGGGAGGAAAGCTTCTAATCCTCCGTACAGTTACGCAGCCTGCACGTTAGCAAAAATACATTCATAAGCACTTGGGGACGGGGAACAAGCAAGACTGTCAAAGAAAAAGAAGTAGGAGCGGGATACGAGGAGGGATTCAAGGGGGAAAACCGAGGGCCTACTTTCGGTGGGGTGAACCTCGGTTATTGAGAAACAACAGGCACCTCAGGTAAGGGGCCACCGGAGAAACCCCGCATGTGGAGGGAGAGAGATGGGGGACAAAACATATCAAAGGGACTAAAATTGTAGGAAAAAAACGAGTCACATTAACCGACAACGCGAGAAAGGGCGCTTGACCAAACTTGACTGTCAGGAGGGAAGGGGAAGGCAACACATGAAGAGGGTCCAGGGGTAAAGGGTCTAGCTTTAGAAAAAAGTAGAAACATCGATCAGCTATCTTAGTGGTGCTGCAGCTTTCAAGGTCAAAACGAAACAGAATAACGTACGAGAGAGGGAACAGGAAGAAGCTTTCTTATAGATGGATTCTCCTGCGGGCAAGTTTTCCGAGAAGTAAAAAGATCCGCTTACATTCTTGAAAAATGAGAAGAGATGAGGCATGGGGCGCAGAAGGACCCACGCGCGAGGGAAGGAGAAGTGCTACTAAATTATCCACGACGGAAAAGGGGGCGGGGTTGTTAGAAATCGAAGAAAACAAAAAGAGAAATATATATATTAGACCATACGAGGAGAGACGTAGGGTTGGTTTGGAAAGGGTGGGGTCATGAATAGTGAGGCCACGACAGAATCTCAGTGACCTGAAAGAAAAGAAAAGACTGCCAATGCAAAGGGAGAGAGTATCAACCCAACTTTTTAAGAAGGGAAGAAGGGATCGTGTCAATAATATAGTCATAAGGGAAAGCATGCGCAGAAAATACGAAAGGAAAAAAAATTTAGGCAGGACGGACTAAGACTCGGTAGGGGACTATATTCTGAGGGGAAATCAACTAGGAACAAGAAGGGGCGGTAGGTTGGGGGGGGTGACCAGGTTACAAGAAGAGGCTATTAAAAAATCGTTAACTGGACCAGGTGCGGAATGCTGGGGAAACAAAAGGATTAACAAAAAAATTATGAGGATTACAGCCCCTGCTCGTAGAGGGGGCTGACGCTGGTGAAACGAGGTCAGATTTAGTCCTAGGTGGGCCGAAGAAGAAATCTAGCCGACACCAGGAAGGGGTGTAGAGGGGCCTCTGAAACTTCCTCATTAAAAGTAAATCCAACCCAGGTCGGGGAGAGGCTTGTTGAAATCGCGGGGAGGCTACTCATGAGGGCAGAGTTCCCTCATCTTGGGCCTGCCCATACAGACTAGCGATGCAGTGTAAACGTGAAGCTGGAAACGAAAGGTGAACTAAGCAGTCTGATACCGGCCGCCGCAAGGGGAATCGCCGTGGGGGGGCTTCGGAGATTAAAAGAAGCAAGCCGGTCTCGACACGCATGGGGAGATCACAAAACCTTGATTTCTAAAAAGTCCACATGGGGGGGCGCGAAGAGGATCAGGGTGGGGGGTACATTTCCTGCACGCGGGGTCCTTTAGCGCATCATAGGGGGAGCACCAGCATCGTCGGATATCCCTCCTTTGTCGCAAACTACCGGGACATCACGGTCCAACGAAAGAAAAAACGTCCTTTTAAGGTATGATTCGGGAGAAAAGGGATACCGCTCCATTCACACCCCCCCCGATCGCCGCAAAACGTTCTCTGGGAGAAAAATGCTGGACAAAAATTAACTGATGCAGACTGCCATGAAGGAAAGGTACACAAAATGACGCAACAAGAAGGTCGAGGGTGCTCGGAGCTCCACAGATGTCATAACTACGTGCACGGCGAGTAGAATTCTTAGATCACCTAGTACCGGGCTAGACCAACTATAAAACAAAGTGGGGGAAACCGGAGGGGGATTCCCATAGTCCAGTCATCAGTGGAACCCGAAGATGCGCCGTAGGGTTTCTAATGTCCCGGAGAGTCTCTGTGTCTGCTTTGTAGGCTCCTGGTGACCTAAACACAGAAGACGATGTCGGGGGCTGGCTCCTGGATCGTTGGGGAAAGGGAGTCAAACACCAGAGAAGCAGGGACGAAGTGGGTCACGGGTTTCCCGGGTGCCGGAAAAAGGTAAAAAGAGCCATGATCTGGGACTCGGGAAAATAGGGGGGGGGGGGAAAGAGGGACTTCTCTACCCTACATGATGGTAAAAAAGGGCTATAAGAACATGTATGAGAGAGGGGAGGGATACAGCGCTAATACTTCCAGTGATTATCGATCAAAGAAAAGGCTCTCCGGTGGAGCTAAGACGCAGAGGTGAAAGTTTTAATGTCTTCGCTTGGGGCAACAATTTATACCGGAAGGAAATGAAAGATGCTAGAATGGTCGGGGGGAGGGTTCGGCATCGAAACTGGAAGGCGGGTTCGTGCTTTAAAATAACAAGGAATAGAAGGGAAAAGAACAGACTTCTCAAAGTTAAGAGGAGGAAAGGGTTGGCTTCAAGACCACGACCCACGGAAATGAAGAAAAAAACCTAGTGCAGAGAAAGGGGAATCCACCAGAAAGATCATTGGGGGACACGGGTGTTGAGGAATTGTCAGCCTGCGGGGCACCACGTAAAACATCCACTGAAAAAAAGCTGAATCGGCGATAGGGGGGGAAACTACTGGGAACCTCCTCTAAGGGACTCGAGGGAAAACAGGCCACCAAACTAAGAGGTCTAAGGACCGTCGGCTCACATGAATTAGGGTCCCGAGCATGCCGGAGGTTGTGTCAGGAAGAGAGGGGGGGAGGGGGCAAACGCGGTCCTTCTCCTCGGGAACTAACGATGTAGACGGCGCTTTCGAAGGCGGGGTGGGACTGGGGGGGGGTTCAGCGCTCAATGCTCAGAAAAACAAAAGCTCCTGTGAAAAGATGACTGTCAGGGATGGATGAAAAAGGGATCACTGGGTGTAGAAAAGGACTGAAGGTGTCGGTTGGGTCAGGGGGACAGTGGGGGGGGGGGGCGACGCATCATCGAAAGCAAAGGGAACGCTTACCGAGGAAGCGGAACAGCCGAACAGCAGATTTCGATCCCGAAAAGAACCACAAAACCGGAAAGAGTAAGGTCGGTCTTGAAGGGAAAGGAGAAAACAGGAGGACAAAACCCAAGAAATTCGAGTCAAGAAAAGCAAACTCGCTTCTGTCTGAAAGAGCGCAGGGGCGAGAAGGGATGGAGAGGGGTGGGGACCTGAACGGAGTTAGGGCAAAGGCTTCACCGATCTACGCGAACTTCCCAACATGAAATCGGAGAGTGAAACCTCCTTTGGGGGGGGGTGAAAATTCAGACCATAAAAGAAACAACCGAGGAGTTCAAAGGCTTAAGGGATGAAGTTGCAGTTTGAATCAGAGGCAAGTAAAAAAAAATAAAAGCAGGGGAAAAAAATTAGATAACTCTTTCTTGAAGGGGGTTGCAAGATTTCACCTGAACCGGGCAAAGATATCTTCTTAGAGTCGGGGGTGGCGGGAAACAACTTAGCTAACTGATCAAGAAGAAAACCTCAAGCGCAAAGATTCGAAAGTCCATGATCACCACGGTCGGGGGAAACAATAGTAGTCAGGCTATGGGAATCTCTAATACACATTGGTCGTATAGTTTTTCTCTCTCAAAAGGAGGGGATCAACGAAGGTAGATGATAGAGAATGGGACCGGACTTTGTCAATGGGTCGATTCCAAGCTGGGGAGGACTAGATCAACGAGAAATAGTGTTCTTAAAAGGTGTAACAGTGAAGGGAATGTTAGCTCATTGTGTTGGGGGGCAGCAGGGGAAACAGAAAAAATTTGCTAGGATCTAGGTGCAGGGTAGGTCCTCCTTCGGCGGAGAAACTAACGAAATCACGTAAAAGGCCTTTTTCTGGAAGGGGGCCCTTAAATTAAGGTTGTGTGAGAACACCGGGAGTCTTTTCTCGACGAGCATGGGGGGCAGAATAGAATCGGTCTTCCTTGGTTTTGTTCTGGTTATTTTGTGTCATCCAAGTCTAATCGAAAATCACGGAAACTTTACCCAAGTATAGGAGGAAGCCGAAATTTTTACAGTGGTGCGAAAAAAAAGTGGGGTAAAAAATCGCCCAGAGGGAGGTGGGGAGCGGATTGTCGTCATTACTCGACGAATAAAAAAGCAACGACTGAGACGTGCTTCGGAGGATCAGCAAAAAAGAAAAAAAAGGAACCTTTCGGGGGCAAAAGGAACGGTAGTAAATATGCTCTATGGGTCTGGTGGTGAAAGGGCAGAAATTGACAAGAAACTGCGACAAGATGCTTCCTTATAGCAGCGAGAGAACTGATGCAGGGGGAAAATCCCAATACCGGAAAGGCAAGAAGGGGCGGTGAGGGTGAGTTTACGTCTTATTCTGGGGGAAGAGAAGGGTTCCAATCGCAAACAATATTTGGCGTATTCTATATGGGGTCTTCCAGGCCTACACGGGTGCGACGAAGTATGAACAAAAAAGAAGAAAAGGAAACCTCGCCTGGACAGGAGGCAGGGAATCCCAGCATCCAGGCAGGAGCTTCCTTCTGGGTCACAGCAAGGTACAGTAGGTCCAGTTTACGAAGTGTCATCTGACGCTGATGAAGTGACAACGAAGTCCTGACTTTGTTGCGATGTTGAGGGGGGCCACGGGGCAACATTTAAGCAGAGGAAAGGGAAAACTTTCCGCGTGACGACCTGTTTGAGGAAGAACTTGCGACTGAAAGCACGGAGGTAGAAAATTATCAAGGTCACCAAAGAAACTGACGCGATGCAATGCATGGAAAAAACAAGGGGGAGCAATCGATTACTTCATTTGGGAGGTACGTAAGGATCCCATAGAAGTCGGCGTGGAAAGGAAAGGGGTTCGGGTGGAAAAAAAAACCAAAGGCCTAAACAAAGGCCGGGGAAGTCTGCAACAGGTGCGTATTTTCATAATCTCTCTCACAAAGAGAGAGAGGATTTTCTACCCACTTCAAAAAGGTTGAAGAGGAGGCAGGTGGGTATCAAAATTTTTAACGGAAATCGGACACCCAGGGAAAGTTCGGAGGGGGAGAGTTACGAAATGACCCAAAAAGGAACTCGAGGATGTTGAACAATTTCTCTGATAGTTCGGGGGGGGAAGGATCATGCAAAACTTCTACTACGTACACGCATGAAATACATCTAAAGGCCTAAAAACTTGAGGAATGACGGCCCCGTCTTTCATAGAGGGAGAGGAGGTGGGGGCAATCGTACACCAATCGTGCACAAGGAGTAATGCTTATCGATTTGTTACCGGTTCAAAATCTATTAAAAAGAGGGAAATGGGACCGATATGTGAATGATTGGAACCAGGAGGCCGGAGGGGAAAGGGAAGGCTGTTCTTAGTCAGGGGGGAACCACTAAGGCTCGGGTACGGGTACGCGTGGGTTCGGACCACTTCGCCTTTAGCCTCGTTAGCCGAAGACTAACACGAAACGATGTGTTTGGTCGGGGGTGGGAAGATTAACCCGACGCCGATAATCCCAGAGGAACTAACCCAGAAGCCCGTCTTCACACTCCAGGTATGATCCGAAGGGGAAGGTCTCTACGGGGAGACGACTTCAGCTTTCAAAAGCGAAGGGAGGTGGGAGGATGCCAACGGGCAACAACAGAATGAGGGGGAGGGGGGTCCTACTTTAACTGAAACGAACGGGGAAAAACGCGCGGGCTTGATCAACCACGTAATCCAGCGGAGAGTTTGGCACTTCGGCGAGTACTGCGAAGCCCTCCGAATAAAAGAGGAACAAGAAGTCACACAACCTTACACCGCAAACAGTTTAGGCGTCTCTCTCAGAGAGAGGGGGGGGTTTTCCTTACAAGAGCAAAATGAGATAATTGGAAAAGCCGGTCCCGTAGAGGTCGCCCCTCTAGTCAGGAGAGAAACGATAGAGGGTGTCGAACCCACCGTTCAAGACCCGGGAAACGGAAAAAAAAGGCCTGAAGTTAGGTAGGCACCTCTACCGGAGGACGCGCGGGAAAGTCAAGAATCGCTGCCAATTTTACGAAGGGAGGAAAACCAAAGACTGAATTACTTCCATTCCCGTCAGGGTACAACAAGATCAGAATGTTGTGCTAGGAGAGAAAGAGCAAGACCATTTCTCATCAACTAGGCCATGCGAGTAAAAGACTTTATCACCAGCAGGGGGGGGGGAGGAGGCCTCCCAACGATCTAACGGTGGCGTAGGGTCTAACCCAAGAGAAGGTCCTAAGCTTTTTTGGGCCTCAACCGATTGGGTAGCACGTAGGGCAGAAGGACTATCTACGGTGAGAGGAAGGGTTCCGGTTATTACGTTGTAACTCCACACTAAGCGGACGACAATCGGGTAACGGATCGTTCAATCTAAACACAAAAAAAGGGAAAGAAAAGAGGGGAAGAGTTTTTATGTGAATTGGGGGGAATTGCCTTGCATTCTCAACTAGGTCCACGAAGGTCACTCCCTGAAGAAAAAAAAGCACGTCGTTTGGGGAGGATGGAACTGTCGCAAAAAGCTGAGAGAGGACAATCATGCCTCAATGTCCCCTGGAGGGAGGTATCCATCGAAGAAATACGGAAGGAGAGGATAGTAAAAAAAGGACAGCCCATTTTGGGCAGCGCTATGGCTACCCGCGAGTTGGGGCCTTTTATTACTCAAACTCTAAGGGCTTGGGCAAGAGTTTTTATCATTACTTCAAGGAATGCTATAAGGTGCGTCTGGGTTCTCGTCAGGGCAGAGAAAACAGGCTTGGCGGCTGTACGCAAGACGAAGACGACAAAGGGAAAGTTGCTGCAGGAGGATTATACGGCGAAAGTAGTGGCGTCCTACACGACACTTCAGAAGTTGATCAAAAAAACTAGGCGCGCACTTGTCAATTCCGAAAAGGCATACTGCTGTGTTGCTGGGAAGAATTGTCACTGCCCCCGGGCAGCAAAAAAGGGACTAAAAGCAAAAATCGCTAAGAGGGTGGAAGCAAAGGGGAAAGGACGGGGAAGACGGGGGACGAAAAAACCGATCAAGGCCACAAAAATCAAGATTTTTCGGACGGGGAGCACGTCGGCTCATCTGTAAGGAGGTACAAGAGGAAGGGACTACTCTGATGGTGGTGCCTTGCCGGGAGGATGGGGGGGTCTGTACTGCCAAGGGCGCCGGGGGGGGGGAGGGAAACAGTGCCCTAGGTCGGCCGAGAAGGGGAGGTTTGCGTGTTTACCGCGCTGACAGGCTGAAACAAACCGGCACTGAGAAGACAGTACGGATGGCTGGATTACACGTGCGAGCAATATTTGAAAAGCGGGAAAGGGGTGCGGTTGAGGGAATCCAAAGATGGGCAGCACCTGACTGAATAAACAAACAGCAAACTTTCAGTAAAAATTTAAAAGGAGGAGGTCCTAGTACGGCGCCGACCCCTAGTGTCGATGCCGAAACACGACGAAAGTACGAGGGGGCGTCATTTTACTTCGGACAACCGAGTCCCAAAGACTGATAGAAACGTCAAACCGAGGGGAGGACTATCTGACATAGCGCTGAAAGGGGGCTGAGAGTGGAATATAAGCACGAGGAGCAGCGTGGTTTCTCCTCTACGCAGCGGGAGTATCGACTCAAAGGCCTAGGAAGCTGAACAAATTCAATAATCCCCCAAGAAGGAAAGGTTTCGTTCTGAAATCTTGGGGCAGGGGTGAGCATAAGGACATAATTACTCACCTCTGGAAACCAACTGAGAGGAAGAGTGGGGGAATTGCTTCGGGGTTGGCAAAGAATTGCCAGGAGGAAAGGCTGAATAGGTATCTGGATACTCTTGGGGTCGGGTTGACGAAAAAACGACCGAAAAGATCATCGTCTCTCCTTAATGACCACAGCCCGGAAAGAACCTTATTTGTAGGGACAAACCACATAGTGACAGAGAAAGGCTCCAAATGGGTCATAGGGTGTGCCCGCCCACTACCACTGAGGTGAGAATCGAGAGTCCAAAGCTGTCCGTCGTTTGATGCGAAAAGGGAAGAGGGCTAGAAAAAGCAACCACGGGAACGTCGGGAACAGTTACTTTCATTAAAAGTACTCAGGAAAGGGGGTGTGGGGCAAGAAGGGGGGGACCACAGAAAATTCGCATCTAAGTGCGAGGGAACTAAGGTCACGCATCATAACTCAAGGAGGAACTTTAAGACCCTCACGAAGCTTTGTTGGGGTAACCGAGGATCGTATATCTCAAGAAAGGGGACTACTCCGTTTCCTACGCCATTATCTAATCGTGCACTGGGAATTACCTGTTACCCCAACTATAGTTCTATCCTAAAAAAGGGGGGTGGATGCGAACGGTTGTGTATCAGACCTGCAAGGAGGGAGGAGGATACGCATTACGCCTCATTTACCGCAGACGCGTAAGAGGACTTTCGGCCTGAGGAGTCCTTCAACCTTCGGGTCAGCCGTAAGTGGACAAATAACGAGAGGGGGGTGGGCCCTTTTACCCTGAAACAAGACGGAAGGAACGAATCTTGCGACCGTAAGTAAAGGAGATAAAAAAAGAGAACGCTGCCTGATCAAGAAAACCGGCGTCAAGAAGGGAGAGTGGGAAGACGTTTATTCTCTCCGAGAAGGGTACTGCGGGCAAAGGGGACACTCATGTGGAGTGCTCCACTTAGGGGGATGCCTAACACGATCACAAGGGCGACCGAGGTGGAACAAAACTGAAAAGGAACCCGTCTGCAGAGCAAGGGAGTTACTAATCATCCAGGGGAGGGATCTTAAAACCGGGGGGTCAACATGGGCACGATCAGGGGGGTAAAGGGAAGATGGTAATAGCGGGTTGTTAACCTTGAACACAACAGATCAGCAGTATATTGGGGAAGTAGTTTTAGGTTTCACATTTAGAGAAAAATAGATACGAACGAGCCGGCCATCATTCACAGTTCTTCAAAGTAAAAAAGGGGGACGTTCACTTATAAAAGAATGAAGAAAGGCAAAAAAAAAGGGAAAACACGAATCCTCTATTCCAATGAATCTTGTTGGAGACCTCCAGGCGGGGAAAAGTGTGAAAAAGTTATGCGCTCACTTCGGCGTGGCAGAACAAAAGGGAGGAGAAAAAAGGGGAAGAAACCAAGACGAGTCTCAACTGTTGCGTATGGGGGTCAAAATCTCGACTAACAAAAAAAAAAGGAGGAAGCGATATTTCGACCCAGACGCCACAGGGGGGGGGAAAAAATCGCGGTGGGGGGGCCTGTTGAGCCAAAGTCTTGGGCAAAGAGAGGAGAGGGGGGGGAAAAGCCTGTGGTCTACCGGACCCAGGAACGTCGAGAGGCTCAAGAAACTGTTTTCCCGCAGGGAAGTATGGGAGGGGGTCATTGGGGGAGGTATGCTTCGACTAAGCCCAGAAGAACAGACATAACTACTTTCTGAGAACGTGATTGAAGATCCCGAAGAGCTGGAATGATATCTTCTCAAGGGGTGGCAAGCCACCCAAAAGGCAAAAAGAGACGGAGGATGATTGGTTTGGGGTGATACAGTTCAACGAGGGGAGAGGACAATAGGGAAAGGGGAAGACTGGGAAATGGAGGGGGACAAACAGGCCGGCCGCTAAACCGCAACGGCTGAACGGAGGAAAGACAGCTAGATCTCAAGGTCTTTGTGAAGGAGTGGTGGTGCGACCTCGGTCGGGAAAATTGAGAATAGGGGAGTCAAGAATCCCATATCTCCTAGCACGACCAAGGAGTGGGGTTGTCGCTTGGACCCGGATCGCGGAGAAGGAGACCTCAACTCAACAACGACCCTTCAACGGGAACAAACGGGATGGTAAGAAGAGAGGTGGAAAGCGGAGGCTCTAAGACGGCGCAGAGGGGAAAGGACGCATTCCGTGGGCAGCGACCAAAGGAACAAAGATAAGCGCTGTATTTGTAGAACAAAGTGAGAAACGGACGTAACCCGAAGGGTACGGAGCGGGCTGATGAAGAAGGGGACCGCACAGAAAAACGCGTCTGTTTTTGGGCACTTCGGCAGTATGAGAAGCCCCGGGGATCAGTACATCTACAACGCATGGGTTCGATAAAACAACTTTTCAAAAAAAACACACCGGCCCATGGGGGGGGCTCTCAGATAGACGTGTGGGGGTGAGTCCTGCCATGAGCACGAATTAGATCCATTGAGTCGGACGCAGAAGTGAAGGAAGCCCAATCTAGATATCAACCAGAGAAAGGGTGTCGACAAAACGGCAGCAAAGGCCAAACGGACACACCTTCCTCTGAGGGATTCAGTAGGCGACCTACCGCGCAAGTTGACTCGAAGCAAATTTACGACAAATGCAGGGCAAAAAGGACGTAGGCTACTTGAAAAGACAAAGCAAAACGGTGGCCACGACACCACCAACGAATCAGCGTGGGCCTTAAGGTGGCTAGGAAAACGATTGTCACTGTGACTAAAAAAAGAAAGACAGGTCTAAAGCAACCGAATGCTTGCGTCATCTCCCAAGAGAGAGAGGGGGGAGTGAGGGGGGCGAGACGTCAGCTAGGTGGTTGTACATAAAAAAAAAGAAAGTTCTCCTTCTGGTGTCTAATTCTGATATAGAGTTTTAGTCGTGATGGGCTCCGTTTAACGCACAAGACTACGACAAAAAGTCGGTCCTGGGATCGTGAAATGAGAAACCCGATCAAGCACGACGAACTAATTTTGTGGGTTAAAGCGGGGGTGTTTCCATTGGCGTCCCTGGATAACTCTTCCCAGTTATAGACTCGAAAACTCGTAGGGGGGGGGATAAGGGGAGAACTAGAGCCAGACTTAATAGGCGGACAGAAAAGAGAAGCATAAAAAATTGAGGAACGGGAGGACAGCTGACGAATACGTCAGGCTTATATAAAGAAAGAAAAGAGGGAAAGACTATGGCAATCTCTGCAGGGTAAGCTGGCATACTTCTTTGTCAAGAAAACTTTTAAATCCGGACAGAAAGGGACGCAAATGTCATTTCGAAGTTTGTCGGCAGAGGGGGAAAATCGGAGTGTTCTGGGAGTATAACGAAAAGAAATATACAGGGAAAAAAGAAGTCCAGTGGGAAATTCTCGAAGTGAATGGGGAAGTTAGCCAGGTTGCTTCAAGACCAAGGACACTTATTGTGATAACCGTGCTCGAAAGGGTCCCACAGTCATATCAGGCGCGGTGGGGGGGGGGGGGAAAATTTGAAGAGTCGGAAAGAGCAAAAAACACCGCCTTCCTCCAGCATGAGCGAATCGGCGGCAGGGTGGAAAGAGGAGCGTAAAATACAGACCAAAAAGATCCCCAGGCACCACATACGCTTAGCAAAAGAGAAGGAGCTAAAGCTTTCATATGGTACGGACCGCTAAAGAGGGGGGGGCTGGAAGCTTTTGTTTGGCGTTCCAGTAAGGTCGCACTTGAGGGGGGCCACCAAAGCCATGTACTCGCCGCTGGCGAGCGGGGGGGACTGTACCGGCTGGGGGGGGACAGGCTGGAGGAAAACCAACACTCTCACTTAGCGGACTTTCTGGAGGGGAGACACGAGAAAAAGTTGTATCAAAGCAGAAAAAGGGGGAGGGCAGAATCAACATACGGGGGGCGACTGGGGGAATCATCACGGAAATAAATTCCTTCCTGTAAAGTCTAGTAAAAGGTGTCCGCCGAAAAAGCCGAGTGGCAGGATGCAAGAAACCTACTACACTATATAGGAATTGGGGGGCGGAAGGTTAACTTCAAACGAGGGCACAAACCTCGAACAGCAACCAACGAAAAAGCTACGAACGCGCGCTGCACGATGGGCGGATAGGGTTAAAACTGGGGATGAGGGACATCTGGGAGCCCAGAGACGAGGAGTGGGTGCAGTATCTCCAGGGGTGACAATAGGAAGAGGGGGAAGAGAATTAGCCCATCTCAAAACCCATCCGGGTTTAGAACGAGAGATGGGCATATTTGTATCCAGGCACTAAGGAAAAAATCACAAGAGGAACAACACTCTTAAGGAGGTTGCATGGATCGTGGGGGTAAAACAAATGGACACCGATCCCGGGGAAAGGACTGGTCTACTCGGAGGGGGGGGTGCGGTAAAGGAAAACGCAGGGAGATAGAACCTCTAGGATCGCGAATTCGAACCGGGGGACTTACGCTTCGGTGGAACACCACCGAAGGGCCCGGCCTAGGGGCGGGCCTAAGCCACACAGTTGGAGATCGTGGGGGGGGGCGCACCCGACCGAGGTGAGCAGGAGGACGTCAAATAGGGCCGTTTTCATGAACAACGGCCGGCCAATAGGTGGAGAAGAAAGCAAGGCGGCAAAGCGTGGAGAAGGGGTAAAACCTTGACTTCAATGAATACTCAAATCAGTCAGGGGGGGGGAAAATCATTGGCGCCCAGAGAAATTTGCGCGATCGAATGGGACGAGAGGGTCGCAGGAACTACCTCAAAAAGCTTAGGCATGGTCTTGCCGTTGGGCCAAGGAGGACGGGGTTTGGGCGAACAGTTATCTTTGGAGTACTGAGACGATCATGGGGTCGTCTACTTCCTGCCTCTCCAGGATCGAATCGGAGAGAGAAGAAAAAATTAAAAAACAAATCGACCCTAAGTGGACGTGTGCGGAAATGTGGTGTGTAACTCCCTTCGTGTAGTGGGGGATCCGGAGGTTCAGCCATTAAAGCCGAAGGGAGAAGAAGAAAGAGATGACTTTATCTTCTGAGACGGAGACCGGGTCACCGTCGGGCAGACGTCAATCGGACTACATCTAGGGGACGGGGAGTGGGGGCAGCAGACCAAGAATGCGTCCCGGAATCAACCTTTTAGCGCATACGAAAATCACGGATAGGAAAAGGAGGAAGAAAGGGCATGTCTTTTTAGTTGAGAAAGTGTAGGGCTGACGCGGAAAGCAGGGTTGAAGAGTCCACCTCGAAAAAACCCCCGGGGGGGACGGGACTGATCGATTTAATCAACGAAAGGATAGGCTAAGCTGAGAAAACCCTGCCCATTAACAAGAACGCTCTCGCATTGCTCCGAAGACTTGGCAGTTCGTAGGCCGTCCTGGGGACAGATTTCCAAAGACGGGCAAGGGAAAGATGTACTCTTCTGAACCAGGTAGTCACAACTCGATCAAAGCAAGGAGAGTTGTGCGGGATTTTTCGGCCGGATTGCCAGGGAGGGCAGAATCGACGGCCCGATCATTCGGCCAGGAAGGAAGCACAGGGCAGGAAATATGGGTCGTGCGCCGGGAGGAAGGAGTGACGAAGATCATGACACCAAAAAAAGGACCAGACGTTCCTGCTGGCACAACATAGGGGGGGAGTAAAGCCCCCTCATCGAGAAACGGAATGGTCTTAAAAGCCCACTACATTCCTGCGTGAAGCGGGGGGACTGCAGAAAAGTTTCAGAAAAAAATACTTCTCAACAGGTTAGGGGTCGAATG
>Ga0179591_1261592_pt1 | contig 13983 bp, 12 predicted proteins | sample CZOMad2_1_08_16f_FD_182891 | JGI IMG/M metagenome (GOLD analysis project Ga0179591, IMG submission 182891) | Vadose zone soil fungal communities from Angelo Coast Range Reserve, California, USA - CZOMad2_1_08_16fungal (PacBio error correction) | ecosystem: Environmental > Terrestrial > Soil >...
CAGCGATACTCGTTGGATTCAATGAAGCACTGATAGCAAAATGCACACGGAGAAACGGACGGATGAGAAGCAGGTCCGCGAAGGAAAAATATGATGAGAGAAAGAATTGAGGGGAAAGTTTACTCGCGGAGGAGCGTGTAACAGGTTAGGCGTTATACAATCAGGGATGGCCAAGAGGGTATGCTGGCGCGTGGCGGTGACAGGCATATAAAAGAGTCAAGAAAAAAGTGGGGGGGGCCTCGACGTGATTGGGGGGTCAAGACGGGCCGCATTACTCGAAATCACAGTGACAGCTTCTGGGAGAAAAAGGGGGAAAGACTTTGAAGGGTGATAAGGATCGAGAACTAGCACCTTTGTGGTGGAACCGTATTCCATCCACCTCTCGTACGGCTTTACCCAAAAAACAGAATGGAAATTGTTTAGGTTGAGGGGGGGGGGGGGCATTCGCACTGGAGACATTTCGAAGAAGAGCGCCATCACAACACCCTCAAATGTAACTGAAGGAAGAGAGAGGAAGAACTGAAAATGCGAATAAGAGATTGTGGGTTTTGAAAGCCGGTTGGGCTATTGTTTCATTCATGACTGGGGAAAACTCGAAGAAAAAGACAAAAATCAATCCTGGGGAGAATTATCTCTGAGGGAAAGCGGAAGAGGAGAGAAAAAATTCAGAAATGAAAATTGGGGGATAGAGGGGGAAGAACTCTCGCGCGCCAGAGTAGAAATTTGGACTCGCATCTCGCATTGGGTTATCGGGAAGGAAGGCAAAAGTAGGAAAGATGTTTAGTGGGCAGAATGTAGTCCGATCCGAAAAGGTTAGATCCTGGATGGGCCCTCCTATAGTCCCTCGAGGAGATCAGGTCCTTTTGCGATCTTGGGACGGGGGAATGGGGCCTTACTACCAGTCAAAGGCAAGAGTACCCAATAAAGCGTGTCAGAGTCAGCGCGACACCGAAGCCTTCTCCATTCCCAGTTTCAAAAGAAGCCAGGGGCTTTACTTCTGTGGACGCAAACAGTGCAGGTGTATGCAGGGTCGAAAACAGCGCTCTGCCTAACCTGCGCGGCGACTGATTAGGGCGATCATGGGGCCCATGGACGGGAGGGTGGGACTAGAGGGGGTCCCTTTAGGGCTTGGGGGAAGCACTATCCCTTTTCCCCTGCTGAAGGGGAAAAAGAAGGCGCACAGCGGCCGCACTGTCGCGGCGCCTTCCACAATTAGAGCCCAGGACTGAGTCGTCTGAGCCCGGAAATTAGAAAAACAGGGACAGCAACACACAACTAAGAGAGCCAATTCCTTTTGATCTAAGTCCGCTCTTTCACCCGAGGGGGGGTGGAAAGGGATCCCCTTGTGCCAATGGCGGTATTCGGCACGATAGAAAGGGAAACGGGTCAATGGCGATCACCTTCGAAACAGTCATGCGAAACCCAATTGCGCACCGCTGCTGTGAAGCGCGGAGGCGAGCCTCAGTACTGACGAACTTTTGCCTCCTAAGGTCAAAAAAGGAGCATGAAGTAAAAAACCGAAACTGAGTGGAGAAATGCAAAAGCTGGGCTCGATTGGATGAAAGAGGAATGTGTTGAAATCCCAGCCGATACTGGGGGTAAAGGACCATGAAGGTTTGCGGGACAACCGCTCCGGACGAGGGCTTCAGCCAAGCTAAAATTATATCAGTTCGCAACCACACCAGGTGGGGCCCAATCTGCCCGCGGTCGGCGCTCAAACATAAAAGCGGAGTCGTAGCGAAGAAAAAAGAGACCAAAACACGAAAAGGGAACTGTTTGGGATGCCCTTCCAAGCCCTGGGACAAAGTTGAAAATTGCAAGGCAATAGCCACGATGCACGCGTTTTGAGGGAGGGAGAGGTCAACTAAATTCAAACCCCGGACTAGCGACCATGGAGGGGTTAATTGACAAGGAGATGCCGACGCGACCGAAACTGTCGTGCAAGATGATTAACAACCCAACATAGTCCCCCTCTTATGGACAGGCGAATCGGTAAACAGAGAGGCGGAATCCGTTTAAGAGGAAATTGAGGAAACCAATCGGCAAAGGACATAATTTGGACATCTCGGAATGAGCCGCTAGCACGGGTGATTGGCGAAAAAAAGAAAAAGGGGGGAGGGGATACCGAATAGCGAGAGAATAAGCATAGCTACCTTCTACGGGTGTCTCCGATGGAAAAGAGGAAAAAAACAAATTACAGGGGGGAGACCAGAGTTAGCCAAAGGGGCGGGGAGAAAGAGGGTCGACGAGGGGTAAACTTGCTGCCGAGTGTCGGAGGGACATTTCAGTCTGCCAGTGAGTGAACCCAGGGACACCACAAAACTTAAAAAAAATCGCCAGAGTCGAGAAGAAATCGCGGAAAAAAAAGCGGGCTCGGGTAAGCAGGCTCGGCTTTTCATTAGGGCGGGAAAAATCGACCGCAGGGAAAAAGGGCGCGGGGCTAGAACAGGTGTCAGAGATAACAAATTGGAAAGTGCTCAATCCGCCTTCAGGTGGCCCGGCACAAAGCGTGGGCACGAAATTAGGTATATGCACCGGGGGGGAAAAAGGCGGGGCAAGTGAAAGCCAAGAGGGCATAAAATTAAACAAAGGGTGGGGTGGAGCTACACCGTCTCGAATAAAAATCCGAGAATGACAAAAGACCAGGAAACGCTCAAGGCATGACAAGTGAAAAAATGGCATCGGCTGGGCAGAGCCATGGGAAAAAAACGAAAAAACGCGAGTCAGCAGAAGGACGAAACGCGAGGACCGGGGGAAGCCAGGGTCAGCGGCACGGGCTATGAAGCTGTCGTTTTATATTCGGACGGGCGGTCCGGCATCGCAACGTGGGCAGATAGCAAAGAGGACGCACTTCACCGCGAAAAGGTCTCCAAAATCCACTCGTGGAAAGAAAGACGGCAAAGCAGAAAGGAGGGTGAGGCCCTGGCCGAAGGCAGGGAAAGGAGTTCCAAAGGCTTTGGAAGGGTTCACGCAAATGGGCTCTCTCAACACGGAGGAGGAAAGAGATAGATTGGCATCACGTAAAGAAACGACCGATTTAAAAAAAGTCATTACCTTAAAAGAACCATACAACCGTTCAGGAGACTCGGATGGAAATTGGGGGAGGCGAAAAGGGTGCGTCCTACAGGAGATGCGAGGGCGGACTTTTCCTCAGTGAGGCTGAATACCCAACGCAAAGCAGGATCCCGGCGCCTGGGAAGGGAAGCAAGCTACTGCTTAAAGGAAAATCTTGCGGTCGGGAGATCGACAAACGTTAAACCTGGCCAAGACAATCGGATAAGGCAAATGCAAGAAAATGACGTTAGGGCCAAAAAGGATGAGAAGGTGAAGCCCTGGCTGCCTTAGTCCGGGCGAGAGAGAAGAACAGTACCAAAGAAGGCGGGTAGAAGGCTGGTAGGAGGGACAGATGTGGCAACGCTGATGGTAGACTAACCGTGGTCGGTGAGTACTCGGATTAGGGGGTTGAACCCAAGATGGGGCACGCCATGAGGGATGGTTTGAGAACGAAAGGAGGTAGCGGAAGAAAGAAGAAGAAGATACCCTTTTTAACACAAGAGGACGCGCGAAGGAAAAGGAATCTATTGGGGGAGCGGGGGGGCGCAGCGACTATAAAAACTCAAACTCGGAGATTGCTCAGGTTCGCTGAAGATGGCCGGGGATCCTTGCCGGAAAAGGACATCCTCCCTGGCACTACGCAAATTGAAAATTACGGGAAGCGAAACGGAAAGAAAACATGATTTGTTGATCTCACGGGGAAAAAGATTGAACGAAGTTTTTGAGGAGGAGGGTCGCATATCTTTCTGGGGGCCTTGAGGTGCCGCCGAGAGAAACGACCGGGCACCCCGACGACCATGGGCACGAAGGCTAGTGAATCTCGGTATATTGGGGTAGGATCAGGGACGAAGTTGAAAGCTGGGTGGGGGGCGGATCAATGAAAGGCACTGGCTAAAGGTGGGGCGAGTGCACGAACAGATCCGCATTAGGAGATGGGTCAAAAGGAACGTTCATAAACAGGTGCCAAAAAAAGGAAATAAGGGGGGTTCAGGCAATAGGTCATGAGTGAAAAGGCTTGACCCTGCCGGGCTTCCTCTCCATTCTTAGGAATGGGGGGGGGATCACATTAACAAGATAAAGAGGGGGGGGGGGTGTGAAAATATACTAAGATCAATTGGGGCTCAGGTTAACAATCGCAGGTGGGACCAGGATCAACTTGTGTCACCCTGACAGCAATGCAAGACTTTCAGTCTATGCTACCGGGTTTGGGGGGGGGTTGTGTTCTGAGGGGTTTCAAAAGTACTTCGAGATCTCCCCCAGCGCCCTGCGCGTCGGGAGTGGGGGGCTACACCAGCAAAGACATGGGGCAGCAAAAAACTGTTACCGGGCGGCGGTCGAACGAATAAAAAAGAAAGTTCATCGGAGGCGTGCGTGGGAAGAGGAAGTCGTCTGGCAAAGCGTAGATGGGAAGGAGACGCTGAAGAAATGATACCTGAGGAAGGAGGCGAGTATGAACGGGCCATTGCAGATCCTGGCAGAAAAAGGGTGCTGGAGAGGAAGGAATATAGGGATTCCCAGCAGAAGGAAGAAAGTGCCACCGGGGTCGCGGACATCTTAATACCCGAGTAGTCGAGGGGGGCAGAAAAACCGGAGGACGCTACCAAGTCATCTCAGAAAGCGGGGGGTGGGTTTGAAACAAAAAGGCATCGGCTATCAGCGAGAAGCGACGAAATTTCGCTCAATACAACAGTGGGGGGCCTTCTTAATCGTGCAGAGTGCCGAATGACCGTACATCGCCCGAGGAAGGAAAACTTGCCATTCAACGAAGGCGCGAGAAGTATCAAGTCGACTGTCCACGCTGGGGGGAAAGACAGTGGGTTGTTTGCTCCAGACGTTTTAGGGGGGGGCTGGGATAGCTCAAGAGTAAGAAGAGATTAGTGAAGAGACAGAGGCCCCACATACTCAGGAGGCAAAAACCTGACGAAAAAGCCCAAAGGGACCTCATTAAAATAGGGAGAGTGAAAGTAGAGGTTAATAAGAGGATCAAACTGACATTTGGCGTAACGACGGGGGTGTTTGTGCAAAGAGGGGGGTAGGGTTGGAATGAAAGGGAGGGCATAAGACGGAGTAGGAATACATTTTCGCTCATCCTGGGTGAGGCGGGAAGAGGACCGGGGAGCAGTGCGGACGGAAATGGACTGCTGGCATTCGAAAGGGTAGAGTTCCCTATTAGCGTGTGGAAAAGGCTAAGGTGCTACACAAACCTCTCAGCCCCTCATGGCTACCCAACAGGGAGGGGCAAAAATAGGGAATCTGGGACTTCACCATGCAGCATGCATTTTGGGTAGAAGGTAAAGGGTTTCTCTCCAGGCGCTGCGGTGAAGAAAGAGAAGGGATGCTTTCGCCAAAAAAATCAAGACGCAAAGAATGCACTGTGGGGAAAGAGGGTAAAAAGCAAAGAACCTCTGGCTGTTACCGCCTTGTGCCGTGAGGAAATGGGGGGGGGGAGGTGCATTATCGGGGGTTAGCGAGGGAATCATACAACTGGGCGGCTGGGCGAAGAAGCCTAGGACGGCCTTCTAACGTCCTATTTCACCGGGCAGCTAAAAGATAGGAAGTTATTTCAGATCTCTGGATATCTAGTATTAACACCGCGGAGAAAAAGAAGAAGAAGAGGACAAGCCCAGGTACTTGCCCAACAGCCTGGCACTTGGAGTGGCCGGGGGAGAGATAAACCACGTCCGGCCGCAGGGGGAAAGAACGCAAAGGGAAAACAAAAAAATGTGGTCGGCCTCTCTTGAGGAATGCAGACCGTTAACAATGGGGGTGAAGCGGTCCACAGGTAATTCTTGCTAAGGGCTATGAAAAGGTGCCGAGGGCATTTCCTAAAGAATTTTACGGAGGATAGCTGAAGAGCGGGGCGGAAGGGGAGGCACATCAAAATAGAAAACACCTTTTCAGGCTTCTTTCGCAACAAAAAGAAGGAAAGCTTAGGCGTCAAGGAAAAGAGTTCGCTCATGCTGCAACGCATAGACTCAGTGACGGGGCGGGGGGCAGCAGGGTCGTGGTTGCTGTCAGCTATGAGATCCTTAAAGGATGGGAGAAGAAAAGACCGAAAACGGTTAAAGGGTGGAAGAGTCAACGCCGAGGGTTTGGAGGATGGAAAATAAACAGGGTCCCCAAAAATTGGCAGAGGTTTCGATATTAGGCCTAAAAAAGATTGAAAAAAAAGCCGACTCGTTCACTCGGTTTAGTCAGTCGGAGAAGGAAAAAAGATAAGATGGGGAGAATGGGGAAGAAACGGTGAACTTCCTTTAACGAAATACTCCAGACGACCTCGGGCCATACCCAGGTAGGGGGAGTCCACAAGGAAAAAAGTTGACTGTACCTCGTACCAGGGACAAGATAGAATACATTATCTGGGTTCAGAGAGAAAGCGCATAAAGGGAGTAAGGACAGCTAAATCAGTGTATGGTCTCTCTAAATTCTGTCATTGAATTTCCACAGTATGCGAGATAGGAAAAACAAAAAAGGAGGGAGGGAGGAAAAGAGATATATCTCGAATAAACGCGTTGTGAAATGCCCTGGGGCAAGGAGGAAGCGCAAAGGCAAAAGAGGACTCAGGGGGGAGAGGTCGAGGGAAAGCGGGTCGCGACGAAACGATAATGATCTTATGCGGGGAGAAGGAAGAGGGAAACTTTGTTTGGGCCTGGGCTGGAAAACAAGTACCGTTGATGGAGTAGGGAGATCTTGGGAGGAAGGCAAGAAGGCCGCAAACTGAAAGATCAATCGGAGCTTTGTGCCGCCGCAAAAAGAATCACCTCCCCCAACAAAAAAAACCTTGCAAGCGTCAAGAGAGGGGGGAAAATCGTTTAAATTAAAGAGTCATAATGAAGAGGGAAAACATTGGGTGTAAACGGATGCATCCACGAGCCATCGGGTCGGCGTTGAACTCCGCAAAGGTCCAAGTGGGCGGGGGGCATGTTTCCTCTGCGCAACGCTCTGGGTACAGGATTAGCACCAAAACACCAACGCGGGACGCGAGGAGGTATATGAAGGGCAGGGCAATGGGCTCCAAAAGGAAGGGAAAAAGAAAAGGAAAGAGAGGGTCTCAATGGTTTTTGGAAGAACCGGAACTGGGTTTGTATTTGGGGCCAATCCGTCAAGGGCCTCGAAGAGAGACGGCGAAGCCTCCGTCAAGTCGGTGGAAATGTCGAGAAGGGGGAAAAGGGATAGAAGGGAGAATTATCCTTTCCCAAATTGTCTCAAAAAAACTTGAAGGGTAATACTGAACCGCATAGCCAGCCATGGCAAGGGCTTACAGGGGACCGTCGAGGTCATCGCAAAAAGTTTCCGAGCCTTTGAAACAACATCAGAAAGGAGGAACAGGTGCTTGGGCAAGAAGTTTTATGGGGGCGATCTCGCAGGGAAAAGGGAGTCAAGGAGGGGAAAAATAGGATCCTCTATCGATCCGTGTAGGGGTTACGTGATAGGAGATATGTGGAATAGGAAGCGAAACGGCAGTAAGATTCTAGAATGCCTCCAAGCCACAGACGACAGCGGTTCGGTGCAAACCGGGGGAAACCGACCTGATCAAAATCCGTCAAAATCCCCAAGTTGCCAGAAGTCGGCCAAGGAGTCACTCCATAGCGGTGAGGAGGACGAAAAAGGACGATTGTATTGATGGGATTGGGAGGAGACCCAGAAGAAAGCGCTGGAGATGGCAAGACGCGACCTCGCCTTTCCTATAACGATCTAGCGACAATGCCATTAGGGACCAGGGGGACGGGAAAAAGAGGGAGAATGTGTGAACGACTCTCAATATTTGTAGAATTATTGCATTCTATTGGGGGGAAGCAAGTGACAGACCCTTTCAAGATTCTAGGCGTAACTTCAGCTTTCCCTACTAGAAGCCAGCCGAAGTACGAAGAAAGGAGCTGAGACCATCCTTGCCAGAAATACCAAAGGACGCTACCAGGAATGCGACAGGTAACCCGTACCTTAGCTGCCCTAAATTGGTCATGAAAGGAACTAATTTAAAAGATCTTTGTCAGAACAAACGATGGCTTCAACCTTACGGGCGTGGAAAGAGAAGGTTACTAAAACTCTAGGCACGAAGAAAGTTCCTTTCATGACGCCAGGAGGTGGGCATTGGATGAGAAGGCCGAAGATAAGAATGTTGCCCTCTTTCTTAAAGGACACGAAATCAGGAGGCACGGAGAGGACAAAATTACAGAAAAACGGGCGGGGGGAGCAAACCCACCTTGCTGGGGGAAGCGCGACGGGACGCCGGAGGAGTGTAAGAAGTACTCCTTTGATTTGCAATTTTCGGTTAACTCGCTCGAAGGTCCGGAGGAAAAAGATTAGAAAGTGAAGACGGACCCCAATTGTGATGTAGAAAAGGAAAAACGTAGCAGCAGAGAGAGAGGTAGAGGCCGATATTTGGTTGAAAATCCCACAATTATAAACCCTCGAAGTGGGTCGGGTCTTGGAAGTGTTTGAAAAGGAAAACAAATGGAATCGGATAGACGTGACCGAAAAGGGGGCGACTGTCGAAAGGAAGAAGTGAAGGGACATCCTATATCAAATCATATCATTCGAAGACAAAACCATTTTGGAAAAAAAGGAGCTGACAGGTCCGGGTCATCGGAGTCTCGCAAATCAGGATACAGGGAAGGGGGGAAGAATGACCTTATAAGATTCCGCAGATGGACACTCGCAGAAGGGCTGGAAGGGGGAAAAATTTGGATGGAACCGTTCGAACGCTCCAAGTTAAGGATGAAAATGGGAAAAATGTAAAACCAAAAGCAAAGCCCACTATTTGCACGGTTTGGGATAGAAAAAAATCGAGAGGTGAAGAGAAAATTCAAACCCGGGTACTCATCGGGGAATGCCAGTTTCGGGGTAAAGGGGTCACAGGGGAAGAAATTTCAAGGGGGATACCCCGCTGGACCGAAACGGGTCCGAAGCAAAGTGACGTAACTCCCAGACGTGAAAGATTCTACTTTACCGCAGAAGGAAAGGGTGAACTGGCAATAATCCAGCTACTACTTTATCGAGGGCGAGGCAGGGAGAAGTTGCCCAGGTTAATGGATGAGAAACCTTGCATGATGAACTGCACCGGGCCGAAACATAATTTGGAAAAAGGAGAGGGCAGCGGAATGGTATTGTGGTTTTAACTAGCACGGTGAACTGTATGGAGGCAGGCACAAAAAAAATCATAGGGCTGTGATCCTAAAGTTCCGAGAAAAAGAAGCAGGGAGGGGGCACTTATACGTCTGCCCCTGTAGTGGGACGAGAAGGGATGAATTAAAGAAACTTACAAAAAAGTCAATCACCTCCCGTCTATCAATGGCGTTCTCATATTTCGGGTCCCGCGATCAAAAAAAACGGATCCTATTTTTAGGTGGATGCTGCACCGGCTGCGCATGATCAACGGTGCCTCAGGTCGGATTCATGGTTCTCACACAAAGGGAGAACGCAAAGCGGCCATCTTCTCAGGAACACTGCGAGTCCTCACACGGAGGGAATCTCTATATAACAGGAAAGGATAAGGTCTGTACTTCGGTGGCGGGAATACTTGGCGCCGCAGTGATTAGGAGGAGAAGCCGGGCATGTTACCGATTTGTGAAGCTGGTGAGTCAAATCCACGACGGGAAGTTGCAAAAACCATCGTAAGGGGACAAAATGCGGGAGGAGACGCCACCGAAAACTGGATCTCAGTATAAGACGGCTGCACCGCGCTAAGAACTCGTCCAGCAAGAGGAATCGTGTATGGGCCTCCCAACATTCTCTCCGAGAAGTCAGCCGAGCAGCCTAAGAAGAAGTCGGGAAAAGACATTGCCTGGGACCTTAAACGGGTATTTGAAGCTGGGCAATGGAGAGAACGGGGAAGAGGCACGGGTTACAAAGACGATTAGTCGCACGAAAATGACTCGCACAGGTATCCGTTAATAAGTGAAAGCGAGAAGAAACCGTCCAGGCTCTTTTGAGGACTTCTGAGTTCGTTGGTAAGGGGAAGTCAGAGTACGAATAGAAAAGCTGTCATTCAGGAAGACTCACATCGGCAAAAGGGACGGAAAGTCTCCCGGGGAACGCAGGTGTACGCCCATCAAAGCTTTGAAAGAGATGAGTCAAAAGAAGCAAGACACTGCTTTTCTTGGAGCCGCCGAAGTCTACGACTTGTAAAGAGGAATGTGGGAGGTAGTTCAGGGAGTTGCATCGAAAGACAACAAAAGGGATGGGAGGAAAGATGGTTTTGACCCACATACAATAGAACTCCACAGGAGAGGGGCGTCTGACCTTATTCAAGGAGAACCGAACAGCCGGGGGAGAAACTGGCCGATCCAGGATCAGAGATTGAGAAACATTTGCGGTCGCCCACGGTGAAGGAAGGAATAAAGTCGGATGGTCGCCTGACTTACCTAAAGTGCTCTTCGGGGACGAAGTGACGGAGTACAACCATCATCCTCGGAAAAACGCCTGTACGTGTGGAAGAGAGAGCTAGGAACCGGAGAAAGCTGCGTAAGTTCGAGCGAATCTGAAGGTGGGAAACCGTGGCCTTCTTACATCGGCGAATTACTCTCCTCTTAAAGAAAGGGTTACGGCCAAGAGAGGGGGCGGGGCTGACTTGAAGGATGGACGTCTCCGGGATCGAACTGGGGTATAGAAAAACCCTATCGCCGTGCGGTCCCGGCTTCTTACGGGTGACTTGGAATACTCTTAGAGGGGGGAAAGTGTAGTGGCGATACTTCGAATTCTTGGGTGAACTTAGACGAGGGGGGGGAACCGAAACAGCGTATTTTGAGACCAAAAAGAGCAAATTCGTTAGCTACAAGGACCCGGAGCTCAGAAGGGACACTCTTTCCACAATCATGAAGAAAGAAAAAAAAAATGGGGGCCGCGCAGCGTTCAGTCGCGACTAACGAAAGGGGGGAGCGTGATGTGTTCGAAAAGGACCGAGACGTGATCCTTGGCGTGTAAATGAATCAAGCCCGGCGAACGGTGACTCCATTGTCAGGAGGACGGGCATCAAGAAAATAACGGGGGGTCGCGTCGACCTCAGGGAGAACGCCATGTGGTCTCTAAAGTAGGTGATCGCAAAGGAAGGTGAATTGCATGGTGAGCACGGCTCAGAAGGGATACGAACGAAAGGGCACGATTGCTATTTCTGAAGAGAGTGGGGGGGGTCCCCGCTCGATTTGTTAATGGTGTGACTTCATCAAGTCAAAGGGACGTTAGATCGTAACAACAAGCCAGGCAAAAAGAGGGTTAAAGGGCCTGTCAAAAAGCTCGTTTCGGTCAGCCTGCAAGGTTTCCCGAAAAAAGGAAAAGGGCAAGTCCTTACCACTGCGTAGGGACGGCAACGGACTGCGATTTAAGGAAGGAACAGAAGATGGGGCGAGAATATCGTCCCTGGGGTGTTTACTTCAAAGGGGACGCCTCCGAATGGGAGGAACGGCGGGGGATCAGATTGCTCAAAACGTCTTACACCAGAACTGGGGGCAGCGTGCGTAAGGGGTATGCAGGTGTTGAGTTTCACAAGAAAGCAGGCGTCTATCCAAAACGGATTCCATCGGGGTCTTGCGGGGGGAAAAGGCTGACATGGTCATCCTTTGAAACGATGGCGTACAGGGGTTAGAAACTTGATCAAAAGTCAATGAGGCGCTGCGTTCAGTCCATGCTGGAGGGAGCTAGAAGGAAAGGAAAGACCTTCCTAACGGGATCCTTAGTTTCAGCGCGTATTAACCGAAAGGGCAAGAGAAACTTACCCCAAGGGGTGATTAAAGATGATATAGGGAGTCCCTTCAGAAATTGTCTAAGGTGCAAGGGAGAAGGGCTCATCGTCGAGCACCTACGCTGTTTCGGAGTTTGCATTTACAAACAAGGCAGACGGCGGGAAAACCCGTCGAACGGTATCAATGTAAGTTCAAAAGAAGAGACGTCTAAATAGGAGGCGGCGAAGGGTCCGTAATGGAGAAACTCAACAATTGGGGGGGCCGTCGGTAATCTGCTCATTAAGACTTTCTACTGGGGAAAAGGAGAGAGGAAACTAAGTGCCGTCAACGAAGCGGCGTACATCTTTCATCCGGCGACAGGAACGGGGGCTGCCCGCCATTGGGTTTTGCGAACACAAAAACAGAACGTGGTCATGAAGTAGGGTCTCCGTCAAATAGAAAAGAATCGGACTTGGAAGGAAGACCGAGGCCACATCGATCTTCGTAAACAAGGACTCAAAGCCAAAAGAAAATCCAGGGAACTCGATCGTGGTAAAGACGGAGAGACCGGCGATCACGCCCCGGCACAGGTTTCTAAAAGCCAGCGTTGTTGATGCAAAAAAGTGGGGGGGCAATAGGGACGGAAGGACCAAGGGCGGGCTACTCATTAAGGGGTACCGTAGAGTCAATTGTAGCTCTCCATGGGGGGGTGGAGGAACTTGAGGGGGAGTCACGCGCAGTGCGGAAGTCCCTTCGGCGGGAGGACGAAGGGCGGGAATAAGGCATTTCCGGGCCGAGAAGCGAAGGGGAAGGGGAGGAGGGCGAAAAACGCAGAATCATGGCGCCCAACTAGCGATTCAACCCTAGAGGGGGGGGGCGTACCTTACCAAGGGGGGAAATGCAAAGTGTCGCTCGATAAGTTTTCTCGCCGGAAGCGGACGGTGCGGCCAGAGGAAAAGGGGAGAGGACTTGAGCTCCACTCAAGGAATAGGAGGCACTGTTTGGTCAGCCAGCAACGCTATTGCAGGGGAAGACATTGACAGAGGAGGCCATTGGGGAATGGAGACTGGCTTCTGATGTCGCCGGGTAACAAAAGAACACGATGTCTGGCTGTTCTAAGACGAAGAAATGAAGTAGAGGCAAAAAAGAGAAAAAAGAAAAAAAAAAAAAAAAAAAAAAGAAAAAAGAAGAAAAAAAAGAAAAAAAGAGAAGAAAAAAAAAAAAAGAAAAAAAAAAAAGAAGAAAGGGCAAGAGAAATGGGAAAAAGAAAAAAAGAAAAAGGAAAAGAAGGGTAGTTACCTAGTAAGCTCTACGCTACATGGACACTTAATATCGAGGGGGGAAATCAAACTCTGCTGGGCAACCCGCGTAGCCTTCAAGGAGGAAGATGCCATACAAGTGATTGCACAGAGAAAGAAGGGCCTAAAGGGTTGCCGGAAGGAGATATAACACGGCAGGCGGAATTAAAAACTCTACGGCAAAGTTACATCAAGGAGGCGGGTCGCGCGGGCGCAGGGGAAAATACCACCCGGTTAATCCAATTTTGGGATCTATAAGGGATGGTAAGAGGGAATCAAGGGGGAGTCAGGCACAAAATTTCCATCTCGATCAAATCCCCGCCTCCATTGAAGGAGGGGGATAGCGAGGAATCTGCGAGGAGCTGACGGTATTGACAAAAAATAGCAAAAAAGTTAGGCTGTCTGGCAAAAAAACACAGGAGGAATCGGGATTGAACAGGACAGGAGTTCTTCCTCAGGAGAATCTAATCAGAAGTGAGCTGGAGAGTTTCTTTGGGATGGAGAGTATGTCGGCAAGTCGCGGTGGCGGACAGCCCAGCACCCGAAACAGGAAATTACATCGGGGAGGAGTCACCGGGAAGAGAAGCTAGGGGCAGCCGGCTGTTTCCAAAAGGGAATCGTTTCTCGATCATTATGAAGAGGCAAATGCACGATTTACACTCTCAGGAAAGGCGAAAAGGTGAGGTGAGTCTGACCGTGAGGCGGCAAACAAATCTCATGGGGGACGAAAGGGGGGCGGCCGGTGAGATGCCGTACCGAAAGAAGCCGAACGACCTCAACGTGAAATCCCCAGGTATGGTGTCCAGTCCCGCAAAGGGGACCGGTTTCAGCCTCGCAAGAAAAGAGACAGGGGAGAGGATACATTTCAGGGTTCCGCAAGAAGAACGCTAACCGAAAAGGGCATCGGGGACCGGCGCACTCCGCTCAAAGAGGTTGAGGGTGCGCTAAGGATGTCGTGTAGGCCAAAAGAGTGT
>Ga0179591_1321999_pt1 | contig 13983 bp, 15 predicted proteins | sample CZOMad2_1_08_16f_FD_182891 | JGI IMG/M metagenome (GOLD analysis project Ga0179591, IMG submission 182891) | Vadose zone soil fungal communities from Angelo Coast Range Reserve, California, USA - CZOMad2_1_08_16fungal (PacBio error correction) | ecosystem: Environmental > Terrestrial > Soil >...
AAGACAGAAGGGAAAAGGAAAGGTGAAGCCAAAAAAAAAAACCCTCCATAAACCCATCCTACGCAGGACGTGACCAAGGAAGGGATGGAGAGGGACCCGTGGCAACTACGGTGCACTGAAGTACGGGGGGACTCGTCGCCGATGGTTTGAAAGGAATCATCGGTCTGAAGAAGGGTAACGACTTCAACTTGGAACCGGGCACAAAAAAACGGAATGAAGGGAAAGATCCGGAAATCGGGATAGCACAACAAAAGTTCTTTGTCAGGGCCCTCGTACCAAGCAGGGGGATGAAACGGCTTGTCAAGTACGGCCGGTAAGAAGCAACCCGTAGATGAACTTCAAAGGCGTTCCAGGAGGGGTACCGTAGACGGAAAATGGCTAGAGGAAAGCTGTGAGATCTAAAAAAAACCGTGGAGTCGCGGAAGGAGGCAAGAACAACTAAAAATCAAGTAGGAGAAGAGATCAATGCAGGGAAATAGGATCGATGGCTGGTGTGCCTGTACAAAAAAGGAAAAGGATCGGAGGACGGAGGAAGGGGGTTTGCGCGAGAAACCGGAGAAAACGCGGGGATCAGATCCTTTGCCAAGTAGGAAAAGAGAGGATGGAGTATCTACATCCTTCCAAAAGGGGGCCTTCGGAGGAAGGAAAGTAACTGGATAAGCACGGTGGAGGCAGGAGACTGGAATTTGTAGTGCTTGAACAGGAACGTGCGTTTGTAATTGACCAGGGGGTTAGTGAAGTTTGTCTGACCTGATTCCTCCTCTGAAGATATCAAGGGAAGGGTAATGGGCCACAGCAAAGCTGAAGAAAAAATAGGTATTTCATCAGAAATGCCAGACGATGACTTTGGGGAGTATAGAAGGAGGATAAAAAGATCAAAATCATCAGCAAAAGATATGGGGTATTAATTCGTCGCGTTCCGGGAGCCACTTAAATTCACAGATGGGGGGGGAGGGGGGGCGGAGTGACCAAGGGTAACAGATGAAATTTGAATTACGAGCGGAATTGAATCAGGCCCTACAGCGGAATGCTTAGAAAAGGCGCCAATGCTCCGACCGCCAATCTGTTAAAAATGGTCCAGTACCCGATGAAAAAACCCAGCAGTGAACTTAGTGAACCCCCACGCCACCAGCCCGCTCGAACGTTTATACAAGGAAAGATGAAAGGGAGTCGCAAGAAGTAGAAGGACGTGGACAGAGGGTAGGTGCAGCGATCGTGGGCCGGTTATAAAGGAAACGCGGAAGATTTGCGACGCCGTGGTGGGAGCGGTAACGCAAAAAAATCGACAAGTGAAAGGTCGATCTCGATCCCTCGGGTAAAGCGGAAAGCAAGTTTGTCAGATTGAAAGCACCTCCACGTCCTCTGGTAGGGAAAGGGCAGACGCCCAAACGCAAAAAAAACAAATTTCGGAAAAGGAGACGTGTCGTTAAGATTCAGGGTCAAGGGGAGAATTCGAGGCTCTCGACGTGAAAACTCCGGAAACCTTACTTACAAAAAAACCACTTTAGTTCAAAAGGGGTTGCCAGGGGATGCGACAAGGGAAAAAGAGTCTGGCAGGTCGCGAGGGAAATGAAGATAGCGGTGTACTCACAGTCAAAAGGGGTTTGGGACCAGGAACGTCGGTAAAATCGAAGAGTCGGAAGGGGCTTTAGAAAAGCAAAGAGGAAACCGTCGACGCAAAGAGGGGGAGGGGGGGATGGATATCATTCTCGATGACGTCTTGATGCCGGCCGATCAGAGGACGAAGTAAGCAGGGTAGTGATCCTTGGGGATTAATCAATCGAAGGGGAAAAAAGGGGGACCGGAAGAAAGGTCGTCCAAGAACACGTAGAGGCACTCTGATATGGGGGGGGGGGAGCCCGGCTGCAGTTACCTGCGAAAAGATTTGGTCAGCCGCGCGGCCGCAAACGACGTCTAATCAATGAAAATTGTAAGACTGAGATGTGAAGTTCGTTAACTAAAGGAGGGCTCGCAAAGGAGGAGGAGTTGACTTCACCTGGGTCATCAGTGTCCTGCATCCAGGGTTCCCGGTGCGGACTGGGGAGGAAAGAAAAGATCTGCACTTTGCGAAGAAGAGTTTGGAACTATGTGCACCGGCGGTAACAAGGAAGGGGGATGATAGCCGTGGGGAGTGAGAAAAAGACGGGGCGAAGAACGATGGAAGGAGTCCGTTAGGGGGAGCGGAGACTCTCGATCTCCTGAGAGACCAGGAAGGGGAATTCTGTCTGTTCTCATGCGGAAAGGATACGCATCTGGATAGAAGAAGCTCGTGGGGTCAGCAGATCTGAAATAAATAATCCGCTTAGCCTATTATCGAATTCGTCAGGAAGATAACAGAGAAAGCCAGAAAAAGAAGATGGGGATAAGATTAAACCCGCGGGACATGTAACTTGGGGAAAGGTTGGGGGTGACAGCAAATTGTGATGAGACGGGGGGAAAATCTCGTAAACATGGAGGAAATAAGTCTCAGGAAAAATAGGTGGCGCGAAGGTAAGGCAAGAATCTTTGGGAGGGGAGAAGGTGTCGTGTCTAAGGGCGTTCGAAAAGGTCGCTGAAGTATCGGTCAGGGATCGTCTTAAAGATATTCAGGAACGTCGGAGTCGAGAGGAAAAAGAACTGGCTCGCTAAATTGATCACACAATGTGGACTGAGGATTGGCACAAGAGGGGGGGAAAAAAGTGATTACGAGGAAGGGGTCGGGAACATTCACATAAGGAGGGCGTCCTATAAAAGGGGTAGGGGGAATGCTCATTCGATCAGAAGGCGGAACTAGTGCACAAACTTAAAACCAAAGGAGGAAATATATCTCAGTAAAACCACACAAACCCGGGAGGCGAGGAGAGAAAATTTCACAGTTTTGCTCTGCGCAGTTCGCCTGTGTAGCAAGAAAGAACGTACTACGTGGAGTCTATCGGAGTACAATGCGGGGTAATCCTGCATGTTGGAATACTAAGGAAAGGTCCCAGAAGGGCAATGACTCAGTCCAAGTATTGTTATCAAAAAATAAGGGGGTACGTCCACTTTAGAGGAAGAACAATTAACTGAATCAGGAAAAGCGTCAGACCACAAACACGAGAACTTAAAGAGGTGAAAGCTCTCAATCCGAATGTCTCTCCACAAGCCACGCTGACAAATAGGTCGGGCGTCATGGCCGATCAAAGTTGGTGGAAGATTGATATAAGTTCGGGTTTTCCACCCGGTGGAGAAAGTAGAGAGGGGATGGCGAGAGAAAGGAGGGGGCCAAGTTTGTGAGTACTGATGGGGGTGAGATTTGTGGACGATCGAGCGATCAAAATAGGGGGAAAAGCAAATAACGGGAGACTAGCCTTCATTCGCCACTATCCATCGTTTATCGTGGCATTGTGAAGAATCACGGAAAAAGTGAATAAGACTTTCTGCTGCGTAACGAAGAAAACGTCCCGATGCTTTCGATGTAAACAGGAAGGAGGAGGGTCGCGAGAAGAAGGAGGACAGGAAAGGAGTCATTAAAAAGATCGAAAGAACTAAACAGCAGCCAGAAACTCCGCCGGGCCTAGATCGAAGAAAATCCTATTAATGAGAAGGTACCCCATAAAAACTTCAAACGAAAAAAAACCCTTGGACTACCACAACCGCAACCAGAAATATGGAAAAAGGGATGGCATCCAGCGGTCAACACGAGGGGAAAAAGAAGGAAAGGAAAGATTCTCATTCTGGCCAAAAAAGAGGGGAAAACTTGCTGCCAGTACGAATTCGCCCATGGACTCAAGAGAAAACTAAAAGAAGAAGTCCGAAACACTCGAATCCCTCTTCCCAGAACAAGAGGTACGACCTGAAAAATAGAAACCGCTAGAAAGGGGGGGACAGTTATCGAAGAGGATGTGACACAAAATGACCCAGCCTCTCGACGTCCTTCAAAATCTGGAGTAGCACTTAAAAGCGGGCTGTCGAAATTCGATCAGCTTTTCTAGGGGGCAGGGTTGGACGAAAGATAGAGCGAGAACGAAAGATTGGGGCGTCGGGCACGCAGGACGAGGAGAAACAACCCTTCAATAAGAAACAATCACTGAAAACTAAATCCTGACGCAATAAGATGAAGAAATGAATCCTCAAAAACCCAAGGATCACGACTGACGCGCTTCACGCCGTTGTTAAGGTGAAAAATTAGGAGCAAGGATATAAGGACTGTAGAACGTGAAGGGGAGTCAAAAAAAAGAGGAGGGGGTTAAGGGGATACAAAGAAAAAGATATCTTCCATCGCTAGGGGCATCAGATGATAGTAGTAGATAGTTTCAAACACCAAAAAAAAGAAAGGAACAAGGGCGTGCGCAAGGGGGCAGAGAAGTTATTCCACCTGAGGGAGAAAAAAGGAACCAACGTCGAAAAACGGAAGATGAAAGGGTGAGGCGAAGAATGCTGGTTTTCGGTTAGGATGTGCTGGGAAAAAGGACCCTCATAGGGAGGGACACTACTTCAAGGACGCGCAATAGGGAGCGTGGGGAGGAAGTATCCGGAAGGGGGGGGGGGCTCGGGAAGGTGTGGGGGAAAGGGAAAAAACAGCAGAACCTGGACTGACGGCAGCATAGTCAAAGCACCGGCAATCAGAGAAAGAAAAGCGAGTTCAGTGCCATTGACGAGGTCGTGTGGAAGAGTTCAAAGACCGGGCTAAACGAAAGAAGGGAAGTAAACCCGTTATAGCCGGGAATGTGGTGGGGAAGAAGGGTCCTTTGGGCTTAACAAAAAAAGAGAAAAACTTGTATTGTGGTTCGGGAACATTTAACTGGTCGGGCAAAGAGGATGAAGGGGAAAGGGAATAAGGAAAGTCCCAAAGTAATGACAAGTTCACTGCGAACACCAACAACGACATCGCGGAAAGGCGAAGGACCAAACAAAAAGAAAAGAAGCAACAAATGGAAAAGGGAAGTGGCGACGAGTGGGGGGAGAGGGGTGAGCGGTAAAGTGAAAACCGCAAAACTCGAAGAGGGGGGGGGGAATTGGCACTCCAAAACCGTGGGCGTCGATGTGCTGGCAATTCTCACCAAAAGGGTAAGAGGGGAGAAGAAAGGGAAGAAAGGAAGGATACCGAAAGGCAAAAAAAGAGTAACAAAGTTCGGTTTCGGGGGACCAGTTCAAAAGCGCCACGAAAAAGTGCAGGGAAGTACAACTGGACGAAGAAGGGTTCAGGAAAAACGGCCAGGAAGGGAGGGGAGCCGAACGGGGAAAAACCAGCGAGTGACGCAATGGCCATAAACAGGCCGTCGCAAGAGTTTCAGGGCGCGAAAAACGTGACGCCGACGATACATTGGAGGGTGTCAACAAAGAACTCAAAACCTCGAGAAGCAGAGGGTCAGGGTCAATTGGGATCAGGGGGGAGGGAATAAAGAGATCGAAGACTTCTTGGGGAAGTGCAGAAAGGGAAGAGAACGGCCAACGGGATGTTCAAGAGCAGGCGGGGCGCACAGTGGCTTCCCTCGGAGAAAAAAACACAGGACGAAGTAAAGGGAACATGGGAAAAATAAGAGAATAATCTAAGGAGGGTATAGACGAAAGCCCTTGAGAGGCAAAGAGCAAAACGCCTGAACAGGGAGGAATTCCTTCAAAGAGGGTGAAGGAGAGCCTAAAATGAAGCCGGGAGAGGAAAGTGACTCCAAAAGATACTAAAAAAAACTGGCCAGGCAACCAAAGAGAAGGAAAAAGGGGGGGGCCTTTGAAGTCGCTCGTACCGGGAAAAAGGGGGACCAGGGTCACCTCGACATAAAAAAGTTCCGGTAGGGAGAAGTGACAATGTGTTGAGGTCACATGGACGCGGGGGGGACCTAGATTATCAATCTAAAAAAACAAAAGGATTCGGGGACATAAGGGGGAAAGAAGGGATAACCCGTCAAATCCATTACCAAAGACCCAGGCCCGGGAGCCTACTCATTTGGGGAATTGAAGGGAGAAGTCATCGGCTGGAAAGAAGGGGAAATCCGTTTCAAGAACCCGCGAGATAATGTAAAGGAGGAGGAATGCAGGGGTAAGCGGTAAGAATCCTTTGGACCAGCTAAAGGTACCGGCGAAAATGAAGGTGGAAGAGAGCATGGTAAAAGCGCCGCTTGAAGTAGGGAACCATTGAAAACAGGGGCTTTTGCCCTCTGACAGCCGAGCTGGGAGGACGGGCGTGGGGGAGAGGCATCCTGAAAACGGAAGTTAGGGGACGGGAAAGGCTTATTGAAGACGACCGCGAAAAGGGGTAAAAAGTACCCGAAATAAAACAAACAATGGCCGTAAGGAAGGAGGAAAGGAACAATAAAGGAGAGAATCAGAAGAAGCCGAGAGGTCATTATGGAGATACTAAAGGTGCCCGGTAAACAAGCAAAAAGGAGGTCGGGCGGGGGAGAAGGGGGGTGCAGAGACAGAAACCGGCAACAAGCGGGAGAAGGGCAAGTAGAAAGGAGGATTTCTGGACGTAAAAATTCACACATGCAAGGGAACCTGGAAAAGGAACTGGGGCTTCACGGGGAGAACTGTTAATTCGGGCGTTACCTGGGAAACCGACGCGTTGATCCGTGGATGGGATTAGCCCGATTTCAAAAAGGGACGAACTTTGGGGGAAAGGAGAAGGCCCTCATCAAAAGCGGACGCCCAATAGGAGGGGGGAGAAAACTGACTCCTGAGAGGAGTTAAAAAAAAAAGAAGAGATCCAAAGACCTAAGGAATTATAATTTGGAGATTGGGTTAAAAGGGACTGGTAGCAACCGGAGAGCCGCGAGGTACGGATCAAACAAGGGGGAAAGAAATGGTGAAAAGGAAGGGCGCGGATGTCGAAAGCAAATTCGCGACAGGATTAAAAAAGGGGAGACTACAGGGGAGGAAGGAAACAAACACTTACAGAGGGGAAACTGGGAGGTGAAAAGAAACTTGGCACCCAGCAAACAAGGCCAGGCTTTGGGAAGGGTGGAGGCAATTGGACATGGACGGGGAGAAGCAAGAAAGTCTAGCCGAAAATTGGAACCGTTCTCTTGGAACGGGGGGAGAAAAGAAGCGGGCAGGCGGGTGGCTACGTCGGGAAGGTGGCAGTGACAACCGTGCCAGAAGGGAGATCTAGGCCACGCGAAATCTGTCGCGCCGAAAGGTTGAAAAATAAACGTCCTGAGGGGGGAGGGAATGGCCCAAAAAAAAAACCTCGAAACGAAAACAAAGGGTCTGGGTCACGAATCTGAAAGAGCACTCGCAAGGGCGTCTCAAACAGTCAAAAACCCGCGCCGGGAAAAGGAATGGGTTGATAGGGAATTGGAACTGGGCGCCTATCTAGCGGGATGGCTAGACGGGAGAGGCAGGGCACTGACTTTGAAGCCTTCAACCAGTGAAGGGGGGGTGGAAGAGGGGAAAGGGATGTGTCAAGAAATCAGAGGAACGCTTGAGCCAGGCTAAAAAAAAGACAGTACGGGGGAAGAACGAGTTTCGCCGGGGACTCTTGATCGAGGGTAGTATCTGGCCAAACCTCATCCATGAAGGGTCTTTATCAGGGGGGGGGAAGAGAAGGAGACTAAACGACCAGCTTTAATTCGGACCTTAAGTGAAAAACCAGAATACGAGAACGCTGGCTAATGAGCCCGCCCGTTGACATGGAAAGTCAGTGTGGGTAGGAAAAAAGGGGACCAGGCGGGGAGGGGGGTTCAAAAGCAACGGAGAAACCAACCAAAAAAGGTCGGCGATGTTGCTGTAGAGAAGAGTAAAAACGTGCAGCGGAATTCGGCGGAAAGGCGGGCGGTAGGCAAAAAAATGAGCGAAAGGGAGGGAATCCTTGCCCTTCGGGTTCGCAAAAAAGGACTAAGATAATGAGTCAAGGAAACGATCCTGGAGGGGGTTAAGAGGGGGGCTCAAGGGTAAAAAAGTTCAGGAATAGCAAGAATAGGGTGGGTTGGTCGATGCAATTAATGTCGGGCAATCCAGGACCTCGAGGAGGGGAGGAGATCGTCGGGGAAGGGCGGCGAGCCGAGGCAAAAAGCGTCAGGTCTGAACGAAAGAGGTAAAGGAGACCAAAAACAAGGGAAAAAAGAGCCGGAAGATAGGTGGTTATGGCAAAGAGGACAGAACGGGGGGGATGGACTTGACGAGAGGGAAATTCTATTGAGGACCAGACTTCTCGCACTCAACGACCACAAGAACGATTGATAGATTGGGTCTGAATGACCTTCGGAAACATGGAGGGCACCATTGGTGAGCGTCGGATCAATCGGGGGGAACCTTGTCCGGCCAGATCAAAAAAAAGGAAAAAAGGGGGCAAGAACGGGAAAGGCTGAATCAGGGGGAGGACCAGGGGTTGCTTGTGACGATTCGGGGGCATCAGTCCTATCTCTTTGGTTGGAACTTGAGACCGCAAAAGGAGATGGGACAGAAAGAGGGGGAGTTCTATCTTCAGACCCTTTAAGGAAAGAGGACGGACATTAGTGAGGAAGGGTCCGGGGGGGAGTAATTTACCCTTGGCGGTGAAGGGAAAAAGGGGACGGACTTCCGCTTCGAACAAAGGGGGAGAGAAGGGATTATGGGAAGGATAGAGGAGAAGATACAAAAGGAGGGGGAAAGACGGCAAGGCGGAAGAAAAAAGAAACAAAACAAAGAAGGAGGAAAAAGAAAATGAGAGGTACAGACTTTTCCGTAACGCGTGCGAATGTTCGAAAAATAAAGGGGGGTCTACGCGAAGTGAATGAAAAAAGGGGGGGACGAAAAAACGGGCCCCGCCGGTCAGACGCAAAATTCAACCTACAAGGGGGGTCGAACGCTGTGGAGAGGCTCCCAGTGCTTAACCATCCCGAAGTTGGACTAAATCAGCCGCGGGAAACCGTCAAAGGGCAGAAACTTAAGCAATGAACGGGATCTAAAAGATAAGGGAGGAAAACCATCACGCGTCAGCATCTTCAAAGAGAGGGAGTCTCGATGGGGAAAGACGGCAAACTGACCGTAGAGAGTTAAGTCGGGGAGGATAAAAAAAGGGGAGTAACAACCCAGAAAGGTATACTGGCCAAGGGGAAAACTCTCATACGAAGTTATTAGAAGGGAGAGTGGGAGGGAAAAAGAACCAGACCAGTGAATATAGAGGGTTCAGTTGGAATCATAACAATGAAAGAGCCGAGATAACCCACTGAGGACGAGGCAGAGAAGCAGAAAGGGACATCGCATGAGAAATTAACTCGGAAGGAGCGACAAACGGAGGGAGCAACTAATGGGCCGGCGAAGCAAACGCAGACTTAGGGGATCCGGGCAGGGAAACCAAGGAACTGGCGGGGAAACAAAAAGTTGAGGGGACAGAAAAAAAACGGCGAAAATGAATTCAAGGAACTTTCAAGGATGGGAATAAAGATCAACAATGAGATGTAGCAACAGGCGCACCCCCGAGACCACGGCGGCAAACGATCGAACCAGGTAACCAAGAAAGAAAAGGGCCGAAGTCACTACCTGAAGCATTGCCTCGAGACGGACAAAACCCCCAAAAATGAAATAAAGGAGAAAGGGTTGCATGGGCAGGCAGACCGAAAAAAATGAGAAAAAAAATAACCAGAAAGGGAATCAGCAGTTCAATCCCAAAAGGAACATACAACTGCGGAGAAAATCGAGAGGGATAGGGGAGGGCGGGTTGGGGGGAAAAAGGCTCCCGGTAATGGGCCGAGGCGGAATGTAAAAAAAATGATCAAAACGTCAAGATGATGGAAAAAAAGCATAGAGAAGGAAAAAATAGGACAAGAAAAGAGGGCACAAAGTTCTACAACAAGCGCGACTTTTGGGGAAGAGGGCAAGCTCCCGCATAACGATCGATTGGGAAACGACGGACGTCGGTCAAAACAAAATAACATGGAAAAGGGCACCGAAAAAGAGAAGGCCGTCAAGCGAGAAAGGGGAGAGTCTGCTATCGCGCTGGCATGGACCAAACCGACGGAAAAGGAAGGGGTTCGGCTGACAGAGGAAGCTTTGCGAACCAGGTGATTTAGCCCGCGCCGATGAACGTGCATCGGAGTAAGGGGAATGCTGGGGTTAGCGGTTCGAAAAAAGGCATTTGTCACAAAATTACTTCATTAACAAGGAAGAGCTTCTAAGGCAAAGAGATCTAAAACAAGGGCCGGGGAAAGGGCGAGTGGGTCCCTTTCCCGTTACCAAGAAAGGAGAGCCAACAAGAACGAGGGAGGGGCTCGACGTGAAGCGAAAGGAAAAGTATGCGACAAGTACCAGCGTTGAGAGTTCTACGAATAAAAACGTCCACCAGGGAGGCCGGGAGCGGGGTCAGTATTGCAGAGTGGCTGGGGAGGAAGACCCAAAGGAAGAGGGAAATTGGTGGTCGGGGTCCAGGAACCGGGCACGAAAGTGAAGTGGGGAAAAAGGAGAAGATGACTAACAACGGGCCAAAAAAAGTTAAATTGCCTCCTGGAACACCAAGGATCAAAAGGAAAATCAGTAGAAGTTGCCGAACCACATCTACCCAATCTAAAGGGCCTTAAATAGAGTCGGATAGGGGGGGGGGGGAAAGTATAGAAGAAAAACGATGGGGGTATCAAAAAAGCTTTGATGGCTTATATGAGCCCAGGATCAATCAGATAGGAAATTCAGGAGAAAGGGAAAGACCCTCCAACTGGAGTCATGAAAACTCCGTCGGGGAGTCAATTCCCGACATTTAAAAAGGTCCTACACACATGCCTATAAAATTCTACTCCTAAATGTGAGTTATTGCGAAAGTAAAATAGGGGGACTATCCTCGAACCGCCGAGGGGTACTCCCAGGAGGGGGTATCTAAACTCCGAAAAGCTGGGGGGGATGTTCCCGCACAGCGAGGATAAGCAGCAGAAAGCATGTGAAAGCTTTAGGAGAGGCGTGAGTATAAGAATTCTTGTTAGGAGCAGCATCCATTACGAGAAAGGCGCTAACTTTCGGGAATATACTGGTCTCAACTGTCGTTCCCGAAAAACCAAGGCTTGAGGGTCGGCAAAGTTCAACAGGAAGAGGGAACTCCACGAGCTCTAGGATACGGGAAAGGCCGGAAGCAAAATGAATCCCAACAGTGTATCCAAAAGTTGTGAAGGTGCTGAAAGGAGTACTCATGTGTCCTTAAGGGAAAAAGGAACACGGGCGAGTTAGCGGTCGCCGGTCCATGAAGGATGAAAAAAAAAGAGGAAAGCCTCTAGGTGTCCAGCACCGAGGAAACAACAGGTCTCGGTCGCGGAACGGGGGGTGTTCAAAAAGCTGCCATCCGGAGAAAACCAGGTTCTTCAAACTGGACATTGCAGAAAAAATGGAAAAGGGGGGCATGGGGGAAAAGGTGGAGTAAAGCGGGGCCATTGGGACCGGAGGGCGTGAGATAAAAAAACGGATGAAAAGGAAAGCCGACCCACAAAGGCAGGACACAAAAATGACCAGGGGGGGAGGACCGCAGAAGTAGACAGGGAAGGAGTAAAAACATAATCCGGTCCGAAGGGTAACCCGTCGTCGCCTGAATGAAACTGGAAAAGAGAGGGAGGAAAGACCTGGGGGGGGAAACTCATTGACCAAACTCGCACAGGGGGGAGGAATTCTCCGACCATAAACAAAAAGAGTCAAGCCAGGTAAAGGATTGCTGGAAAGAGTGTCAATGAGGATCTGTGGGAAGACGGAGGGGTCACTCCTTAGATAGGATGAGGGTCGTAAGGAGGGGAAGGACCTACAAAGGGGGAAGCAAGTGGGGTGAAAAGGGGTTGGGAAGAAGCAATACCCGGACGTTTGCCGTAAGGGAAATTAAGAATCAAAAGATAAGAATCAGATATCACAGGACACGGCAGGAAAGAGGCTGGCAGATAAAATCTTTAAGTAAAACAACAGCCTTAGGAGAGGGGGGGAAGGGGTTGGCTGGGGGGGAGACCGAAAAGGGAAGTCTCCTGAGGGGGGGAACCTGGAAAGGCTGGACTAAAAGATTTGTCGTAGGAATAATAAATGCCGGCGTATCCTGCAACCTTAACTGATCACCGTTGAGGCCAGGTAAAAAGGGGCGGAGTGAAAGGAAAAGAAGGAGGTGGCATGATCAGGTGTTGACTTGTGCCCATAAGGAGAATATTCATGCTAAATAAACAAAAGACGTACAGAGCGGGCGAAAAGGAAAAGACCGTCTGAGAGGGGTGAGTAATCTGACGCGATCCATATCGCCATCTCGCGCAAGCTTCGCTGGGAAAGAATTGTGGGTTTCGAAGAGGGTATCTTTACCGCCCCTTCTGCGAAGCATGGGACTGGGGGAAGCCAAGTGGGTAAAAAAAAAAAATTTGAAATGGGGGGAAAAAGGGCGGAATGGACAGCGCTCCCTAAATAAGGCCGGAGCAAAGGAGACAAAAAGGATCTAAAGGATAACATTAAATAAAAAAACTGGACGGGTAACCAGATGCCATCAGGGCCCGGCGAAAAAACAGAAAAACAGGCAACTCAAAATAACGGAGAAAAATGCTGACTTGTAGGGGGAGAAGCCCCTAGAAAGCCTCTTTGGGAAGCGATCTTGCGGTTGGTAAAGAAAACTATGATTCCAGGAGCGACGGGAGTTGGCTTTTTAAAAATAAAAAAGCGCCCCGCCGTAGGAAACACTAAACGAAGCTCGGAAGTGGAAGGAGTGCACAAGAAAAAGTCACTCGGGAGGGAAGTTTACCCACGCTAAAAGAAGAACCCCTGGACTACGCAGGAGCAAAGCGTCAGAGCAGGGACGGGGGAATCGACGCTATCGGGACGAGAAAAGGGCTAAGGAGCCACGAGCCAACCAGAATGGTAAGTCCAATCGCCTTTGAAAGTAGGGAGAATAGAGGCATCGTCAAGGCCGTTAGCGAGAAGAAAAAAGGGATCGGGGGGGCAAGAAGGACACAAGCTAGAAGTTAACTGTCGAAGGGTCGAAAAGTGAGCCAGCACGAAAAAACACCGTCGCCTGCGAGAGGAAAACCGGGTTAGAAAGAGCGGAGGGATTACGAGTGAAGGATGTATCGAAAAAAGAACTGCGAAGGAAAAGGTATGGAGGGAGACCGGTTACTTCCCGGGGGACGAGAAATCCCAAAGGAAGGAAGAAAGCGCACTTCGTCCCACCAAAAAAAGCAAGGCAAAGATGAGGCAAAAGACGGGGGAGTTTACCTTAAAAAGACGGTACAAAAACGGCGGCAAAGAGGGGGGGGGGCGGAAAATGGACAAAAGGAAAAGGGAGAGTCGAGTGAATGTCCGGGATCTGACCAGAAGAAAAACTCTCGGAAGGGGCATTGGGCTCAAGGGTGGCGATAGGGGAACAATGAAGAAGGGACCTTCGGTGAGGAAGGAAGGAAAGAGATCTGTCAAGAAACAGGCTGTTGAAGATGGAGGGAAAACCTTGGCATAAAGGGATAAGAGCAATTAAGGTTAGTAACAAAAGGGCCGGGAAAAAGAGGGTCCAGAGTCCGGGGTCCAAGACCCTCTGAGGGGGAGGGAAGGCAGAATCTGGAAAGCTTAGAGGAGGAAAGTGAGACTTCATAAAACGGGAAAAGGGGGGAAACTACAAAAACGCAGTCTCGGGGGGTTCTAACAAGTAGATCGGCAGATGGATAAGAAAAAAAAAGAGAGGAAATTGGGAGGAGGAGACATTAGAAAGAACGATTGACTGTCATTGACCGTAGAGAGGAATGATGGGGGGTGAACGCCCTTGGTTGAGCAGGAAAGATCGGGGGAAAAGTCGAAGTAGGGCAGGAGGACAGATGCTCTAACATCTTTAGAGAGGAGAGAAAAATTAGACGCAGGGGGACTGGTTGAGAAAATACGTAGGGGAGGAAAGGGGAGTGGCTTGAAGCGTCGAGGGGTGTTCGGGTGTCACGTTAGACTACTGCTAGGGAGAAAAGGAGGGGCTTGCTAAATAACTCAAACAAAAGGGGACGGGAAGAAAAAAAAAATTGCCGGAGGGGAAGAGTGGAGTCTTGGGAGAAAGGGGCCGGAACGGTAACCTCTTCGTAGACGATCTCATATCTTCGAACGTCGCAAACATAGAAAGATTGGAAAAAAAGCGGGGAAAAT
>Ga0179591_1270140_pt1 | contig 13982 bp, 15 predicted proteins | sample CZOMad2_1_08_16f_FD_182891 | JGI IMG/M metagenome (GOLD analysis project Ga0179591, IMG submission 182891) | Vadose zone soil fungal communities from Angelo Coast Range Reserve, California, USA - CZOMad2_1_08_16fungal (PacBio error correction) | ecosystem: Environmental > Terrestrial > Soil >...
TACAAGTTTTGCAGTGTTGCGTCAGGGGGAAAAAATGGCGGAATACGGCAAGAGCAAAAGAAATGTTGAAGCGGCTGAGGGGGAAAAAGAATCGCAGCGAGCGAACGCGGATACAAAAAAAAAAAATGACGGAAGCCTCCGGGGCGGTTGCACTACCGGCAAGCAGCGTTGGGACCAAGCAGGTCATCAGGGGAAAAAAAGAGCAGGGGGGGGGGTAGGTAAAAGGAAACTGAAATGGGAACTTCCCAAAAAAACAAAAAAACGGAAAAAAGAAATTTTCAAAAATAAAAACTCCTGGGAGGGGAAGGAAGAGAAAGTTTTCTCAAATCCAGATGAGGGGAAATAAAAAAGGAACCCAATAACGTGTAGATTGAGGGTTACCCAAAACGCGGTGGGAGGTTGCAAAGAAGTAATGGAAAGTGTAGAAAATCTGAAACCCATTGGCTGTTTGGCCCTTACGGGACTCGGATGGTGACCGGGGGTAAGTGACCTTTGCCCCTGCAGGTGCTCCTGGCAGAGGCCTGCCTGGTCAAACTACTAAAAAGTTTGGTGCAAGACAAAAGATGGGCAAACAAAGAAAGGTGACAAATAACATACGAGACCAAAAAACTTCCCATCGCCGCCTGATAAAGTGCAGTGTTCAAAAAAAGTGGCCCAAGATGAGAAAGGGGGGAATAAAAACCTCGGTGAGCTTTTGACTCGCCATTAATTGCAACAGGTTGTGGCCAATGTGAAAGCGACAGAAGCCGCGAGGTTGGAGCAGGAACCAGGGGACTATGGCCTCTTGGGGAAGGCCGCTCGGGGAGGACAGGGGGGGGGGAGTGCCGGGGAAAAACTACCGGCAGACTACAAATTGCCGAAAACACTGTCAGCTACTCCTAGAACCTGAAGTGAAAAAAAAAAAAAAAGGGGAGGGAGTCAAAACATGGTAACACACTGAATATCATGCCTAAAATAAGAATCCTATCCATCGTAAAAGGACCTCCGAGGGTTGTGCAAGATTGGGTTAAAACAACCTCGGGAAGTGTTCAATAGTCTTTATGAAAACTACCCCCGGGGGCCACAAGGACGGCCGGCACGGTTTGTAAGCTACACAAGGTCTTTGATAAAAAAAAAAAACACCAACACAGAAGGGTGACAAGGGAGGACAGAGGTAAGGCCCCGGCAAAGGCACCTTCGAAAACCGTCAAACAATGGGGGTAGCTTCATCATGCGGCCGGCGAGCATAAGGGAACGCGGGGACGCAACACAGCCTTGGAAAAAGGTGGGTGGGAGGGCCGGAAAAAACGGGTAAAAACGGCGGTCCCGCCGAAAATCCTACGCGCGAAAAACGGGGAAAACCGAGGGCACCTCAAGGGTCTAAACGAAACGAATCCGGGGCGACAAACCCAGAAAGCAGGAGAGCTGGGGAGCAAAAATGGGCTCAAGAAACGTAAGCTCACCGGCCTTCTGGGGGGGCGCCATAGTATCCTCAAAAAACCGGCACGGCGCAAATGCAGGGACAAAGTCTCGAAACCGGGGGGAATCACTGAGGTACGTGCTATGAGGAAAAACAGCAAACGGTAAAGAAAACGACCTAAAGCGCGCAAATGAAAACGGGTCAAAGGAATCAACAGGGAAGCCCGCCGAAGAACGAAATTGGAAGGGATTAAAAGGGAAAATCTTTCAGAACCCACATTACACGTCGAAAAAGGAGTCGGGTCCTGCCAACAGGGTTGGAAAAACGAAAAAGAGTCTAAGGCCACGGAGAAAAGAACATAGGGAAAGAAGGGGAAAGGGGACGCTTGTTGGAGGAACTTCGCATGGGCAAAAAACTGTCGGGGTTCAAAGAAAAAAAAAAGTTGAAGTCACCGGCGGTATCCGGGGGAGGGAAGGTCCGAGGTGATCCGCAAACAGTTCCTTCCTTACGAACTGGTAAAAAACGTCACAAAGCTGGATAAAAAAAACGAACAAGACTTTCAAGCAGAAATCAGCCCCTGAACCTGCAAGGGGGTATTTTAAAAAAGTCAGAAAGAAACACCATTCGGGCCTGGAAAGACAAACGAGAAGGGGGACAAAAAGGACGAATCCACAAGAGCTAAATAAGTGTTGGAATGGGGGGAAACTCAGACGGGGGGGGGAAAGTATGCAAAAGGGAAAAGAGCCTTTCACATTCAGGCCGTCCCGGACGCAGTACATTGTCAAGGAAAAGCTACCTCCCTCAAGCCAGGAGGGAGCAGAAGGAAAAAAAAAAAAACGCACACCTATAACAAGTCGAGGCTATTCACTAAGCAATTATCAGACAAGGGCGTACACACCGGAGGGGACAAATCCTCCTGCCGCCCAAGGGGGACCGATGGAAACCTAAAAAAACCGGGACCTACATAAAGACGGTACGCGACCGAATCCTTTGATAAGAACTGCACGAAAATGGGAAACAACAGCCGAGGAGATTGCGCGGGCGTGGCCGATTTCGAAAGGGGCTTTACGGTTAAAAAGGATGCAGGGAGCGCAGTGGGGGGGTAGTCAAGGGTCAATTAGAAATCGGGAAGCAATGTCTACAGGGCGCGTGAGGAGGAAGACTTGGTGAATTCCAGGCAATAGGAAACACTCTGAAGAATGACAAGAGTTTCCGAACCGAACCGGTGACTAGGAGCTCTTAAAAGAAAGACCACGCATGGAGTCTCTTGTTGGAACGACCAAGGGCACCCAGAGGAGGAATCCGCAGGAATATCTGGACTTCTGCAGACCGAATACGCCACCGAAGGGTTCTTTTAACGATCGGGCAGAATAAGAGTCTGCGGGGGATCATGAAAGTAGATCACGAACAAAATGCCGGCGGCAGGCATCCAGACAGGCCATCAGGACGCTTTTGTCTAAGGGGGGACAAAAAACAACCGAAGACAAGAAGATCAGCTGGGTGGAAGGTCAATTACGAGGGGGGCCGTCCGGCCATCCATCTGCCCGGACCGGTGCGGGGGCCCCACGGAAAAATTAGGGTGGCAACGCGCTCGTCCAGGGTAAAAAGACGCGAGGACAGCCGAAACATAAACCGGACGTAGTCCGGGGCGAAACCCGAAAGCAAGCAAAAAAAAAAGCAGTCCCCAAGCGTGTAGTCCAGGAAAGCCAGGACGGCGTTTGAAAAAAAAAAATCAAAAAAAAAAACGCACGTAACGGAAAAGGGGGGGAGAAATTAAGGCAACTGTGACATAAAGTGGACCTCCGCCGCCAACATTGAAAGTCAAAAAGCAGCTCGGGGTGTCAACAAAAAAAAACGATCACGGGGTTAAAAGGACGAAGCAGCTTGGTCCCAGGTTGATTAGTCGTCACGGAGGGACTACTTGACCCTCCAAAAGTCAAAACAGACCCGCCGTCACTATGCAAGAGATGGGGTACGGCGGAAAGAAGAAGGGGCAGACATCCGCAAACGTAATAGGAAGAAGGAAAAAAGATAAAATTGTTGAACAGATGAACTAACAAATAAAAGGAAACTCGACAAAAAACAAAAAAACTGAATGATGGGAGGGAGGAGAGATGAAGTTGGGGGGGGAAGGTCGGGAACTGGAAAATGAATCCGGACACAGGTATCCGGTAAAGAAAGGAGCCGGTTCTTTCTCCATGGCAAAGGGTTATAGAAAGAGGAAGACGTTGTAAAAGGGCAACTGGAAACAGCCGCCTATGGAAAAACAAGGCCCTTCTTCGGCATCAACAGGACTAACTCACGTTTTGGGGGGGGGACAAGAAAGCGCAACTTGATTGACACACACAAAAAGGGCCGTCAGGACTGGGACACTTATTTCAAAACCGGGTGATTCCCCTTCCCGAATTCACGAAATAGAAAGGGAGGGGCGACTTAAAAGGCGTCATCGGAGCATGGGGGGGAAAGAGGAGGTGGGGCATGAGCTTCCACGCAGGAACCGATGTCATTTTTGCAGGGAGCACGGCAGGGGGAATTGTATCTTAAAACAATGACGTTTGGCAACGAAAAATCTATAGTGCACACGGACGGAAAAGTCGGAATGACTGGAAAAAAGGAGAAATCGGGGGTCAGGGGGGGAGGGAAACTTTGAAGGAGGGAACTGAAAAGTAGAAGGTGGGGGGGTCGGAAGGCAAGGGGGAAATCATGAATATCTCAAATAAACATACGAGAAAAAATACTACGTCAAGGCTGAAAGAAGTCTTAAAGGGGGGATTCGGCGTAATTTGAGGCCAAGACAAGTGCCAGCGGATCCCGAATTAAGGGGCCTCCCTGCGGGTCAAAAAAGCGAAGAAGCGTTTCGGGCACGGCCCCTCAGGATGCAGAAAATTCGAGAAGGTTGGAGAAAACTAGCCATAAACTCAGGGAATCGGTAGTCAACACTGGTCTTCCAAATAAGTCGCGACAGGGCAAAAAAAAAAAAAAGACACTGCAGGGAAGGAAAGAGGGAAGGGGAAAGAAAGGGCGCACCCGCAAATAATTTTAACGTCAGCAGCTAAAAACAGGAGGGAGGCGGACAAAGATATGAAGGTAAATCAGGATGACATGCAGAGTCAAGTCTTTATACATGATCTGAACGTCAGTACTTGTAAGGGTCTGGGAGGGACTGAAGAAAAAGCAGGAAGGGACTCCCTAAATCCGAGCCAGGATGTAACCCGCTTACAAATATTTAAAATCGTCGAGACGAAGAAAGAGGAAAGGGGGGGGTTCATGAAAGTCAACCCGGAGCTTGAGGTATTCCATAGGGGACGAGGACAACGGGAAAGGAGGTAATAATTGGAAAGGGGCTGAATTCATCATCTTGGACCACGGAGTGGTGAGACCCAATGGGGGAACACGAAGGGGAACTGTTCGGATGGAGTATTCGAAATTTGGGGAAGCGCAGAGTTTTTTAAAGGTAAACATGCCGAGGCGCTTGTGGAAAGCGACGTCAAAAAAAATTCATTCAGGTCAGGGGCGGAGTTCAAGAGGGGGGGGAGGGGGTCTAAAAAAAGTGGAGGGAAAAAGAGCGGCATACGGGGTGGTGAGGAAGACAACATCGGACGAAGGAAAGGAGAAAGAGGGAGGTGACTTCACAATTACTGGGGACGGGACGCCCATGTGTTTGAGGGGGGACAGTATGATCCACGCCGGAATGGCCCTGCACAAAAGGCGAGTCAAGAAGCGGCTTCGACGAGGTTGTTGTCTGGAACAGGTGACAGGGGAAGGAAACTATGAATTTTCGGCTGGCACACAGGAAAAAGGGAAGGTTTCCGACGTGGGGGGGAAAAACACCGCAAACGGGACGGAGCCGGTCCGGAACCGAGAGGCAAAAGCATGTTGAATGGAAAAGGGAGCGTCAAACCAGGTCGGTCGGGAACTCTTGACAGGTTGCGGGTGGGAAGGGAAAGCGCCACCTCATGAATCTGGGAAACGGCAAGGGATGGGACAGCGAAGGGTGAAACCGGGGACAGAGGATGCGCACAGAAGTGGGGGTCACGGGGCTCAAAACGGTGTAACCGTTATAAACGCCTTCCATTACGCCAGGGGAGGGAAGGAAGGAGCGAGAACGAGTGTGAGAGAAGCGGGGCGCACCTTGGGAACGTGGTTCGGTCAGAGGACGTGAGTTACAGACGACAATGGCCTATTCGACGGGGGGGGGAAAAAACTAGGCGGTGAACTCGTTAAAGCCGGCGTGCTCCCCAAAAGATTGGTAGACGAATTACAAAATTAGTGGGGTCTGGGCCCTAAGTTCTGAATGGCGCTTGTCTCTCGAAAAAAGACTTGACCCACCTTTGACATGAGTTGAGGTTTGTTTGTTGGGGTTCAAATGGAAAGGGTGAGGGGGCACGAAGTTGCCTAAGCAGACTCTTGACACTTTTTGTGAGAAAAAAGAAAAGCAAGTTAGGGACACTGGGAGTAGGAATTGAAAAAGCAGGGCTTTTGCCAAAATTTACGGGAAAACTGATGGAGGACTTCCCTGGATGGGGAAGAAAATCATGAGGAGTGTCCTAGAGGTGCGCCGACAGAGTTTCCCAAAACTTAATTGAAGCAGGGGCCGTGTAAGAGACTAGGAAGGGAGTGGGGTGAAAAGGGATCTCAGGGAGGGGTGGGAAGGAAAACCACATGAGGACCGGTCCGGCCGGGTGGGGAAAAAAAGCAGGGCAGCGGAACCTTTGTCTACGCTCAATGGTTGGGGGGGGAGAAAGGGGGATGGCCCACGCAGCGCGTGGACCGTTAGAAAGGTGAGACAGGGCAATAGGCACCCCCCTTATCTCGAAGGACCAGATGTTCAGGGCGAAGGCAAAGTTTCCTTGGGGAAAAGGAGGGGTGCCACGTTAACTTGGGGTCGAACGTGGGGGGGACGGGGTGGGGGAAAAGGAAAGTACAGGCGCCAGGCAGGGAATAGTACCCAGGGGAGGGGGTTCAAACGAGGAAAGGCAGGGGCCACGCAACCAGGGTGCATACAAAAGTACAAGCCGAGAAAGATGTGAGGAAACGAGTATGTGGTGGGGGGGGAAAAGAAAAGAACGACCAAACTGAGGGGTAAGGGGAGTCGGAAGAGGGAGGGGGGGCAAAGAAAAAGGTTTTAAGTGGGGGAGAAAAAATGAGAGTTTTCTTGCACCGAAACTGTTTCAGGGGATTTCCAAGGGACCGGGCAAAAAGGGGGGGGGTTGAACGGGGGGGAAACAAGGAGCCCGGCGACGCGGAAAGGCTGCTGAAATACCGAGGGGCAATCTCCTTGCCAAAGGTGCTCCGGTGTCTTAGGAAACCAGAGGGAAAGGGAACGTGAGCGTTGCAATAAAAGCTGGGGGGGGGAGATAAGTTAAGAGGGAAAGGAAGTTTGGTTGGGTTGGATGTCTCGGGACGGGGGGGGAAAGGGTAAGTTCAGCCCAATGCCCCGAAAAGGGCAAAAAAAAAAAGGGGGAATCTCTACTCAAGCAAACAACAAAACTAAACTAGTGGGGGGGGGGGGGGGAAAAAAAGGAAAAAAAAAAAAGTTTAAAAAAAAATGGAAAACAAGGTTTTTTTGAAAGAAGGCGGGGAAAAGGGGGACCAGAAATACTGCAAGAGCCAAAAAAGCAAGTGGAGGGAGGGGGAACGAGAGACCCGGAGGGGGGCACGACTCAACGAATGTCCAGGGGAGTCTCAGGGTTAAGAAGGGGCACGTAATCACCCTCAAGCAAGGGAGGGGGGGCCAATCGGTCTCAGAGAGGCAAAAAAGTACTCTCATTGGGGGGAGGTGGTAAAACCACAGGAAAACAAAACAATCAAATAAAAAGCAGCAGGAAGAGAAAAAGGGGTCAATAAAAAGAAATTACTTGAGGACAATCGGTGAAAAATGGAATGAAAATTTTTGCTACGGAACTCCTAGGAGGAAGAGATCAACGTCAATAAAGGTGGGGGTATAACATTGAGGGGGGGAAAAAAAATTCGTTCTGGGCGGACAGGAAGTGGAAGGGGTGGGGAATGAATCAGAACAACACGGTTGGTGGGCTGGAACCAAAAGAATGACGGGGGGGTACAGGAGTGTTTTGTGAACCGGAAGGAGAATATGTCCCCAGAAGGACACTTTCCTATGTCAAAGGACCAGGGGGTGCCAGCAAACGGGGAACCAAAGGCCTTACAAAATGGAGGCCAGGAACTTACATCTGGGCATAGGAAGAAAAGAGGGTCAGGGTCAACAAAAAACGAAGAACATGTAAAGAGGAGACGGAGGCAGTTGGACAAGACTCACCACTCGAGGGTCGCAAAAAAGGGAAAACAACGAATGCCAGTCTGGGGGAGCACGACAGATCTTCGGCAATTTGGGAGGGAACAATTAAAAAGAAGAGCCAGACTCAGGACCGTGACCCCTAGGGAAGAGGAAAGCGAAAAATCAAGGGAATTTGTCAAAAAACGGAAGGGTCACCAAAACAACTAAGGGGGAGAAAACCCCTCAGTGTGATCCTTAGGGAGATGAGGGAAAGAATTAATCCGAAGAAGGGTATAAACCGATTTTGGGAAAGAGTGTGTTGAAAAACGAAGAGGCCTAAGCCCGTGTTGTGACTCAACAGGGTACTGGGGGAATTACCGACACGTAGAGAAAACCGTGAAAGGAATGCAACGGCACGGGGGGTAGGAGTAAAACATGAAGGTAATCCCCAACAAAACCTCACATAATGCAGGGGGGAAGGGGGACCCGTTTCGATTATTCACAGGGCCCCTAAAACAAAAAGCCCGTTGGGAAGGAAAAACAAATGTGATCGTAAGACATGCGAGGGTTATAAGACCTGTAGCCCTACGAGTTTCATTGGGGGGCAAAAATGAAGGGCGGGGGTGGATGGGGAAATTTAGGATTGGAATCCAAAAAAAAGGGGGTCCCTTGGGAGGAGGGGGGTCCCTAACCGACGGCGACTAAACCTGTACAATATACCCATAAAGAGAAAAAAAAAAACTGTCTATAAAATAAAGTTGAGAGAAGTGTACCTTTTCTGGAGGGGGAGCATCACCTTTTTAATCAACCATATCCAGTTATTGGCAGCATCCTTAGACCTTCACTTAAGCAAAACTGGACGCATAGGGCCAGGAAATAATGATGGTAAACGAAAGGGTTCTAAATGTCACTGACCGTTTATATGTCATTAAAAAATTACAAAAAGAACGGAAAAAAAAGTTACAAAGAAAGAGAAAAAACCTTGAAGAACAGAAGCCGTCGGTCAAGTACGAGGACGAAGCCGAAATGGCCTAAGGGGTTGCTGACGGAGGAAAAAATCTGAAAAGAAACAAAATGAACTAAAACGCAAGTGACTCAGGTCCGGTCATGGGGTAGTTCCCGGCAAGAAACATCAGGGAGTAGAAGACTCCATTAACGATTCCAATCAGGATACAAGGAACCTGTGTTGTAGGCATAAGGTCCCTGACCAGCAAACAAGAACACAAATGACAGCCAAAAAAAGTGGGGAAAAAAAATTCACCAAGGAGAGTTTAGAACTCTTGACCTTCAGGTAATGTCGAGGGGTCCGAAACGAGGGACAAGGTCCATTTAACGAAGTCAACTGGGGAAGAAAGCGAATGGAACCTAAGGAAACTTAAAAGCAAGCCACCCTGTAACCTTGACCGAAGGGGAAAGCACACAAGTAAAAGAAGAGGCCTGGTATCGAAAAACTAGACTGCCAAAAGGGCGAATTCACAAAGGGAGGAATACGTAGGTGTACTGGGGGCACCAAGACGGTGGGGGAGAAGGTAAAATTGCCAGCGAAAGTCAAACAATTCAAGTCCTGCAAAGGGGAAACGAAAAAAAAAGTAGTAGAAGGAAAAACGCAGAGAAGATGGAGAAAAGGGGGAGAGAACACGATCTCGGAGAGATGCAAATAAACAGTGGGGGGGGGGTGCGTTGGTGAACTAATGTAAAGAAAGTGAAAGGAGGGGAGCCGCGGCAGCCGACGAAGAAGCAGACAAGGGGAAAAGGTATCTTCCAGATCACTGTATGAGAAAATGGAAACTAGGTCTTTCACCTCCGGGAGAAAAAAAAGAGTGGCATGCCCCTATGTCCAGCTTCAAGGGAAAGGAGAAGGTAAAAGTTGGCTAGGGGGCTGGATAAGTGAGATACTTTTACAGAATGGGGCGTAAATTTATCTCGGTTTTGGTACGGAAGTGTGAAAAAAAAAGGAGGCACGATACCCCTCTTGGATTACGGATAAGTTTCTTCAATAAAAGAGGGGAAGTTCTGAGCGCGGGGGAGGAGAAAGACACAGTGCAATTTCTCGGGTTGGGTAAAGGCAGGAAGTCTGCACAGGGAAAAGGTCAGATTCAAACTCAGGTGATATGACGGCCTTCCCCCTCAAATACTAAGAGGGGATGTGGTACTAAATGAGGAATGAACAAAAAGTTACTAAAGGTCATTAAGGAAAGGACATTTGAGAAAGATAGAACCGCCACTTCCTTCGGTCCTCCGGCAACCCTCCGTAATGGGAGGGGAAAAGGAGAATGGCTAAAAAAAAGGTAACAAGAAGATGCGCTGGGGGTCTCTTCCAGGGGGGGCATTCGAGTTCAGGGGGTAACGGGGGGGGGAAAAAATAGAGCGGGACCGGGTTGCAAAAACAAAAAAATAGTATTGTGGCCCACTGAAGCCTAGGGGCCACCAACGGCCTAGACAGCAAACTAAGAAAAGAAAAAAACAAGGTAAATTAGAAAACGAGGGGAACTCAGGCAAGCACCCAAGGCGGTCCGCCTCTTCCAGCAGGGGGGGGGGGGGGGGAGGTCCAGTACAAAATTTCAGTCAGACTAGTGAAGATTCCTGCAATGAAGGAAAGGGGGTGAAACAAAACGTTGCACAACGACAGGAAGGAAAATAAGGAAGGACAGGAGGATGAAACAAAAGATCGGCCAAAGCAGCGCTTGGGGTCACTCTTGGGACTGATGATTAAGCGGGAGGGGGGATCGACTTCAATGACTGATATCAAACAAAGAGTGGAACGTAGGGACTCTAGAAAGAAAAAGCGACGGCCCGGAAAAGACAGATGAAGTGAAAGAAGGACCAACTACACTAAAGTCTCATCTCAAAAAAAAAAAAAACAACGAAAGTAGGAAAAGGGGGTAGGAGTGGTAGCAGAGGGAAAAAGTATGATGTCGAGACAGGACAGAGGAAGAAGGTTCTGCGCCTTCCCAAAGGAGAGGATAAGAAAGGATGAAAAAACGTTTCCAGGCACTTTACCGGAAAAACTAAGGTCCCCATCAGGACGTCACAGGACATAGTGAAAAGGGATATGGGAAAAGGGGGAGCTGGGACTTACAGGAGGGATCAGGAGGAGAGGAAGGAACCTCAGTGCAACACTTTAAAACGGTCCCTGAAATCCTCCATAAAAGTTTACTCGAAACGTATGGCCCAGGCAAAGGGGAAAGAGGGGGGAAGCAAGGTGGGGGGGGTAATAATCTGGGCCAACAGAAAAGGGACCTCTTGCCTTTTTCCTTAGAAACGGGAACCGGCGGGACGGCGTTGTACACAAGATGTGGGAAACGATCCGCTGAATAATGTCAAAGGAAGGACAAACGAATTGCAATTCACCACAGAGGATCATTAGGGAAAGGGGGGGGAGGCACCGTCGAAGGGTAAATGAAAGGGATAGGGGGAAGGGAAAACGAGACGGGAATAGGATAAGAATACAGGATCTCAAAAGACACCCGCCGTTCAGGAACTGAAAGAAATCCAGCGTCGAGGATTGGAGGCTGGTGTCCCTGAAAAAGAATCAAAGCGGCTCGCCTAAAACAGGGAAAAAACGGAGGTTCACACAGCCCGAATCATTTGTCGTGGAGATCAGGTCAAGAACAAGTCACATCTGCAGGATCGGGTAATAAGAGGAAAAGGAAACTCTTGATCAGGACCAAAAAAGGGGGAACCGGGAACGGCCATCAACTGGGGCCAGGGAAACAAAAGACCCATGCAGTACCTAAAGGAGGACTGGTTGTGGGGGGGATAACAGCAAAGTACCTACCTACGAAGTCAGGGGAAGGTCACATAAGCCTACAACAAGGAGGGGATCGCAATCCATTACGAAAGGCTCTGGGGGGGGAAAAAACAAGCTCAGTGACAGGTTGCTTTACTACATAGGAGGTCGCAAGGGAACGGTGTAAGTGAGGATGGGAAAACAAAAAACGGAAGAAGATGCCTTACTCGGAGGCTAAAGTTGAAGAAGGAGGGATGTACAGCTCAGCCAGCATTGGTCAGATCCTGTGAAAGAAACGATAATCATTGTGTCCAGGTAACTTCAAGGGCAAAGCAAGTTTCGAGGGAGGGGCTCAGAAAAAGATGAAAGGGTACTGATTGGAAAGGGAGCTGAATTGCATCAAGAGGGAACACGTATGGTGGAGCCACAAAGTAACACAATCAAGGACTTTTCAAAACGGAGAGGGGGAAAAGGAGGAGCTTGTTTGGAAGAGTTGGGCGGAATAGGGACACCGAGTCGGGACTAGGAGGGGGAACACCCACGGAGAAGGGTTCATGGGCTGCTTGAAAAAAAGGTAGGGACGGTCCTGCAAAAAAAGTGTTGAAAGGGAGAGTAAAAAATGCTGCACGTGGGGAAATGAAAAAGGAACGGACATTCGTGCCCGAGGGGAGTGAAGAGGCAGGTGAAATCACTGATGGAAAGAACATGAAAAAAAAAGGGGGAGGAACGCAGGAGGAAAAGAAACCAAAAAGAACGTCGGCACTGCCCGAACAGAGGAAGATCGGCGGGGGGGGGGTAGAGCGTGGGGGTGCGTGTCGGAAAAAAGGGGGGGCAAACGGCCAGGCCAAGAATGGGAAAAGCTACAGGATGAAGATGGAACGGACGCTCGCCCGGAGGAAGCAATTCGGCGCAGAGGGGGAGAATGGTGACTTGGGGAAGCCACGAGAGGCACTGGGGTCAGGGGGAGGGAGCAAAAAATCTTTAAAAAGGGGTAAAAAATTATTAAACCAGGTTGGCGGGTTTAGAAGAAAAAAACCGAGTACCAGGGAAAGGACGAAATGAGGGGAGGAGGCAAACAGAGCACCGTGACAGGCGTCGAGCATGCGCACAGAAAAAAGGGGAATGTCGCGTAGGTAACACCTTTAGAAAACGCAGCCAAGGGATAGGAGAAACCAGGAGGGGCGCAGGGGGGGGGGAAAAAATCTTTTTCAAGGTTCTCATTTGCCGTTTTGGCAAAACTTAGGGAAGGGGATGACGCAACAGGAGTAGTGGCCATTGGGGGTCCTCAGACACGAACGGGAAAAAAAAGAAATTGGAAGGAGAACGGTCTCGCCTGTCTTCAACGACAATACTCGAATGTTATAACGTAGCCACCATGTTGGGAAAAAAAAGGGGCACCTAACGTAGTCAGGGAAACAAGACGTAACCTCTAACCGAACTTAAAAACACTTAGAGGGTGGTAGGGGGTGGACTGTTAGGGGGGGGGTTGGGGGGGTATTTCAAATAACTTGTGAGTGGAATAAGGTGACCGGCCTCCGGACCTTGGTTGAACCGAAAGCATTGGAGAAAAAAAAACACGGCGGGACGGCAGGGACATCGCCATCAGGGAAAAAAACAAAAACCTAAGGAGGGGGGTAGGGCCGGCTTTTTCACAGGGAAGACCCAGCATCTGCGGGGTTCACTTGAGGGGTTGGAGAGAATGGTGCCCACGGCAAAGGAAAATTCGCTAGGGGCGTAAATCGTGTCCTGCTTGGAAGGCAGGGCGGGTCAGGACAGGAAAGCTCCCCATTAGCACAAATGGAGGCGTTCAAAAAAAACTGGAAGGGACATCGTCCCGGGTGGCCAGAAGGAAGCTGGCGATGTACTTCCAACGGAAGGAGACGTCCTTGAGATGTGGGAGAAAGGGGGGTGACCAAGAGTCCCGAGAACGATTGGGAAGGCAAGATGCTAGTGGCAGCGGACGTAGTGGAGGGGTAAGGAGTTGGGGGGGAAAAAAACGTCCCCTGGTTGCATGATCTTGTGGAAGTTATGAAGGCCCGGCGTAAGGAAACGTACAATAGCAAGATCGAGTTTCCAAAGAAGGCCCTTCCTGGCAAAAAAAAAATCACAATGGGTGGCGAAGTGATAAAATAAGAATAGGGAATAACTATTTGGGGGGACAAGAAATCGTTAACCACGTAGTGAAACGGGAAAAATCGGGTGGAAAAAATAGGATTTTTCAAGAAGAAAACGGAATGGAATTCCGTGGGGGGAAGAAGAGTCACGTGGGGAAAGTTGGGGAAAACAGGGGTCTCTCCGGGGTCGGACCAGCACAAGAGGGTTGGACCTGGGGCCACTTTACCGAAAGACCAAGGAAAAGCATTGTGAGTGCGTGTAACCAGAGATGAGACAGAAGGGGGGAGAAAAAGCTCAGGACTGTGGCGGGGGGGGAGACAAAGGTGAACCCGTAAAGGAAAGAGAGGAAACACAAACCCCATACGGTGTCATGCTGGCACAGCGTGGGCACTAGGAGGTCGTGGACAGAAGGGACAAGAAAGTTGGGGATTGTTCTTGTTCTGTAGAGCGGTAATGAAGACCACTGATGGCGCCTAGCACAATTTGCCTCAAAAGGGGTGGGGGTA
>Ga0179591_1324583_pt1 | contig 13982 bp, 17 predicted proteins | sample CZOMad2_1_08_16f_FD_182891 | JGI IMG/M metagenome (GOLD analysis project Ga0179591, IMG submission 182891) | Vadose zone soil fungal communities from Angelo Coast Range Reserve, California, USA - CZOMad2_1_08_16fungal (PacBio error correction) | ecosystem: Environmental > Terrestrial > Soil >...
CATTGCTATAAAAGTACGCCATCACCTTTCCAATGAAAGGAAAAAGAGGGGCTTCATGGTATATTGACAATCGCTGGAAGGGGGAAAGCCATACTCTCTTCTGGATCTGTATGTCAAGACGGAGCGGTTTCTTCTAACTTGTCCCACCATCACTACAATTTTCGAAAAAAAGGGAGGAAATAAATGACAGCACCCGCATCGGCCCCAAGCGCGACATTTGTCGGAGGGAAGCTGCTTAAATGCGGCGTCTCAACCAATCTCGGGCGAAAGCTGTATGGTTCCAAGGGCGCCTATTGTTATGATCCGGACGTGCGTAGGGAAGAAAAAAAAAAGGTAATGACGCACAAGCAAATGGTGGGAGGGATGGGAGGACGGGGCGGGTGATGCCGATGCCCGGAGGGTCGTACGCAATCAATTCAATTTCTCCATATTGAAAAAAAGACAAACCCTGCCGAAGGGGAAGGAAATGGTATTTGTCGCTGGCAGGAAGGAGAGTTCGATAATTTCGACTATAACGCTGGGACATGGTCTGGAGGTCACCTCGCATTCCTAGAAAGGCCGCAAGGGTGGATCGCTCAAAGGCCCCCGATAACCGCACGTGCGGATGGGGGTGTAGGATGTCGGACGCGTGTTTCGCGCCGACAGACTGAAAAGAGGAAAAGGGGGAGACAGGAGACGGCGATTGGCATTACAATCGCGAGCGAGCGTCGGCGGTCCATTCACCGGCTGGGGATGTGTGTCAAAGAATTGCTTTCTTCTATTGTAAAGAGGGGAGGGAGCCATCGTTTCAGAATAGCACAACCTCGTCGAGAAGAGTGGAGCAGACAAAGATTTTCGAATCGATCTATGGCCCTGAAAAAAAAAGGAAGGGGCGAGGGCCAGACGCCATGCTCGCCTAAAAAAGGAAGATAGCGTTCGAGGCCGCCTACCATCCGTTTACCCGCCAAGGTGGCCGGTTCTTTATGCCATACCAGAAAACCGTGACCGATCGCCAGAAGAGGGCCAATGGCTGTATCGTTGAAACGGGGAGAGGTGGTGGTGCAGCAATGCCCCTCTTGTCTTTAACCCAGGAAGAGAAAAAGAGGGAACCGCTGGGGCCAAAAAACGTAAGATTTCGTGCGACGGACTACCTGAAGCCGGACCCAAATAGCTGGAAAAACAAAAACGCGGTGACCGGCTTTCGAAGAGAAAAGGGAAGGTTGCTTTTCTTTCGAGAAGCGGTATCACAAAGAAATCATAACAACATCCCTGTGGGGGAGAATCCAGATGGCTTCCCATTTGAGGCTGGAGTGGATACAGGCTTATTGTTGGGTGGGGGACTGGTCCCAAATAAACATTTTCTCTCTGAGTGGGCGGGGGCCAGATTACCTACCCAACTACCAATGGGAGGGAGAGGGGGAAGGATGACCACATCGCCCCCCCATGGCAAGAAAGAGACCGCACCACAAGCCCTCAGAGGGGGCGAAGCCTACCCCTCGGCACTTGTGCTGGGCACCCTGGGGGTTTTTGCAACTAGGGGAGGAAAACCGGGGGGGGAAAAACCGTGGCTATTAAAACTGCTAAGATTGTGGAAAAGCGGGGCGGATCCGGCCCCTCGAAAAAAAAGAAGAAGTGGATTTGTCAAAAAAGTATTACGGCAAGGGCTGGTGATCAACGCCATCGAAAGGAAGGGAGCTGTGGGACTGTTGGGCAAGAAAAAACCGGTTCACCAGCGTTGTGGGGCGGTGAGGTGCCAAACGAGCTGGGTCTTCTATGCCACTGGCGCGAGAAAAAAAAAGGAAATGGGATTCATCGTCGTCAAGATAGAAAAACAAGTAGGAGTTGCTGCACCATGCACTTCCTAACTCCCGGAAAAAAAGGGGGCCCGGATTTCTGGCTCTTCTGGATTGAAAAAGGAAAAAAACTACTGAATACGCCACCGGCGTCTGCGACCAGGGAATGGGAATGCAGACCAGGGCCGGAATGTCTCGTGAGTAATCTCTGGGTGGGGGGAAAAAAAGAAGGGGGGGGGGAAATCTACCTCAAAAGAAGGGAAAAAGAGAGGTCACGACGCCACCCGTTGGTTGCTTTCGCTGCTGCTGAGAGGGGGTCTTCTACAGAAGGGGAGGGGGTGAGCGTCTTCACGCTAGCTAATCAAAGAGAAGTTGATGGTGCCGCATGGCTCATCGTCTAAATACATCTATCATTTCTTGTCACCCGCCATAACAAAAAGGAAGGAGTGGGGGAAAAAGGGCGCCAAAGGTCCGTACAAGGTGGTTCCGAATGTGAAAAAGGAAGTCCGGTGCAGCAGATTGCCGCATCAAACTGTCGGAGCTGGAAACGGTTTCGGGGGGGAGCTGTAATCGCTAGTTCAAAAAGAAGAACCGCTAATGCTGTCCTGCGACTATGATGGGGGGGGAGGGGAGGGATGCGGCCCGGGGCCATCGCCTGTCCGAAGATCAAGACCGTTGGTCTGCTTTTTTGAAATAATCCGGAGGGGAAAAAGAAACCTGAGGCGAAGGTTTACCTTATCTGCAATCCGCAAGGGGGCGGAGTCCCGGTCCAATGTGTCGAATCTCCACTATACACTCTTCAAATCTCTTTCGGGGAGAAGAGAAAAGGGGACAGGAGGACGATTACTATCACTGGCGGAATTGGGAAAGGGTCAGCGGTATTTCTTCACCTGGACCGCATTTCCTGGCGAAAGCGATCATCATCGGCAGTGGAAGGGGGAGAGCAGCGCGTGCCGGGGGGAAGATGCGGAATCTCTCCGATAGAAAAACCAAAAAGGATTATGAGGGGGAAAAATATATATTCCTCATCTGAAGGGAAAAAAAAGAAAAGAGCACGCGCGGCGCTTCTGACGCTGAGAGAAGAAGGGTCGCCCATGAAATGAACTTTCCAGGTGCCATAAATACGTCAAAAAATCTTCCAAAGCCCCAGCCGGTCAGCCCAATTTCCGCCATGGAGGCAAAAAGAGAACATGGCCTTTATGGAGGATGACCCGAAGAGGTGGATAGTTGAGTTGCTGCCATGAGACATGTCGCAAAACCTTTTAGAACATCCATTCGCTGCAGGAGGAAGGACAGACAGGGATTGAAACCCTATCCATTCGGAAAAAGGGAAAGACAGCAGAACACGGTTCTTGGATCGTGAGGACCAGCATGAGACGCAGCCCGCCGAAAACGCACCCACCACAATATAATCAGGGAGAAACAAGAAGAGGGAGAAGGCCTTTTGGCAGCTTGACAAAGAAAAAAGCTTGCAAGAGCCGACAGTTTGATGCGGACATGCTCCCGGCTCTCCCAGAAATTGGTTTCTGAACATCGGCACCACCGGAAAAGGGGAGGAAGCGAAAGGGACTGTTTTGCGGGTGATCACAGAAAGGCGCACCATAAAATTTCCATTGCTTTCGGCAGATTGGGGTTGATAGCTGAGTTGACGCCTCCGCACGCAAAGAAAAAGAACAGAGAAAGACAGATGCGAAAGCCCCAAACGTGGTGGCCGTGGGAAAAGGAAAGGGAGGTCTTGAGGGAAGCTTAACCCCAATAGTAGCAGGATCAGCGCTCCGAGATCCATTTCAGGCCGTACCGGGAAGAAAAGACGCGTGGCGTAGTTCAGATCAAAAAAGAAGCCAGAAATCCTGCCAACGCGCAGGGGGGGGGGGGGGGGGGGGGCGCATGGACGGCATTTCTTCCAGGGAAAAAAGAAAAGGAGAAGTAGGGGGAGGGTCCTTTATGCAACTGAAAGGAATCCCATTTCCTTGGAAAAAGGGGCAGAGAAAAACCGCTCTTCGCGCACAGGGGTGAACGCGGTTCGCCTCGCAAAGAAAAAAACCAGAAGGGAAAAGCGCCATATCTACTCCTTAGGTAACCATCCCTTGCGCCAAGGATAATGGGGGTGAAATACATCGAATCCCATATCTTCGGGGAGGGTCGCGCCGCTTCCATGAGGATTTTCCACAATATAGGATGCGGCTTCGCCAAGGGGGGGGGGTGAACGCAAAGGCTGTGACTCCATTCTGAAGAAAGAGAGGTCTCACGCACCGGGGGAAGGGGATGCAGAATCTTTGCGTCTTTGTCCTGTATTCCTGTGAAAGAAGAAAAAGAGGGGGGGAGTTCTATCGCAATTTGCCAAGGGGGTAATCGGCAAAAAACCGCCCCCACTACGAAGCGCGAACCTACGTATCTTGGGGGAAAATCCCCAACCACCAAGAAAAAGAAAAGAAACCTGTATCACTTCAAGAGAAGAGAGGGAGTCGCTGGAACGCAAACAGGGCTGTGGTAAATCTCTGGGTGTGGTGTGGGGGGGGGGGGGGGGGGGGGGGGGGGGGGGGGGGGGGGGGGGGGGGGGGGGGGGGAGAGGAAAAAGCACTCAGCAAAGAACGGCGAGGATAGGAGAAAGACGTCCCAAGACTTTTTTTGTTTTTGGAAGGGGGGAAAAGGAGTTTCGGGGTCATGCTTTCAGGTCAGGCGGAAGAAAAGAATTCGTGGCTGGCCCCAGTCGGGACAGCAATGCAGCCCTTACGCGTCCGGGGGAAGGAATGCTTCCCACCACCGGGGCACCGATCCGCCATTGGCCAGCGAAGGTGAAAATGAACGGTGTCCGATGGCGGCCCATGTTCATGGCATAAAGCCAAAAAGAACGGAGGTCCTGCGTCCTCTAACGGGAGAAAGAACTGGCCGGAGGCGATCTGGGTCGGCCATATCCGAACTTTCACACTGCCTCTAGTCCTATAGCGAGGGAAAAAAGGAGGGAAAGAGGCCAAGCTGCTCTACTATTTTGGAAAAAAGGGTGGCCGTCCCGCCGCGAACGGGATGAAAGGGCATACAGCAATGACTTGACACTACATCGCAAAGCCAGGAAAAAAGAGAGGGGTTCGGGTTGTATCGCTCGCGAGGGGGGGGGGAGGGGATAGGTCATGCACAGTGATTCGGCATGGGAACGATGTCGTCGCTAACCCGCTCTCGAAAAGAAGGAAAAAGGGAGAGGCAGGCCTTGCATTTCACCACGCCTTGCATCAAAAGAAGGGAGCTGGACATCCAGCCGCTTGGGCCAAGCGTAAGAAAATTATCGAATAGATCAAGATCGTGGCTTGTAGTAAATAAAGGAAGAAGGGGCAAGAAATTGCCGTATAAAGGCGTGAAGGGGGGGCTCGTTTCCACACCCTTGTCGTGAGCATAATGTAGAATTGGGCGCCCTTGATCGAGGGTATGGGCCATCCTGTCAGCGGCATCACAAAAAGAAAAAAAAGATGGGACCTTTGCCGTCATACTTGGTGAGCTTGAGAGAGAAAAAATTGACCGATCATAACCATATGCGACCTGAACCAGTGCCACTATGGAACGAGGAGACGCCGAGTGCAAGCCCGTGCCGCGCCGAAGGAAAAAAAAAAAAGGAGGTGCTGTTCCAGCATGGAAGCGGGAAGGAGAGGGGGGGGACAAGGAGAACGGAAAGAATTTCGCGCCGTCTGTGACATAAGAACATCAGCGCGTCGGGGACCAGTTTTCCTCTTCCGCTATTGGAAAGAGAAAAAGGGGAAAAAGGAGGTGGCAGTGATGGTCTTACTTTTTCTCGCCCTGGACAAGAAAAGAAAACAACACAAACGGAGAGAGAAAAGAGAGAGAGGTCCAGGGGCGCGAAACAGTACGAACGCATCACCTTTCAATTACTGCCAAGAAAAGAAGAAGAGGATGGTAGCGTAACACTGGAATCCAGGGGGCAAAGACGGCCGCTAAATATTTCGTCTCCTGTCAAAAATCACGACATTTAGACAATTTTAATTCCCGCTTCATACTGGAACAGAAAAAAAGAGGGAAAAAAAAGTTGGGGACGGAAAAGGGGCGAAGGCGGCGCGGGCACGAGGAAGGTAGGCGAATAGCTGGGCACTGGTCCAGGGAACTATTTGTTATGAGGCGCGTAAGTTGCTCTTGCCGGAAAAAGAGAAAGAAAAAAAAGAATTAAAAGGGGGGAAAAAGTCAAATGGTGGATGGTTGGGGGAAAAAGGGGCGGTGATGCCGATGCCGGGAGTGGCCTTAAACCTCTATCACTTGCTCCAATTATTTAAGGAGAAAAAAAAGCCTCTGGCCAAGACAAAGAAAAAGGGAAAAGGACCTGATCGATTCCTACAAGCCCGATCTGTCGGAGATAATTTCTCGACTTGACGCTGTGCCAATGCTGTTCGGATGTCCCCGGAGAAAGAAAAAGCGATCGCCTTGCATGTAGGAGGAAAAAATTGCAATTCCCTTGCCCGAACACGGGAAAGGGGGGAGGGGGGATGTCGGCGCGGTTTTCGCGCCGAAGAAAACCGATACTGCATCGGCGATTGGGCATTACAATCGCGAGCTCTACAACCAGAAAGGAGGCGGGGTCATTCACCGCTTGCGAGGGAGATTGTCCATGTACAGGTGCGCGGCGGCTGAATCGATAAGCAATAGTCACACATCGTCGAGCAGATTGGCCAGATGGGGGGGGAGGAGCGAGAGAATGCCTCGCTTCCTTTGAAAGTGGGAGGAAAGAAGGGAAAGTTAGGTGAAGAAAAGATGAATCCTTCGAGGCCGCAGAATCCGTTTTAAGAACGCCAAGTGGCCGGGCCTGGAGATGCCATTACCCTTTTCTTCCATCTTCCAAAGAAGAGGGGAAAAGGGCGGATCGGTTAAACGTTTCGAGTGGTGGGAAAAAAAAGGGAGAGGCGTCCGGGCTGCATGTGACTGTAACCGCAGGGGTCCAGCCAAGGATTCAGGGCGCTCCTTAATATTTCGTCTCCGGGAAAAGGAAAAAGAAGGACCCTGGGCAAAACAGAAAAAACCGTCCAAAAAAGAAGACTCCGCTTCTTGGGGAGTGGAGTTTCTGTCCGATCAGTCTTCATCACAAAGAGAGGAAGGAAAGGGTGGGAGGGAAAACAGCGAAAGGGAGGGTGGATAGAGGCTTTGAAGTGATACATGCATTAGGGGTTGGGTGGGTGCGGCCCAATATAAAAGCAGGTGCTCGTCCTTTCTTAGTGCTTGGCGGGGGGAAGAAAAAAAAGGGGAGAGAGGAACCCAATCGGCCACCAAAAGGAAGAAGGAAAAGAAGACAAAGCTTCGGCATCAAGGTGCTGGGCACCATGGAAATCGAGGCCGGAATGGCGTCCACCGTTCTGTGAAGAAAGGGAAAAGAAAGGAAGGGGCTATTTGTGGAAACAGCATCGGCGCGGTGGGAAGAGGGAAGAAGTAGGGAGAAAGGTATTTTTCCACCAGTATTCGGTCCAGAGGGTATCACGGTGTCCCCCCCATCTCGCGGGAAGGGGGGATTTGTGCAAGCTTGCGCGGCGGGAACCGGTGCAAAGAAAAGGAAGAGATGGTCCTTCATATCCACTGCGCGCGGGAAAGCTGGCCAAAGGACATGTTATTAATCGTCGTCAAGATGCCTTTCATCAGGCAAAAAGGGGGGAATGCAACCAGGCACTGGCCGAAATAAAACAAGCGCGTTGGCCCGGAGTTCAGATTATTCTGGATGGGAGGTATGGCATTTGAATCTGGGGGAATAAAAAAAAAGGACCTGGGAACATTCGGGAAAAAAGAGGGAGGAAGCGCTTAGGCCCTGACGACGTAGTGTTTTTAAAATCGCTACCTCAAGAAGAGGGGGGGGAAAAAGGGGACCACTGCGAGAGGGGGCTTTAGCATTCTTCTGGAGATGGAGTGCATCGAAATCATCCATCCCTAGGGGAAGGGGAGGAGCACGATCTTAATCAATTATCTCCAGAAAGTCCATGGCAAGTTGGTGTGTGCCGCATGCTCATCTGTCTAAAAGAACAAGAAAACAGTCCCTCGCGTAATTGAGGGGTGGGTCCGATGTTCAGCCCCCAATTTGCTGGCGGAGTTCCGCAGAAGGGCCGCATCAAACTGTCGGCTCTGGAAAGGAAAGGGAAAAAAGGGGGGAAAATCGCGATGTCATCTCAAAAAGAAAAAGAGGATGGACGGCGACGATGTATTATTGGGGTGTGGAGGGTGTCTGCGGCTGAGGCGTGTCCAATCTCTTTCCGCCGGGGGAAAAAAATGGGGAAAAAAGAGGGGCATGACTACTGTGATCTGGTTTCACAAGAAAGAGAGGCAATCAAGCAGAGCTGATGTTCGAAACTGTGGAGAAGCACCGCTCAAGGGCCGCAGCGAACTATCCACCTTCAAATCGCTGGGGAAAAGGAAAGAGAAAGGGGGGGGGTCATCGGACGATTACGATCACTTGGAGGATTGGGGGAAGAATGTCATGGAGGATTTCACGCACCTCTTGACGTCATTTCCCTGGGCGACAGAGAAAAAAAAAAAGGAGGAAAGACGCCCCGCGCGTGAGCTTGAGAACTGGGACTCTATCGCCGAATGCGTCATCTCTCTCAAAAAAAAAAAGGGAAAATCGGCGATAGCGTCCATTATCGGTCCCCCAGCGAAGAAAGAAGAGGAGACGCCATCACTTTCTCTTATTAAGAAGGGGAAGAAAAGAACGGCAGACATCGTCCCAGCCCAGCCGTCAGGCCATGGGCCATTTATCGTATCGTCCGCCTGGGACCCCTCATCTAGTCATGGCAGGGGGGGAAAAGGGGGGAAAGAGGGGGATAGTTGATCTTGCTTCCATTTCTACCGTATCAGAAAAAAAGGGGGAGCGGATTTCCGATCATTTACAAATAGCCGACAGGATGTGAACCGGGACCATCGTCATGAACTCCGTCTTCCAACATCATAACAAGGTTCGGGGAAAGGGGAAGGGGGCCACGACTCATCCCCCGAACAAAAAAGGACGTCCAGCATGTGCGGGGCTACACTGGGAGGCCTTTGCAATGACCTCTCGATTAGGAGAAAAAAGAGGTTCCATCGCCGACAGTTGGAGGGGCACCGATAGCCGCATTGGGGGCTAACATAAGGCAAACCAAATTGTCGTCTTTTCCTCCAGAGAAAAAAAAAAAAAAAGGGACTGTTTATGTGCTTTGATGTTGACCATTATCCATGCGCACCATCAAACGGTGCAGGCTTTAGGCCTATTTGGCGATCGGGGGGGAGCAGCAGCACTCAGCCGACCGAGGGGAGGAAACAATCATCTCAAAGCGCAACGAAACAACTGGTGGAGGTCCGTCTCTCCGGGGGAAAAAAAAAGGGCGGCACGCTTTCTTGAGACCCCTCCATATTCGTCAGGGCTCACGAGTCCGCGAGCCATTTCAGCCTCTGTTCAAAGAGAAAAAAGGAGCGTGACTTATTTTCAGATCCCAAGAAAAAAAAAGCCAGAAAGCCGGGCCACGCGCTGGCGCATGGCTATTTCGGCCATTTCCTTGTGCGCGAAAAGAAAAAGAAGAAAGGCAAGCGCATCTGCCCGCCGATGAATCCAGGGGAAAGTGGGCCGCTCTCCAGTGGAAGAGAAAACCCTCGTCGCGAAACCTCACCGCCCCAAATCTTGTGCAAAAGGGGGACGCGCAGCTTGCCCAACAGGGGGAAAGGATGAAGAATTATATGGCGTTTATCACAAAACCTTGGCTCCCGTACTACTGGGGGGGAAGAGTCTCGGTCTGTAAAGAAAAAAAGAACAGATGCTTTCCACATATAGCAGGCGGGGAGCGCACCGGTGGGCGGCAAAGCCTGTGTACTCCATTCTAGAAGAAAAGCACGTGATGCCGCAGCTTTGGCGGCTTTGCCGGGGGAAGGGAAGAGGTGGGCATCGATCCAATGGCCGCCGCCCTTGGTCGTGGTAGCAACACCCCGCCACGCACAAAGAAAGCGCGAACCTGCTTTTAGCGAAAAGAGGGAAGGGGGATACACTTCAAAGCCTATTAATCCACAAGCCCAAAATGGGAAAAAAAGAGAACAGGGACGGTTTTATTATCTCTTTGTGAGCTGAGCGGAAAGAAAAGCAACTACAAAGAACGGCGAGAGAAAAAACAAGGGGTTGTTTTTTGCCGGGGAAAAGAGGGGCCGGTCAGGCTTTCAGGTGGTCCCCCGAAATCTGAAAGGGCGATACCGAATTCGTGGGGGGAGGAAAAAAGAAAGGGGGAAAAAAAAAAGAGCGTCTGGGTAAGACCGAGGGCAGTGGAGAACCACCACCAGACCCGTCACCATCCGGCCAGTGGCCAGCTATTCGTATCGTCACGGGGGGGGGAAAGAGAAGGGGAAAGGCCCCTTGGCTGTTAAACAGAGGAAGGCTGAATATTTTCTCACGAACTGTCCTGATGCGAGAGGGGGGGGAAAAAAAAAAAAAGGAAACGGCCGCGAGGTCTGATCGCCTGAAAAAGAGATGACAATCGTCTCGACGAGTTGGTGCTCGTAGAATCTATGGTGAAGTCGCCTCGCACCTGTAGGGGGAGAAAAGGAAAAGAATCGCAAAGCTGGTGAATGACAGAAAGAAGGAGAGAGCGATTTACTGCCATATGTAGCCAGGCAGGATCGTTAGTTCCAGTGATGCCCCAGGGGAAGGGAAGGAAACAGCGCTCCCGACATCCTCCACCACCGAAAGAAGGACAAAGGCATTGCAATTCACCACCCGCAGCTATCCAGACAGGCGATCGAGCTGTTATCTAATGACAGGAAAATTGGCCAGCGTAAGGTCGAAAGGAGGAGGGGAGGAAGCCACGATCATGTCCTTGCAGCGCAATACAGGCCTGATAAAGCGGGGGATTTTCCCCGGCGGTGTTCTCGTTCCACAAACCAGGGAGGAAAAAAAAAGGGGAAAGAGGGAGTTACTGCCATCCGGCATAGGAAAAAAAAAAAAGGAGAGAGTTCCTGCGGGTCCATCTCCCAAAATTGGCCTTTGCCGAAACAAAAAAAAAAAAAAAAAAATCTACTTGTTGAGCTTGGAGAGGGAAAGAAAAAGGCCGGGGATCCTAAACCATATGCGCCTGGATCAAAGGGGGGGGGAAGGAAACCGAATTTCCAAGCCTGCGTGCCCGCGCCGCTTCGGGGCCAAAACACAATGTCGCGCTTGGGGCCGATGCGGGTGCTTTCCATTCATTGAAGAGAAGGGGGAGGGGGTGGGCCAAGGAGACGAAATATTTCGCTCCGGCTGAAAAAAAGGGCAATGGTTCCGCCTTCCAGCGATTGGAACATCAATGACGCCGAATCGGAGGGAGCGTAATTGTCGCAGGTGATGGAAGGGAAAAAAAAAAAAAGGAAGGATAAGGCAAATAGAGAGATTGTCCATGGGAGGAAGAAAAAAAAGACATACCCGCGCTCTCGGCTTAATGAGAAAATCGCTGAAGCGAAAACTTTAATCCACGACGCGGTAGGAAGAAAAAATGTTCGGCTCCTTGGCCAACCATCAGAAAGGGAGAGAAGGGGACTTGGATACAGCACCCGCATCGGGCCCAACGCGACATTGTCGACATGGGCGAAGGAAAAGGCTCTTCACTCTGCTTTAAATTCTGAGGAAGAAAAAGACTGGGGTTACCATGTCGCCTATGGTTTATTATCCAGAGAGATACGACGCCTTCAGCTCACAAGTTATACGGCAAATTCAATGGGGGGGTATTTATTTGTACGCAGAGAAGAGGGGGAGGCCGATGGACGATTGCTTACCTCGATCCAGGGGAAAGTAGAAAGGGTGTGGAACGATACACCGCCGCAGGTCCATCCGCGCCTTGATAAGGGCAATGGTATTTTCGCTGCAAGGTGACGCTGAATCGATAGAAAAAGGCAAGAGGAAAGGATATTTCATAATTTCGACTTACCTCTAAGGAGCATGAAATAACATCTCGATCGACCATGGGCAATGGATCCTGCAGGCGGTGGTGAATTGCGGCCTTGCCCGATAACCGCCGTGAGGGAAAGGGGGGGGGGGGTTGGGGGGATGATGTCGAGCGCCGGTGGGAGAATCCCTGGCAGACCGATACCTGCATCGGCGATGTGATTACAATACAGGGATATCGCTACAACCAGAAAAAAAGGGAAATTAACCGGCTTTGCGATTAGTGCTCCAAAGAGAAAGGGAGCGGCGACTTCACCATCGAGTCCTAAGAGAAAAAGAAAAGGGAAAAAAGCTGAATCAAATATTTTGCGCAGAGGAAGGGAGGCCGGTTGAAATTTTCCGGCGAGGGCAAGACAGATCTCCGTCCTCCAGGTCGGGGGGGGGAGGGGAGGGGGGGAGCCGACAGAGGAAACCGCAAATTTTCCGTTCTTAAGGACGGGACCTGGGCACTGCCATCTTCCACCTTTACTATCGCCGAGCGGAAAAAGAAAGGTAGAGGGTGGTTTTCATCAATGCCCTCTGGGGAGAAAAAAAGGGGAAGGTAACTCCGGGTGCCAGCCCAAGAATTCGGTAACTCAAATTAATATTTCGGGGCGAAGGCCTTACCTTAATCCTTACCCTAAAAAAGAAGGGGAGGAAAAAAAACAAAAAAAAACCTTCTGGTACCGGAGGAAAGGAGTTGGAGGTCCGATCGCTCTTCACAAAGAGATAATAACACAGCCCTGTTTGCGTTCCAAGCGAATCCAGAATTGCTTCACAATGGAGAGGGGGAGGATACATGCATTAGGTTGTTTGGGGCTGTTCCAAGATAAGCAGGTTCTCCTTGAACAAGGGGTGCCGATTACACTACAGGAGGAGGAAAAAACACATCGCCACCCCCATGGGGAGAACTACACCGGAATACCGTCAAAGCCAAAAAAAGGAGGAAGAAAGTGTGAGTTCACCCTGGTGGTGGAAACGAGATAATGGCGTCAACCTGCTTTGCCGTCAAGAAGGGGGGGGAGGGGAACCCGTCCTTCTATATTGGGGCCACTCTGGCTCGGTTTCCCTGGACGGGAGACGATCCGGCCAAGCCAGAATATCTTTGATAAAGAAAGGGAAAGAGACGTTCGCCAAGGGGCGAAACGCCTCTACGGCCGTTCGATCTGGAGCTGTGGATCCTTGGAAGGATGCTCTCTAACCGGTGAAAAGGAAAGGAGGAAGAAACTGGTCTTCTATGCAAGAAAAGAGGAACGAATTTGGCCAAGGAAATGGGATTCTCAAGGCAGATGCCGGGTGCATCACTCCCCTCCGAAGAGAAAGAAAGGGAACTGGCCGAAATCGCCGAAAGAAAGAGCTTTGGCCGGAGGTACCTGGGGGGCCTTATGCTGGATTGCTGGATTGCATGGGGGGAAGAAGGAAAAAAGAGGAAAAAAGCTGGGAACGTCGGCCTGATGAGAAAGAAAACTATTGGGTTTATCGCGACCTAGACGGTGCCTCCGTGCATGCTGGTGAAAAGAAAAGGGGGAGGGCGAAAGGGCTGCTGGAGATGATTGCTGAGGGGGTACGGCTGGGGGCGGCGTGCGGTCACTGAGCATAAGCGCCAAGCTGGCCGGAGCCATGGCAATTTATTGTGCGAAGGAGAAGAACTAGCAGTTCGTGATCACAAGAAAGGGATTGTCGCCAATGTCCTACAAGGTGGTGCCAGTGGCCCCCAATTGCTTTGCTATCCTTTGACGGAAAAGGAAGGAAAGGCGGAGGGAGGGGGACAGCCCGGTTTCGGGGTGGAGCTGAAGATAGACCGAGGGTCAAGCTGCAGCACCGAACTTATCCAGAATATCCACGAAATGCTTTACTTCTACTATTATTCTATTGGGGGGGGGAGGGAGGGAGGGACCTTTTTCCAATCTGAGGAAAAGGAGGCGTGGGAAGCGAGGGAATGAACTACCTGTAGCTGGGGGAAAACATCAACTCTATTTGTACCTTATCTTCAAAGAAGAAAAAAGGGGGAATCGAAACTTGTTGCGGAGCCCTGTCAAAAGAGAAAAGATCCCGCGTGCAAAGCGATGGTCGGAATCCTCCATCAATGCCATGATCAACTCTGATGCGGGAAGAAAGGGGAAAAGGGGGGGGAAGAAAACCGGCCTTGTGCTGGGACTATGTCAGAGGGGAAAATGGAAGACATTTTCCTTGGCGGAACAGCGAAGTCAAATCGCAGTGTGATTTCGAAAAGGGAAAGAAGGGGCGCTGGGGATACTGTCGCTATCGCAGAGGAAAAAAACAAAGGATTATGAGGAAAAGAGGAGATCCATGAGATAGCGTCCAGG
>Ga0179591_1339560_pt1 | contig 13981 bp, 13 predicted proteins | sample CZOMad2_1_08_16f_FD_182891 | JGI IMG/M metagenome (GOLD analysis project Ga0179591, IMG submission 182891) | Vadose zone soil fungal communities from Angelo Coast Range Reserve, California, USA - CZOMad2_1_08_16fungal (PacBio error correction) | ecosystem: Environmental > Terrestrial > Soil >...
GTAAAAGGGGAGGGGAGTGCATGCAAGGGGGGCCGACCAGCGCAGTCAGCTCTGTCGAAGGCTGCAGGCAAGAGCGGCAAATTGAGTGGGCCCGACGGATTTGAATTACAAGAAGAAAAAACGAGTCCAAAATAGCGAGCAGCCCAACAAGGAGGAAGAATGGCCAGTCCGCCAAAACTCAGCACACACGCCGAAGGGGGGGAAAGAAGTCGAATCGCGACGATTCCGATAGGGCATTGTGATTCATGACGCAGTAGCAGATGGCCTCAGCATGTTTAGGGAGGAAAAACAGGAAAAGGAAGTCCTCTAACCACCTGAAAACGGGCTCTTGCCTCGTCATAGGGGGGCACGAAAAGTCAACCCGAAGATGATTGAAGAGAACACCAGCATGGGACGCCCAGGCGCGAAAAAGGGTCAGAAATGCGGGCAAAAAAAAAGGGGGGGGAAGCCAGGAGGGGGGGGGGGAACCGTTTCTTCTCGAGCAACGGAGGGGGGAAAAGGATACGACGACATGGAATCAAACACAGTTGATAAAGAATAGCGACTCTGAAGGAAAAAAGGAAAAAAAGCCCAAAAGTTTCGACAAACCCAAGGAGGCGGGTCCTCTAAAAAAAAGAGGGCAATGAGTTCCCAAAAAAAAGGTCCAAAGAAAGATGGCGCCGGGTCGCTTGGGAAAAGGGGAGGAAAGCAATTCCTCCGCGAGCTATTCTCTAATACCTTCAAAGGGGCAGCCTACATAGAATAGCAATTGCCAGGCAGCGGCATGAATCCGACGGGGGGAAGGTCAGTCAGGGATTAAGGGTTCCATCAAGAAATGGAAGGTCATCATTAAAACTAAACTTCGGAGAGGGGGGCAGGAAGACGTTCTTACTGTGATAGCAGACCGTCGAGAAGTGGCTTTGAGAAAAAAATGGATCAAGGGAAAGTCAAGTCTCAGAAAAAAGGCGGGGGGGGGGAACTCATGCCCGTACCTTGAGTGCCATTGCGTGATCTATTTGGGAAAACCGGCAGCCGCGCTTGGAGAGGGTCCCTTGTTTGGGAGCCACGGGGAAACCGCAGAGGAGAGGCGCGAAAAAAAAGCAGCGCATGAAGGAAAAAAGGCGGGAAAAAGGGGAAATAGGAAACGAAGAAAACTGAGGGAAGAAAAACTTCAGCGTCTGATGTAAGGGGTGGACAGGGGGATCTGCGCCAAAAAAGGAGGGGGAATTGAAATGAAGGAGGAAACCGACTGAATGCAGCCACCGGCTTGCCTTAATTAGGCAATGGGGGTGCAGAGTGGGCACCAAGGATTGGACCGGAAAAAAAACGGGGGATTATGTCAAACAGAGAGGTTCTCTAACATCGTGAGCATCTGCCTCCGGAATGCCAACCTTTTAAACGCAACTTGCTTGGCGCACTCGTAAAAGAAACGCTGAGGCCGTGTTTCAAGAACTACGTGTCGGAGTAGAAAGGGGGAGATATTCGTGGTCAAAAAAAACTGTAATCTCTAGACAAACACGAGAAAATAGGCCAGGAACGAAATAGAAAGAAGGACATACGAGATCACGCGTAAAAGTGTGTGGGGCCAAGAGAAAGCGAGGAATCTGGAAAAAAAAAAAAAGGGGAGGGGTGAAAAAAGTTCTTGAACATCGACGCCTGAGGCAGAGGGAAATGAAAAGCGACGACTCGAGTTTGAATAAGACCGGTCAGGTCTTGGGGTCTAGATGCAACTATGACGGCATCCCGGGAGACAAGGGGCGAAGCGGAGATTTTTCTTACGCTGGAACTGGCAGGATGGGACAGGAGAAAAAAAAAGCTCCTGAAGCACCGACGCCCAACACCCCTCCCGAGGGGACGCGGACCCGTGAGTCCAAGAAGAGCTCGGCGAAGTTGACAAAGGGTCGCAGCTTGTCTCGGCGCAGGAGGGAGGGGGGGGGGGAGGGCTCACGCTAGAATGGACAGACTAGGGCGCACAAAAGGAAAAAAAACGCGGCGGCTTGGCCTACAAAAGGGGGACGACTTTCGATCCCAGCATATATTATCACTTGAGGATGGAAAACCAATGCCTGGAGGGGAGGATTCCGCGGCATCAGGAAATGACAAAAAAAACTGTGAGACGCAAGTTGAGGAAACAGATTTCTAAGTATATCAATCAAAACGTATAGGCAAGGAGGCCGGGAAGGGCTCTAAGGGCAAGAGACCGATTCCTTACGAAAGAAAACGACAATCCACCAAGATTATGTTGTCCGAAGGGGAGGAAGTATGAAAAAGAGTGTAAAGATCGCCGAGTAACGCACGCTAACGACAAGACGGAAATTGCCTTACAGGGAACATGAAAAAAACAGAGGAAAAATATTCTAGCCATACGGAGGGAAAAAAGGAAATGTGTTAGGCCGGAGAGGAATGAAAACTTTCTGACGGAAAATACGGGGCGGGGACAGTGGGAGTGCCGAACTTGGGGGAGGAGAGAGGGGCGGTGTAGTAAATCAAGAAACGCTTTAACGGAAGGGAGGGGGGAAATGGTCCTCGAATGGATGGAAGGATCGCGGAGGAATTTCAATACCTAAAAAGGGGGCGGAAGGCCGCATGGCCGCGGGCCTTGTAAGAAAAATGGGGAGGTAAGCGAAGGGACCAGGGGTGTTCCCGAAGAACTCGGGACGGTGGCGTTTCGAGCGAGAAGGGGGGGGTGACAAAGGAGTGCAAGCCTCATCCCGTGCAGACTAGAAAAGAAGGAAATGAACCTTCCAGATAAAAATTGCATTGCCGGGGGATCGGAACAAGGGGCAGAGACATTAACGGATACTGCGGAGAGCATTCGCTCATTAAGAGCGATATGGGGGGGGAAAGGGACGCACGGGATGTACTTCAAATCCGCCGGCACATAGTTGAAAAAAGAGCTGGTGGGCTGTAGCTCTGAGATGGGAAAACTGAAGACCCAGTGGACCAAAGGGAAAAATTATACTTTTGTCTTGGCCCTCTTAACGAAGGGGGGTGGAGAACACCTGCCGAAGGACCGGTCAAAAAAAACGAAGACAAGGTAGAGTTGCCGCCGGGAAGGAGGGGGGGAAGGTCAAAGAAGGAGGGTAATCGCAAGTCTCGGCCTAGGGAGGGGCAGCTAAATGAAAAGGAAAGGCCTCTCAAAAGGTTGCCGTTAAGAAAACAAGGGCTCTAAAGGCAGGGAAGGGGAAAAAACGCTTATACTACATGACGCAGGAACTCATGGGGGACTCGCCGAGAGACACGGGAGGGGAAAGGTGGCCTTGACGGGGGGGGAAGGATTACCGCTCTAATGAAAACCGTTTTCTCAGGGACAGGGAAGTGGAGAAGCCTATGGTAAGTTCGACGTAGGGGCATAACGAAGAATAACTGGGGGAAAAAAATAGGAGACACAAGCCGGGGGAAGCTACGGATATCATCCAAGGAGCCGGCTCCCGAATGGGGAAATCACCTGAGAAATGGGGGGGAGCGCATCGCGAGGGATAAGCATGACGACATCCCTTTGATCAAAAGCCGCAAGGGAAGGGTGGACCGCAGGGCGTAGCCACGATGAAAACTATTCTCAACCGTTCGATTCGGCCTTGCACCGGGGACGAGAGAGAAACCCAACGACCTGTTGGGTCATGGGGGGAGGAGGGAGGGGGGGGCCGTTTTCAAAAGACCCTCAGGAATAACAATCTGACATCCATTCTTCACCGTGGAGAGGGAAGCGCAAGTCTTTTGAAATTACTTCCAGAAAGCTAACAACCTTAGACACGACAAACCTAAGAATCTCAAACAAAGGAGAGGAGAAATGTCGTGGGAAGAACTTGGGTAAGTTCGGTCATTAAGGAAAAAAGACGGGAGAGGGCAGATCCCCCAGGACTAATTCTTAACAGACTCACCGCTTTTGATGGAAGGGAAGTTAAAACTGAGCCAGGGGGCCAGGTCGGTGGGCGAGCAACAAAGGCAGAGACGCAGGAAAGGCTGTAGAAATCGGGGCTATACCGCAAAAAGAAACTGAAAGGCCTCGGGGGGTCCGTTCAGAGTCATTCAGCTCCAAGTTGTCCAGGGGGGAAACGCGTGTAACTCGAGATTCCGGGCATTTTCGCGGGACGTGTCGGATATGCAGCACAAAAAAAACCAAAAACCAAAATGGGGGGGGGGGGGGTTCCCCCCCCCCCCCCCACCAAAAAAAAAAACCCCCCCCAAAGTGCGTTAGCAGGAAACAAGGGCAAGAGCCTCGAAAATTGACGAGCCACAACGGGCGGAAAGAATTCTGTGAGAACCATGCCTTTAAATCAGAAAAAAAAGGAACGCATAACGGCAACGCGACAAAAGGGGGATCGGCCTCAAAAAAAACGTCGGGAGCGAAAGCCGGTCGAAAGGGGAGGCAAAGGGGGGGGGGTCCAGAACGGCGCCCCCCGGTCCTCCCCAAAACCAGGTGGGTGGGGTGGGGGTGGTGGGGGAAAGGGGGGGGGGGTGTTTTGTGTTGGTGTTTGGGGGGGGGGGGGGGGTTTTGTGTTTTGGGGGGGGGTTTTCGAAAAAGAACGGGACTTCCCCGTGAAAAAAAACGATGATCAATAGATATGCTGCGGATCAATCCCGTAAGAGCAAGGTAGGCTCTTCTTTTTTCGCTTACCTTTCGAAAAAGCGTCCAAGGGACCGCCGGAAAACTGTAACAAAAATGCAAAAACGAACGCATTTGGGACAGGGGAATAGGGGTAATTGACATCTAATACCATCTCATGCAAACAAGGGAGGGCAGAATCCTCATTCAAACCGCTCCTTCGGGCAAGGTGGGTGGCTACGTATTTGGGTCAGTTCCCCTCCAAAATATCAAAGCAAAAGAAAAAAAAAAATAGAGGATGAACACCCCGGGGGAAAAAAGGAGGGGAAGGGGAGCACACTCATCTTGGCTCGAATGCGCTACTTACCCGGGGGGGAGTTCCTAAAAGGAAATGATAGTATGACGGTCCAGTCTGCCTAGTACTTGGGCTGATGCACTCCAAGCAAGAGGGAAAGGGAAAAAAGAGCACTCGAGCTAATCGTTCAATATGTCACACGAAGAGAAACGATCAACTTCAAGGGGAAACAAGCGAGGCGGGAGGCCCAGGCGCGCAGGGAGTAAAAAAAAGCAAAAGGGTCGGCCGAAGTCATCGAGCCGATTCCAAAGGCGGAAAGATTCCTTGAGCCAAACATCAACCTCCGTCAATGAACACCGGGGTAGGGTACAAGCCGGATCGTTCTGCACTAGACAAGACACCTCCGTGTCAAAAATGTCCGCTGGGGGAAAAAAGGGCGGTATGAAGATATCAACATTTGCAGGAAGCGAAGAGCGGCGGGTCAGGGTCAAAAGGTATGCAAAGGGAAAGCGTCGATAAGCGAAAACGTGCCCGGGGGGGCCTCCGGGAGAGCGGGGAAAAAGAAGTCTATCACTAAGGCAGCCCATTCATCGGCGAAAAGAACAGAAAAATCGTGGTAGGGGGGGGAGAATAAGGTCCTCGTGACAGTCATACATCTTGCACGGCATAGCGAAAAAGGGCGCTCTGGCAGGGTCTGACTTGGATCTCGGAAAATATGGTTAAAGGAAACGTACCGTTAAGGGGAGTAAGCCAAGGCGTTTAATTTAGGAACTCATGATCATGAAAGGGGGAAAACGTCTTCGACACCGACACAATGGTAAGGAAGTTATAATAGGATGTACATGCGGGAGGGAGGGAGGTAGAGACCAATCCGTGTTAGAGTCCAGTGGGGTGGAAGCTCCTTGGAAAAAGTAGGACACTAATCCGGGGGGGAAGCGGGGAGAAACCACTCGCGGAAGGGAACAAAGTGTCTGACCATTGAATTCTCCGAAAGCATATCAGGGAAGCAAAAAGGGGGAAAAGGCCGAGCGATTCGGTGTGCGCGAGCGGAGTCAAAAGACCGGAGCCGGCGGCACTAAATCCCATCCGGCATGGGGAAAGGACGACCCATCGAGGGTCCAGCCAGATTCCGTAAGTAAACGACGTTTGGCGAAAGAAAAGTGACAGGAGAAAACGCTCGTTTTGGGGACTTTAAAAAAAAAAGAAGCGATTTTCGATGCGAATCGCTCATCTTCAAAGCCGAGAAGGCGGAGGAGTGGCACGGACAAAGGTGGCGGGGGAGAGAGCCGCCATAAGCCGAGGCTATACGGGAGACCCCCATCATGATAGAGTCTGCAACAGGGAGGGAGAGACGGGTGGAAGAAAAAAATTAACATCAACAACACAACGGAAGGGGGAGGGGTTCTTTTGGCGGCCCGGGGAGACGAAAACGCAAGAGAAAATCCGTCGGTGTCGACACGGATAAAGCGGAGGGGGCGGGAGAGAGGAACGCATCCAAGCTTTAACCTTCGGTCCCTCAAATCTAACTGAGCAAGGATGCCGTCAAATAGATGTGAACTCAGGAAAGGCGGCTTTGAGAAAAAGAGCGGCCGGGGAATAGCACTGTCTCTGCAAACCTTAGAGGAAGGAAGGGCGACCTGCTGAGAAAACTCAAAAATTTTCTTACGATGAAAAACATGAAGGGAAACTAGCCGACCACGCAATCAAACTCGCGCAAAACACCGAAGCGCGAAGGAGAAAGGAGGAAAAAAGTGGCGGGTCCCTCGACGAGTCTTTCCGTAAGTTCAAAACAAGGAGAAGCTTGCTCGTAAGGAACTGATGGTGCGACGCGCAGCTATCAAAAGACTAAAACGCTGCGGGATAAAGAGGCAGAACACCAGGAATCTCAACGCTGAGGACTGAAAGGGGAAGCGGAAAAAAAGACTGATCTCCAATATAGGACACAAAAATGAAGGAGGAGAAGAAGTGGACGTCCTCAAGATCGTGAAATTGCCGAAAAAGGAAACGGGGGGAAAAAGCGCAACGGTCAGCTGTCACTGAGCGATAGCAAAGGTCAGAAAAGTGACAAAGAACGAGCGCCTAAATCGACGTGATGACAATGGCCGAGCGGGAGGATGAAAAGACACCGAAATACTCCTACAAACCAACCGCGTTGAACTATGATGGGGTGCATGGATGATCGAAGGGGGAAGCAAATCTGGGACTAAGGCGCGGGGACAAAGAGGGGACATAAGGTTGAAAAAACATCTAAAACAATGGAGGCATATCTATCAAATACTCAGAAGTGGAAAGGTGTGTTCTGTACTAGAGTCCAGGGACTATTTTAGCGGCCATCGGGGAAGGGGGACTGGGAAAGGAGGAAAAGAGGCTACAGGCCTTTCTTTGGTAAAAGAAAACGGCGCGGACGGATGTGACTGGATTAGAAGCCGAGAGAACCGTGATGAATTTTTCAGAGGGAGGGAAAAGTGGGGCTGCTACCTTTATCCCGACGCGTCTTGGGGGAAGGGGGCCACGCCGGTGCGGAGGTCCAGGAAGATAATATCGGCGGAAAGGGAAAAATATTGAAAGAGGCAAGGAGAGAGTCGATGTTTCGAACGAAGGGGACTACGGGGCGTTCCGCACAGTAAAGCAGGAAAAGGGGCAGACTGACCGTACGGACTCGATTCTGGAACGCTCAAGGTATACGGTGGAATAGTACGCGGGGGGGGAAAGAGCGAGTTTGGCTGAAGTTCGGCTAAGCAAGGGCTTCGCTAGTTGGGGGCGACGAAGGAAGGTGGATGCGCTAAAAGATGTAATGAGAAAGGTCCGGAAAACTAAGTTCCCGCAGTGATTCTCCTTTCCGACATTTGCGGCTGGCCCTCAGGGATGCGCGCGGGTGAGACAAGACAACCTATCGTTAAGACCCGGAAAAGTGTAGTCGTAGGACATGTTGGAAAAAGGTGTGGAACACCGGGACTTTTATACGACGCTTGAAGGACGGTTTCGTGACGCGACAAAGCGCCAAAGTGAAGCGGGAGACCGGCCAGGATTATATATTGGCCGGGTGAGAGGAAATGTTGGGGGGGCTCGTAACGCTCATCGTGCAACATAATAGACTCCCGGCTCAAGGGCGGACAGGGTGCGAGGTACACAATTTGAACAGAAAAAAGACGGGGGAGGGCGGAAACTCTTAGTCGGCAAACTTACTATACCAGAAATAGGGATACGCTTTTCCGAGGGGGAAAAAGCCAAAAAGGACGGGTATGGACGGAAAGGCTAGAAAGGGAGTTCTTCTGAACCATTAGTCGACGATGGGGGAAAAAGTCGCTACGAGTCAAATCTGCGATGAGGGGGAACATAGAGATAGTCGACTGAATAACATCTGACTTCATATAAAGGGAGAAAAACGCACAAAATGTGGACTACTTGGGCGCGCAAGCCGGTGACTCTCTAAGTCGGAACAACGGAGAAAAAGGGGCTCTCGCAAACTAGGCCATTTTCAGGGCTAAGAAAAAGGGGAGGAGGACACGAAAAACCAATCGAAAAAAAGTAGAGTCGCTCTCACGCGTCAAAATCTCCCACCGAGGGTGGACGAAAGGGGGGGGAGGCGGAATTTACACAGAAATCAATAGTTGAGAGATAGAGCCCGTGTAGAGAAGGGCTCAGGGGGGTCGGGGGTTTTTCGCGGAGGAAAGAAAGGGCCGTAAAAGCCCTACATCAACAACAAAAAAAACGAAAAAGAGAAGGCTATGTTCAGAGGTGGAAAAAAGGATCTTGGTACTCTCCCTGACCCCGAAAGGGGGGAGGAAGGGTCAGTAAACGATGAAAGAAAGCGGGCGGGTGATGAAACGTCCTCGAAGAAAACGCAATGAACGTTCTGGTTGTCTTCTCTCACCAGCGGGGGAAAGACGCAAGGGGAACGGCAGGGAGAAGCAGGAGGTATTCAATGCTGAAGCGAGGGACAAGAGTCCGAGAGCACTCATTTCAAAAAGGGGGGGGGGTCCCTAAGTAACCTGAGTATTCACCTGTCGGACGGAACCCATTCAAGAAGGGCGTAACCATTGAGAGCGAGTGAGAAAGCCAAAGTTCGGTCAAGGGGGGGGAGAGGGAAAAGGGTAAGCTGGTATATCATCTACAGGGGACTAAGAAAACGGACCACAATCAGTCGGTCAGAATTCGATCCTCAAGGAAGGACTCGACGGACGTTTACGCGGAAACTAAAGAATCCCTCACCGGTACTCGTCATATGTCTCATAAAGGTTCCCAGCGCGAAGTTGGGGTCCACGAAGCGCAAAAAGTGCGCCGAAGACGGGGAGATAGACATAGATTCGAGAAAAACCATGGCGATTCAAAATTACTTAACTCAATGAAAGGAGAGAAAAAGGCGGGAATCCCGCGTTGACGCGCGACGTACGAGGAAAAAATACAAAGCCTCCGGTCTTCCAAACAGGGAACTAGCAGAAAAAAAAACAAAAGGAAATTGTTAACCGTGTATACAGGTTATTTCATGCATTCGCAAGACAAAAAAAAACCCTGCTGGAGCCGCAGAGCGAGCTCCAAACTGGAACTGCGTGAAGTGGGGGAAGTGTGAAGGAAGGATTGTGTTAGACCTTGCCAAAGGAGGCGAAAAAAAAAAAGCATATAGGACGCTTGCCCTAAAAAAAAAAAAAAAAAAAAAAAGAACCTGGGAAGTCGCGCATGAAAACAGCGAGTACGTGGGATGCAATCCCTAATGAAGGGAAGCAGGGTTCAACGTCAGATGGATTCATACTTTCATGTACTGGGAAGGGGGGGGGCGAACAGGGGGTCGGCAGAAGAGCGAAGAGAACTCGTCAAGAGAAAAGTTCTATGTACAAGCCTGGACCGAGAAGTTATCTGACCGGGGAACAAAAGAGAGGAACCATAGGGAAGGAGGCGAAAAAAAAAGAAACTGGGAATCAATCAGCAAACTGCGTTGGGAAAGAAAGGGAGCAGGAGATAGGGGCAACGATTGATCTCATTCCTAAGAAAGCAAACCGCCTCAAGTTCCCTTCCGCGGGGAGGTCAACAAAACTCCGCACATGGAAACCCAAAAAAGGACAACCAGAGGCGCCAGAGTTATGTAATGGAACGAAGACAACGAAAAAATTCGTCGCGTATTGCTCTGTCGGGAAAAGGGGGAACGCTTTGGAAGGGTGTGGGTTTGGTGGAAAAAAAAAACGAAATCGGTATTCGAGAACCGTGCCCGGTATCCCTTCATAGGGCCGATAGGAGAAAAAGTTGCCAAAGTCATCTGCGTCAAAACTCAAATACGGTTTGGGCGGGGGAGAAGTAGTCAAGAGCCAGGCTTGCATGGTCAGTCAGCCGGTCAGAGCGGGGCTGACGTTGTTGGAAGGGGGAAGACGGAGAATAGGGACAATTCCTCGCCAGTGTGCGGAGGGAAGTCTCCGCTGGGCAGGCAATTCCGGAGCCAGGGCGTCTCACCGGGGGCCAGAAGAAATAAAGTGAGAGAGTGAGGTATGGGGGAGCGAAAGTAAAGAAAGAGGTGGGATCTAAAAATGTTGCGCCTCCTGGGGCCTAGGGGGGGGGGGTCGTGGGAAGGGTAGGAAAACACCGAAACTAGCCTCTTGAGGAAAATTAGAAGACGCAATACCAGTCGGTCTGAACCTTTCGGAGTAGGCCAAGATTCGTGGGGGGCTAGAAAAGAGATACCGGAGCGGCGTCCCACTCCAGGAAAAAAGAAACTCGGCAGCCTTCCCCGGGCTGTCCGTAAGTAGAGGACAGACGTTGCCCCCCAAAGTAATTGGTTACTTCCAAACCGTTAGGATTGACAAAGCCAAAGGGGAGGGGCGAACAAAAGGAAGAAACCCCCAGACGCGTTCAAGGAAAAATTTCACCTTGGTGAGGCAAGATTGACCGGGACCATCAGCAAGGCTAGGAGAAGGGCGACCACACCATTCAAGACTAAGCGAGAGTCTGGACTGAAGGAAAGACAGGGGCGGAAGAAAAAAGGGAATTCTCTCAACAACACGTGAAGGAAAAAAAAAGAGACCGTTGGGGGGGGGGAAAAAAAGTGCAAATAGAGCACTTCGGGGTGTGGGCGTACACGGATCAAAAAGCGAGGAGGAATCTATTTCCGCACAAGAAAAGGCTAAACTTCGGAACGAGGAAGAACTGAGCGGAGGGGCAGCGAAAAAGAACGAAGCGGCGGAAATAACGCAATAAAAAATGGGGGTCAATAGATGGCAAAAGACGGCAAACCCGGCATACAGGCCCCTTCGATGGTTCAACGAGAGGGGAGGGACTGGGCAGGATGGAACTGCGGTCGGGCAGGCCGATATCGAGATCGACACAAAATCGCTGGAAACTCTGCAGGGAGGAAAGAGAAAGAGATTGGCTTCGGCAAATGGGAAGGTCGAAAACTTGAGAAGAAAGGCAAGAAGCGAGGGGGTTGCCGCGCCTATCCCCACGACGACAGGGATGAAAAGAAAAACAACAAAGACATCTCGAAAAGGGAAGGATTGAAATTGCGTAAAACTGGACCTCCTTTCAGGACATATAAAGAAGAGGAGGAACAGAAGTCAGGAGGCAGCTCTCCAATTGGGAAACAACCAGGAGAAGGAAACTAGAGCCAAGGGGGCGGGAATAATTTCGAAGACAAGTAAGAGAAACGGATCAAAAAAGCGCCGCAGAATCGGGGTCCCATGGCCAGCAGGAGTTGGAAACAGAGGACAAAAAAAAGGAGACGAAAAACAGGGTCGTTGGAGGCAAGGACAGGGCAGTCAGTGATCGATCGCCGGGTGAAGAAACCTTCAAGTTATTCAATAATCACTAAAAACGGTGTACTGGCAGTTACCGGGAAGGCCGATAGCGCAAGACGCGAGGGGAATTGGGTGGTCCCGCTCGAGCCGCATAAAAAAGGGTCGGGGGAACTCCTATGTTTTTTGTGCAAAAACGGGGGAGGTAGGGTACAGTGGCCAAATTGGGAAGGGGTTGGCCCACAAAAAGAACGGGGACGGAGTAGAGATAAACGGAAGAGTTTAAAGAAGAAGACGAACGACGGATGACGGTACCACTCTTTTTGGTCGACGACAGGAATGGAAGAAGCACCTCCTCGGGCGCTGGGCCGCAACGCAGGGCGGTACGCAGCTGGTGGTGTAAGGTCATTGTCTTCGTGGGGAAAGATAACGAGGGAAAGCGGTGGCGAGGGGGGTCTGCTTCCCGGGAGGGCAGAAACCAGAAAAGAAGTCAAAACCGGCATGAATAGAACATTGCAGACCGAGGGAGACTCAAAAAAGTGAGGCCTTCAGGAAATCGCTGCAGGGTCGGCGGCGGAAAGGAAACAATTCTCTCATTTTTGGGGAAGACCGGAAATGGGGGATGGAAGCGGGAGTACAAAAGGCCTCCGGACAAGAAAGTTAAGAAAGGAAGAGACTGGAAGGCGGAGGGAAAGAAGGTTTGTGCATCTCTTTTCAGGACGTTAAGGAGGCGATCCCCGATCTTTAATACATGAAATTAGAGGGGGAGTACCGTGCATGGAATGCAAAGGGGAAGACTCTTTCTTCCAGTTCAGAGGGGAAAACGAATAGCAGGGAAAGGAAAGTGAGAAACGGCAAGGGATTCTGGCCCGTGAAAAAGGAATGTGGCGAGGAAAGGGAACATAGGAGACACGCCCTTCGTCAGCTAAACGGGGAGAACGGGGGGGGACCCAAAAGGTGAAAGAGAAAAGAAACTCATGGGATCGGAAGAGAAAAAAAGGGCCGCATTTGCTAACCTAGAGGGATGTGTAAGCGTACAACGAAAACCGCTCGAGTCCTTTCCGTTTGGGGGGGGAGGGTCTTCCAACCAGGAATTACAGAATACATAAAAAGATCTACAGGGTCCGTTAAAACAGTCAAGAGCACTATTCTCATACTTTTGACAGAAACTAGAATACAGAGACTTGCGATCAAACGCCGGAACAGGGAATGGGTGGAAAAACTATGAATTTCTCTCAACCTTTAACGCGACTCAGAGAACAAACTTGTTATCATACGGGCGCACGCGCAAGGCCATGGGAATAAGCCATCTTATTGGGAAAAATAAGGGGAAAAGGGATTAAACCGGGAATCTGCGCTGGTGCGCGAAGAACCACCGAAACTTTGAAATGTAGGTAAGGGGGGCAAGTTTTCCGCAAGGAAGAAAAGACGTGGAGGGTAGGATAAAGTCACGTGGGGATCGGTGTCGCCGTCTTTGTCCTCATGCAGAATGAACGTAAGTCCGTAAAACGAACGAACGAAAAGAAAGAAAAAAACAAAAACTGAGGAAAGAGGGGAGGGTAGGGTAGGTGTATTTTGTAAGGGGAGAGGAAAGGACTGCACGCAAAGGGCGCATTGAACGTACGAAGGGGGGAAGAAAGAGGGGTGCCTTGCTGGAAAAAAGGCCGGCGCCTCAAAAGGGCGCATGGAAAGCGTGGGGGCGCCTGGAAAGGCCCACCGAGGAGACGCTGGAGAAAAATCAGCGATATCGCCAAAAAGGAAATGAACAATGGAAGAGGATCCTTAAGTCATTATCAACGGGGGGGGGGGGGAACGAGGGGGGGAAAGGCGAAACTTCACAAGTTGCAGGGTCAGAACTCAGGGCGCAGGTATCTGAGAGGCGATGGGAAACCGGGGACGAGTCAACGTCGGTCTGTCTCCTAGAAGTGACAAAGGAATACGATCGAATCGGGAAAATCGGAAAGCGACCACATCGTCGTCGGAAAAAAAACAGACGGTAGATGAGGGGGGGGAATCCCGAATCTCTACTTTTCCGCTGAAAAGGGAAGAGACGAAAAGGGGAGGAAAGCGAGAGAATCCCGTTTCCATGCGCTGAAGGAAGGGGGGAAGCACTGACGCACACACAGAATAAATGTCTGCCGAAGGAAGAGGCGAAAGAGCTACTCTCCACATGAGAGAAAAGGAAAAGGAAAAGAAAATATGGGGAGCCCCCTGATCGAGAGCTGTGTGTTTAAAGGGAAAAACCCGAAGAGGCAAAAACGAATCCCGTGCCTTCAATTGCACTAGGAAACTAAACTACACACCAGGGAGTGGGTCCATGGGCTATATTTTGAGTTGGGAGGAAGACGCGCATCAACAGCATCCTGGGCGTTAGAAGGAAAAAAACTGGCCTTGAGGTTGCCAAGGGGATTAAAATCAGGGCCGCCCTGCGATAAAATCTCTCTT
>Ga0179591_1342814_pt1 | contig 13981 bp, 13 predicted proteins | sample CZOMad2_1_08_16f_FD_182891 | JGI IMG/M metagenome (GOLD analysis project Ga0179591, IMG submission 182891) | Vadose zone soil fungal communities from Angelo Coast Range Reserve, California, USA - CZOMad2_1_08_16fungal (PacBio error correction) | ecosystem: Environmental > Terrestrial > Soil >...
GGGGGAAGGGAGAAGGGAAAGAACGTTGCCAACGATGTCCTCGTCTTTGGTTGGAGAGGTTCGCGGAAGGAACGAGGGGAAGGCACTCGGGACGGATGAACTGAAAAGCGGCAGGGAGAGAGGGAGGTCACAGGGCTGCCTGCCATGGTCGAAAAGAGTTGGGTCGCCAGCTTGTGTAACAAGCGGGAAAAGGGAGAAAAGGGATACGCAATGTGCAAACGCGGTAGGGAATTGGGGGTGTCGCGAAGTGAGGGGGAAAGGGGGAGGGGACGGGAGAAAGAGGACCATTATCGCAAGACTAATTCTATCTGAAGGACCTGGCACTTGGGGGGAAAAAATGAAGGCCACCTGGAGCCGCGGGGGGGGTCCCAGAAACGTTTTTCCCAGGGGGGAGGCATGAACGTATAAGGGGGCGCCGAGGAGCTGGGTTTCAGGGGGGAAGCTTGAACTTTTTCCCAAAAAGTCTGAGCTCCGAAAAAAAAAAGTGGAAATACAAGAAAAGCAAAAAAAAAAGATCGGATCACGGGTATACTAACCGCAAACATCACCTCTTAATTCACCTATAATCTTGTCTCCCGTATTGTTCCAGACAGGAAAAGGGAGGGTGCCGAATGGGGACGCGAGAGAGGAGCCGAAATAAAATTGGAAAGATCAACGGGGAATAATACCATCCATGAACTCCCATACCATTCAAAGCAAAAATTTAAAGATACACACAATCAGAAAGGGAGAAGCCACCGGGGAAAAATCAGGACGAAAAAAACCTCATTCGGAACATTCACAGGGAGGAAAGGGGAAAGAGAACGCAGAAACACAACCGCCGCTTACGACATGGGAAATCACGTACTAAGACTCTCATATGGAGCTGGTACCTACGGGCTAGAATACATTCTAATCCAAAGGTGGCGGAAAGGGGGGAATACATTTCAGGAGTGAGTAGGTCCAATCGGTAATTTTAACGCGGGAGGACGCCGTATAGTCTGAAGAAAGGCGGACATCGCGACTCAGGGGGGGAAGAGGGGGGGGGAGTTTAAAAAAATCGTGGCTATTGGTCGTTTGTTGACTGCGTCAAGGGGGGGGGGGGGGGGGGGGGGGGGGGGGGGGGGGGGGGGGGGGGGGGGGGGGGGGGGGGGGGGGGGGTAGGGGGGCTACTAACTAGCTCTCAGCCTTAAAACTCACTCTGGCGCGAAAGATGCAGGTCGGCGAAGGGCGGGCGCAGCAGGCGGACAAAATGATAAAAAAACGCGAGCAAGTCGACTGCCGGCGGACGGAGGAGAAGAGGGGGAGGGGGGATTACGGGACCTTAGAAAGGGGGCAGGCGAAGGTGTCTTTGACAAAAACAAGTGTCGTAAGGGGACATCCCCAGGCAACCCGCGACCACGGGAAAGGGAAGGGAACTACGGCGCACCTCTTCGGAGGGGCGCGGGGAAAGAGGAATAGGTGCGTTTCACCGGTCAGCGACTTGGGACGAGCCGATGGGAGGTCGCGGAACTGGATTAAAACTCGTAGTTATGGTCGCCGCGTTGAGATGGACTTCGAGGAAGAAGTCATTGGGGCGACACGTAGCGATTCCGGAAAGGGAAAGGAGATGGTCGCACCGGCTTCCTTCACCAGCCTCTACAGAAACATTCAGTTGAGGACTAAGAAATCAGCACGCGTTGAAAGAAAGGTCGATCCCCTAAAAGTCGAGGGAAGGGAGGAGAAACCTGACAAAGAGGGTCGGTGTGAGCTGGAGGAGGAAACGCAGTTCTATCATTGGAAACACGCAGAAAGCTTATAAAAAATAAAAAAAGGAAGTAAGCGAGCTGTCCAAATATAATCACGATGTCTCATGTCTAGAATCGCTCAAAAAGGACTCTTCAATAGGTTAATCAATTAACGCAGCGAAAAGGTGGCGCTAGATCCCTCAGCCACCAATCGAGGGAAGGAACCGCAACGACGACCACGGGGGGGAGGGGGGTGCTTGTAAGAGCGGGGGGGTTTCAGGAGAAGTGCGACATCATATGAGGGGGGGGTTTTCTCAACGATCGCTCCGAGGGAAACTAAGGGGACAAGGCGGAAAAGAGAGGAAAAAATGTCAGAAACGAAATATGTCCGTCCGCCGTTTTACCTAAATCCAGCTCATCGCGGCAACGGATACATCGCAATATGACAGTAGAACAAGGAACAAGAGAGGACATTGATCATTCTAACCTACTGGAAGAATGTCGCCGACAGTGTTGATTTACCGTGGCTAGGACATGGAGGCGGGGGGTAAATTCAAAGATTGAGAAAGGTTGTCTATCAGGTGTAGGCTGAATACGCCTAGATGATTCACGCATTACGGGGATCTAATGGAGCTAGGAAATAGCTGTAATTCAAGCGAGAAGGGGGAAGAAGGCCCTCCTTACGGTTGGGGAAAAATGCAGAGGGATTTGAGGAGGGTGGAAGATATGATCAGAGGGAGTCCTTAAAATAGAAATTCATTGGGGGTTTGGGAGAGAAAATCTTAAATCTTCAAATATATATCTTCATAGGCCCGGCTGGGGGAGCGGGAAGAAAAAAAAATACGCTCCGCGAATATTACGGAGAAGGAGGGGAGGGGGGGACTTGCAAAACTCAAGCAGGGTTAAATTCTCTTCCCTGGGTTTTCGTCTGAGGGTACTTATCCTGTCTAAGGCGGGGGCGGGTACAAAGTTGTCAAGAAGAGGGGGACTGGGGGGGGCAGGGACATGGAGGGATGGTTTCTAACGGCATTGTTTTCCTCCTCTTTGGACGACTCCTTTTGCAATTCTTTTCGGGGCGTGCTGACGCCTGGGTTGGTTAGAGGGAGGAATACCTGGGGGAAAGGGTAGATCAAACCGTGGTTGGGTGGTTAGCGTTTAGGACTTTGTCCCTAGAGTGCCTTGGAGGGGGAAGCTTCTTTGATGTGGGGGGGGAACGAGAGGGGGGAAAGGGGGGGTTCGTGGTTCGCTTTGGAAAAAGGGTACACGTCCTTCGATATCTCGAGATGTAAGTAGGGAGCCTTAAGGGAAAAAAAAAATTGCACAGCTGTTCGCTGGGGGTGTTGGTTGGAGGGGGGGGGAAAAGGGGAACCGGGGCTGACGGGGCTGAGTTTTCAAAAGCCGCCTAACTGTCGTTTGCAAATCAAAAGCTCGGCAAAAAAAAGGCCGCCGGGCGACGGGGGAAAAGAGTCAATATTGACTACTTAAACTCAGGTAAAGTGACAGGCGAAAAACGGGGGGGACAAGGTTTGGGGCCCACAAAAGAAAAAGATATGCCCGAATCAGGAGGGGGGGGGAAGGCTCGTCTCACTGGCTCATACCCTTGTGCCTCAGAGCTCGAAAACACCCCGCAAGTCCAAACAAGTCGCGCAAAAGGAAAGGGGAGGGAAGTTAAATGAAGGCAATGGTTTTCCCCTCAGAAGGCGACAAGGAGGGAAAAGAAATCCTGAGAGGAGTCAAAGTCAGACAGTAAAAACATCCGTCGGCCATTCGCCAAGCGACTGCTTCCGTCGTGAGCCAACAAATTAAGCCCTCGAGCAAAGGAAAGTGTAGAAAGACCCGACATGTTTGGGCTAAAAGCGGGACGACCTCAATTCAGAGACCGATCTCACCACACGGGAGGAAAAGAAATATTGCTGCATTGGGTCAAGGACGGCAAGTTTTCGACCAATCGAGTTTGAGGTACGGGGGGCGAGATTAAGAAGTGCGAGAGTAACTGTTGGAGATCAATTCAAACGCGGTCAGGGCAAGGGGGAGAGCAGGATAAGGAGACAATGCTTCTCCTAAAAAAATGCAATTTTCATTTGTAGGTGAGGTCTGGCAAACAAACTTGAAAAAAAAAGAAAGGGAAAGCAATGCGTTCTCGTGGAGAAAGTCAGGAGGGGGGGGGGGAGGGGTGTACTCGAGGCTGTGTCACAAAAGGAAGCGTCAGCCATGGAATCGAAAGCATAACCAGAATCGTCTCAGTAGGTCAATGAAATACAAGGGGCCTGGGACCCCCCGGCCAGCTAGTTGGAACTCGGAGCAAACTCTGGAGGAAAGGAAAAAAAAAGGCTAAACGGGAGAGAGATGCGCATAAAAAGGGGGGAGGCTTTTTGAGGACCCAGCACAGCAGGAGGGAGGTGAAGACGCAGACAGACATAAAGCGGCGACAGAACTATCCCTCCCAAACATAAGCTTTCCGGGGAAAAGGGTAACTATAGACCCTAACCAGGGGACAAGAACCATCCATGCTAGGTTGTCCTCATGGGCCCGCCGAGCTGGCGACTAAATCAGGGATAAAAGGAGAGGAGAAAAAGAAAGACAGCAACCCCCTTTAAATCCTAACACTTCTGAAATAATCCAAAAACAGGTCTATACATATAACACTCAAAAAAAGGGCATCACGAAGAACGGTATGAAAAGAAGCAGGGGAGGGAAAAAAAAGGGAAGGGAGAAAGAGTGCCATAAACTCAATTCACCCAAAAAAGATTCTATCCACGTTTACCGCTAGAGGTCATCTCAGTCAAAGGGGGAAAGAGACATGTGAAGTGAGGACTGTGTCAAGCCAAAGAGGAGACAAAAAACTTGCGCCTTTATATTCTGTCGTCGCAAAGTCAGTGTCCCATATGGCAAGCTGCGTCTCAGGGCCGCAAGAGAACAAATAAGGGGGGGGGAGGACGGCGTTTCAGGAGACACTGAGCCTAGCCTCAGCAGGCAAAAAACCAGACGCCAGGAAAAAAATAAGGGTCCAAGCGCAGGCTTGAAACATACGCCAAGGGAGGGGGGGGGAAGGGAAGAAATGACCGGGGCTACGGGAGCATCGCGTAGGAGAATTAAAAAATTATGACACTTCTGCCTGGGAGAGGTGTCTTGCCCGCAAAAATGGCGGTGAAAGCTGGAACCAGAGGACAAATAGGAGGGATTCCTGCAAGCCTCGTCGGGGAATTTTTGAAAGAGTCGCTTGTCGCGTCCGAGGGTAGCTATGGCGAGGACGGGAGTAACGAGTATGCGAAAGGGAGGGAGGCAGATCTGAGTCGAAGTAAGCCGGCATTCGAGGAAGATGGCTCGACGTAAACATCATGTCAGAGTCTGAATAAAACTAAGTCACTTTCTTCCAAACAGGAAAGGGGGGTGGGGGGAAGAGTGTGGGAGGTTAAGCCGTCTTCCGGGGGGATTACTGGGAGGCCAGCAGAGCCCCCTAAGCGGATTCCTTAGGGGGAGGCCGGCTGGGGAATGTCGGGAGAGATTGGAGAGGAGGGGAAAAAGAGAGAGCGGTTAACAGCGATACCGCTTCAACCACAACAACGGGGAAAGGAAGGATACACCTTTAAGTGACCGAGCAAGCGAAATTGCTCAGAAACCCGGCAATAAGGGGAAAAAAAATTGCGCAGCCCAAAGTCACCAGGCTGAAGGGGGGGAGAGAGAAGTCGTCAGGATCCTGGCCAACCGCCACTGGCCAGGAAGGCTCTGGAACGGGGGAAATCCAACTAGGGTGCTGGGAAGAAGGGGTTCAGGGAAATTCTAAAAGTCTCTGCAAAGCGGAAGAAAGGGACGGGGGAGGAGAGCCGCCAAAGAAGGGATAAACCGACGTTCTTTCCTCGACTGAACGGCAGGGGCTATTCCGCCACGTTTTACGTGAAAATGAAACTCAAATCGAAGAAGAATAAGCTGGCTACAAAAGAGCGCACAAATAATGGACATTCGCCAATACGACCTGGACTACAAGGCGTGTGCGGACAGTGATGTAAGACGGGATGGAAAGAGAGAGAACACTCTGGCGGCGGGGTCAAAGAAAAACTGCGCTCTGCGGGTATCAGGGCCGGCGATACGCGGGAATCGCGGGGGAAGACGGCAAAAATCAGACGGAGATCGCATGAAGCCTGAGGAGGAAAACGCGCGGAGACCGACGTTCCTGACTTCGCGCCAAGGGGGAGCTAGGGAATGCTTATAATCCGGTCGACACCCCCCAGGACATAAAAAGTATTGGTGGCCAAAAGCGGCAAAACGATATCCGGCATATGGGTCCCTCCGTTCGCAGGTAATTACCAATCGATGTGTCGGTATTGGCGGGCAAGCAAAGACATCCCACTGACGGGGAAAAAGACGGGAGGGGATCAGGGAGGTGTTTCGGGGGAAAGGGGAGATGATTGCTGGAAGCTGAGCGGGGCGGTGGTGTTCCGCAGACGGTGGGCGACCAGGTTCAGGAATGGGGGGGGATGCTGGGTGCTGGCCGAGAGGTGAGCGTGGCCTGGATCGACATCTGGCTTTGGGGATTGGGGGGTATAGCCGGGGGGGAACTGGGATTTAAAGGGAGGGTCAGGTTTCAGGCGCTGGATCAGGGGGGGCCAAGGGTATGGGTCCTCCTCTCTCGTAGCCACATTCGGAAACTCGAGGCCGCGAGTGATCGGGGAGATGTTGGGACAGGGCTTTTCAGGGAAAAAAAAGGGGTGCCAGGTGCTGTTGGGGGGGGAAGGTGAGGGGGAGGTCTAAACTCGGTTGAGGAGCTTCACAAGGCAATGCCTGAAGGCTGAAAGGTATCTTTCGCCGTGAATCAAGACGTCAGAACAGCGGCAGGAAGGGGGGAACTGAAAAGGGAAAATTCTCCCGCAACGAGGGTGGGGGAGCAACATGTGAAAAACTCTGGGGTTCCTGGGCCGTCTTTTGTCCAAAAGGGGTAAGGACAAGGGTACCGGTCAGGCGCGAGGCCGGGGAAAAGGCAGGGGCTGATAGGGGAACAAAGCGGAGGGAAAAAACATAAATGACGGCCAGAGACCTTCTTATCGATCTGAGGGGTAAGCAAGTGGAAAGAGAGGAGAAAAGAGGAGAAGAAAGAAAGACCATGGAAGCACCATCGATCGCCGATGGCCCTGCCTTCGAACCGGGATGAAAAGGGGGGTCAGAAACAGGGTTCAATCAGCTCAAACTTCCGAAATTCTCCCTAATGGGTTGACAAGCCCCACTCCTATTCAAGAGAGAGAGAGAAAAAAAAGGGAAGGGATTAAACTATCATATAATGCTTCTGCCTCGGTGCAGAAACTTTAGGGCTCAGATGGGTCAGGGAAAGAGAGGGGCCAATTACTCGTTGGGCATCAAACGCAAACTGCTGCACAATAACTGGCGAAAGGTCTTCAGAGGGGGGGAAGGGTCTGCCGTAAGCACGCAAAGGGGAACAGGATCGCGAGAAAAGGTGTGGGGGGGGTTTGGTGGGTTGGGGTGGTGTGTGGAACCTCAATAGTCGGGACCTTTCTCCCCGGCCAGCAAAGACTGACTTTCAGGGGAGGGAGGGGTGGGGACGAGATGGGGCGTCTAGAACGTCACCATTTTAAAATGACAGGGGGTTCGACGCTAAGGGGAGGAAGGTACCTGAAGGGGGGCGGGCAACAACAAAAAAAAAGCCAAAGGGAGTTGTCCAAAAGAGGGGGAAAAGGATCAATGTGCCAGTCAGAAAGGTCTCTAAAAATGCGGTCTCTAACTGGTGGCGGACAGAGCTTGGGGGTGCAAGTTTACACGCACGGGAAGCAGCGAGTCCCTTTGGGGAACCGAAAGGAAAAAAACCGGAACACCGTCCGAAACCCAAAAGACGCGCGGGCGAAATGGCACCGAGAACAACTTTCAGAAAGTACATCTCCAATGCTCATAACCGTGTGAGAAAAAATAATAAATCGTGAAGAGCTGGAGACCAACCCAGAAAAAGGGGGAAACCCAAAGCTTGGCACCTAACCCTTACGAGAACAGCATAATCACCGATTGGGGTACAGGGTACATGAACTCGGCACCCGTCTGACACGCCGCGAAAAAAAACAGGTAATAAAACAAGTGACCAAAAAAGGAGCTACTACAGCATTCCGCTGCCTGGCATTACCGTCAGCGGGGGGGTATTACATATGACGTCCTACCACGGGGGGAAAAAAAGGGGGGCAATACAGGAGTGGGAGGCAAGCCCCCGCGATACCTAAATATCGCTTATCTCTATGCTTCCAAGGTCCGACGAAAAAAGGCCCAATAGCGAACTCTCGTTTGGGGCGGGTGGCAGATTGTCAACAAAAAATGGGGTAGGAAAAGTACAAACGAGGAAGAAGCCGCTTAAAAAAAACTCCCTATTTTCCTGGACGAATAAATCAGGCCTGGCGAAAAAAGCGGGGGGCGAGGAGAGTGAAAGAGAAAATCTCTTGAAAGAATGCCGCGGGCCTACTCTGGGCGGCCGAAATATAGACAAAGTCGGAAAGGTGGCGGAAAACAGAATAGGTAGGGGATCCCTTCTCAACCATCAAAAAGGCTCACGGGCAATGTCTAATGCGGGGCAGATGCTCGATTGGTGCTCGGTCAGCTGGAGCTCTAGAAGGGCACGATGTTGGAAAAGGGAGGGAAAAGAACGGAGGGAGTCTCCAGGCTTATTAATATAAGGTTAATTTAATTGCTATCCCTTCCGGGGGCTACCGTCATCATGAAACTAAAAGAGGAAGTCGGAGGAAGACTTCAAAAGAGAGGGAGTAAAAAAAAAAGTGTGGCGGGGATGGCCTCCGAGTCAGTCCCGTCGGCCGGGGACTTGCGAGCGCAAACGTAAAAACACTGGGATTAAGGATCACCGGGAACACGATGGAGGAGAGCTCTTAGAAATGTAGGGGGGGGGGGAAGAGGAGGCGGAGGCGAGGGAAGCGCGATAAGATCCTCTCAACAAAAAAAAAAAATTGTAATGAAGCGATATCTCGCGCTGTTTCCCAGTAACCGCGGCGGCGCGGGAGGACAGAGCTCAACCGGCAAGAGCGTGTGAAAATGGAGTTCAACAAGGAGGAGGGGGGGAAGAGGGAGGAAGGGAGACATCTACCTTAAAGGCCATTACGGGCTTACGCATGACGAAATCCAAACCAGGTGGAGGTGCAACTCAAGGCTTATCAGATGGGGCATAGGGGCTCCTTGCAGAGATGAAAGAAAAAGCTATCCAGAATTTTAGTCTAACAGGTCCTAGTGCACTCAAGAGTAGCCAGGTAAACGAAGAGGAGCTGCATAGAAAAAGGAGGAAAACTATCATGTTAAGGCCATTAAAACTATTGGGAATGCTCGACATAAGAGGTTTTTAGTGGGGCAGGGGAAATAGCAAAAGTCGTCAGGAAAAGAAAAAGTAGCAACCGGACCTTGTGAGTGTGGAGCCATCATGGATCGCGTCTGGCAATGTAATAGAAAAAAGGGCAAGGAAAGCCTGCTGGGCAAAAAAGCGGACCGGCTGACTTATTGAAAGCGAAAAGGGGGCGGAGAAGGGGGTGGCAGAAACATCTTCACTTAAACCGGGAAAAGAGGAAACGGTGTTGGGGGAAAAAGACATCAACCGGGAGAAAAAGAAGAATAGTTTTGACTCTGGGAGGAAGGACCTCTATCTAATATTCGTTGGATCAAGGGGCTTGAAGCGTTCCCGTCAAAAGCTGGGGGGACAGAGGGTCTTATAGACGGGGGAGGGGGGGAAGGGGTAGCAAAACATCGTTCTTAGTAAGTTTAGGTTCTTACTGGTTCCGCCTCATGCTCGATCAGTTTGAAAAGGCAATGGGCGGGGAGGAAATGTGGTCAGGGTTCCTGCGAACGTGGTGCTGGGGAGATCCCGAATCGGGGTGGGTTGGCGGGGCAGCACGCAGGGGACCGGACTAAAAGTCGGGCTGGAGAATCCAGGGAGCTGGGCCCTGGATTTCAGGGGCGAAAGAAGGAGGAAAAATCGGCCACCAGCGCATCGAACGTTGTCTCTGGTGCAGTCGAACCAGGTTCGTGAGAGAAAAAAAACAAGGGGGGGGGGGCGAGAGGGGGGGAGGTAGAAGATGGCTGCTGGTCGGCTGTTCAAAGGGGGCCCGTAGCTCCGTTTTCGAGGGGAACCGTGAGCATCACAAACGCGCCCCGGGCGAAGAAGCGAGAGATAAGGACTGGCAGAAAAAGGGGGAATGTGCGAAGACGCGGGGGGGGGGGGGGTGTCCGTCTTTTGGGACCAGGAAAGTTTCAGTCATGTTTCTGACCGTCCAGGGGGGGAACCGGCGGGAAAAAGGGCTGAAACAACTTTTACCCCGCACACCGAAAACATCATGACGGCGCGCGCCTCGAAAGGGCCTGTCTGAAGGAGACAAGGTGACGAGAGGGGGGTGCTACTAAGGCTGAAATCAACGACCTAAAGGGGAGGAGGAAGGCGCGAACAGATAAGAGGAGAAATGAAACCTGAGACGCAGGGCCGCTCCGGCGTCGACTTGGCTGTCCGGGAATAAAAAAAGCTCGCCGGAGGTGGGGAACAACTCAAGGGAAGGGGGTCCACCCTCAGATTCTACAACTGATGGGAAAAAGAGAAAGGGAAGTATTATTGATTCACTTCTAGGAGTGAAAGGCGGCAGTGGACAGGTGAGAGTCCTTAAGTGGGAAAAAAGACTTGATATAACGCAGACGGAACAAACTAGAAAGGGGGGAGAAGGGAACGGTATGATACTTGCTGCTCCCAGGAGTCCAAATTTGCGTCTGCTTGGTTTCCCTTCCCACCAGATGCCTGCCGAAACTCGGGGGGGGGTGGGGGGGGGAGAACCCTGCAAATCGGGGCGGCAGAGGGGCATAGACTGTCGTTGGGAATGCTGGGGAAAATGGATCGTCAAAGCGGCAGGCTAAAAAGAAGGCGGAACGCGCGGAAATGAACACTTACAGGGGAAGGGGGGGGAAAAAAACGCCTTTATCCACGGGCCCTGTGGTAGCAAACTCTGGGTGCACACCCTTATTGGGCCCCATGGGCAGAGTCGCCGGGTTTTCTGGAAAGGGTGGGTATGATCTTAAAGAAGAGAGGTTCAAGAGGAGCAGGGGAGGAAGTTCAACAAAACCAAAAGAAAAAAGCGCCGATCCTACACCCACACAATCCAGACCGAGACGAGGCGAAAATACAGTGAAAACATCGAAAAAGGAAGATGGGGCCTGTGGACCGCTAGTCTAAAAGGGACCAATCACTACATCCACAGCTCCCACCCAGGCCCACTTGACACGCCAGAAAACACTGGAGGAAATCAACGGGATCGACAAACGTTTCTGACTCCCGCTCAGAACGAAAAAGGGGAAAATTCCAAAAGGTTGATGCGAACAAAAAAAAAGCCGGCTACGAACAGTTCCACTGGGTACGCCATACTCAGTCCAGAGAGAACAATTAAAAACGAAAATATACTGATCAGGAGCCTACTGGTGCCGTCACGGAAAAAGACAAAGGGGATTGAAAAAGAGGGAGGAGGGACCGATAGGCGCGGAGCGTCCCGTTGTCGTAACCCTGCAAGCAATTTGGGACTATTGCCGGATAGTTTAGTAAGGAAGCAAAGAGGGACTAAGGGAAAGAGGGGGGGCCTACTTCAGCTTCACCAGCAACGCAGTGGAAGAATAATGACGGAGCAAGCGCGCTTATACTGCTGAAGTAGCACCTACGAAGGCAGCTGTAGGAGGAGCAAAGAGCATAGGCGGTCGCGACCCCTGAACAAGTCGATAGCGTCAGGGGATTAAAAAAGATGTACGAGATGGGCATCCCCCTTCAAAAAATGTAGGGGGTCAGCGAGGCAAAGAAGCAAGAGAAAATGGGGGGCAGCGAGCATAGGGGAGCTTGTCAGAAGGGGTAAGGGGGGAAGGGAGGGGGGGATGGCGGGAGGACAAGTAACTCGGAGCATAGGTCGCCGCGTATAGTTAAGAGGCTTATGTCAAAGACAGCGAAAAGACCATCAGGGGAGAAGGGTGATCAAGCAAAGGAAAAAGATTTGAGAAGGGATACAATGCAAGGGAGGGAGGGGTTGGCCTCGATCCTTCATGGAAACGTGGAAGGGATCGGAAAGGAGGGGGTCGCACCCCTAAGCCGGGAAAATTCCTTCTTTTTCCACCGAGGAAAGTACCGGGTGGAGCGCTGAGGACGCAGCGAGGAAGAGACAAGAAAGGAATCGTACAGAAATAGAAGAGGAGAAGGAAAAGGGGGACTCTGTATCTATCCTGGGATAACGAAACATGGCCTCAGAGTGCCTCGAAACTGAGGTTTTCAATCAGTGGGACTCTCCATCCAGGATTCCCCGGAGGGGGGAACTCGAGTGGAAGAAGGAACCGGCACCACCATGAGGAGGAGCAAAAAAGAAGAAAAGGAAAAGGGGGTGGGGTTTCTCAAGCTCTGTTTGCATCGGAAGCCGCTGAGGAAGATCTCCGTCTGAAATTTAAGGGCCACGCGCGAATTGGACTCAGGAGGGTCCAGAGGCCCAGGAATAAAAGGAGAAAGACCTCTCTGGGGGGAGGCAAGTTTCCGAACTCTCGTCTCGGCCAAGGACTTACAATGACGAACGATCAAAAGCTCCATGCCGACGAAACTGCGCGAGGTCAAGAGGGGGAGTGCCGAGAGAAAGTGATGAAGGATGGAAAATCTAGAAAGGGGCGAGACACCTTCGCGATTCCAACTGTTGCTATCCATAGTAACATGGCCTCCGGCAGGGCAAAGGGAGGATAGGAATCCAGGGACAAGAAAAAGAGACGACAAAAATATTTATTTAACACTGGCGGCGAGCGGTTTAGATCTATGCGACAGTCGTCATTGCGAAGCCCGGAACATAAGGCAACCGGCTTGTTGTTGCAAAAAAGACGGCTACCAGCCGAGGGGGAAAGAGGAGGGGGACCATGCGTTGCAGTGAACATAAATAAACGGCGCTCCGGAAGGTTCGGGTAAATCGCGTAAAAGGGAAAGCCCCAGGGGCTTCACGGGACGAAAGAGAAGGATCATGGTAGGTATACCTTCGGAGGAAGAAGGGAGGGGCAGTGTGAGGAACTGGGAAGTGATGGGAGTAGCGAGGTGTGTTCCGCGCATTCTCTATCACTCAGGGAATGATTGTTGAAGCTGAACTGAGGGGGTTGAGGAAAAAAAAACAGGAGGGGATTGATTGGAGGGGGAGGGGGGGGATCCGCAGTGCGGCGTGGAAACGCTGGCCTTTCTGGGCGCTGTTGAGCTTTTGTCAGGGGAAGGACCTCGTTGATCGCCCTGATTGGATTAGCGCCTCGCGCGCCACTCGGACCACGGCGAGAATGAAGAAAGGGCGAAGGCAGGTCGTTGCCATGAAAAGGGGGGGGAAAGGGGTGGGGTGGGGGGACGGTGCTGTCGGATGTTCTGTTTGACGGTTAAAACGGCCGCCGCGAAACAGGGTGGGCGTGACAACTCGGTAAAACAAGAGCCAGAAACGGCGTGACCCAATTTTCAAGGGGGGAGAACCCAACGGGCACAAGTGGGGGCTCCCGAGGTACAAAATCGCTGGCTCGGGAAATTTGTGGGACAAGGGAAAGGTAATTGGACCGACTCACAGAGGAGGGAGGGGATGGGCTGGGGAGGGAGGAACAAAAGGGTGAAACAGGTGACCCAAGAAAGAAAAAACCCCAAAACCTGACGGCGGAAAGAGGAGGGGAAGCTTAGAGCACAAGGGGGGTCACTCGGGGGGAGCAATGGGGAGAAGAAAACATCCTTACAAAGGAGTTCCGTCGCAACAGCCTGAGCGCCGGCCTGCTAACAGGGGGCTCTCGTGTTCGCCTCGGGATCGCCAACGAGCGTAAAATCGCTTTCCAAAAGAAGCAGGGGGAAAATCGGGTGGAACTCAAGGAAGAAAAGAAAAGAAGGTCGTAAGTCTCACAACAAAAGTATGAGGAGAAAATCTAATAGGGCTCGGAGGTCTCAAACTCTTGTCTGTTCTGTTTACGGGCGAGAGTTTTTCGGGAAGGGGGGGCACGGGGCCGCTCTTTGGGAAAAGGAACGGGGCAGTCAGCATGCAAGGGAAAGAGGAAAGGGAGGAGACGAAGCCGAAAGTTGCAGGAAGGGAAAAACTTGATGTCCGCCAGCCTGGGGGGAGAACACCAATTTCCATTGCTCTCAGTGCCGGAACGGAGGAGTAGTAGGGTTTGCTGGTCGAAGGGATGTTCACAGGTATAAAGACAATGGGAGCTAGGAGAAAAAAGCGGAGAAGAGTAAGCATCAAATTCACCGGGGAACCAAAATATTAAAACCTGGATCCAGACTT
>Ga0179591_1383037_pt1 | contig 13981 bp, 9 predicted proteins | sample CZOMad2_1_08_16f_FD_182891 | JGI IMG/M metagenome (GOLD analysis project Ga0179591, IMG submission 182891) | Vadose zone soil fungal communities from Angelo Coast Range Reserve, California, USA - CZOMad2_1_08_16fungal (PacBio error correction) | ecosystem: Environmental > Terrestrial > Soil >...
CAAGCAAAAGAAATGGCTGGGAGCACCCGGCGTCGCGAATAAAAGAGCAGTCGAAAAAGGCATCTGGAAACGGGAAAAAAGAAATCACTATCATCTTTCGGCAGATGAGTTGTTTAAGCTGAACAGGGAGTGGGCTCTAGGCGACTGAGACGAGATCCCGAGGAGGGTAAAAGAAAAAAACACAATCTGTTATGTGTGGGGAAAAAAGGGAAGGGAAAACTACGCCTGCGGGGGGGGGGGGGGGGAAAAACCGCGGAAGAGACAAGAAGTGGTAAAACAGTAAGTCGGCCTAGAGCGTCGGTTTTACAAAGGGGGAAAAGTAACAGAGGGGAAAAGGGTAGCTCGAGCTCTCAACAAATAAGATTCAGTGCGGAAAGGAAGAAAAAAGGGCAAAGGAAACGGTATGGATGAGCTCTGCTGTGTGGTCGAGAGGCCGGGGTGAAGTAGTTTGGGTTGGGTCTGGCGGATTAGGGGACGAAAAGCGGAGGGCCGCGTCGCCTGCCAGGAAAAACACGATCATCCGTCGAAATAAGAGGAGCAGCATCCTCTGCTGCCAGCGATCTTCACGTCAATCAAGAACGACTGTCTAGTATGCGGAATGAAACGAGAAAAAACAAGCGCAGGCCTCAATAGATTGTGGATGTTGGTTGAGCCTAGGCAAACATCATCAGCATGGGGATTAAGGTGGAGAAGGGATAGAAGAGCGAAATATACTACTCAGGGAGCGTGATCTCCGGAGGGAGGGAAGGGAAAGGGTAGCGTCCACTTCAGATGGCCTGAGGGCAAGAGGACATTTGGTCACTTGTCAAAAAAAAACCATCTACCTGGGAGGGGGCGGATCCATTCCAACACGACTCCAAACCACATCACGTCAAAAAGGCAGACCCTCAGGATGAAGAACCTGCTGACAAGCAAGGGGAAAACTTAATGATTAGAAATAGTCAAGGGAGAGACAAAAAAGAAGCCATTTTCTTTCAAAGTTTCCGAAAGAGTTTTGTAATGATTCAAGCAGGAAAGAGCCGAGGCTAAAAAATTCAAAGGGGTTGGTCCGGGGTGAAGTTAAAGGGAGAAGGCGGAAGACCATTTCCCTTCAACGATCGACATCTTCGCGAGGGGAGAAATCAAAAGTGGGATGGAGGGGCGTCGGAAGGATTGGCAAACAGCGAGCAGTTAGTTTCCATGCGTAGTTTCCTTAAGGGGAAGGCTATGGCCAAATGGCCATGGCATGTCTTGCCATCACAAAACATATATCGAGATTTGTAAAGGATTAGCGGTACCGGGGGGGTATTTGAATAGCCAGGGGTCAGAGGAATCAATAACTATCCAGCTCGTGTAAGGGAAAAAGTGGTGGAAAGGAGCGTAAACCTGTGACCTACGACGGAGAATGGGGGGGGCGATCTAGGAGGGGGTTGAAGTTATAAGAAATTCAGCTGCGGGGAGGAGAATAAAAAAGAGGAGGCAAATCTTGAGCGAATCAGGGGGAACGTGACTAAGACGACTCAGGAAAAGGGAAAAGGCACTCTGGATCTCTGAAGCATCTCTTGCTAGAAAAGGAGAAGTGGCACAGCAAAAGGCGAAATGCGACATATGGAGAAGGCTTAAAAAAAGGCCTACTAGGGGATCAGCCTGATTGGAAACGAAGAAAGAGACAGAAGATCTTGGATGGGAAGACAACATCTTTGTAAATTAGCCCACAAAAAGTGGGAGATTCGCAATCGAGACCGAGTACTGGAAGATCAAAAATTAAGTTAAGGAAAATGTTGAAACCCATCAAGTTCCTTGAAAAGAAACATAGAAAAGTTTCTATCTCATGGTTTATCAGCTATAAGGGAAAAAAAAGGAGGGTGAAAAGAATCGAAGCCTGGACCGAGCTCTTCGGCAGAATGAGACACTTACCTAAACCATAACTTAGCTGCAAATCGGAATGTCTTCCGAGACAATCTACAAGGAACAAAGCGCCGATTCAAGGGGGGGTGGTATCCTGGGATAAAAAAAAGTTACACGTACTAGGGTATCACTAACATCACCTTAGACAAGCTTTTGGGGACTATGAATACTAATCCATAGGAGGTTGATGTTGGGGGGAGAAAGCTATCTTGCCGAAAAGTCGGGCCGATGCGCCGAGGAATTCAAGGTCCGGTCGGATCCTCAAACGAGGGGAAAAGGAAGAAAGAGAGGCTAGAAAAAACCGTTATTCTCGGCAATCAACTGAAGGGAGATAGATCTCAGGCCTACAATCCGAAAAGCGTCGCTCCCTCGTCACTCGTAGGACGCGTTGGAGGGGAAGTTCTAAGAGAGAGCGGGGGGACATAGAACGTCAGAGCACCCAATTTGGTGTCGCGGAGGAAACTGGTTGAGGGCATGAGGGACAGAGTCCAGAGGTGGCTTCCTCTACTCGGTAAGCGGAGGGGAGAAGAGTGCAGGGATTGAAGCAAGCGAGGGAGCAGAGGGCGCGAACGGGGAGAGAGGGGTCTAAGGAAATCGCAGGGGGGAGGGGGAGACAACACTAGACAGGGAAAGCTCTGGTGTGCGAGCCTTTCTCTTGTTCTTCTTGCCATCTGCTGCGGGGAATAAGTAAAAAAACAAAGTCAAAGAGAGCAGGCTGAGGGAGAGCAAGGCGTTTTATACCGAGGTACCAGAAGTGTGTACGCTCTTCTTAGAAGGGTCTCCATAAAACGAGAAAAAGGCGTAGGGGGGGAAGTTGAGCAGGGGAAGTTTCACTCGCTGTAGAAAAACTCGCTTTTAGCGCCAGAGAGAGTTTCTCCAGGGACGTGCATCGGGGACAATTGGAATCGCGCTCGCCTGCGAGCCTGGGAAAGTTCCTGCGAATGATGGAGCCGAAGGAGGGGGGAGCGTCGAAAAAGGAAAGCAGCAGGTAAGCACGCTCAGGCTCTCTGGACGGTCGGATAAAAGGAAGACTCTAGACAGACCAGAAAGAAGCGAAAACAAAGGGAGGCGGAGGAGAAACATGGCGTTCCTTCCATAGGCCTCAAAAGTTCAGTAAGAGGGGATAAGCACTCATCTCTGAGACCCTGCAGCCATGAAAACCATGAAAGAGTCGCCAGATGCATAAAAGAACACAGGACTCGACCAAGGGAATGGGAATGAGGCGGGGAAATGTCGACCTTCTTTTGAGAGGCGATAGGATGCCTCCATTCAAGCGCATGCTGTTTGCAAATGATAGAAAAAGAGATTCTGTCAGATTTAGGACGCTAAAGCTGGGAAAGGGACCCAACAACAAAAAAGAAGGTGCTCTCTCACCGGAAGGTGAAGTAAGCAAAAATATCTCTTCATAAGCCCCTACCCCGGCGAAAAGAGAAATAGAGGTAAGACTGGGGGGGTTTGAATCGGAGGAGAGGCAGCTCGAGACGTCTTCAGATGGTCAGGGGAAGATACGTATCTTTCTGGGGGACACTCCTCATGCTGTGGATTCTTCTCATGGGAAAATTCGGGACAGCAGTACTCTTTTGCAGGGAACTAAGGTAACCGAGTCCTTAGGGACGTTCGCCTGGCTTGGCTTCCGCTGTGAACGGGGAGCGGAAGAATCTAGCCAAGGGTCTCCTAAGATAGAAAGTATTCTTATGGGATACCTCTTCTTTCGAAGAATCCCGGCTTTTTTCGGAAGTCCCGTGTGTGACTACAGGGGATTCAAGAAAAATAGGACGAAGAGCATATAAGGGGAGACGTGAAGGGAAAAAACCGGCTACCTTCCTGATGGCGGCGGCCGCATGCCGGTGCCTGGCTCGGGGCTTCATGCTAAGAGGGCCAGGCCTTGGGCTCATCAACTTCGATCGAGGCAAGCAGCTAATCCCACGTGATCCCTCCCGTGAAACTTCATCGCCTTCTTAAAGACAGTGCAAGGAGTCTTCACCGTCTAAACCCGAGGGGAAAGAAAGGGGGACGACAGAGGTCCCCTCAGTAGCTTCATCTCTATTCTAAAAAGGGGGAGTGGGTGAGGGGGGTGTGGGAATGCTTCTCTATTCGTACAGAACATACACAACTGGGGGGGGAACGCGAGTGGGAATGCGCAAAGAAGGGAAGACCTTTAATGACAAACCATGGGTCCCGAGGAACAAAGGGGAAACTTATTCTTACTTCGAGGCAATTCGGCCAAAAAAAATTTGGTGTGGTTTTACCGAGAAAGGGAACGGGAAACTTACGGCCAGGAGAACCCTCCCCAGAAGATGAAGGAGAAAAAAAAACAAGTAGAAGAGATGTCTAAGGAGCGCGCTTGGAAACGGATTTTGTCGAGGGAGAGGAAACGGACCCTGAATCTTTTTCGGTAGAAAAACAAAGCGATGCAAAGCCGGGACTCTCAACAACAAAGGGGAGGGAGATTCGGGTAGGCAGAAAAAGTGGCTTTTTGGCAAGACAAGCGGCTTCTCAGAGACTCGCGAACATTGGCCATTCCGCCCCGCTCTAACGAGGCAAGCATACATCTCACGATTCTACTGAGTGGGACCGCCATTGTCGGGAAAGTCTAAGGGCTATGTGACTGGAGGCCTGGGAGAGTGAAGGGGGAATACAAAACATATTTGTATCCATTCTTTTTTGTGGAAGGAATTGGCACAGGACCAAGCACCATGGAGCGGGGGGAAGAAAAAAAAGATGAGGCTTCTAGCGGGGAAGGGGGGCAGGCGTGAATAAAAATTGGTTCCTTTTTCCCTCCAGACCCAGTCTGAGCGCGACACAAATATATCGCTCTGAAGGGGTTGGAAAGAGACTTAAAAAGGGGAAAAACACTTCGATTATGAGAGGAGCGTAGTGGGAGAAAGTTTCTAATATAATGAGGAGAGGGGATAGGCGATGGGGGGGAACAGAGAACGTCTGGAAATACAAAGACTTTCTTTCAATCACAGGAAAACGGGCTTATGGAGAAATAGGTCCGAGCGCCAGAGCTCGTGAACCGCAGCGGAATGCAAACCGCCCTTATGATTGGGGGCGGACGTGAAGTATATCGGTTAATCTTGTAGGGTGGAAGGTCATATCATTAACCTCTTAACAGCAAGATGCATGACATCAGCTGATTCCTCTGAAACATAGACATATGAGGGACGAAGGCTGCAGTGAGACGGTAATAGAGCGTTGAGAAGGGAAAATTATTCCCTTTAATCCTATCATGGCCGTCGCGGATCCATACGCGCTCATGTGGACGGCCTGGAAAAAAGGGGGGATACCAAACCGAGAAAGAACAACGGGAAAGATGGTCTGAAAAAAAGATCAGGAGATCTCATGCCGCCAGAGGAAAAGACTATGAAGAGCGATGAATCACCCCCGCGAGGCCGGAGCTAACATTGAATGGCGGACTGTTTTAGTGAAACAGGAAAGAGGATCTTTGGGGGGAAGGATTAACGGAAAAACAGGAGTCCCTCTCTCGGGGAAGGATGCTGCTTGTGTTGGTGTCCTGGCAATCCATAGTGATGGCAGGAGGGGGAGAGAAACCGTATCTCAATATATCTCAAACTCAGAAGAAGGTATGAGGTAGGACGAATAGACGAATTTGTTCTTGCGAACGCAGCCCGTGGCATCAAGCGTGTCTGCGGGCTCTCTCGGGGGGGGGGGGAAGAGAGGAGGGGTTTTATTCAAAGAACAGCAGAGAGCGAGAAAAAACGCAACCATTTCACAGGCCGGAGGCCGGAGGCTGATGGCAGGGAGTCCATCAGCGCAGTCATCTCATGGAAATTCAGGGTTTCAAAGGATTTTGGGGTAGCGGAAACGAATTCATGTGTAAGATCTCCGGAAAGCCGCGAGCGGAGTGGTGAGGTTCGTACTGTGGGCAGGGAGTAGGACGCTAGAGAAGAGGGCTCACTAGGAGGGGAGTACAAAAAAACAGCGCGGACCAGAGAGAGATCGTCCTATCCCATTTCAAGGAGGCCTGCCTTGGATTCCGCTGCGCAGCCTCGGCGATAATCTGATGCGATCGAAGCTCGAAGAAGGGCGCGAAAATCTAAAAAAGCTTTAAGGTAAAAGCCGCCCTTCATTATCAGCCCATCTCCCGAGCGAGGAGAGGACAGAGTACAAAGGAAAAAACCTTTGGAAAAAAGGACAAGATGTGATGCCAGGATCCTACAAAAGAATAGAAGAAAAACGCATATGAAAAGCAACGCTCAAACTTCCTTTAACACCCAGACTGGAAAAACGAGTCGACCAAAGTCTATGGGAGTGAAAGGACTACTGGAGAAAAATTCTTAAAGGGCTAAGAGGGCTCGAGAACATTCATCAAGCAAGAAAAGGCTTCATCCCCCATCGGAGTGCGCGCATCACTCGACCATATACTTCATCAATCCGCCCCTGGTGAGAAGGGAAGGGATAGACCTACCATTTAACGAAGATTGATCACTATGAGAGGAGGAGTAGAGAAGGCTGGTTGGACGATGTCCTACTAGTCATAAAAAGGCTGTCCTTTCGATTGTGGGCGGACTGGCTTTGCTTCGGGCGAAGGAGGAAGGTCAAAGTCCTAGGAGGTCAGCAACCCCAAACCCTTGGGGGAAAGGGAGAATGAATAAGCGTTTTCCTTCCTCGTCAGAACCGCATGCAAGGGAGGAAGGTGGTGACGGGAGAATTTAAAAAAAGAAGGTCTGTCTGGGGAAGGATCCCCAGAAGAGAGGGGAGGAGAGAGGTGCAGTACATAGTAAGTCATCTTACCTCTTCTTTTCGAGGATCGCCTCGTGCGGGGGCGAGGCTGCACGTCGTGTGCATCTCAAAAAGTAGAGAAAAAGTGGATAAGGGAGAGGGGCTTTCTGAAAAAACGTATGTGTATTTCGGCGCGCATTAGCTACGCATCCCGTTAGGAAACTGGAGTATTCTGGAAGTTCTCCCTTATCGATCCTTCAGGAAGGGGTAGAGCTTCTTCAGGTCTCAGCACGCGGAAGATCGATCGAGGCGGCTAGTGAGAGGGAATGGTCGTTTCACGGGGGTCCATCAAAGAGGGGCGTATCTTCTCTCCTGGGAAGGTCGAGGAAGGAAGCCGCCGTCGCGACTGAAATTTGAGGTAAAACGAGCTTTTTGTAGGAAAAGCAGAATGGAGGGGCGAGGAAAGGACGAGAGGTCTTCAAGTCAGGGGGCTGGAAATTGGCGTAAGAGTTCGACCCCGTGAGGAGCGGGGTCAAGAGAAGAAGAGGTTTGAGAGTGGAAGATCTTGAAATCTTCTCAAGGGACGGGCATCGTGGATCAATGGTGCTTCTCTTCTCTCTCAGGGGACGCGGCAGAGTTGTGTTCCGGCGCCGCTCGGGGGGGGAGGTTCGAGTCATAGAAGAAGGCTGTAAGGGGGGTAGAGTCAACAAAAAACATCTGACTAGGTCAGGAGTGTCTAAAGTAAAGAGGGAGAGGGATACTGGAAACTGACCTGAAAGGGAAAGGCGATCGAGGAGGATTAACGCTTGCTGCTTTTCCTAAAAGATCAGCCTCGGCATCAGCCGTTCATGGTAACACTGCAGAACTCGGAGATGTGAAAAAGGAGGAACCAAGCTTCTACAAAGGGATCTCAAACACCAGGCCGGAAGACGAAAGGTCCTCTTATAAGACGGTGCTGCTCTTGGCGGCGGGCCAATATAGGGCGCCTCAATACCTAAAACAGGCTGAGGGGGGGTGAAGGGAGATCTAATAAAGGAAAGGAGGATTGGTGGCAGATCTACTCGGAGCATGGAAAAGGTGCGCACAACACCATCTCATTGCGCGGGTCGCCGCCTGTGGACAATATCTATAGAAGGAAAAAATTGGAGTTCACGCTACACAGGAAGAAAAATTGAGGTCCTTCCGAGGAGGTTCTCTTGTTATCATCTTCAGAGACTGCTCGCTTAGGGCTGGCCGTAGACTCACCTTTGGGGGGGCAACTGAAATCGGGAAGGGGTGGTGTTTTGGAGGAGAAAATCCTGGAGTCCGTCAGCGGAGCGGGATTACTTCCCTGACAGGATCCTCGGGACGTTCTGAGTCTTTCAATTGTATAGAGCCAGGGGGAAGCTCGACATATGAAGGAATACTCTACTTCTTCTTCTATCAGGATGATCCGCGGCAGGAAATCATAAATACTGTTCCTGCTCGGGCCCCCGTTAAGGGAAAGACTTCAAGGAGATGCGGATCAGGGATGGAGACTCAAAGAAGAAGGACAAGACGAACTAGGGTCGGACCAGAAAGTGGAAGCGTCGGGAAGAAAAATAAGGTGCTCTCTTCTTTCAAGGGCGCAGCAGCGGTGGGATCGTGCATCCGACATTGAAAAGGGATCCGACGCGTGAACAGAGAGAGGGGGGGAAGGACTTCAAAACACCATCATAAATCATAGGGGACTGAAGGCGTCAGGGTACTACCGTCTACGGAGGAATCATCCCCGCATGTCAAAGGCAGCGTCTACACTGTAAGCCTGCTTGTCTTTTGCTTAGCGAAGGGGAAACTACAATCCAGGAGGGAGGAAAAAACCCCTCGCTTAACTCAGTCAGAGACCAAGAGAGAAGGCCGGTCTTACCCCCTATCCTTGGCATTCCCGCACCGAAATCAAAAGAGGAGGGGAAAAGTCAGGGGCCAAAAAAAGGGGGTAAAAGAGTTTGGGGGTTTTCAACTAAGGGAGGCGGAAGAGCAATAAGAGAAAAGAGACCTATAACCATAAATGGCCGGATCACCACTCGTGAGCGGACGATGTTATGAGGCCGAGTCGCCGAGTGGGTTTCGAACAGGGGCTGCTCTGATGAAAAAGTCGGGCTCACCCTCCAAGGTACAAGAAGGGGGGGGCGATGCAGCAGAAAAGATCGAGAAACTCAACTTAGGAGGATGAAAATATAAAAGGAAATCGTATCGCGGCACCGCGGGGTGACAGTGGGAGTTTGGGTCAGCAGAAGAGGAGATCATCCTCTGAGCGCCGGGGGGTAGGGAACATTGCCGATAAAAGAGCCAAGAAGAAAATCTAAAGATGCTCAGAGAAGAGGAGGGGGTGGCCTGGCTGTCCTCTCAGGGGAGGGGCCTTATGGCCGAGACTCCTTTAGTACAAACATATTGTGTGAAAAGGGGGGTGTGGGGGACGGAGTTGACATGATAGAAGACACGCCTTGTCTTTCTTTTCGGGGTCGGGACCGTGCATTAGGGCGTCGTGTGTGAATAGTTCGTCGGCATATCGTGTTGTGGAAGGGGGAAAAACCTTCTTTAAGAAATCTACATCGCGAAAGAGAGGACATAGATCATGGCTATAGGGCCTCGACGCTGAATCTTTGCCGGCAGGGGGAACTCTCTTGTGATTTCCTTAGTGAGCAGGGGGATGAAATGGGAATGAGTAGCTGGGGGTTTCCTTTAAGAAAGTTGCTATTTGGGGAACACGGACGGGGGAGAAAGTGGAGATCTCCTGCTTCATCCCGGAAGCCGCCTTCGCCAAGAGGACGGAAGAGAGCTATACAGAGACAGACCAGCTGAGGAAGGCTCAGGCACTCTACTGGGTGGGAGAGTGGAAGGACTGAGAATGGTGCCTGCGACGAAGGCTGTCTGTTGTAAAATTAAAGGTGAACAAAAAGAGCCATGACAATGAGGAAACGAAAGAGGTATCATCTACAGAAAGAGAAGTCGAGGGGGAATGATGTAAGGAGCGGGGCGAAGGGAGAACTTATTCCCAGCGGAAGGACCGAGCAGGTCGAAGACGCGAGGATCCAACTTTCATTCCCGAGAGAGGAAGGAGAGAAACAGGACGAAAGCATGAAAAGAAGTAACATCCTCTCAAGTGCAGGAAGATTGCTAAAGGAGAATAACATACTATCACTATTAATACGAGAGGCAATATACTACCTCGCCTGCCATTTCTGTTGAGAAGAGGGGGGATGTCCACAGTAGAAAGTGGGGACGGGAATTAATTAACCCAGTCTATGAAAGTCCGCTGGGGGAATGATTGGGGTTGTTCAGTCAAAGAGAGGAATTGAGGCCTTGCCTACGCTATGACTCTGCTTCTATCAGGGGAAGAGAAACAGCAGCAAGTGAGGATGATCTATTGACAGATTGGCAGCAAAAACCTCGAAGGGGGGGGTTTCTAGAAAGAAAAGAAGACTATTCATACGACCTTCGGAGAGGACTAGTCTAGCTCTTTCATGGGGGCTTCTCGAGCGCGGTGGGAGGAGTCGAGGTGGGGGAAAGGGGGAAATGAAGGGCGGCCCTATTCTGATTGGTAGAACAACCGCCATGATCGCAGATCAGCCCTGGCCGTTCTTGGTTCAAGGGGGTTAGCGCGCGATACAGAGTTATCGTACCTAGACAGGGAGGGGAGGGGTTGTGGGATGTTTATAGATAGGCGAAATCCATGCGCAACGGGGTGAGAAAAAAAGGGATCTTCAGGAAAAAACTCTGGAGGAAAACAGGAAAAGGCAGAAATGGGAAGACGATGAATATTTCTGGCAAAGAAGGAGGACGGCGATAAAAGCGGAGGGTAGGAACACAGAACACCGAATATGTCAAATGCGAGACTACCGCAGAAAATGAACAGCGGTATTTGATAGGCACGAAAGAAGGCGGGGACACCAGAAGGGAACAATTTATTACCCACGCCGGGTGGGCCAGTGCCGCCTTAGACGACTTTCGCGAAAGGACTAGTCAGATTGAAAATAGAATCCCAGAACTGGTTTCCAGGAACTTGACCGCTTACTGCCTCCTATGGACGGGAGGACAGTCCCGGGGGATGATAACTAGCCCTTTTAAAAGGGGGAGGGAGAGGAGAACATCATTCAGATCACTTAAAACATTAGGAGGAGATCAGGGTCGCGCCAAGACAGATATACACATAAAGCGCTACAGGCCAATGTGAACTTATAGTAATACCAGCGTTCCGAGAAATTTTCTAAATCACATGATCGAACAGAATCTTTTTTGGAGGAAGAAGATACCTTATATCTGTCTCTAGGTTAGCGAGCCAGCGTATGCTTCTTCATATGCGTCGCGGCCGTCCAGGGGAGAGGGGGGGATCAGCGACTAAACAAAAAAAAGAGGGAGAGGTATATATCGCTCGACGCGACTGGGCTCATCAGCAAGAAAGCAGCGCGATATCTGCTCCCTACAATCCGTTCCAGGGGGAAGCAACAAAGCAGCAGGGGTAGAATTTATCGAAGGGGAAGTTCACCGGTGGAAACTCAGGGGAGGCTCTCCAGGATAACCCTTTCTTCTTTCCGGTCAGGCTGCCCTTATCGAGGCGCTAGGACTCCCTGTTAAGAGGGGGTTCAGGTTATGAAAACCCTCTGGGGGAAAGGAGGGGGATGTCGAAGGCGTCTGCAGCAATCAGAGATCGTGCCGTCCATCGACGCACAGAGGAAGACTGGTGATCTTCCGTAGGTGGCTGGGAGGTACAATGCGGAGGTCTATCGACTCCTTCTCAGGGGGTAAGGAAAGAAGAAGGCGCATCACGTGTCATGATGTCGCGTAACAAACTCTTACGCGCTCGGCGGGAGGGGAGACTCCAGGCAGTGGGAATATAGGGTTCAATGAAGACTGGATGGGAGCATTGGAGAAGGTGTCTCGTCGGGGGGGCTGGTGACTCCTACAAAGAATTCGCCTGACAGAAAAAACTTGGGGGGGGGGAAAGTTGAAAAGGGCATGAACTTGTCAAAAAGGATCGGAGAAATAAAAGGGAAAGGGAAGAGCAAGAGGGGTGATGCCTTCTTCCGTGACGTGCGCGTCATCATCCAAGACAGATGAACGAGAAGCCACATACAAACCAACGGAGATCGGGGGAGCGATCGAAATTCTCTGAAAAAGAGGGGCCGTAAACACGACTTGTAAAACCCGTAGGGATGCGAATTTCTGTTCGGTGGGAAACTAAACTAGGCAGGAAAGTTGTGGACATTAACTGGGAATCATCGAGGTTGGAAGAGGAGCCAGGACAAAGATCTCGACCATACAAGACCGCAGCGTAACACGTCGTGAAAATCCTGTTCGGTGGGGGAGGAGAAATCTGGGAGACCTGAAGGAGCCATCCTACAGCATCACTAACTTATGCTGTTGGGTGCACATCTCTACAATGGCGATCGGCTCGTGCAATAGAAGCGGAGAGTCAGTACCGCAAAAACAGGAGGGTCAGGGCTCGAGCAAATTTAGTTGCTCCTCGGGCAGAGTCCTGGGGAAAATAAGACAAGAATGTCTATAGACTTCTACCAAGGGAAAATGGATGAAAAAGAAAGTCTTGCGAGGGTCATCATCAGGAGAGCGCTAGGGACTTGGGATCTTCATAAAAACTGGGGACATGGAGCTCACCAGGGGGGCTGGTGCGACACTAGAACGCTGACGGATGTTATGTTGGAGGAGATTTCATTTTTTGAACTGGGCCATGAAGGGGCTGTGGGATGAGGGGGGACAGGGGGACCCTGATCCTCGCGAGAGTTGTACCTCTTCTTCCCGGTTAGTCGCTTGAATCCGTGATCTCAGGGGGAGAACGAGAAAAAGAGCCGGACTTAGTGGATTTCGTCTTCGGGAGGGAAGAAGGATTTAATGAGCGTATGTCCTCTGGTCATCCGAACGCCTTCAACGAAAAGTTGTAGGCCACAGGATCTTCTCGTCCACAGGAAGACTAAATCGCCTAATTCCTGGCGGGATGAATAGGAAAAAAAAACGGGAAGAAAGATATGCGGCCTGTCAGATTGGGTAGGTGTCTTGTCTGCACTAGAAAGCCGGGAAACCTTAAAGGAGGGAGACACAAATAAGGAGAGAAAAGCAAGAGAAGACTTCGGAAATGATAAAGAACGGAAAACAATCTATCGGCAAAGCTTCTCGAAGTAACCCTTACTTTTGGGTGGATGACTGAGTAACTGGAAGGAGAGGGTATGAACCCATTCACCACAAGAAGGGAACTCAATTATTAAATCCACTCATATAAGGGTACTGACGAACGTACCCTATTCGCACTGACGGAAGGCTTTGACTTGTGAATTCCGGACAAAGAAATAGTTGGGGTTGGGTTTACGGAGCACCAGGAGCAATGGATGGAAGAGTCGTAGAGCACCTCTCCCTTCATGACAAAGACGATCACACTCAGCTGCGACAAGAAAATTTAGCTGAAATAGGTTGAAGGGAAACCTGGGGCAAAGCCATAAAAATATAGACAGAGACCTTTAATTTGAGGAACAACGACAAGGGAAAAGTTGCAACTCCTATACGAGACTCTACAACAAAAAAATTAGGTAGAATAAATCTATAGAAGAGTGGGGGACCTTTTCTTTGGGGGGCAAGAAGACCTTCAGAGGAGAAAGAAAAGCAACATGGAGAAAACACGGCCCAAGACTCAACATCTCTTCGTCGGACTGACCTGAACCTTAGTCCGTGAAGGGCGAGGGGGGGGAGATGGGGAGGAAGAGGGACAGCCGAGACGGGTACAAGAAAAAAAAATTTTTAGTATTTTTTTTGACTAATTGCCTGCGCAGCGACGCCCTTCAGGAGTCTTTTCGGGAATCGGGGAAAGGGGTCATACGGCCATCGGAGACCATGTGCAGGACAAAACATTTTTGAAACTTGTAAAAAGGATGCGGAGTTGACAGCTCGACTCAAATATAGGAGCAGGCTATGAAGATTTAGAACCTCGAATGAGCTTTTCAGGCTGGAGGGGGAGGTAGTCGAGGTCTTTACAGGGGGGAAAGGAACCTATTTCGGAATGATCAGGGGAAATTGAGAGGCGAGGAAGGTGTTCACGCTTTATCACTGGGGAGGATAGCCGCTGCCAACTCTACTTGAGCCTAAGGAGAAGTCAGAATCGTATCAGCACAGGGGCCATGCAGGCCCGCAGACGCCCTATTTATCGGGGGTTAGATCACGATAATCGGCGAAAGAAGAGTGAAGGTTGAAGCCGGCGGGCATAGGGGGGAGAGCCTCTACGATGAACATCAATCCATATAGAAGAAAAGAGGAAGGATAGACAGCATTCTAGGAGGGAAGAGCGCACCATGTACCACATTAGCATAAACTAAAGGAGGGACTGATCAAGGGTCACTCGAGTCACAAGATAAGAAAGAGAGAAAATGGAATTGTAACGGAAAAAACC
>Ga0179591_1386144_pt1 | contig 13980 bp, 18 predicted proteins | sample CZOMad2_1_08_16f_FD_182891 | JGI IMG/M metagenome (GOLD analysis project Ga0179591, IMG submission 182891) | Vadose zone soil fungal communities from Angelo Coast Range Reserve, California, USA - CZOMad2_1_08_16fungal (PacBio error correction) | ecosystem: Environmental > Terrestrial > Soil >...
CAGATGACCGTAGGGAGGGAGAAAAAAGAGAGGGGAAAAATGGGTCTATTCGGAGCAGGGATTTCCTGCAAAGTTCGTGCATGGAGGAAAAAAAAGGAGAAGGGCTATCTACGGAATAGCACCAAGTCAAGCCTCTACATAGTCGGTGGCTTGCTTGGGGCAAAAAAAAAGAAGGAAAAAAAAGAAGGGCAGATGCCGCTTTATCAACATGACTAAAAAAGGGAGGAGGGAAAAGAACGGGAATCACACAAGGCCTTGTCGTGTCCGGACCCATCTCAATGCAGAATAGGAAGGAAAAAAGGGGAGGTATAATGGCATTGGACAACATCCTCCTCCTACACGCAGAGGGAAAAGGAAAAAAGAAATCAAACGATTCCGCAATCGTCAGCCTAGATTGGCTGATAGTTCTAATTCGGAGAAGAAAAGGGAAAGGGGAGAAAAAGGGGAAAAGGAGTTGTACCGTCGGGTAGCTTGGCGAACTGGGGAGAAAAAAAATAGGAACGGAACTCTGGAATCCGTCCTTGAGCTTCTTGGGAAAAAAAGGGGGGAGGGATGTAGTGTGTGACTACATGTTCATCGTGGTGTCCCCTCAAGGAGAGGGAAAAAAAAGAAGAAGGCCTGTTGCAGGGAGAGAGGGGACAGGCTGCAGATGTTTCGCCTTACTCTTTAATTCGCCGGCGGAGAAAAGGAAAAAATCAAAGAGCGGCCGCTGGGCGTTATCTCTCTCTCTCGAGGAGGAAAAGGGGAGGAAGGAAGAGCTGTTGTTTTTTTCACTCACCGGGGGGGGAAAAAAGGGATAGAGGAGCTCGCTTATTGGCAGCAACTGCCTGCTTCACCTCGGCGATTGGAGGAGGGAAAAAAAAGAAGCGAACAGGCTTGTCGATCAAGAGATGAAAGGGAAGAAGATGGGTAGCCCGGACGCCAACCGCTGAACGTCTTGGAAGAGAAGGGAAGGGGGAGCCGCTGTCACTCTTTCCCCTGTGGGGGAAAAAGGAAGGCGGCTTGTACAAGAGACCACCAGCGCTAGCTAAAGGAAAGCGTAATAAAGAGAGAAAGAAAAAAAAAAAAAGTGCCCAGTGTCGAACGACAAAACCCCCGACCCTTGACTTCCGGGGAGGAAAAAGCGGCGACTGTGCGGCAGCCAGTCACTAGTACTCTTGCCAGTCTTTCTTCATGCTACTGGAAGGGGAAAAGAGAGGAATCACGTCGCAAACGCAAACGGTCCGGGAGGGAAAAACGAAACCAGATCTTAACTTACCCGTCGAGGAAAATGGTCTGCTCGGGAGAAGGGGGGAGAGGAAAAGGCCGTGGGTCTACTTCTTTCGGGAGAAAAAAAAAAAATAAATCTCTGTGGGCAATGGGAACATCTTTCATCGCGGGATTTTCGGAGGGAAAGGAAAAGAGACGCCTGACACAACGGTGTTGCTGTCCTTTGTTCCGAGAAAAAAGAAAAAGAAAAGGGCTCATCTACGCGATGGAATACCTGAATGGCTCGGTTACCGGAAAAAAAGGGGGGGGGAAAAAGAAAGGTACAACTGCGATTCCGATCGACACACGTTGGGGTGACCAAAAAAAAATCCCTGGCCGCCGCATATCACCACCTCAAAGGGAAAAAAAAAAAAAAAAACAGCACGACCTGGCCTGTTGACTGCGCTGAGGAAAAAAAAAAAAAAGGAGGACCCGGAGCGGTGCTTACCCCCACCCGAATGCTCATTACTTCCCAATACCGAGAAGGATATGGAAGAACAAGGGCGCACCGCTAGTTTTCAGGTGGAGTTCTTGAGCGGAAGGGAAGGAAAGACCCGCCGTTTCCTCCTAAGAAAAAAGGAGAGGGAGTGATCCCAGTTCCAAATTCCTATTTGTATGGGAAATCAAAAAAAAGGAGAAGTACTAAGTATTGGAAACCAACGGCTCTCTGATGACGGAAGAGAAAAAAAAAGGGAAGAAAGGAGTCATTCTGGCTTCGACTCGTAACCTGAAGAGAAGGAAAAAAAAAAAGAGAACCGGGCTTCACGCGTACCCCCAGAGAGGAGGAGGGAGAGAAAGGCAGTTCCGGGGGACAGCTGCCGCTCGCGTTGATCAAGGGAAAAAGGTCAGGGTCGTGCTCGAACTGTTCCCCACATTTCAACAGCGAACGGAAGAGGGGGGAAACAGAGCCGGCAAGCTGGATCCGTTCGGCACCAACCTAAAGACTCCGACCTTAGCAGCTCCCAAAACTGCCTTGCAAATCTCCAATAACCGGCGATGAAGGGGGAAAACAAGGCGCCGGTTCGCGGCCTGCCCTTCCTCTGTTTGGGGGGAAAAAAAACAGGCACCGGTTGCAAGCATTTTTGTCAGTGGAAAAAAGGGGGGGAAAATACTGGGTACGTCATTGGCCCTCTCACCTTAACCTTGTTCAGAGGAGAGGGAAAAAGGAGCCTTGCACCTGTATTACCTAACCCGTGATGGTCAAAGAAGAAAGAAAGGAGGTTTATATTTGCGGTCGACGATAGGGAGAGAACGGGAAGGACGGAACCAGAATGTTATAGTCGCCTAACAGAAGAAAAAAGGGAGGCCAGAGATAAGGCGGCAATTTTCTTATCCGCGGCGGAGGGAGAGAAAGGAGTGATGCGCCGCCATTGGAAGGAGAGGGGGGTGTAACCTTCTGTTCTTCCAACCTTCGTTTTCCAGGAAGGAAGGGGAGAGGGAAATACGGGGCCCTTGATTTGACAAGGGGGGAAGGGGAACTGATCATTGTCGAACCCCTGCACTTGCAAAGAAAGGGGGGGAAAAGTGACCCGTTTTTCGGCAGCCTTTAAAAAGAAAAAGGAAAAAAAAGGGCAATGGGTCGCGTAAGCCAATACGACCAGTTTTGGTCAGGGGGGAAATCAACAAGGTGGCGCCGCTTTGAGAAGGGAGTAAAAAGGGAGGCGACACCCTCTTTGCCATCCATGATCATAAAGAGGAGAAAAAAGGTGTGAGAACTGATTTCCCACCGAAAGGGGGGGGGGTGACTCATTTGGCATGCGCTGTCCTCTGCATGCACGGAAGAGAAGGGGAAAAGGATACTGCAAACTACAAGAGAGTGCCCAAACGGTTAAAAGAAAAGTGGGACAACCAGCGGGCAAAGACTTACGCAACCGTCCGGGGAAGGGGGGGGGGGGAGCGGAACCTTGTAGTATTGCCCTTCCGAGGAAAAAAAAAGGAAAAAAAGGGTAATCACTTCACATGAAAAAGCATAAGGAATCCGTGAGTCAGAAGGGAGGGGACGTTCCAGCTCTGCCTTTCCGGAAGGAGAGAAAAAGAAAAGAACATGCCACAAATGCGCCCTTAATATCTAGTAGGTCAGATGGGGAAAGTGAAGAAAAAGGAAAGGGAAAGCGAAATGACACTCCAAAAATCAAAAAGAAAAGGGAGGCGTCTGCCGGCCATTTTGATTGAAGCGGGGGAGGACAAAAAGCGCCGAGATTACCACTATAGCGCAGGGGAGAAGGGGTTTACTTGTTTTTAAGCCTCTTGCGTTCGTAGGGGGAAAAGCGAGGCGTTCTTTCTGGCGATTGCAAGGGTTCGTTCGTCCATACTAGGGGGAAAGGGGGGAAGACGATTCTTTCCGCAGCAATATCGAGAAAAAAAGGAAGTAGATTTGCGCGGACATAATCTTCAACAGTAAAAAGAAGGGGAACATCAATTAAGAGATCCGCCATCGCCCAGCAAGAAGAGGGGAAAAAACGAGATGCTAACCAGTTCAACGCCCCGTACGACCAGGAAAAGAAGGAAAATATATGGACTCATCTTCGGCTAAGAAAGGGAAGAAAGGTTCAATTGCCGTCATACCTAACGACCGCGCGAGAGGGTGTAGTGGAGGGGAAAAAAAGAATAATCATCGACTGTTTTTCTATTCACTGGGTCAAAAAAGGGGAAAGAATTGTCGGCATTTGATGGGTTGAAGAGAGAAAAAGGACTCATCATTGCCGAAATTCGATCTGGAAAAGGAGGGGAGAAAACGGATTCCTATGCTTTTTCCTGTGAAGTGAGGAAGAAAAGACGAAAATACTCCCAAGGTTCAATATAAAAAACTGGTCCTTCCGCACCGGAAAAGGAGAAGGGGGGGGGAAAAAGAGTGTGCGGACTTCGAGAAAAAAAGGCAAACGTTTGGCCCTCTCTTGTATTGTGGAAAGGAGAAAGGAGAAATACGTATGCATGGCAGAGGCAGCGGAGAAAAAAAAAACTTTTCTGTGTGAAATAAGGAAGAAAAAAGGGCGCTTTAGATCCGGCTGTCAACGGGTGGGAAAGGAAAAGAAAAAGGAAGGAGGAAGGGCGGGCCACCTTGACACTGGCAAAAGGAGAAAAGAAAGGCTTACGCCGACCACTTAAGTTGACGAAGACAGGTGTCGTCACGTCTCTGATCAAAAAAAAGGCAAGTGCAAAAAAGGAGGCCAACTTTGCGTACATTGTCAAAAGGGGTGAAGGCCGCCTGGACGCTAAGGGGAAAGAAGTCATACCAGGTCAAATATCCAGGAGATGACAGGAAAGAAAAAGGGCAGGCGCAAACAGTCTCAGCTCAGCGAAAAAGAAAAAAGAAAAATTTTTACTAAGGGGAAGGAAACACCAACGCTTGGTGAGTTAGGCGAGAGAAGGGAAAAAGGCGGCAACGGTAGAACTATCCGTCGACCCGCCATCTAAAACGGAAAGAGCAGCCTGACCATCACCGGTATGTAATAAAAGGGGGAAGAAAGGGGCTCCGCGCCGCTTAACCCTAGTTAAGTGTGGGGCGTTGTCCCCATCTCTGGAAAAGGAACTACCACCATCTTTCACCCTTGTCCATGGGGAAAAACGGAAGATAAAAAAAGGAAAAAACCGCGGAAGGGCATTCCTATAACCTGCGCGTGGGTGGAAAGGAAAAGGGAGGATTGCAAGCATTTTGCTCGACAAAGTGAAGGGGGGGAGGATTTTGAGGGGAAATGGTCTGTGCGACCTATCCATCTTGAAGGGGGGGGAGGGGGAGGGAAAAGCTGCAGTCGGCTTTTGCCTGTGAAAAAAAGGGAACTCCAGATATTTTCCCGTATCTGCAGGGAACGCGATTCGGCATCTGTGAAAAAGAGGGGGGTCATCCCGACCTAGGCTTTGTAATCGTGAGGAAAGAAAGGGGAAAAGGAGACGTAGGTTCCGGTCGAATCCAGCATGACTCCTGGAGGAAAAAAAAAGTAGGGGGAAGCCTACTTTTTCATTCAGCGAGTCCTTTGTTTCCAAGATGGAAGGGAGAAAAAAAGGCGCTAAATAGAATTTGGAACTGGATAAAGAAAAAGAAAAAAAATGGGGGGTGTTTGGCACCTGCTTACGAATTTTGGCAAAGAGGGGGAAAAATGACCTAGGGTGAGCACTTTTACTCCGAGCGATGCGAGGGGGAAAAGGGGAGAGGCATGGCTGTTTTGGGTAGCACTATTTTCTGTTACTCTTTGAAAGGAGAAAAAGAGGCGTCAACAGGCCGGTCGTGCCTTTTAATTTGATAAATAAAAAGGGGGAGGAGCCGGACCCCCCCGTGCTGTCTATCTGAAGAGGGAGGAAGAACCAACTTGTCTGGACGGTAACCGGGGCCATCAGTAGGAAGAAGGAAAAAAGAAAAAAGCAGGGGGTGACCGCGGCACAAATGACAGCAACACCGTTGTTGTAAGAAAGGGGGGGAAAAAGGACGCCGATCCGCGATGAACCGATTGTTTCCCATTGCCCAAAAGAAAAAAGGAGGGGGGGAGGAAAATAATCCACCTCCACGGCGTCTACGCCAACAACCAGAAAGGAGAGGGAAGAGCGCATTACCATTTTCCCCTCTCCGGTAAGTGAAAAGAGAGGGAAGAGAGGAATGGAGCCTGACCGTTTGCGTTTTGCGACTTGATGCACGCACAAAGAAGAAGGGAAAGGACTAGTAAATAGGACCAAAACTTTCCAGCCCGGGGAAAAAAAAAAAGTCCCTGTCTCGCGGGAGAAAGGAGGGGGGGCATCAGGGATTCGTTCTCATGGGAGGAAAACCCGCGTTTTATATTTTTTTGTAGCGGGGGGAGAAAAAAAAAGCTTAGCCTTGAGCTGCTAGGAAAAACGGCTAGCTCCTGCTCCCCCTGGACTGGCAGGAAAGAAAGGGAAAAGATTGACAGCGGCTATCACGGTCCGACGATGAAGAAGGAAAAAAGAGCGTTTGCGTACGCTACTCCACCATCACAAGGAAGTCTCTGCCTGACGAGGAAGGGAAAAAAAAAAGGGATTGTCAATCTAAACCGCCGAGGGGGGCTATCTCTCATTACAACTTTCATTAGTCGGTGACTCAAGAGGGGGGTAAACCACAGTCTATTCCTTTTAAAAGGGGGGAAGAAGAGCGAGATAAACTCCCATCAGAAAGGAGGGAAAAATGGCGCCACATCTTTTCCAATAATAATGCAGAATGGAAAAGGAAAAGGCAGGCGATATACGCAGCCAGATCCTAGAGAGAAAAGGAAAAGTGTCGATTGTCGCACCACGAGGGGAAAAGAGGGGGGAGACAAAATGACTCCCACCCTCGTGTTCAACAGAAAGAAAAAAAGGGGAGAAGAAAGAACGAAGTCGGATGCTGTACCCATCGCATCCCAGTTCGCCAAAGCGAAAAGAGGAAACTTAAGGTGTTAGCAAAGCAATTGTCGGTTATGACAGAGAAGAAAAAGGGAAAAAATGGGGAGCCGGGTGCGACTCGATTGCCAAATGTCCACTCTGAGCCCCGAGCGGGGGAAAAAAGGGAGAGAGGGTTGTCCCAATTGCATAGAACGACATTTTTGAAGGGAAGGAGGGGGGCCGAAACCAGCCTGGTGATTCCCGGCAGTATGACAGCAGAGACAGAAAGAGAAGAGGAGGCAGTGATGGATAAGCCCTGCAGCTGCATGTTGTGCTAAGGGGGGAGGAAAGGAAAAAAAAAGAAAGATATGTAGAGGCCTTGACTGGTTGCTATTCCGTAGAAACCGTCCTATTCAAAAGGGAGAAGGGAAGGAAATTCCCTGCTCCGAAAGAACATTTGTGCCAACGAGCAGCTTCAGAGAGGAGAAAAAAAAAGGAGAAAAGAGAGGATGTTTCGATAGACCTTATTTTATGAAGATAGAAGGAAGAGGGGGCCTGCAAGTTCGGTGCAGGAATTGGCCTGCAGACACTCTCGGTGGGGGAAGAGAGGGGAGAAAGTAGGGGGGTGGCTTGGCTTGTCAGCACGCGCAGTATAAGACCTAGAAAAAGAAAAAGGACCGGGCTTATTCATCACTGGACTTCAATGAGAAAAAGGGGAAAACTGGGGGGGGGGGGTGGGGTGGGGGGGCTGTCATAAAAAGGCTGGTCCGTGTCCGACTCAAATCCAATGCATCCTATGGAAAAGGGGGGGGGAAGCGTTCTATGGCAATTGGGACAACCAGCCAAAAAGGGCAGGGGCTCATCTGGACCTTTTGCCAATCGATAGTCCGCACCCAGGAAAAAGGAAAAAGGAGTCTGAGTCATACCGACAATGGCTTCTAACAAAAAAAAAAATCATTTTACCGTGGTAGCTTGGCTAATGGGCCTGCGAGGGGGGGAAAAGGAAGCCGAAACACGGACACTCTGTAAATAGAAGGAGGAAAGAATCATACTTGCATGTAGTTTTTTTGACTACGAGGTCATCGGTGGGGGGAAAAAAGAAGGCAATTCCCCCTGCTGCAAGGCAGGGGAGAAGAAAAGGGCGAGTATATCGCCCTTGCGCAGTCTGCAAGAAGGGGAGGAGGAAAAATTCTTCTTGGCACCTATGTGTCGCCTTCAGGGAAAAAAAAGAAAAAGGGGCGTGTTATCTTCGCTCTTCTGCTGCTTGACCGTCTGGAAAAAAGGGGGGGGGTTTCAACCTCACCTTTGATGCTGGTTAGAAAGAGAGAATATTGGAGAACGCCCCTGCTTCCCTCTTGATTTTCGCTTGCAAGGGAAAAAAGGGAAAAAAAAAGAGAGTCAAGCAGAGAAGGTAACCGTGAGAAGGGGGGGGAAGCACCGCAATCGTCTTTTCATAACTTTCCTCAATCGGGAAGAAAAGGAAAGGGAAAAGGGTCCATCTTTCCCTTGTTGGCTGGATGCGGCAGAAAAAGGAATGATGTGACAATAGACCACAATCTATCATCTAAGGGAGAAAAAGGAGACAAAAACTATCAACTCAACTCTGGGGAAGGTGAGGGTCGAACGATCCCTTATGACCAGGAAAAGGGGCCCCCCCACTCCGGAGAGAAGGAGAACGGTCTGGAAGTTTTGTTCCTATTTACTAAGGAAAGAGGGGAAAAAGGGAAGGTTACTCTTTAACAGTACGTCGGCGGAGGAAGAGAAAAATAAGTAACGTCACCTATTTCCGAAAAAGGGAAGGAAAGATTAACTTACCTGCGATGAAAAGGAAAAAAAAGGGGGTGAAAGCTCCGCCGTTTGTTTCGACTGAAAAGATCCTCAAACCGACAGTCTGGCGGCAAAAAAAGGGAGGCAGCGGTTCATCGCGGGATTCGGGAGGAAAAAAGTCTGAACCACTTGCCTTACAACAACGGGGAAGGGAAAAAAACAGGGGCCCTCATACGCCGGAACGACCAGTGGCATCTTTCATCTAAAGAGAGGAGGACGTCCAAACGGTGGCCATATCGCCGCACAGACGGGAAGGGGAAATCGAAGAACGGGGGGGTACTCCTGGCAGCCGCAATATCAAAAAAGGGAAAAAAACAGCACGACGCGGCCGTTTGACTTGCGCTGACGGGAAAAAAAGAACGCAATCGTGCTTACCCCCCACCCGAAATGCTCAGGAAAAAGAGAAAAGCGATCGGCGTAAAACAAGTGCTCATCCCTAGTTCGGGGGGGGAGAAAAAAGGCAGCGTTTCCTACTTCGTCGAGCCCCGCGGATTATGGTCTCGGAGTGATACAAAGGGAAGGGAAGAGAGCGTACTAAGTATTGGAACACTGCTCTCTGAATGGGAAAAGGGGAAAAAAAAAAAACTGGACCATTGCCGACATGCTTCATTCTTTATTCTAACCGGGGAAAAATGGGAAGAAATCAGTGGCTGCACGCTTACCCCCAAGAAAAAAGTCAGGAATCGCCCTTCATTTCCGGGGTACCGCTGGTTCCGAGAAGGGAGAGAAGGGGAAAATATCTGGCGTTTATAATTCGGGCGAAAAAAAACAATTTTTTAATTCGACGCAACTAACATCCGTCAAGCTGATCCGGGCGGGAAAAAGGGGAGACCGGACCACTCCTCAGACTTAGCAGGGGGGGGAGAAAAAAACTGCTTGCAAATCTCCTAAGAACCGGCGATTAAAGGGGTGAAGGAACACGCGCGGTTCTCGGAAAAGGGGGGGGGGGCAAGGGGCTTACCTGATCGTCCTTCCCCATTGCCGGAAAGGGGGGGAAAATTGGCGTCCTGCCTCCAGAGGAAAAAACACGGAATAACCTCGGGGGGGGAAAGAAGACCTGGAGGCGTATCCTTTTTTTTCACCGTATGAAAGAAAAAGCCACTTCGACTAATTGAGGTTTTTTTATGTGGAGGGGAGAAGAAGAAGGAGAGGACGGTGACTTCACCCATAATGTTATAGTAAAAAAAAGGGAAAATGGCCGCCTTATTAGCTGCAATTTTCCTGAGAGAAGAGGAGGAAAGGGATGCGTGCCTGGCGAGAGAAAAAAAAGCGAGGGATCTTTGCCTGGTACTGCTTCTGTGCTCCAACCGTCGGGGGAGAAGGAAAAAGAAAATCGTTGCCCTTGAATTTGAACACTGGGGAAGAAAAAGGGGTCACCCCTGCACTTTCACCCGGAAGTGCCGGGGAAGAAAAAAAGGAAAAAGGCTTTGTTCGCAGCCTTTAAGACGCCCGGGAAAAAAAAAAAGGAGAGAATACGACCAGTTTGGGGGTGTCGACAGTTTGAAGGGAAAGGGCTTCCGCCAAGAAAGGAAACTGTGCATCACCCCTTTGCCAGCCGATGATCATTAAAGCGGAAAAAAAGAGAATCGTGGAGAACGGATTTCACCCTGAAAGGGGGAAGAGGGAAGGGGACGCGCCTCTGCATGCAAGAAAAAGAAGGGGAAAGGGCGGCAACAGTGATACTATGGGAAAAAGACAGGGGAGTTCTATATGACTAATTCCTCACATCGGGAAATGAAAGAGTGCCGGTGAGAGGGATGGAACCTTTTTATTAACTTTCCATTCTCACGGAGGGAGAGGGGGGGAAGCAGCAGGACAAAAGCAATATGAATCCTTGAGTCCGCAAAAGAAAAAAGGGAAGCTCGACTTTTCCGGCAATTATGAGCAAAGAGGGGAGGAAAAAAAAAGACATGCGCACTGAATAGAGGGAAAAAAAGGTGACATTGTGAATATAAACCGTCGATGATGAGGGAAGAAAAAAAAAAAAAGCCGATCCGCTCTTAAGAAGGGGGGAACGGTCTGTGCCGGCACTTTGAGGGAAGGAGGACCGCCGATGAGTCCCCTATAGCGGGAGGAAAAAAAAAAAAAAATGGGGAACTGGTTAGCCTCGGGACGGAAGGGGGGGGGAAAAGATTCTTGCTGTTCTTTGCGGCTCTCTAAGGGGAGAAGAAAAGGGGGGCGGTTTTAGATCTGTACCAGTCAATATCGCTCGAAAAAAAAAAAGAGATGGCTGGCGTACGAATCGTCAACAGTAAAAAGGAGAAGAGTAGACCGCCATCTGCCCGCAAGAGAAGAGAGAAGAAAGACGCAGAGGCTAAACCAGTCAACCAAAAAAAAAAACGGTATAGTTTTCTTCATCTTCGTCTCAGAAGAAAGGAAAAGGGGGACGGCAGACCTAACTAAACTCGCTCTCTAAGTAGAGGGAAAGAAGGAGGGAGGGGAAGAAGAATCATCGACTGTTTCTATGGAAAGAAACGGACCTACTCGCCTATTCAGGGCGCGGGGAGGGTATCTTGCTCATCATGCCGGGAAGGAAAAAAAGAACAGAACATGGCGGACTCACGGATTCCTTATTGCTTTTGAAGAAAAAAGAAGACTAGACTTGGCCATAATACCAAGTTTTCAAAGAAAAAGAACGCACCCGGCACCGAAAAAGGGGGGACATTCTTCTATCTCCCTCACAGGAAGGGGGCCCTCCTTGAGTTGGGGGGAAGGGGGAAAAAAACGATTTCTAACTATCGTAGTGGCATGCAGAGGAAGAAGAAAAGGAAAACCAACTTTCTGTTGAACAAATTTCGCCCGCTTTGGAAGAGTAGAAAAAAAGGCAAGCCCCTACTTTTCAGGGAGGAAAGGCACACCTTTACACTGCAAACTGTCGGAAAGGTTGCTTACGGCCGACCACTGAAGTGAGAGGGCAAAAAATCATATTTCGGTCACGGAAAGAGAAGAAAAAAAAGTCAAGTGCAGGGGTAGGAGGGAAAGAAAATTCAAGGGCACGATTTTAAGGCCGCCATGGACGGGAGGAAAGAAAAGAAAAAAAAGCAAAGATCCCGGAGAATGAGCGGCCCTGGCAAAAGAAGAAAATGCTCATCTCACGCCGCGGAGAAGGAAAGGCGGCGCATCGTGCCGAAGGGGGGGGGAGTTAGCGACTATTAACATAAGGGGGGGAAAAGATTCGGCAACGGTAGAAACTATCGTCACAAGAAGGGAAGGGGGGGGGGGATCCTATCAGTCCTTTACCATCACCTTGTATGGGGGATCGCCTAGCGGTCTGCTCACGCGAAGAGGGGGGGACCTAAATGGCGTTACCCAGTATCTTGAAGAAGGGAGAAAGAAAAAAAATTCCTTGCCCTTTCCATGGGGAAGGAGAGGGGGACCAAAACGTCTCGTGGTTGTTCCCCCCATTATTCATAGAAAAATTGTCCCAAGGCAGTGCGCGACAAGGTCGTGGGTCGAGGGGGGAAAGGGGGATTCCTTTTTTGGCTTGTGAAAAGGGAAAGGAAGAAAAAAGGGGGAGTTGCGTCGAATTTAAGCTGCAGGTCGCGGTTGGAAGGAAAAAGGAAAAAGGGATAACAAAAATATTTCCCGTATCTTTCATTTATCAAAAGAGAAAAAAGGTCCCACGGACTGAAGGGCGATCCTGAAATGGTTGGTCAGAAAGAAAAAGAGAAGTTTGATTTGTTCTTAACGTAGGTTTTCCAAAAGGGAAAACCGGTAGGTTGAGCCGGACGTTTTCATTCAGAGAGCTTGGTTGAAAAGAGGGGAAAAAAAAAAAATTGAAAGATCACTCCCCGATCCCATAATCCTCTGGGTCTCTACGAAGTAGGAAAAGGAGAAAAGGGGGGGGGGAAAACCGGGGTGAGCCTTGTACGCCGATGCGATTCGAGGGAGACAAACACAAGGGGAGGTAATCACATTTGCTTGGAATCTTTTCACACCAAGGAAGAAAGGGGGCCAGTCAGCGCAGTCAACAGGAGGAGGAAAAAAAGGTTAGATTTGATATGCCTGCTGCCAGGTAGGTACCAAAAGAAAGAAAGTGGGAACACGTCCCTTGTGCTGCGATATTGCCACCGGGAGGGAAAAAAAGCCAAGGGTCGTTCCGTCGTAGATGAAACTTTTTCCTTTCTTTACCGCGGAACAAATGAAGAAAAGAGGGGGGGGGGGAAGAATCGGAAGGGGACCGCTGTTTGCTGACAAAAAGAAACAATGAACCGTTGTTCCAAAGGGGAAAAAGGTTACTCTTGCTGCAAGAAAAAAAGGCACCCGACGGCTGCGAAGGCCCAACAACGCAGAGAACCTTGATTGCAGAAAGAAGTTAATCTCTGGGTCTAGCTTCAAACGGAAAGAGGGAAAAAAAAACCGCGTTTGCGACGTGATTGCACGCCAGGAAAGTAAGGGGGAAAAAACCGGAAAGGGACTAGAAATAGGAACAAATTTCCAGACCGGAGAAAAGAAAAGGAAAAGGAGTGCAAGAAGTCAAGGTTAGACGCTGGCAACTTTTGGTGGTTTCCTCTAACAGAGGGAGAGGGGGTGGGGGAGATTACGTTACCGTTAGCTTTCCGCGGGGGGGGGAAGGAGGGGGGATGATCTGTCCACCTGGACGGCCGGCAGAAGAAAAAAAAGGAAAAAACAGGGCGACGATTGACGATTGAGGACATTTTATGAAAAAAGGGGAAAAACAAAAGAACACTTTTCTCACGTTTACCTTCTCTCCGGGGACGCGGGGGAAAAAAAAAAAGCCGGGGCATGGCAAGCGAAACTCGCCGAGGGGGGAGAAAAAGGGGGAAAGAAAAAAAGTGGTCGGTGACTACCAGCCTCAAAGTTGGGTGAAAAAACAAAACGACAAGTGCAGGGGAAAAAAAGAGCGGGAGATAAACGCCCCAGCCGGCCGAGAAAAAATGCAAACATCGTTGCCAAGAAGAAGGCAGAATTTAAAGAGTAACGGCGAAAAGGGGGAGAAAGAGAGACGCAGCCCGTCCCGAGCGCAGGAAAAAAAAAAGCAAGAGAGTTGACACCACGTGACCCCTCGTAGTCAAAAACTACGAAAGACAAAGAAAAAAGGAAAAGCAGAAGCGCAAGGCGATACCGATTTTCCGGGTTTCGAGAGGAAAAAAAGAAAGGGGTAAAATCCCGCAGCCAGTTCGCCACGCTACCCTACGGACAAACATGGAAAGGGGGGAGAGGGAAAGAGGGGTATCTCAGAATTCTAACTATCAGCCAATCTAGGAGACGATGGGGGGGGAAGAAGAAAAAACCCAGGGTCCCCCCAATAACACAATTCCTCCTTCCCGATATTGCGGAGGAGGGGAGGGGGGGGGAAAGAAAAGGGATGTAATAGGATGCTTGAGATTGGTCCGTGACACGACCAGCCCTGTGTTTCCCGGCATTATGACAGCAGAGAAAAAAAAAGGAAGGGGGAGGATCAGGGCAGCTGCATTTTGTGCGCCTTTTTTCATCTTTATAGGTCCTTATACGGAAGGGAGGAAAGGGGGCTATTCAGTAGAAACCGTCCTATTCCTCCACCGAGAGGTCTGCAAGGGGAAAAAAAGAGAAAGAAAAAAAAAAGGGGGGCCAAAGATTCATATAACTAAGGTCTATCTG
>Ga0179591_1232126_pt1 | contig 13973 bp, 11 predicted proteins | sample CZOMad2_1_08_16f_FD_182891 | JGI IMG/M metagenome (GOLD analysis project Ga0179591, IMG submission 182891) | Vadose zone soil fungal communities from Angelo Coast Range Reserve, California, USA - CZOMad2_1_08_16fungal (PacBio error correction) | ecosystem: Environmental > Terrestrial > Soil >...
GATAAATCTGATACTGTCTCGAACAAGTCTCGTTCCGCCGGACTGGAAGATGCAAAAATGGAGTTTCAAAGAGACTCCACGATGGATGATGAAATCCTTAATTGCTTCCTCAGAAATACCGGAGAAAGAAAACCACCGGTCCCCTTGGCAAACATTCTCATCAAACGCTGGAAAAAAATCACAATTCCACTGCAATTCCGGAGAGTTTGTATGAAACATGTGGACGCATGCTGCCGGCAGGATTGTAACAAATGGGGAGGCAAGATTGGTTGAAAGAACCCGGGGGGGGGGGGGGGTTTGTTGTTGGGGGGGGATGGGGGGTGGTTGTGTGGAGTTTGGGGGGTTGTGTGTGGGGGAGTTTTTTTGGGGGGGGGGGGTTTGGGGGGGGGGGGGGTGGTGGGTTGGGGGGGGGGGGGGGCTTCATATTATATTAGAGTATATAGAAGACAACCACGGAGTTCTTCAGGAAGAAGATATCCAGGACTCCTAGGACTTGAAACGGACCTAAGGAAAAGAATGGGGTGGAAGCAATAAGGCAGGCGTCATAGAAACATGGGGTTCATAAAAAGTCTACTGACAGACGTTCATGAGCGAGGTGGCCGAAACGCGGGAAAAAAGGGCGGTTTGAAAGGGAAGTTGGTTGAACTAAAATGACCGCACCTGCATTGGATCCAAGAATGGGGGACGTGAGCTGTAACAGGTGTTGTCATCTTGAGGAAAGCTTCATATCAATCGGGGCATAGCTGGCCCCATACAAAAGAGGGGAGGGTAGTTAGTACTCCATCACTAAGAGTGGGGACATAAAACATTGGTTGATTCAAAGCAGTCAATTAAGATAAAAGACGAGTCGGAGGGGGGTGCTCCAGGTCTTCTACACAGAAAAAAAAAGGGCCTGCTCAAAGCATTTTCCCGAAATGGGGTGTTTGTTTTCGGAGAGGCTCTTAAATCTAAGACAAAGAGAGGGGGAGGAAACCCAAAGGATTATCTACGGTAAGATTGTATGGTGCGGCCGGGCAGGGGGTCTTCCGCCTCTATGGAGGGAAACAGAGAACACCTTGTGGATGGGTAACAGAAAGTATCTGGTAACGGACATCATCAACCCAGGACGGGGAAACGGGGGGGGGGGGATGGGGGACATGAGCGCACACCTAGAAACGGAAATGTGGGTAGAAGGACAGAAGGGGATTTGGGGAACGAAAGAAGGTTATTTATATCCGAGCGTTCTTGGGCCAATGAATTGTGGACTCCGAAAGAGGCGTCCCTGAGTAGAGGGAAAACGGGTACCGCGAAAGTGTGGAACCTTTTCTTGAACAAAAAAAAAAGGAAGAGAAAAGAGAGGGAGAAAAAAAAAAAAAAAAAAAAAAAAAAAAAAAAAGAGAAGAAAACCAAGTTTACGTGGGAAATTAAGAATATTGAAATCGTCAGTGGACTAACTCCCAATTTCCGGGGGCCCTTGTATTGCAACTAAGATCCCGAGTTCATCTTTCGTCTTCGGGGAAACCATTGTAACCTGCCAATTTGTTTCTGTGTTAGTTATTTTCCTTAATGTTGAAGATGTCGCCACAGGCGTCTGGCAAAATATGACGCGCGAGGTCTTTCTTGATCGGAGAAAGGCCCTTCACTGAAGTCTTTTGAGTCTCGGTTTCATCAACTCTTTCATCAACGAGATGTTCCAAAAGGGAAGGGCTGCATGTCCGAGAAAGCCAGGCGAGATCTTTGATCGACGTCGCAGATATTGAAGACAAAAGGAAGAAAAAGGATGAGGAATTGAGCCGATCCCGGAAGGAACAGTTCTACAAACACTGCCTGAATAGGCAGGGCGCCGAATGAGACTGTTTCCGATTGGAAAGTGGAGTATGTCTGCGAAAGCTGGTATTCTGGGGGGAGGGAGATGGGAGGGGGGGAAATGAGATGTGGAAAAGATTCCAACGCGGAATCCTCTTAACAGGGGGGAAAGTGGCGCTGTTCAATCCCCCTGTGGTCGCGTGGGGACGTAAGTCACGGGGAAAAGGTGCCGGGGAAAGAGGGATCCTGGGGCAAAGACGTTAGCGATGACCGCTCTTCTACTGCGTCGCAGAACCAACGGAAAAAAAAAATTGAAAAAAGAGGGGTACCCAGAGAGAAGCAAGGAAAAAAAACGACGCAGGGGCGGCAGCGTCTGCGAGAACAAGGGCAGGCGCAAAAAACGCGTGTATGCAAAAAAAAAAGGCGGGGTTTCCCCAGAATACTGTCAGAGGGGTGGGGGCCAGTGCCAGCATGGAAAACGGACAAGTAAAGAACTTCACAACGCTTGCTGGGGCGAAATGTTGGGGGAAGACAAAATACGGCTTCTCCCGGAGGATCGACGATTACTGACACTCACTGGGCTGGGGCCGCTAAAAGCATTGTGCCAGCGAATGGGAAGAGCCGGGGCTGGCGGCAACGTGGCAGTTGAAAAAATGGGTGAGAAAGTGGGGTCCTGCTCGGCAACCACCAGGTTCGAACCAAACCAAAATAATGTCGATGCTTCGGTGAAATCTGGGATGAACTTCTTGGCAATGTGTGGGCGGTTTGCGTTGTGGGGCCCAAGGAAAGAAAAGGTTAACAGGGGGAACCTTCAGGAAAGGAAGATCAGACCCGCGTTGTAATCGAACTTATTCAGGGGTCGACTGTGTCGGGGTTCTTTAAGGTAGCGGTAGGGCTGACCGTTCATTAAGGAAGGCAGTTTAAAAACGCCCTGCGGAGGTGGGGGGGATTGTGGAAAGAATGAATGGGTTGATGGAGGCTAAGGTGGGGGAGATATGGGCTGTACAACGGTCAGGTCGGCAACAAAGTTCGACACCTACCGAACGGACTTCGAGCGAAGGAGTGTTGACGGGTGAAACCGCACCTATCGGGGAAAAGCCAGGAACATTCTTGGGGGGACACGTGAATCTCCGTTTTGTCGCTTCCAGGCATGCCGTCAGAGGGAGGGAGGGACGAAGGGTTCAGATCTCCTAGTGTCATATGGGGGGAAACAGGGTGGTTTGGGGGTGAAGTCTGTCTAGTTTCCTGAGACGATGTGTGTAGACTGACCGCTTTGTTTGGTTGCGAACTTCTACCATAGGTTAAAGTCAAAGAGGCGAGTGATTTCACTGGAAGTAAACGATAACAACACCAACACGGAGAGGTATTCAAGAGAGAGAGACAGGGTTCTTAAGACAGGCAGCCACTGCGTCACGGAAAAGAGGGTCGAAATGGTCTTACACCATCAAGGAATCAAAACAGACATCAGAGGAGAACTCTCAAAAAAGCTCCCTCCGGCCCCCAGGAGAAATCTTCGAAAAAGCCCTCTATCGAAGACATAAAACGACGTTGGGCGCCCAAAAGAGGGAAGCCCAGCCAAACGCCCAAAAAATTCGTCGTCCCACTTCAAAAAAAGGGAAATGGACCGGGGTCTTGGGAGGGTAAAGTCGGATCAAACTCCAAGGGGGGCAAGAAACCGAACTTAGCTTTCATGGCAGAGCCAGTGGGCCGTGTCGCAGACTCGTTCGACCGAAAAGGGCAAGAAAAAACCAGGGGAAAACATCATCACCGAAAGATCACACCACCCGCAAAGTGAGGCGTCGGTGGGACAACAGGCAGAATTTGCAAAACGGAGAAGAAATGAAAGAGACTAAACAACTGCAAAGGAAAGAAGGAACATCGGCGGGGACAATACCCACGGCGAGGGCCCTCGCACGGGTCCTTCATGACCTCGGGAACATACTTGGGGAACCTACAACAACAGCCGAAACCACACAGGAAAAATAGAAAAAGGGAGGGGGTTGGGGGCGCCCTCACAGCGCGGGAATCCACTAACTCGGGGGGTGGGGTCAAAAGGGGAGTGTGCAAGATCGACGAAGAGAAAGAACTGGAACTTGCTGGAAAACCGGCTCGGCCCATCACTATGGAGGCAAAATTATATGCTGCAAACACCGATTCTAGGAAGGACAACGCCAAAGTCAGATCTAGTGGATATCCGAGACTGGGGCGTAGAAAAAAACAGTCTTTCCTAAGAGGAGTGTCTGAAGGAAGTAGTTATCGAGGCAAATCAATGATAACCGGGAGGGGAAAAAAAAACGCGGGGGGTGGTTGAAAATTTGTTTGAACGTGGACTACTCAAGCAACTCGCACCCTTGGGGGTTGCCGTTTGGTTATTGGCAGAGGAGTTTCAGAGACGATCAGGGGGTTAGTCAAGGGTTCGGAGGAAAGAGCTGCAATCGCGACGAAAACGACGAATTAAGCGTCATACCGAAAAAAGGCAATTCAAATCCAGGAAAAGGGTTACCTGAATTTGAAGGGAAGAAACTGGGTGATAAATCTGGGGCATTGCTCGCGGAGCAGGAAGAAAAGTCTATAAATGGGCTGTGAAATCGCCTCGCCAGGACCTACACCGAAATTCTCAACCACCGAATCAAAAGGAGTCAGTGGCCAGACGAGGTGTGGAAGTGCTGCCTTCGCTGAGTACGTGGGTGGATAAAAGATTAAGACAGGCAACGGTCATCGCTCAAGGATTCTGGCGGGGAGGGGGAAGAGAAAGTGTGGTCGATCGGACAGGACGACGCATCAGAGATCCTCTGGGGGGAAAAAGATAAAACAGGGAAAGCAGGAACAAAAAAAGCTCCAATGCGGCATGTTCGTGAAAGCAACGTATACCAGAAAAAGAATTCGCAGGGGGCTGAATTCAAAGGATCAGGACAGCAACATGGCAACCCGCCTCGGAAAATATAAAAGGAGGCTAGGGATTCAGCGCCGAGGGAGGTCGGGACGAAGACAAAACACAGAGGCGAGCAGGTGCGTCGAATACTCCCTATGGACGGAGGAAATCGGCAAGAAAAAGGGGCACAATGAACAAAGGACGAGAACCGTACGAGCTCTCAATTACAAGGGTCTAAAAAAAAGAACAGAGTGGGGCACAACAAGCTACGCAGAGAGGGACTTACAACAGAAAACAACAATACGTCCTAATCAGGACGCCTAGTTCACGCGGGACTCCAGGAATGCTGGTCCATCGGCGGCAAGGGGATAAAATCAAGAGGGCCGAACTATAAAAGGAAAACGTGACTCAACAGGCCGCCTATCGAAGGCAGAAATGTGTAGTCCACGAGAGTCGTTTGGAACCATAAAAGACGTAGAAGTGTGGGGGGGAGTGGTTAAACGACGGAGACAAGGAACGCGCTAACAAGAAAATCGTGTTATGGGGGGAAACGCCGTCCGAAGAAATGGTGGTAGGGGAATCAGCTAGAACCGGAGACGGGTCATGATAAGAAGAGACGGTGCGGAGGGACATCCCTGTTTGCAAGAGCTCTGCGGAAAAAGAGCTTTCCTCACAAAAGAAGTTCGTAACTTATTGAGAAAGACTCTTGCAGTGTTGTAAGACGAAGGGGAAAGCACGAGGCTGCGAACGTCGAAAATTACCAGAGGAGAAGGGAGTGTTCACAAGCCCTGGCTGTTCTGTGAGAAAAAAGAGGGGGGGGCCGTAAAAGCCAGCCCGCTGGGAGCGGTAGAAACTTCTGGTGACACGCTTGCCAAAGCAGCCGGCGGCCAAGAGAAAGGCGGGGAAAAAGGAGATCCCCGGGCTTTCTTTCTGAAACGAAGTAAAAAATGCGGCCTCAAGACCTCAGGACGGGGGGAAACCAACACAAACAAAACACCCCAAACAAAAAGACAAAAAGAGAATAACCAAAACCAAAAAAAAAAACACCGACACAAAAACACACACACCCAAAAACCCCAGAACAACGAAAAAAACCCACACAAAAAACCAGAAAAACCAGACCTGTCCTTAGCCGCGTAATGTAAAAGCCTTTATAAGAAAAAAAATAAGAAAATTCCAGAAATTCCCTTATATATTAAAAATGTCGATATTATGCCTCGATTTTTAAACCATGGGGTCTCTTCAAGTAACGAGTCAGAAAGACTATGGATTTCCTGCGACTAATATCAATAAAAAAACAACAAAAACGGATCTTGCATCCATCAAAAAGGGAAGTGGCCTTTATACCGTGGACTAAGTAGGACAACCAGTGGGTAAAAAGATCCATACGGGGGGGAAATGCGCCCTTTTGATAAAAAGCCGGAAGGCGTCATAGGAGTCTTCTAACTTCCGCTTGAAAACGCTAAAGGGGAAAGGGTAACTGGGGGGGGGACTCAGAAGGAGTCTGGAGGAATAGGCATGGCTTGTGAGGATTTAAAAATCAAACGGTGGGAGCGCAGGTTAAATTTTGGGTGAGCCTAGCGAAGCCGAGCAATGAGGGCAGACTCGGAGCTTCACTCAATCAATCGGGGACAGGGGGGTGGGTGTCTTGTAGGAGTCTTATCAGCAAAAGAACGCTTTGGGCACAAACGGTCTGCGTCTTTAAATACTATCGCAGAATTTCAGGAGGGGAAAATAAAAAGTCCCCTCAGCCGCGTTGTCGAAACGGTCGTACGACAACCTCAGCCGACGGGGAGAAAGGCATTTTAAAGAGAAAAGGGGGTTGGGGTGCGCGCCTTACGCCGCGAGAGGGGGGAAAGACAGGCGCGTGAAGAAAACAAAGAGTCGGGAGGGGGGGGGGGGCCAGTGAAGGGTGGAAGGGGACATCGCGAAAAGGTAAATCCACACCTAGGGTGCCAACGAGATCTTTAGCCGCCAATGATTTTGGTGTACGCGAATGCAAAATGGACATGACGGAAATTAACACTTGCCAAAGAAGGCGATTTCTGGGTCACAAGACTGTCGGAGTGGGGGGGGGGGAAAAAAAAAAAACCCGGGGGTAAAAAAAAAAACCACCTAAGGGAGGAGCATAGCGGTGGTATCCAGGGGGGGAGACGTACAGGGATTTTACGGAAAAAAGTCTCTGGTAAAAGCATTGTCAAGACTGGGGCCAGAACCTTTGGAGTAGGCTGATCACGAAACAGGAGGGAACACTGGTATCAAGGGGAATCAAAATAGGTAGGGGTGTGGCCAGGGGGAGAGAAAGGGAGAGCCTTTACGGTGGGCCCATTGAAGGAAAAGCCGCGCAGCATGACTGACCTGCCCAGGTGGAACTAAGACTACCGCATGGAAGACGAAATAGGGGAGGGCTTCGACTGCATTGACGCCGACCTGGGGGTGTCAGGTCATGAGGTTGGAAAAGATGTAAGACAGAAGGGCGGCCGGAGGCAGTGCCCGAGCGCTTGATCGATCAGCGCCGAGAAGCGGGACGAAGTAAAAGATTTGGGCGGGAGACAAAGTAAGGATTAGAAGAGGAAGATATTGATGTCGGACGGTTCTAAAACGCGCAGATGAGCGGAGTGGTGAGGGCGTGAAAACGCGGCATGAAAAAAAGCGGCCACAAAGGACGAGTGAAATCAGAATCCTGGTTTCCTGCTATCCAGGCACAGCTGACCGTAGACACAGTCCTGAAAAGCCGTCCGCATCAAACAGGGAGACTGCGGCTGACAGGGGAAAGGGCGTTTGGGGGGCGCGATGCGGGTAAGGATTGGTGAGGCGCTGGATGGCAGGACCTCGATCGGTGACTGTCAGGAGAGAGGGGGGAAACCCCCGATTTATCAAGTGTTAAAGTGGTACACAACGTGTGTGCCTGTTAATAATGTTCATACCAAAGTGTCAAGAGGTGTGACGTCAAATGAGGAAAAGGCCTCATGGATAGTTCAGGACGGTCTCTATGCATCGAGACAGGCTCTCGCTGATTGAGAGAAAGAGGTAAGAAAACAAGGTCGGGGGACGACCCCGCTGGGGCAAAAAAGGACCCGGAAATGGGGGGTCGATCGGTTGCGACTTAGGTCAGGGAAACTGCGGGAAAAACAGTTTTCTCACACCAACAAAAAAAGGAGGGGTTATCCGAACGAGAGGTTTCTGAAACGGAAGATGGGTACATCGGACAAATCATCATCTTCAAGCAAGAGAGGGGTGCTAATGGGGGTGTGGAACCAAGCGTAGGAACCGCGATAATTTAGGGGTCAGAAGAGCGAATGTAGTGTTGCGTTCCTCATGGTGATCGGTCACTGAAGAGTGGCCACTATCCTCAATAAAAGGGGGAACCGGGTGACTTTTGCTTCCTGGCGAAATGCTCGGGGGACACAAAAAAAAAAAAAGGGAACTAAGCCCCCCCTAGAGAGTCAGGGACGGTAGTTGTGCTGGCCGAAGCTGAGGTCTGTGTCCGGGGTTTACTGGGTTCGCTTAAAATGGGGTTAATCTGTGAAAAGCAAGGGGAAATCAGCCCAGCCATGTAGGGAAGAGAAATGGAGGTTAAACAGGTACGTACTGGGACTGTTTGTTGGTCCTTGAGGGTGTCGAACCGGGAGGGCAAATTGATGCGGAGTTGAAACGATTGGGTGGTGGGTGGACTGGGATGGTTGGGGGAAGTACGATTCTACGACATGGCTCTAGGGGTGGTCGTAAACCCAGATTCGTCAAACGTAGGCAGCACCGCTACAGAATTTCGTTGGGTCCGGGGTTTAGCCGATGCGGTGAACCGACAGAACCGATCTTGGACTAATCTAGGCTGGGGGCCGGGGTGTACTAGCTTGTAGCTTCCATGGAGGACGTACAGATGCTGGAGAAAAAAACTTTTTCATGGGGGGAATAGGGAGACCCTCTCTGTGTAAGAATCTGGGGAATGGTTCAGTGGCCTGATTTCCCTTCTCAGAGAATCTTCCATGGTCTTCACCGGCTTGGGTTGTGGGGGATTCAGTCGAAAGGCCTCGTTTGAACTCCGATAGGGCGCTGGCGAAGGAAAAAAATTAACATAGCAAAAAAAACAGAAGTAGGAAAAGAGAGAGGGTTAAATAAAAAACAGGCAACCGCAAGGCAAACCCCTCGTCTATCGAAACAAAGGAACCGGTAAACCGGACCTAGCAGCAGGATCAAGCAGAAGATCGGATACCTCGGGGGGGGAAGTGGGATGGCATGTCCTTCCCAGTCAAAAAGGCGTACTGCTAGCTGCTAAAAAAGAGAAATGTAACAAAAGGTGGCGCAAGAAAAGAGGACTGAAAATCCTTTCATCTACAAAAAGCGAGTCATCTCTGCCAACTCCTGAGATTGAGTACACGATACTGGGGAGGACAGGGACTCAACCAAAGCACCACGGGGAGAGACTTCCGTCAACGGTGGAGACGCGACCATTCTATACAACGGGGGGGGGGGGGTGACAGCCAGAAAAACAACATCGGAAGCACAAACAGAAAGCAGGATTGAGTCTTGGAAACGGAAGAAATGGGGGGACTGGGTCAAAAACGAAAGACAACTGACCTTCAACGAAAACATTAAAGAGAACGAAAATGGGCGTGGCCTACAACTAGTTGGGTGGGGGGGGCCTCGGCCTTGAAAATGACCACTAGGCACGGCTTCAAACGAGACTAGAACGAAAAGGGGATAGATCGGGCGAACCATGACCACCAGCTGCGTACAGAACCTCAGATCTCTTTTCCGGTCGTGGTCAAGGGGCGCCATGAATTCACCAAGGAAGCTGATCCATGGATGGAAGGGAACCCGATCAATCTTAAGCTAGCAAACTTGTAATCTTCAAAACAGACAGTTCCAAGCGAAAAAAGGAAGATCTATTCTAAAAGCTGGCGATCGACAAAAGCAGGTCTAGCAGATCGTGTCTGGAAAGCTGCACTGATAGGAGGCAAAAAAAGTAGAAAAAACCCACTTTTGGGGGTGTTGCGCACCAGGTTTTGAGAGGGCCCGGACGACAGCGTTAGGGGCAACGCCCTTTCGGGGAAAGGGTGGGAGGGCGAGACCGGGGGAAGAACCTAGCTGTTTGGGGGTACGGTCAAGGTTGCGAACAGAGCGAGAAAGGCGGCTGTCCAATCAGAACACACAGACAAAGGGTGGGGGGGGGGGGGCACAGGGGAAAGAAGTCCAAGACCAAGGAAAGTAAAATCTGAGGGGAAGCATATTTTAATGCATCAACAGGAAAAAGGGTGGTAATTTCCAAAGCGGACAACCGGCAGATCGTCAAATGAATGGGTCGTCACCCGCCGCATACTCTACAGAAAAAGGTCCGCCCCGTCCCGCTAACCGTAAAGCGGCGTTTGAAGGGAGATGCACGTGGACGTAGGGAGAAAGGGATAGTAAAATAAAAAGCTGAGAGAAGCATGTTTAAATACGAAGGGGGGTTCTCACTAAGACGCCATCAAAAGAACCGCGGAGGACGGGGAAAAAAGTACGGCAGAAACAGTCAAAAATATCGTATATCTGAATAGAAAAATCCAACATCCGGAAAGAAAAGCGAGGCTGATACAGCAAATGAAAAAACGAACGCTGAAGGGAAGAAACAGGACAAAGGAGTGGCCGAATTTCCCTCAAGTAATAGAGAAGAAGACCACGGGATCTGCAGTGGTACGAGGGGAATCCATATGTACAAATGTTCGGACAGCATGGAAAACTGGCAAGTAAGTAACTCGAGTAAATTCTTCCCGGGAGCCCGGCTTTACTTGAAAAAGTCACTAAAGTCTACCAGACGCACACTACCAGGTGTGGGGGGGGGGGGGGGGGGGGGGGGGGGGGGGGGGGGGGGGGGGGGGGGGGAGGGCAGCCGCTGACATGTAACTCAGGACGGGAGGGAGCTACTCCTTCAATGCGGGAAACATCGGAAGGCGCACAAGAAGGAGGTCGTACCAATAAATATAACTGCGGGCATCAAACAGGAAGATCAACTAAAAAGGGAGTTCGTCGACCTACGAAGGCTTGGATGAAACACTCCGTTAGTATCTGGGGTTAAGGGGGGTTGAGCGTCCAGGCCAAAACTTCCCTAAATAATGCTTTGTTATGAAAAAAGAGAAATGGCGCGGGAACACTGTGGGTGGAGTTGCCTGACGCGCTCAAGCATCTTACGGTAGGGCCGCTTGGCGTCACGTACGTTGAAAGAACACGGGGGCATAAGAGCCAGCAAGAAAACCCCCGATTAAACTGCGGGGGAAATGGTCGTTGTCAAGAACTGGGAGGACCGGGCTTGCAGAATAAAAACGAGGGAGGGTAATGGGCCGAAAAAACTGTTTTCAACGGGGCGGACCCAGGGGGCTGTTCCGGCACGCAGAAAAGATGTGATACAAGATCGTCACAACTCGCTTGACTCGAAAGGGAAACTGGACGGGATACACAAAGGGCAGTGGGCAACAAGGAGGATCACAAAAGCTTGCTAAATAAGAACATAAAGAAGAATCTCCTCCTTTATGAGAAAAAACGCCGGCACACGCTTCCTACCGGTAGAAAAAAAACGCCTAAAAGGTCCATGCGCCTTCAGGAGATGGGAGGACGCTCTGCAAAGAAAGATTGGGGGAAATGGTTCGGAGGAAGTGACGGCATAAAGCTTTAGTTTGATCGCGAGACTCAACAAACCACGGAGGAGAAAAATAGAAGAGAAGAAAGAAGAAGACCTTCATTTCCGGAATTAATCAATGAAAATCAACAACCTGGGGAAAGAATGAGACAGGTTGCATAGAAAGAAAATAGCATAGGCTGGCCAGTTCTTTAAATGGGCCGGTTTTCCTAAAAGAGAGTTGCGCAAGTTGCAAAGGGGAAGGGGGTTGAAATCAGAAATTAGAAAAGGGTGGGGAGGGGGCGCGAAGATGGACTTTCATCAGGAAGCAGGGGAGGAGATCAAGGGGGGAAAAAACCCTTGAATCAGGAGTCCCGGAGGAAGAGCAATGAATACCGGAGAAAAACGCATCCAAAAAGTGGTCGGCGGAGGTGAAACCATGCCCGCTAGTAAAAAAGAAATGCCTGGAAAATCAAATCGCGGAGGAAGGATCTCTCCGCAGACCCCGACGGTTTTTTCGCCCCTATAGTCTACCTTCACTCGCTCCCTGGATACAAGCAAAATTTTCAACGCTGGGGGGGGTTGGTCAGCTATTACGCCTAAGCTGCAACAGTTGAGCGGAAGACGAAATCTCTGGGCTTGTAAGTAAAATTAAGTTTGATGTATCGCTGGAGGAATACGACCAGGCCTTACCCTCGGAGGCGTGTTTGTGAAGTAATATTGGGGGGGTGGGGAAGAGGAAATAATAACCGCATAACGCACTATGGTTATTTTCGAGTCATGGGGCCGAATAGTCCAAACCACTGCTTAGACTGTATGGGGGGGGTGGAACAAACCTCAGACGCGCTTTACCGACAAATAGACCAAGGGCTAGCTTGTTGAACGGGACAGTCCAGATTATGTTTGACAAAAAGTCCTGGGGGGCACACCTTCGTCGGCCCTCAGGGTGGTGAGGCTAGATCCTTAACTAGGGAGCCCGAACGTAAACAACTGGAAGTGGGGGGGGGAGGTGGGGGGGAAAAAAAGCTCTTTGTAAGCGTGGCTTTTAGAAACAAGGGAGTGTGAGACCGAAGTGAGATCCCTCGGTCTTCAATACCTGGCCAGGGGCCGTAGCAAACGGCATTCTCAGCTAAGTGGAGGAATTCGACGCACATGACTCAAGTTGTGGGAGGTCACGTAAATGATGTTGATCAGAGACCACGAAATCTCGCCGTCTCCCAAGAGTGGGGGGACAGTGGATGTCGATGGCATCAACCATGCTGGTCACCTTCTTTCTTTAATGGGGAAGCGGGGGCGTCTTCATAGCACTAATGCCTATGGGGGGAACTATGTTACAAACCTATCTCGAGAGCAGAAAATTCGTGCTGTCAGGAGCTCATCTATAGACCACAAAAATTAAACTAGTTTGAACAATGAGGAAACGCGGGGGGGGGGAAGCTGACCACAAACAGGCTCCACCTGAAAGGACGGGGGGGGGGGGGGGGGGGGGGGGGACGGAAGGACTGGCGGAGAAGGGGGGACTTCAAATGCAGACTCCCTCACTGCAGTGGGCGATTTCCAGGAGAGCGGTGGGGTATGTGGAGGGGGTTCTGGCGAGTCTGGGAAAGAAAGAAGAGTCGGGGGAGGCCAGCGTAACAATGAAACATTTAACAGTGGCCGAGATTAGGACTCATAGGGGACGGAAGGCGGTCAGGATACGCCATGGTCTAACGGGAAGACCGGGCGATGACACGAGGGGAATCCTAAAAGGGAATCAGTAAACACAGGAATCGGTGTACAACCGGCGCTTCAGCAGCACCGAAGAAAGGGGGGGGAGGAGCGTGGCGCTGCAAGCCGAAAGAGAAAAAACCGGGGCAAACAAGGGGTGCAAAAAATTTTCTTGCAGGAAGTGGTCCTAAAGGAGAGGCATCAGCGTAACATAGCTGGGGAGGGACACAGGTTGGTGCGAACGCAAAACTATGGAGAAACAACCTCTGAGCGAATGGACTGGACAGAGATGTGACTGGGATCACTGTAATCATGGGGTCAGGCACATCGTCAAGGGGTTGTCCAGATCCAGATGAAGGTTAGAAAATTCTATCGGGGTCGTGGGTTGATCAGTTCTGAGATCAGCTCAGCGAAAATGTCTTAATCCAAATCGTACTAGTTAGGAGGTAATAAAGGGGTGTCTTGCCAATCGATCTTTGTGAGTGTGGCGGGGGACGTGTTTTTGCCAGGAAATCAGTATCCACGGAGCAGTCAAATGCACCTTCCGGCAACGCATTAAGTCCAAATGATTTCAGTCGAAGGGAAGTTTTCGTTGAAGGTCAAGAGGGGAGCGTGGTTCGCCTCAACATTTATCCGGTAACGACCGAATGAGCGGGGGGGTGCGGGGGTGGGGGGTTGGGGGCTTGTGAAAAGGGGGGGCGCGAATGGGGTGCAGAAGGCAGGAGACTTAGCTGAAAAAAGCTACACGCGCTTCCGAGGGGGAATACCTTAACAGCACCCCCAACAGTCTTGGACGAAGTCGAAAAGTCGTTCGGGGGGGAAAGTGAGAGCTGTCCAAAGGCTGTCGAGGGGCCTGGGCGCCAACGCGGCATTTTCGAGCGGAACTCGCGCCTTGGGGGACGTGACCTGGATGGGGACTAGGCGGGCGAGAAGGGAAGTCAAAATAAATGGATTGTTGGCTAATAGGAAAAGAATTGTCCTCGGTTACGAAAAGGCGGCGTCGAGAGGAAAAATTTT
>Ga0179591_1180121_pt1 | contig 13971 bp, 20 predicted proteins | sample CZOMad2_1_08_16f_FD_182891 | JGI IMG/M metagenome (GOLD analysis project Ga0179591, IMG submission 182891) | Vadose zone soil fungal communities from Angelo Coast Range Reserve, California, USA - CZOMad2_1_08_16fungal (PacBio error correction) | ecosystem: Environmental > Terrestrial > Soil >...
AAGCCAACCCTGCATGTGGAGCGGGAACGACGAAGAAAAAAAGGAAAGGGTCATAACCCTCTAACAAGCCTATGGGAAAAAGGTGCAAGCTGGGGGGGGAAAACCAACCTGGCTGAAGAAAAAAAAAAAGATCCAACCACGAAAAAAACTAGAAAAACGTACACTAACTGGAATTTGGTCAACGATAAAGAGAAGACAACCCAACTCGTTGGGAAAGAGTTGTGCGTTGAAGAGAAAGAAGCCCACGGGAGAATGAAAAAGAGAGAGGGTACAAAAAGGCACAGGGACCCGCTCATAACGAAGGGGAGAAAGGAATCAAAAGGTGAAGGCAGGGGTAGCGGAACCGAGGAAATCTCTGCTCAAACACGAGAACACACAGAAAAAAAGCCACAAAAAAACAACAGAAAAAGGGAAATTGAAACCAAGGAAGTTCCAAGCTAAAATAGAAAAGGGGAACACAAAACGAACATCGAAACGTTAAATTAATTTTAATGGAAGGGGGGATCAAGACGACAACATAAATTTTTTATTGAGTCTGACAATAGAATCCCGCGACTAGGCAACAAATGGATGAAAAAAGGAAAAAATGGGGAAAAAAAGGGGACAAAAAACCTTGAAAGGAAACGTCATCTGCAGGGGGTAGGGTGAAAAGAGAAAGGGGGGAAAAACAAAAAGGAAGAGGGGGCAACTAGATCAGAACGGGAAAAGTTCAAGAAAAAAAGGGGGAATTGGGGGGGGTTTTGGGTTATGGTTGACACCTTAACACCAGGGAATGATAATGACAGAAAAAAAAAAACTGGGTGGAAAAAAAAAACGCCCCGAGTGAAAGGAAAAAAAAGGGGTGCAAAACCCAAAAGGAAAGGGGCAATTTGTCTAGTGACTGAGGGGCCAACGGAAAAAAAAGGGAGGGGGGGGGAAGAAGGGGGAAGGGAAGGGCCAAAAAGTGGATGTGGCACCAGGAGGACACCAAACGAAAGTGGGGGAAAGAAGGGGGGAAAGGGAGTTGGAAAAAAAGGAAGAAAAGGAAAAGGGACGGACCGAAAAACGATAGGAAATGAGGGGGAAGGGGAAAATCAAATGTGACAAAAAAGGAAGACAAGGGAACCACTTTTCAGGTTGTGGAAGAATATGAAAACAAAAGAGCGGGAAAAAAAAAGGTCAGTGTTGGGGGGGAGAAAAAGGGGACGCGGGGAAAAACGATAGGGGGGAGCAGGAGTCCAGTAAGATGGATAGGGGGGGGGGGGAAAAAAAAAAAGGGGGGGAAGTAAAAAAGGGGAAGAAAGCGGCAAATCGAATCTCGGGCAAGAAGAACCAGAAACCCCGGTAAGGGGGAGAGAAAAGGTCGGATAGGGCATAGTCAAAACAAAAAACGAAACAGTGGTGGACTATCAGGACAATGGGCACCGATCGGGGTAATCTCCTACGAGAAAATGCGTGAGTATTGGAAGGGGGGAGGGGGCCTGGGACAAAAAAAGAATTATGGAAACCCACAAAATACCGACAAAAAAGAGGGGGGGTTGCCTCAGAATGGGGGTACAGGAGAGGACAAAATTTCAGGATCAAGAATAAACGCCTTGTGAAACCTTGAATGGGGGGAGAAAGTGGATTCGGGAGTGCGGCAGGCCGATCAAAACGCAGATTCGAGAAGCCCCGGCAAAAAAAAAAAAAATCCACAAAAAAGAAAGAGGGTGGGCAGAAAAAAAAGGAAAGTTGATACCCGAGAATGGGAAAAGACATAAAAGTACAGCGAGAGAAGCGGGAAAAACGAAAGAAAGAAAATGATAATAAAAAAATAAAAGGAAGGGGGGCCAATGTTTGTCTTACCAAAGAGGGTGAGCGAAAAACGGGACACGGAGAGAGGACTAAAAAACAACGGAGGAAGAGATTGACAAGGGCCCAGGGAAAAGAAAAAAAAAGAACCTCGGTTTAAGAAAAACGGGGAAAAGCCGGGGGGTTTTAGTGAAGAGCTATGACGATGCTGAGATAAAACTTTAAGGTGGGTAGGAAAAAAGGGAGTGATGAGGATACGCACATGAACACACAGGTACAAATAAGGATGGACTAAAAAAAGACACAAACGCAATGGTATATAAAGGCATGGATATCATACAGAAAAACAGGTCAGGAAAAATCCCTAAATCCCTATCAACCAGAGAATAGAGTTCCCTACAAGAGGCAACAAACAGACAAAAGACGAGAGAAAAAAAGGAGGCGGGGGGGACAAGAAGATGCCGGGGGAAAAAAAAAAAAACGATCAGATCTCCAGTTTCGTAGCAACCAGGAAGAATCAGCAAAAATGGAAAAATGATAGACAACAAAGTGGAAGGGGGAGCAGAAGCCGCGAATGCTCGCCCACCGGAAACACTTGGGGGGAGAGGAGTGTTCCAGAGAGGAAAAAAAAAGGAAAGTTGACTCGGTGCCGAATACAGGGGGAACGAAAAAAACAAACAAGGAACCCATATCGCGGTGCTCGGCCGCAACAAAAAAAAAAAAGTTTCAGAGGACACTGTTAGAAAAAAGGAAAAAAAAAGACAAAAACAGGGGGTCATAATGCAGGAGACCAAAATGAAGGAAAGAAGATGGGGATGAGGGGGGGGGACCACGACGCCTCGAGCCTTTCAAAAAAATTCTGGAAGGGGGGGGGGGGGGGGGGTGAAAGAAAAACATCAGAATGAAAGTCCACGGTCTGGGGGGGGGCCTCGGCCGAACTGGGCATTAAAAAATCAAAGCGAACACAGAGTGGAAAATAGAGACGGGAAAAGATCCTGCATAACATGAAGTGCGAGACAACTCTTGGGTTGCAGTGGCTACAGAAAAGGATAAAGTTGCCGCGAACCAGTTTGGGGGGGCGATCAGCAAATATTTCATGGAAGTTACATGAGCAAAACACATGCAAATGTGGAAAAGCCCTCAACCCACGAAGGGCACTTTTGAGCGGAAACCGGAAAACCGAAGAAAACCACACATTGACGAAGCGGTGTGACATGAAATGTAATATGACCGTGAGCAGGGGGGGCCGGGGGGAAAGGGGCAAGGGGGAAAAGGAGGAATGTGAACATAATCAGGAACGTTTCGGTTGCATTAGAAAACAAAAGAAAAAAAAAAGAAGGGGAAGAGTTGAACGGAAAGGAAAGGTGGGTAACGTGCGGGATGGACGCGGTTGGGAAAGGAAAAAAAAAAACAGGGGGAAAAGGAGGAGGGGGGGTAGGAAGAGAGTAGGGGTTTAATAATTTGAAACCCAATCGTTCCGGGTGCCGCTACGGAAAAGAAGAAAAATGCTCAAAGGCGAAATAAACTTGGGTTCGATGCAACGGAAAACGAAAAACGTACCAGAAGAAAGGTAAGACCAGGGGAAGGTCAAAGGGGAAAACGAAGAATTGGGTGAAGAGAACAAAAGCGAGCAGACCCCGAAAGGAAAAGTATCGAGCAACAATCTCAGGGAGAATTGAGACGGCAAAACGCAAGCAGCCGTTGGACCACACCCCTGCAAACCCCCAAGAAAAGAGGGTGAAGAAGCACGGGGGAAAGGGGGGGGGGTAGGTGCTTATAACCACTTCATTCACCAGGATTTGCGGATAGAACTAAATCCAAACCAACAAATAGAGGAAAATAGAGTAGATAAGCAAAAAACATCCTGACATGGATGAAGAGGAAAGGCCAGAAGAACAAAAAGGAAAGAAAGTCGCTAAAATTCTTGTCAGGCACGTGGTGTCAAAACAACGAGAAAACACCCCAGATCCACCACGAAAAAAACACTTTAACGAGAAACGGTGCTCTACCTATAAATTCGGGGAAGTACCCGATTAAGGGGAAAGAGAACAGGGAAAGTAGTGTGGACGGAAGGAAAAGGGGAGGACTGGGAACTAATGTGGGGGAAGAAATTCGGTTCCACGGAAGACAGGAAGAACGATGACGAGCCATGGCGGAGGGACTGTAGCAGGGAAAAAGGACGGTGAAAAAAGTGGTTGGGGTGAAAGAGAACAAAGCTGGTATAAAAAAAACGAAACCCATCCCCCAAATACCCCCAGAAAACCATGGAAACCCCCAATAAGAAACGATCAAACCATAAAAACCTCCGTCGAAAGGAAAGGGGGGAAACTTAGAAAACTTTGTTCGGAGACCTTAAAAAGAACTGTGTTGCTGGGACAATCCGATCCAACAAGGAAAACCACCAAAAGAGGAACGTGGAAAATATGGGGAACGGGGAGGGGAAAGAATTTAACGTCAAATCGGGGTAGTGGTGGAAACTGACCAGCGGAAGCGTAAAGAGTACGGGAAAGGAGGAGTGCGCGGGGGTTGGGGGTTTGGGAAGGAACAGGAATCACAGGGGGAAAAATAAGGGTAGGCACCTAAAACAACAGTTGGAGAAATGAGCAATCTTGAGGAAACAGTGTCCACCGGGGGGGGGGTCTTTTTTTGCCCTGTGGGGGGGGCAGCATCCGTACGTGAATGATCCAATGAGGAAGGAGAGAAATGTTAAAGGGGTGGGGAGATTCTATGACATAAGGGGAAAACAAGGAACCAAAACAAGACAAATATTCACCTATAATTGTAAAAAAAACAAAAAACAAAAAAAGGGGAAAGATAGAAACCCGTCCTTACAGAGAGACTCTGAGGAAAAAAAGGCGTATGGGAACACTCAATGAGAAAGAAAGAAATTCAGGGAGGGGAGGGGGGATTTGGTTGTTGGAGGAGGGAGGATGAAACCACAGAAAAAACAAATTGCTTTTTCATTTTGTTGGGGAGACACAACAACAAGTGGGTTTGCGCGAACTAGGAGGGGGGTGGTTATATATCCAGTGAGGAGACGAAATTTTTCGAAGCCGTGAAAGGTAAAATGGGGGGGGCGGGAATGGCAATTTTGGGAAGAGAAGAGCACAGAAAAAAAAAAAGATAGAAAGCAGAAGCGCAAGAGGCCTGATAAAAAAAAAAAAAGTTGGGTCCATAGAAGGAAAACGGGCCAAAATGCCAGGAAGGCGTACTCAATGGAGGTTGGAGTCGGCCTGTGAGCAAAACAGTATGGACCCAAAACCGAAAAAAGGATTGGGGGAAAGACACTGGTGCAGTGGACGGGACGCCGAGAAAGGTCCAAACCTACGGAAATGGGGAATAAAATGGAAAGGACATGTATTGCAATTTGGAGAAGGAAAAAAGAAAAAGGGCAAAGGAAGGAGTCATACCGCGAAAACATTCCTACTGGGGCGATAACTTTGAAGAAGAACCTCTATGCACAAGAGCCAGAAGGCAAAAAGAAAGGGGGAAGGAGGAAAAAGATTATCAAAGAATCCACAAGCACACTGGGTTTTGTTAATGGTATTCCAAGAGGGGGGGGAGAGAGGCCATTCAGTCTAAGAAATCCATGAACAACACAAAAGGGAGTATAAAAAAAAAAGGGGGGGGAAGGGAGTAATCAAAAAAGAAAATTGGAAACAACATTGTACAATGCTGTTTGGGATGATCGCCAGCGTTCGGTCCGTTAACAAGCAACTTGGTTCACGAATGGGAAGCGCGTAGAAGAGTAAGGAAAAAGGCATAAAAGGGAGGGGGGGGGATCAAAAGAGGGGTGACTCGGATTTCTAGCAGGCGTGGAAGGGAGTGGGGATCGCCAAAGCAAAACCCACTTCGCATAGACAAACATGCGTATCTCCACTCCCAATTGGAAAGTCGACAGAAAGGACAAACAAAAAGGGATCAGAAACCAAAGTAAGGGAGTTTTTGCAAGTCCCTTGGGACGCCCAAAAACCGCATCAAATCTCCAACGAAAAGTGAAAAAAGGGAGTTAACCCCCTGCAACATAAAAACAAAAGGGTAGAAGGCACCACCTGCTGGGGTAACTAAAACCGAAAAAAAAAAGAAATATTGGAGAAGACCATGCCAAAAAAAAGGTTTTAACTCATTGACCGCCTTCACCCAGCGACTCACCGCATACCGAAGCCAGCGAACTTCTGTACAATATGAAAAACAAAGTGGACAGGAGTCTCTCTATCTCCATAAAGAACTCTGGTGGAGCCAAATGAAAGCAATAGACCAGAGTGTTTGTCATAACAGAAACAAAAGGGGGGAAGAAAAAAAAAAGGGGAAATGGAGGGGGGGCCCAACAAAGACATCAGAGCGCGTCGGTAAGACGGGTCTGTCTTGTAAAAGGTGTTTGTGAAATCTTAGGGGAACGAAGGGTGATGGGGGGGGGGGGGTTTGGGAGAGGGGGGAAAGAAAAAAGAAAAGCAGGAAGCGGACAACAAACCTTTCAAGAGAGAAAAACCGAGACAGAAAAAAATAGCATATGCACGCCAGTCACCCGGGGTAGAGAGCAAAGGGCTGGAGAAAAAGGGTAAAAGGGTTGAAGCCACCCGTTTTGGGGTTGTAACGTGCCGGCAATCAAACCAAGGATCCGTTAACCATACAAAAAAAACACGAGAAACTGGTGGAAGAAAATCCCCCGAAAACCGATCGAAAACGTTTGGCACTTCGGATGCCGCCCGACCGAAACTAACAAAACGAGCAGCATCTTCTGAGCAATGGGCAATATTTTCACTGAAAAAGAAAATGGAAAAAGTGGGGAGGAAGGGGAACGGGAGGGAATTAGACGAAAAAAACCGTTTTTTCAGGGGGGGAACGAAAACAACCCATATTGTGTCTACGGCGGAAAGTTAGGCGGTGTGCGTCACAAAGGAGGAAAAAGGTGGGCAAGGAAAAAGGGTCGAACGGAAAGGGGACTACAGTTGAGAATTTTTTGTGGTTTTCACAATTCAGGGCAGCGTACGTTACCACGACAAACGAGCCAAGGACTCGGAGAATTGGGGAACGGTTGGAGGGGTCCTTGCTGAACGGGGCGGTACATAGATAAGTCAGACCAAGGGACCCACGTAACGATAAAGGTTTATCTAAACCCCAACGTAAGCAGACAAGGAAAAAATAAGAGGGGAAACAGGAGAACAAAAGTTAGGCCTGGGGGGGGGAAGGAGACGGTCGCGACCGTTGGGACCACCACCGTGCCTGAAAACAACCCCCAGAAAGTGGACCGCCCGGGCAGGTGATGCGGCAGGGCCCGCGGAAATGGTTGGTCGGGGGGGAGAAAGAGAGTCAAAGACACAAGCAGGAGGAGGAAGAGAGAATCTCCTCAAACTCCAGTGGCAACCACGTGCCTCCGCAATACCCATCGTGCAAGGCGGCGACAAAGCCAAACGGGGAGGCACGGGGTTGTTGGGGAAAAAAAAGAAGCAACGAGCCCGCCTCATCACCAACCCGAACTTCGAGGGAAACGGGGGGAATCTTAAAAGTAGTTCGGGGAACGGGGAGAGCTTCACAAGGGGGGGGAGAAAAGACCCGGGAATGCGTTGAAGGGACGGCCGGCCACTAACAGTCTCTATGTACCGCGACTTCCGTTACCGCAAGAGGAAAAAAAAGGACAAGTAAGAAAGACAATGGGAAGGGTTGGGCTTGTTAAAGTAGCGGCCCAAACCAAGTTTGGGACTGAAAAACATACGAAAAGACAGAAAAACCTAAAAACTAAACACGGGGGTAAAAACGAGAAAAGTTTCCAAAAAAGCCGAAACGATCTCGCCTCACCATTTCACCCCCCGGCAGACGTGGAAAAATATGCATTGTCTAAAAAAAAAAACAGAAGGTTCTGGATTCGGAAGAGATAAAAACCAGGAAAGCGGGTACGCGGCCCAAAAAAGTATGAAACAATGAACATACCCGGAAGAAAAGGATGGGTAGTCATCGTTGGGTGAGTGCGGACGTCCAAAGCGAAAGGCACGGGGCTCTGGGAAATGTTTTTAAACATTGGTTTGGTTCAATGGTGGGGAGACCAATGCCTGAAGAGGTACACGCAAAAAACAACTGGCGAAAATTCGACACGGAAAAAAAAATGGGCAAATACCACCGTTTGCTGCAGTCATAAAACGTTTTATAGGGAATATCTGTGGTTCACGGCGAGATGAAAGGTTGTGACGATTAAGAAGGCACGCAATTCCAAGAACCAAGAAAGTGAAGTTTCAAAGAGGAAAACAAACAAAACACGGGGGAAAAGGAAGAAACGGTCGAAACCGGAGCAAGAGGAGATTCGGGAATCACTAACATCAAAAACTTCTGTTGGGAGAAGGAAAACAACTGAGGGGGGATAGAGTTTAGCAGGTTGTTGGTCGCCAAAATGTTGGCTGGAACGATGAGGGGGGGGGTGGGGCAGCGACCGTGGGTGGAAAGAAGAAAGGATGGGAACGTCTTGGAACGTGGGTGTGCTCGCGTGGGCGTCCGTTGTGGCGAAAAGCAATTTCGAAGCAGAATCCATGAAAAGAAAAAAGGAAAAGGGGCGAATCAATGATCAAAAAGGGCCGGACCGGACAAACGCAGTTTGTGTTCCTATCAGGAAAGGGGCAAGAGGGGGGAAAAAAGGGACGGGGGCGGGAACAAGAGAAAACTAGGAAAAAAAAAAAAAGGGTTTGGAAGGATCTGGAGGCCCGCGCAAAGGAAATAAGGAACACCGACGATTTTGTTTTTGATGAGAAGAAGTGGCAAAGCCCCAAGGTCGCGAGGGAAGGTCCTGGGGGGACTCCTATCAGGGAAACGGTGGATCAACTTTATGAGAACGCCGTCACTGAGAAAAAGAAAAATTAAAGGTGGGGAAGGAACCCAAAAACGGAAAACCGCAACATAAAAGACTGGGAACAGGAGGAGAGAGACTTTCTCGCTTCCACTTAAAGAATAAGGAAAAAGAAAAGGGATTCGAAAAAAATAAAATAAACGATCATACATAAAGACACCGCCTTGAAGTGGTCACAAGGGTGAGGAAAAGAAAAAGGGACAATTAAAATCTAGAGACAACACAACACCAAAACTTGAAAAAGAGGAGAATTTGAAAAGTGGCCCAAGACGTGCACTCAAAAACTTTGATGGTAAGGCTATTATCAAAGAAAAGGGGAGGCCACTCTGGAAAAAGGAAAAGGGCGGGAAGCAAAAAAGAGGGACATCAAGAAATCTTCGCCACTCAAAATACTTGAAGCACATGCATTTGTTTTCGCGGATTCGAGCATGAAAAAGGGAAGGAGGTATCTACAACAAGGGGAATCCAGAAGACAAAAGGAACAAACGCCTAGTCATAACAGGACGTAGAAACTGACGACCCAATTGGTCCGTCGCAGTCCATGCGAGAGAAAAAGAGAGACGTGTCTTTTTGGGGAAAGGAAAATTATTAACTTGGGGAAAAAAGACAACATCAGAAAGCGCAACGCACTTTAACGTAGGAGTTGACGCCAAAATTCACAACAAGTACTCAAAAACTATCGACACCAACGGCGGGGGGGTGCCGGCAAGGAAGGAGGGAGGAATGTGGGAGGACGTCAGGTTTTCTGGCCTTGCTTGACAGATCGAAATGGCCCGATCCCCCTCTTACGCAAATAAGGGGTGAACGTCCAAGCAAAGAAGGAAGATTGTCAAAACGCCACGCCTACGCCGCCACCCACAGAACGTCAAAAAAAAACTGGGCGACAAACAAAAATGAAAAAGAAAGAGACCTAATGGGGTGTTCATGAGGGAAGACAATTAAAAAGACCGGCCGGAGGGTTGGACCACAAAAACGACGGAGCGCGGTTCGGGCCAAAAAACTTTAGTTAAGGGGGGGGGGGGAAAAAGAAAAAAGACTTGGGGGATTCACTTGGACTGGGGTGTCTCGGCCATACTGCAAACAGTCATCGGAATCAAACCCGACACTTTCAATCATCAAGGGGAAAAGGCACAAGGAAAAAGAACAAGTGAAGGAAAACACGAAGAACGGTGCACATGGTCTCCATCAACTGGGCCGGAGTTTTTCTGCGCCACCGTTGTGGTGGGGGGGGGATTAAAGGAGAGGATACAGGAAAAAACAGGAGGTAACTCAAAAACGAGGCACACGGTGGGACCCCCAAACCGATCCTTTGCAACGCAGGGAAACTCTAAGGGGCCAACAAAAAACGAGAACGTCAGGCAGAAAAAGGGAAAGGGTAACAGTCCGTGGGAATCCAATTTGGCCCTGTCCGATAGGGGGGGCTTTGTCCGACAGAAAAAAACGGCTTGGCAACTACGGAAGGAAAAGAAAGAAACTTTCCCTGAGGAGGGAGGGGGAAATGGTACCGGGAAAAGGATGGGAAGGGGGGTATTGCCCTGGTTCGGAGTGCATTGGGAAAGGAGAGTATTGCACGAACAATTGCCCAAAATAACAACGACCGGGAGGGTTCAACGGGGGAAGAACTTTGGCGTGACTAAGGCGGGAACGAAGGCGGTAAAGCGAGAAGTCTAAAGGACGGCCTCGTCAACGAATTACGTGTCATCTCCCCAAAACGAAGAGAAAGGGGCACCCAAAATAGGGAGAAAACGAGCAATTGGGGAACAAAAAAAAGTGGTGTGAGCGCACGCCAGCCGTTTGTAACCACCCCCTGCAAGCCGCCTGCCACGGGCAGGGGGATTGCAAAAACTCTTCATTCCAGGGGTGAGGAGTCTGAGAGAAAAAAGAAAAGGAGGGAAGGAAGGGGAGGAAAAAAAAAACGGCAACTCCTGGGCCATGAAACGCCACTTGGCCGCCGCCAATCCTCTCCTGCCCCTGGCCGCAGAAAAAAGCTTAGGAGGGAAAACTGGGGGGGGGGGGGGGAACCAAAAGCTGAATAAAAAAACAACAAGGGGCCGCGCAATCACACACCGAAAAAAGAGACGGTGAAAACCTTGTCGGGACGGGGCGAGAGTTTGCAGGGGGGGGGGGGAAGGAAAAAAAGAAAAACGATGTGGAGTGGGAACATGAAAATGCCCCAACTTCATCTATGTAAACCCTTCGCAACGATCAGAAAGCTCAAAAGCGGAAAAGAGCAAAGGGGAAAAAAACAGGGAGGGTGTGAGACGGCCAAGAACCTTTTGTGGGTAATCTCAACAACCCCCGGACCATCAAAACCCAAACGAACAAGGGCCAAAAAACAAGGGAATACCGAAAAAGAAGAGAAAAAGGTGAAAACCCGGTTGCGAACGTTTAATTTGTGAACTTATTGGCAAGTGATCTACGGCAAAACATAATTTTTTTGAGGGAAAAAGGAGAGGGAAAGAATATCACCAAGAGGAAAAGCAGAAACCAAATTCACGAATATTGACAGTTTTCAGGAGGACGTCAAGGGTGGGGACCGGAGCGGAAAAAAACGGAAAGGTCAAACAAAATATATCTGGGAGGAGGGGAGGGAAAAGGAGAACACAGTGGTTATGGTTACATTCACCAATTATCCTGATATTTTGGCCGTCAATCAACAAAAAAATGGGGGGGGGGAGGAAAAAAAAAAAAAAGGACAACCAGCACGGGGGAACCGTGCACCAACCCCGCGTGGGCGTGCTTCATGCGTTATGCCAATATCTTGAAGGGAAAGGGGGAGGAAATGGAAAAGTTGTCGATGTGAAGGATGACTTGTGACTTCCTCAACCTGGGGGATATAAAAACAAAAAAAAAGGGAAGTGGTACAACCGGGGAAACAACGAGAAGCTACCGAAACTGCTCGGAAACTTAAGGAAAAAGGGAAGCACTAACATCCCCCCCGCGGAAGAATTGGGTCATTTTTTATCGATTAGGAAAAAAAAAGGATTGGTGAGGGAGGGGGGGACAAAAAAAAAAAAATGGCTGCACCCACAGTGTGTTCGCAGGGCACTTCATTTTGCAAGTGGCGAGAATCTAATTTTCCAAAGGAAGGAAGGGAGGGGGGGAAGACGTTAAGAGGAAGGGAGGAAGATCAAACAAAGCAGCCAAAAAGACGGGCCGTCGGCGTGCGTCGCGTAACACACGGTGTTCTATCCAAGATAAGAGCCTCAATTCCATTAAAAGAAAAGACTAAAAAAAAGGGTAAAGGGGGGGGGGGAAATCTGAAAATGCGCCATGAATTATGGACACGCCCACACCGCCACACGAAAATCTGGTTTTGTCCTCGCTCGCGAGGCACCAGGAGAAAAAACCTAACTCCTGGAAAGAAGAGGCGAAAAAGGGGGGGTGAATTGAGGGGAGGGGGAAAGGCAAGAAAAAAAATCAACGCCCAGCGAAATCCCCGGAACAATGCATCTTTTCTAAGAAGAAAAACGAGATATTCTTCACAGAAGGGAAAGCGCCAAAATACCAAGAAAAAGAATCAAAAAAAAATCAAAATTCAATCAAAAACAACAAGAACTTGAAAGTTTTTGTACCAAGAGGGTGACACGGCCATTCCAAAGAAAATGCACAACAACTAAGGATTGAAAAATAGGGCCAAGGCCCGGGGGGGAGGGGAAAAGCCCGAAGGGACTACAACAATGGAGTGATGACAGAATCTAATTCGCGGATGGTCCAAAAAACGTTCTTGCGGCGTGCAAGGGGAGAATCTCTGCAAACGAAAAAAAAGGGAATTGGTTGGCGGAACCAGAAGGGGCATGTTGAAAGCTGGGGGGTCGAGACGGCACGTGGATCACCAGGAGGCAATAAAAACCCCACATCGCCAGATAGTTCACAGCGTAGCGCGAAAAGGAAAAAAACTCATTCCACGGCAGGAGACCAAGAGGGAGGGGGGGGCGTGTGGGGAAAGTAGGTATAACCATTGGAATCCATAACTTCCAACAACGCACTGTTCGTAGGAGGGGGTCCGGGAACTTCCCTGCATCGCCATTTTTGAGAGAAAACACAGTGTTTTACGCACGAAAACCAGGGGAAAGTGCACTCTAAAAAAGAAGTGGCTGGAAAAAGCAGGAGCCTGAATTGCCGCTGACCGCCATTTACACGCATACCGGCAGGAAAAACGCATCGTCCATCCCTTCCATCACAAAACACAACCATACTCTTCAGAGAAAGGGGGCGGAAAAAAAGCAAGTAAAAGCTTGGTGTGTTGAATACTCGCACTCCAAGACGCCGAATGGGATGGGGGAGACCATTTGAAAGGCCAAGAAGGAATCTCAGGAGGTAACAGAAGGGGGGGTAAAAAGTCAATCCAAAACTGTTTGTTTTAAACAGCTTTAGGTGAAAAGTTCAAAACTTCTTTTTGGTCGGCCAGAACGGGGACCCAACCCGTGAAAATAAGGGAAGCGGCCAAAATGGGAAAGATCAACTGAAAAAAAGATCCGGGTCATAGGAATGAACGCCACGCTTGTGCACAGGGTCCCTGCCGATGGAAAGAAACAAAAAACAAGGGGTTGGGGGGGGGGGGGGGATGGGTAGATTAAGAGAGAAGGAATGAAGTGGGAAAAAAAACCGCAAGGGGGTGAGAAAGAACGCAACAGCAAAAATCTCTTTTTACTTTCGCTGGCACCCTAAAAGTCCCTACCACAAGAAAAGCAAGAAGGGAACTTGATGGTAAAATGAAAAGGAAAGGGGAAGGAGGTATCCGAGGCCATGTCGCGAATCAGAACCGTTTCTGTGTGATGTAGCGAAACAAGAGAGCGACGGAGGAAGGTACTTAATCTTGGGTAAAGTCGGGAAAAAGGGGTGGTTGGTAAGCCAACGGGGTAGGGGGGCGGGATGGAGAATCCTGAGCTGAAAACAAACAAAAAAAAAAAAAAAAAAAAAAAAACCAAACAAAACAAAAATCGGAAGATGGACCAAACGAAAAGGACAAGTGTGAAAAAAGTGGTCAGACTCGAGGAAGGTGGGCGGACATTTGCCCTGGAGAACGGGGAACAGAGCGGGGATGTCTCCAGGGGCAACCGGCCTCCGCAAACCCTTCCATCTCTCCCCACAACGCCCAAAACGTCAAAAAGAAACAAAGAGGGGAGAAGGTTAATTATAGGGGAGGGAGAAAAGCCTGTTTCCACACCAGAAAAGAGCTTGTTTATGACAAGGAATGGGTGGATTCGGCTGAACGCGCACAAACAAGAGTTGCGAGACAGATACAAAACACAACAAACGTATTATGAGGAAAGAAAAGAGAAAAAAGCATGCAGGGGGAAACGGGAAAAACAACAAAGGGGAAAAAGGCCGTGGCCAGGCGCGAAAAAGCTCTGGCAGAACAGGTG
>Ga0179591_1328116_pt1 | contig 13971 bp, 11 predicted proteins | sample CZOMad2_1_08_16f_FD_182891 | JGI IMG/M metagenome (GOLD analysis project Ga0179591, IMG submission 182891) | Vadose zone soil fungal communities from Angelo Coast Range Reserve, California, USA - CZOMad2_1_08_16fungal (PacBio error correction) | ecosystem: Environmental > Terrestrial > Soil >...
CAAACGTCTTTGGAAAGACAGTTCAGCAAGAAAACGGGGCACGAGGGGGGGGGGTTGGGGACACCCCGGGGGGCGAAAGACTCCCGGAAAAGGCCGGTAGGTCCCGAGATCAGAACACAAAAGTGACTGGGGGGTTTGCGGGGGCAAAACGGATGACTGTCTCCCGGTGACATGGGCCGGCAGCCACAAGGAAAAAAAAGGGAAAAACTGCGAAAAAGACACAGAAGAATTGGAGGCAGGAACCTAAAAGCCACCCTGAGCACCGAGGGATCTCGTTAATTCCCAACTGGCTGGCTTGGCTTAGGCTCATATCCAACGAAAACCCTGAAACCGTTGGTGTGGGACTGGGACAGCCCCCAGGCTAATCGTCTGAAACCCAGAGCCCCAAAACGGTCAAACAGTCCTACTAAAAAAAGGGTTTCAATTCTCGAAACAGAAAGATCAAGGGCCAACACCATCAGCAACAAGAGGAAACCACAAAACGTACCTCGTTTTGTGAGGCCAACCCAACGCGGGACACGGTTGGTGGGGGGGAAAAAAGTGAAGCCGAATTAGACCGCCCATTTTACAAAGAAAAGCGAACGTGAGTTGTCTTAAAAAACTGTTTCTGTGGGAAAGAAGTTGAAAAAGGTTAGAAATTGGGCAAGAAGCCGATGCAGGGAAAAAACCACCGCCATTGGTTACCCGGGGCCTCCAGGTCAAAAACCAAGTTTTTACGCGCAGAATTCTCCTTTCAAAAAACAAAAAAAAGGAAGGAGGAAAGAGAGAAAGAAGCGGCCGGAGAAGTGTTTTTCCAAAAAAAATTTCAAAATTCAATCCCTCAACTGAGGGGGGGTATTTGTGGGGGCCCTCCCAATGACTAAGAACAAACAAGGAGGAACCAGTAGGATATCTGTCCAAAAAAGGGAAAGCCAGTGTACTGAAACAAACCGGGTCGGGGCCCGTGCCTCCGAAAAAAAAAAACCTGGAAGCGATCCCAAGGGGAAAAAAACCGATTAACGCGCCCGAAACCCCTTCGGAGCGAATCATTCGAGGGGGGCCAGAGGAAAAAAAAGAAAAAAGAAGGGAAGGGGAAGGAATGCTTCGCCTTACAAAAGGGGGACGAGAATGCGCAAAGCCAACGCCTGTTTCTGAGAAGGGAAGTTCGACCCTTAGGAAAAAAGGCCCTTCTACCCCCCAGGAAAAAAACCGGGACGAAAACGCCTAAGAGACCGGCAAATCAACCCCGAGAAAAGCCAGACTTTTTCAAGGGTTAAGAGGTGGAATTGGACCATAGACCCCCAGAAATCAAAAATTCCGACAAATCCCAGAAAGAAAGGTTACCCCTCTAGGAGAAAACCAAAGGTGGTCTCCGTCCGGCGGCTGGGGGATGCAATATAAATGCCAGAGGCATCGGACAGTGCTAACATCAGTCGAGGGGGCCCTCCCGCACCCAGGTTCCCTATTGAAAGGTCCCTTCCTTTGCAAAACACCGCCAACAAACTCAATGAACCCCAAGGGGGGCCCGTATCGCAAGAATCACAACATTTTTTGGACAACCTCTCTGCAAAAATGAACCACCCATTTTTTGCCCCCCACCACCCGTCCGTGCAAAAGGTACGGTCTGATGCGAGCCTCGCGAAGAGTGAGGGCAACCGTGAAAAACAGGAACCGAATGGGCCCTCCCCTGAAGAGAGCCCAGACAAAAACTGAGAAGGCTGGAGGTTGGGAGCCCCACTATTGAAACCGTGGTAACCTCAAGGGTTCCAGGAAAATTTGAGGAGCTGTAAAAAAAAAAGGGAGAGGCTACTAATTCCCACAGGTCAATGGGAATATGAAAAACTCAACTACGGAGGGGGGGCACAGGTGTGGGTAACGCCAGTATGCCCTGTTCCCAAAAACCCGAAGAAGGGCCAAGAAATGAATCCGGCGGTTGTCAAACAGGCGGACTCAAAACAGGGTTGAACTCAAAGAAAGGGACGACCAAAATTAGAACTTTAATGGGTGGCCGAACACGAAAAGGGATTAATCTCGTGGACGTCACACGCTGGGAACTGGAATGGGCTTCCGTTTTTAAAGGGAGGAGCTCAGCCTGAAAGAGCCTTGGAAGACGAGATGGCTCCTTGGGGGACCCAGGACGGTGAGAAAGAAGGGGGTGACCAGCCCCAAACCTAGTAAACCCTGCACTGACATTGGTCCCAAACTGACAGGGGAGATCCCTCGAAGACGGGTCAGACACTACAGGAAACAAAATCTCGGAGATGGCCGAACAGGTCCTCCGACAAGAAACATGGACCCCAAGGCAAAGGTTACCAGAATGGGACCCCGGGAAGGAGTCAGAAGGGACCGAACGGGCCGGAGAATCTAGAAGGGGTTCCAAAAGTGGAGATGGGGAAGGGCCCCGCAAACAACTCCCTGGGGTGACCCGGACAAAGGGGAACAAAATACCCGGATCGTAAAACAGCCCCAGAAATCCAGCTGCGCGGACAACAAGCAACTGCTCTAGAATTAAAACACTACGAAGAAAAGGTTTGAGGACTTTCCCCCTCATGGCCTGGGGCTAAGGGGGGAACGCTCCCTTCGATAGGAAGAGGTTTTGTTGGTTGACCGGCTCTTAAGGGGCCCGTAAAATTCAAAGCACATACCCTCCAGACATGGCCTTTTAACCTAGAAAAAAACCTTCAAACGAACTCGGGGATCGGGGGTTTAAAACGGACCACCGGGCCCGCAGTCTCTAGGAAGGTTTCACTATTAGTAGCCGTCTGTTGGGGAAAAGACTGCAACCCCGGGACTTAAGTTTTTCCCCCAGTTCAAAGGGTCCTGGATTTTAAGCACAAAAAGGATAATTTACTACGGGTGTTAAGCGGGGCTGTTCTTGTTAAAAAGGGGAAATATGTTCCCCTGAGAACGGGGCTGCACCCTTTCGTGGGGGGGTGCACCGTTACCGGGAACCGGCCCCCTCCCCAGGGGGGGGTGTCGCGACGCACTAACTGTTTCCCAAAATCCGTGTGAAGGGGTCCACCACTATGCCCCCGAGTTGCTGAAGATCATCTCAAGAGGGGAACCACTGCTCTGGGAAAAAGGCATGGCAAAAAACCACAAGAGGCCCAGGGTTAAGGGATCCTCCACCCAAATACCGACCCACTTTTAAGAGGAGCACAAACAAAGTTGACAAGGACGGCCGTCTGGCTTTGATTCACGCAATCAAAACTCTCTCCTAAAAAAATTTGATAATAGCAAGCACCGTGACGGGCCCGGGTAAGTCTGAAAAACATCGGAAAAAGGGAAGTGGGTGATCGAGTACCCTTTGGAAGGTGACCGCAAAGAGACGAAAAAAGTGGAAAAAATTGCAAAAACCAAAAGGGGTGAACCTGTCGTTCCCGGGAAAACCCCAGCTTGGGTTAACAAGAGAAGCCAGGCCTTGGACCACGGGGGAAGCAACTCTACCAAAGGATGGCTCCTGAAAAAGGTCCGGTTGGGGGAGGAAAAAGGCGGCTTTTACCTCTAACCAGGGTTGGGAACTTATCAAGCCCCGCACCAAGCATCCCAGCTCGCCAAGCCAGACCTACTTGTTAGGGAAGGACGGAAAGGTCACCCCACCTAACTCAAGAAAGGAGCTCATTTCCAGTTGACCTCGGGGTTGAAGGCCTAAAAAATTGGGGGAAACCAACAACCCCCCGCCCTTACCGATCAATAGACCCATATGTGATTCCAGGGGAAAAATACGCCAATCCCAATTGAAACTCCACCCCCTTCCCCTACTTGTGTTAACCAAGAAGCTGCAGGTAACCATCAACTCGGATGTTGGATCTTCGCGTGAGGTTCATCCCTTGAAGAAGTTGAGGGGTTTAAACGAGCCGGGTCAAAGAATGTTTTTTGGACAGAGTGAGGAATCTCAAAGAGAAAACTGTTTCCCTATTAGGAAAAAATGACCGAGACCCACGAGGGGGTGGAGTCCAAGAAAAAGGCGTCCCAAACGCTGAAAATGCACTGAGTCAATGGAACGAACGTACCCACGTCGAGATGTCCCCACTTCGGGAAAAAGTGGCCGCGATCGCAGGAGAGTACTTGCTACGTTTGGCTCGAAGCCACCAATACCACAGGAGGGAGCCCCCCTTGGTTGAAGGAATAATTTGGTCCCAGGGACGCCTGAAATTTTCATAATCCACCAAGAACCCAACGGAGGATCTCCACTATCGAAAGCGATTAAATCTTTCTCCAGAATAGACTTAAGACTTGAAAATTGCGCCCACGCCCCCATAGAACATCTGACCCTTGAGACGGTCCTTGTCAGGGGGGAAGCATCCCTGGTACACGGAGCCGGTGGTGAATGTCTCGGTTTCAAAGGAACAAGAAAACCTGCTCACGCGATGAACCAAGAAAGAAAAAGAATCCCCTCTACCCAACTGGGGGGGGGGCACTCCCTTCTGGGGAAAAAAGGCCATTGGGAAAATGGCCAGGAAAGGGGGAGATCCCGGTTCTTCGAGAGGGAAAAAAAACACCTATTCTCAAAAAAAGCAGAGTTATGCACGAGGAGGGGTAGGTCTGGAAGTAAACACCGAAACAAGACCTTAAAAACTAATAATTCCGGAGACGATTTTTTCTCCAGAGTCCCGAACTAGACGGCCCGAAAAAAAAAAAACACAACTGGAAAGACCAGTCCCCCCCTCCCAAACTCCCTACCCCAACACCCCACAAAAGAAAAAAGTAGGGAATTTATCCCATCAAGAAGGAAAAAACCCGGTTGTTTGGCGCCCCAAAAGACTGGTTCTCATTTCAAGGAAAAAAGAACCCAAAACGAAAAAAAGCACCCCTCGCACCTGTTTACAGGGCGGGTGAGAGCTCTACCATTAAACCTGGGGGGGACTCATAGCTTTTCCCGCTAGGGGGGAGCCAAGAAACATTCCTGTCCTCCCAGAGAATTCCCCCCCCACAAGGTAGAGCTCAGGTCTGGCCATCCCGGGGGTGGGGAGACGCCCAATGATTAGAGGCCTTCCAAAAAATCAAAAAACTGATAAGTTTGGTCCAAAAGTTACTTAGCGGCCACACCGTCGAGTGAAAAGGGAGAGCACAATGGCATGCACCCACAGATGCAGGGGTTATCTGGAAGCAAAGAAAAAAAAAATTACCCATCAGAAAAACTATGAGAAGGGGAGGGGACCTCCCAACGAAGATGAGAACAGCGGCTAGGAAAACAGGGGGTCCTCTCCCCAGAAAAAAGGGTCCGTCTCATCCTGGGGGACCCGCCTGGCTTGCTACGACCCGAAAGAAGCCACAGATACCCTTCCCCGCCAGCGCGCGTTAATCCTCCTTCCAGGGAAAACCTCGAGGGGTGTAGTAATATAAATCGCTACAAAACCGTTTGTGAAGCCGGAGGACCGGTTCTTTGGGAAAAACCCTCCCTGCCCGGAAAAAGGGGGAGGCCTGATGGCGGCCCCTGCAAATCAGGCAGTGGAAAAGAAGGTGTTTGAGAAGCAAAGGGTTTCCCACCACAGAAAAAGCACTCGCCCCCTCCAACCTCCCTGGGGGGAAGACAAAAACTCGTCGAACACACCCACTACCAGTCACAAAAGGCCTTCTTCGCCCCCCCAAACAGGGAAAAAGATCAGCGGGTTCCCGGGGAGGGGGTGAAGGGCGGGGGGGAATGCGGAGGAAAGACCAACCCGGAAGGAGAATAGCGAAGCTTGGGGAAACCCCATGAAAACCAACACAGTATCGGAAAAAAACGAAGCACGAGAAATGGGTGGAGTGCACTGGGGGGAATGGTTTGCACAGGGCAAGAAAGGAATCTTTGTCGGGAGGAGAACCAGGCGGGGAACCTGCATGCTCCCGGTCCAAACAGGGTCAAGAATGAGGACCAGAAAACCCAAAGGGAAAATGGTCGAAGCAAAAAAAAAAGAAGGTCCCGCCGGGGGAGGAACGTTAATGAGGCAACCGGAGGAGGTTATAAAATTTAAACAAGGTCAAACGGGCCGCAGAAAAAAACAAGACTTTTCCCTCGGGAAAAATTTGTTAACGTAAACCACCCGGTAAGCCGGCACCCGGAACATCAGAGGGGGGACCTCACAACAGGTTGGCACAGAAAACCTAAAAAAAACATGAAACATGGTGGGTGATTATATTCGCACAAGTAGCAAAGCTGGCCAAAAATCGCAATTTCCTTGGAAGCCGCCCATTTTTTTAAGAGGGGGGGTTGGCAGATTTTTATGAAAAATAAAAGCTTGGGGATGTCATCTGACTAAATCGTCCTCCCTGCAGCGAAAAGCCCCCCCACGGGAAAACCCTCGGGAAGTGCAACCCCAAAAATAACCCACGTAAGGCGAGGGGGGAACCAAGTAAATAAGGCAAGAGGGGGACGAAACCCATACAAAACCAACCCCGGAAAATGGTCCACAGAAAGAATCCGGAAAAGGGACCGAGAAAGCCAAGACAGTTTGGCCAACCCAGTCACGTAGTAGTTTTGGTACTTGGCTACAAGAAAAGGGTTGCCGGGGGGAAAAAGGAGTGCATCCACTAACTTTGGTCCCGGAAGTAAACAAAGCCCGAGCAGATAATTGGACACCAAATACAAATCACAAAAAACACGGGAACTCTCCCCCCCGGAGAAGAAGAACAAGACCGCTTTTTTCCAACCGGGGGGGATAAAGGGTAAAAAGGAGAAGAAGGGGGAAAAGACACAGAAAGGGAAAAAGTCTCCCGGGGAAAAAAACTCATAAAAGAACGTCCTAAACCAAACAAAGTTCCCCTCTTCGCCCGGAAAAAAAAAGGTTTTAGACAAAACCGGAAAAAGAGTATGGCACCCGGTGATTCGGGGAGGTACCAAGGGGGTGTTCGGGAAGGTCAGAGGGGGAGCCGGGGGGTTGGGGAAGGATGTCAACGTCATGTAGATGGAAAAAAAAGCCAAACTACACTCTGGAGAGGGAAAGATCCGAACAGAAAAAAAAAAACAGAACAACAATTTTAGAGCTCATACTCACGAACGTACGGAATGGGGATCTTACGGTACAAAAAAAAAGTCGGGAAAGAAGGAAGCCCCAGGGTTTCTTCCGGTGGGGCCTTGAAACGTTGGTGAGTAGGAAACAATCCCCCAGCAAACGAAACCCGGGGGGGCTGGGGGGGGGGGTTAACCCACAAAAAATTTTACCGAGGTCAGACATCAGGAAGTGGTGAAACACATTGGGGGAAAAATCAAAAATGAAAGGGGGGCCACAACCTTAATAAACCGGGGAAAAAAACCCCCTCCCCCAGGGGAAGCATTCCCCTTCGTTTCCAAATAGGAAAAGGAACGATCCCACGGGAGAAAAAGAGTAACGAGAAACAAGGAAATTCAAAAGGGAGAAGGGTTGAAGAACGCGTTGTAACTCACACGTGGGAAACCGCCGGACGGACAAGCCGGGAAACATTCAGAAAATGGTTTGAAGAAGGTTTGGTCCGGAAGGGAGCCTTATTGCGGAAGGTTCCCAGTGGCCCTCCCTGGGAAAGAACTAATCAGGGAAGTGCCCCAGGGGTAGGTGTGACAAATGACGTTAACCCCCCCAAGGAAAAGACTTGATAAAGAGGGACTGCAAGACTCCTCGAAGGGTGACTTGCGTAGAAAAAAACAAAGCCACCATGGAACTGCCCTCCTCAAAAATTCACCCCCCAAAGTCAAGGGAGGGGAGCCAACCAGGGTTGGGAAAAGCGGTCTCCATGAACCACGGTATTTGTCCCACCAGGGGGACCCCCCCCGCGAAAATAAGTACAACAAAAACACGCCAAAGGAAAGGCACATGTTGGTAACGAAAAAAGGGCAAATGAAGGGCTGGAACCCCCGAAGGGGGGACTACCCCATCCCCCACGGGGTGGTGTTTGAAAAAAAAACGTGGATTCTAATCGTAGTAAAAACTTGGAGGTCATTAACTTTCCACCGGGGGGGGGGAAGGGTTTTTTGGGGGAGAGTGTAGAAGAAACGTCAGACTTCGACGGGTGTTCAAATCGCCTCAACAAAGACCGAACCTTCCGATTTTCGAGAGGAAGTAGGATTTTGAATGGAAAAGGAAGCAGCCAAAGTCCAAACAAAGGGAAAAAACAAGTGGTACTCAAACAGGGAAGTGGGGAAAAGGTCTTAGACCCCTTTAATTTACCTTCCGGGAGGGGAACTGGCTGAGTGGATTGCCCCCAGAGGTGCCTTCCAGAAAACCGACCAATACTGACCAAGGACCAAAACATGCAAAAGATTGTGGGGTCGTATGGGAGGGGTCGACTTATGATGAAGAACCAGTTTGGTTAGCAAAGGGTCTAATTCCGACTTGGGATAGGTTCGCAATCTAGCGGAAAGAAAAGAAACACCCGCGCAAAGAAAAACACAAGGACAGATCTGGTTAGAAACCCACACTAGTCAGGAAAAGGGAAGTCTATAAAGTTTGGAACTCACCTGGGAGGGAAAGGGGGGGACTCGAACTCGTACCTTCAAGAGAGGGAAAAAACCTTGTGTTGGGGGAACAGGTCCACCTTTCTCCTAAAAGGGGATAAGGAAAAAAGAACCCACCTCCTGGATAAAAAAGAAGGGGTAGAAAATGCTTTCCTCGGGAAAGGGGGGCAGGGCACAAAACCTCACGCCAGCTTGGAAGGGCTTGGGCCTCAAAGTTTCCGTGTTTCCACCAACTCTCTCCTGAAAAAAAAAAAAAAGGGATAAAATGAGGAGGGAAAAAAGAAGAGATCTGGCCCGAAAACCCTTTAAAAAGGAAAGGAAAAGCCGAAAATCTTGACGTTTATGTAGTGGGCACAGGAACAAAGAGGGGGGCTAGGAAAAAAACTAACTTTCACCTCTATTCCCAAGAGGGGGAAAAAGGGAGGACCCTCCCGAAGGGCACCAAAACGGTACGACAAAAGAAGGGTAGGACCCCTTCCTCAGAACCTGGGAGGTTCCCGAAACCTCGGAAAAGGGAAAGACGCCTGCCCCGTCCGTCCAAGGAAAACAATCTGAAAGAACCTCATCAAAACCATGTCCCTCCGCGGAAAAAAAAACCAAAGAGACACCAAAGGGAAAAGGTCAGAAATCGTTGGGCAGTAAAGAACGGTGGAGGGAAAAACAATGGAGCGGGGGAGGAGTTAAATACCGGAAAGGACGGGAGAACCTTTCCCCGAAGTTTGAGATCCAAAGGGGAAACGCCACCAGTACGAGGACGGGAACCAGAAAAAACAAAAACTTCAGAAAAAAAAAGGGGAACGTTGTTTTTTGCACCAGGGGCCAGCGTGACAGGGGAAAGAGAAAAAGGCGTCTAGCACAAATACGCCAAAAAAACATTATTTGCCCAGCAAAATCAGAAAGCCAGGATCCCATCCTCCAATCCGTCCGGGGTGGGCTGAAAAGCAAAAACCTGCTGAGAAGGAAAAACATCCCAGGGGGGACGTTGAAAGACGTGACTCAGCCAAAACGTCCCCGCAACAGTTTACCCCCTCACGAAAAGGTTTCCCTTGCAGGAGCCGCCAAAAAAAAGGACAGCCCAAGGGTTGGGAGGTTGGTGACATCAAAAACTTGAGGGGTCCCTAAACGAAGGAGACCTGAACGGGTTTCGCAAAAGAAAAAAACCCCCGTGCCCAAGAAAACGTGACGTAGGGAAAGACAAAGGCCCCCCTCTCGGAAGGGAAGGGGGGAAACGGCAAACGGGGGTGAAAAAACAATCAAGACGCCCCTTTGGGAAAAAGCCAGGCTATCGCGAGAGGACACATGGTTGGGGACCAAAGGACGGAGTGGTGGGGGGATGACTAGAAAAGAAAGCTTTGGGGTCCGACCCGAAAAGGGGGAAACCCAGGTTGATGATTTGCGAAACTGGGGGCCCACTTACCCTCAGTTACCACCGGAGAGAAGTTCGGGGTAAGGGGCAGGTACTAAAGGAAAACGAAGGGGGGGTCACATGCCCTGTTTTCACCGCCGTAGGGGGGGGACTTGTTTCCCAAAGACCTCCACCAAGGACAAAAATCCATGGTCCACTCAAAGAAAAAAAAGGACATTTCGTCAATCGAGAAGCAGTAAAGAGGAAAGGTTAACACCCAAGATAAGAAACCCCTTTTACCCCGAAAACAGGCAGGTTTCCAGCCACCACCCCTGAAGCGGGGAGAAAGAAGTGGGGAACAAAAACTCGGAACGTTGGCGTGATCATGGAACCTTTGGGAATGGTTGCCGCCACCCAAAATCCAGAACCGATGCTCTTTGGGGGGAGAGAGACTAAAGGGAGGAACCAGAGCTTTGACATAATCTGTGATTCATTGAACCATCCAGAAAGAGGTTGGGCAACCTTCCAGGGAAAATTGAAAAAGGCCCTCAAAAGGGGAAAAATAAAGGCAACTCAGATACTGCGAGAATCAGCCCCAAAGGGGGGCGGCAGGCGGGAGGAAAAGGAATCCAAAAAACAAAACTACGGGCAATGAGTCAGGGAGAAAGTTTTTTAGACCGGGAGAGGGGTTTCTGGTTCGAACAAAAGAGACCACCGTAGCTTAGGGGAATTACGCCCATAGGAAGGGAAAAAAGATATGTGGGGGTTCCCAAGTCAACACTAGTCTTCTCTAGGGGGTTTTTCGAAGCAAAAAGAGAAATGAGTACCGGAAAAGAGGAACTCTTGAAAGGAGGCACACCAGAAAAAAAAAAATAGGAAGAGAGGCAGGGCGGAAAAAGAAACAATACAGGGGCTTCTCTTGAGTAAAATAAAACACCTAAAAAAAAATAAGGGCAGAGAGATCCCAAGGGAAGGGGGGGAATGGATGTAAAACCCTAGATAACGGCGGGAAGGGGTCCCTTCCCCCAGATTGAAGAGTTTGAGAGCGTTTATGAGGAAATGGGGCACCTTTAACCAAGAGCTAGACTTTAACTAGCTCCTGGGGGGGGGGACCTCCCCAGAAAACTAAAAGGGGATTCTGTATAAGGGGGGGGGTTGCCCAGGTTTCGCGCATGCCTGAGTTGATGGATTGAAAAAGACAAAAGTGAGGAGGGCAAGGTTTTCGAGGAAAAAAAACCCGTTTTCACCGTGGATGTAGATGTTGTGCCCGGCCCTGTGGGTGCGGGAGGGGTCAGAGAACCGCCGACATGGTACATTCGGGGGGGGGGGGGGAACCAAAGCCCCTTTTGGTGTGTGGAATGGGAAGAAGGGAACGGAAGGAAGATTCCCCCTGGCGAAAGGGGAAAGTTGTTTGCCCGGGGTCAGAGAGGGAGTGCCTGTCGGGCAGTAAATGAGTTGGAGTGTTCCGAGAGGTGCCATTTGACCGCTCCCGGCCCACACCCTCACCAAAACTCAATTTTACGACGCTTTCTGGGAGTCCCATTGGTCCCCACCAAAGGAAGTGGGGAGAGGGGGAAATCTGGATCACAAAGCCGGCCAAGGCGGATAGGGAGGAAGAAGAACGGCGATGCCCAACGAAGGGAGGGGAAGCTGTTATCCACAAGATGGACCTAAAGGTGGAAACGGGAGCCAAACCTCCCAACATCACAAAACATGGAAACTGGGAGTTAGGGGGGTCAGAAAAAAAAAAAGGGTATGGTCACACTCAGGGGGGGGCTTGGGGGGCCCCTCCACCCCGAAAAAGTTAACGCAATAAGCAGAGAATCTGAAAAAAGGAGAAGGCCAAGCTTAAGGGCAAAAGTGAACCCCTAAACTAACCACAGTCCTAAAACGATTCCCGAACGTGGTTCACGGGAAAACGGAGTAAAACAGCTTGGAGAGGACAACGTTGGTTTGGGGTGGTCTCCAAAAAGAAAGTTCATTAAGGAGAAAGGGGGGGGGACTTTTCAAAGGGAGCAAAGGAACACCCCCCAGCAGAACCTTCGCCAAACACCATCACATCGGAATGACTAACTGCCACGAAAACCTGAAGCGACTCTGGGGGGAACCGGGAGGCTTTGCTGTGAACTAAATGTAAAAGTCCCAGAGCAATAAACGAACCAATTGGGGGTAACCCCGGGGGCCAGGAATGGAACCCTCGAGAGATCCAATGAACCCTTGTGAGGGAAGAAAAGGAAAACCGTACATCAAAAGATACTTACCACCCCTTTAACACGTACTAAGAAGTGAAGTAAAAAGACTGGGGACTTGGCCCCTTTCATCGATGGACGTAAAAAAAAGAAGGGAAGGAAAGTACGCCAGCACCTCCCGCTGCCGAGGGGTTATCGGAGGGGGGAGGGGTTCAATCCTGGGGTTTTTCAACCAGAACGTCGAAAAAAACCCTCTGACCGCTGAAACAGGGCCCTAACACAGGGGGGGCCCCTCCTCCCCTCAGGAGGGGGGGAAATACCAAACCGCGGCCACGCAAAGGACCCACAACGTCATTTTGAAGAGAAGAACCTCTCCAAGAGTACACCTGAGGAAGAGGGGGGGGGAAAAAAAAGACCCCCGTCACTCAACCAACCCTTTTCCCGAGGGGGCGCATGGGGAAGGGAACGCCGGGGTAACCGGCGGGATTTGACCAGGGGAAGAACAAACATAAAGAGAACCATCAGTCCACCCGGAAATAACTAAAAACCCGGACTCCCAAGTCCCGGCTCTCCTCCTTCAGAAGAAAGAAAGCTAGGGGGGGGGTACAAAAACAATACGTGGAAGACGAGACTTTTATTTCTCACACAATGGAAGGGTCTCACCCAAGAAGGACGAGTCGGAACACCAACGGCGTTGGAACGCACGTTTTGGAGGAGAAGAGAGTGAAGAAACAACTACGGTGGGGGGGGGGGGGCAGGAAATAGTTCACTTGGAACACAAAATAAAAAAAAAAAGCTTCAAAGGGTTGTAGCACCCCAAAGAATACGAACCCTCTACCCAGACGGGGTTGCCCCAAGCTTTGGAGCAAGGGTGGGGGTGGGAGGACGAGGGGGGGAAGGGCCGAGCCAGTCACAAAAAATGACGGGATTCTCAACTAGCGAATCTTTCAGAAGGGAAGCAAACCCGTTTCCCCCGGGGAACCCGAGGGGGACACTTCCTTACACGCCTCCAAAAAAGAAACCCCCCCGGTAAGAACACAAGATCCTTCCCCTAGGGAGGGGGGGGGGCCGATTGCTCGAGACCCCGGTGAAAGGACAAAAAGGGTCCGAAAAAGAAACCCACCGCACAAAGCCCACACCAATAGAACTAAAACTCCAACAACAAAAAAAAAACGGAAGGGGGAAGAGAAGAGATGCCAACAAGGGTTGCAAAGGGCAAGGGGGGAAGGGAGACCGGAAACAGCTGAACCAAGACTTAAAAAGGTGGGGGGTTTTTCCGGAGGGAAAAACGGTTGCACCAAAGGACGAAAAAAAAACACCCAGTACGGGGTGGCCACGAAAACTTGCCCGAAAGATTTTTGAGCCGCAGGGGGGACCAGCCGCAGGGAAACTAGTCAGGGACCCAAATTGAATCGGAGCCAAAGAAAACTTTTGTCTTCAAGGGATGGGGGGGTCCTTCCCCTAGGAATGAGACGGAATTCATGGGAAAAGGAAAGGAAGGCCCCCCTCACACCGGGCTCGGCCAAGGTCCAAAGTTGTAGAAAAAAGGGCAATTCCCAGAAAAAGGGGAGTGGCAAAAGGAGAAAGAAATAGCTGATAGGGAATACGAAATCACTATCCCGGAGAGAAGTACCCTACGGATCTGGAACGCCAAAGACAAAGTATCTCACCCCAAGGGGGGGAAAGACGGAAAAGTTGTTTCCCCGGAAGAAAAGGAGGGTGTGGTATAAACTTTTGCCTGGGCAAAAAAGAGGGGAACACTAGAACCCGATCAAACTCCTGCAGAGCTCAACAGTAAATCCGTGAAAGGGGTGCCATGAAGTCTAATTTGGAGGGAGTTCCTCACCGAGAAATAATGAGGCCCGTTGCCCCCAACGACCTTAGAAGCAACGTTAAAAGGTTTCAGCAAAACTTCGAAAAACGAACCGTTCGGTGGGGGGAAACGGGGAGGTTAAAAAAATGATAAAAAAAGTGTACTGGGGGTACCTCACTTAAAAAAAAGCCTTGCAGGGGCGGTTTGTGGCCTTGGGTTTGTTCAATAGCGTTAG
>Ga0179591_1369764_pt1 | contig 13971 bp, 13 predicted proteins | sample CZOMad2_1_08_16f_FD_182891 | JGI IMG/M metagenome (GOLD analysis project Ga0179591, IMG submission 182891) | Vadose zone soil fungal communities from Angelo Coast Range Reserve, California, USA - CZOMad2_1_08_16fungal (PacBio error correction) | ecosystem: Environmental > Terrestrial > Soil >...
GAGGGTGGGGTGTTTTGTTGTGCTGACAAATGTAACAAAAAAACCTAGGAATGGAGCAATCAAGAAAAGAGAAAATCTGCACATCGCCGCCTCATCGGAGGGATGGACTAGCCGCATCTCCAAATTTCCCTCAAAAAGAAGCTTTTGAGGAAGAGGAAATCCGCTCCGCATCAGCACGAAGTCTCGCTGGGAAGCAAGAGAACCTCATGACGGCGTGACCTCAAAGAAAAAACTCTACGGAAAAATAAAAACAGGGGCGACGCAAGAAGCGGTACGCGGTGCGTCACGGAAAGAGGAAAAAAAGGGACGGCCGAAAAAACTGAGTAACGATTCAGAAGACAACAGGGATGCCAGGATCCTTTGCACAAGAAAAAGGGGGGGGATCCATCAATCGCAACGCTCTACGGGTCTTTATGCGTCCAAAAGAGATCCTAACACTAACCAGAGCTGAGAAGTCGACACCTAAAAAGGAAAGAGAGAGCCAGAGATCGCTTCAAAAACTCGAGAAGGAGCGGAAAAATCAAGTAATCCATAGCCCAGGCAAAAGAAAGCAAGTTCCAAAAGTCTTATTGTTAAGGAAGAGGGACCACAGGGAAGACGCTGACCCGACCAAGACAAGGGAAAGCAGGAATCGCTGAGGCGCTAAGGGGGGTTTGATAAGACATTCTTAATCTGGCGATACAGGGGATGAGCGACTAAAGAAATAGAAAGAAGGAAAGCGGCGGGCTCTATTCCTAGGGAAGGGGGAACTCGAAACTTTAAAAAAAAAAAATCTAGAAGGTCCTCGCCCAGCGGCTCCCTTCGATCATATAGGAAAGGGAAAAGCCCAAAATACAACTGCGGGAGAACCTACACCGCCTCGAAGAAACAGCAATCTGATGCCTATGCTCCTCGCTAGTATGACAAAAAGGAGGAAAGTGTCCAAGAAGGAAAATTTTACGCCGGGAGAGTTAACTCGACCCTTACCGCGGAAGGCTCTTCGACTCGACTAGAAAAAGTATGGGTCTTATAGGTAACGTGAGCCGAGGAAGAAATATCGCGCGCTTGCGCTCCGCGGGCAAACGGAGGAAAGGGGAGGGCATGCGAAGGACGCAAGCAACTAAGGAAGTGGGTCTACCGACCCGTCCAGAGGAGGCGTCAGGTGTCGAACCGGGGGAGCCCGATAGAGGTCATCAGAGAAAAAAAAAACGTAGGATGAGGGGAAGGGAGGCGACGTAGTGCTACCGCTCGCTCAGCTCGGGAGGGGAAAAAGAAAACTCCGGTGTCTCATTCGGGCGGAGTTGGGAAAACTCAGAAATAGGAGACGCGTCTCATAGCGCGGGACCTGGACTCGAAAAAATTTCTCATCAATCTAAACGAATGCAATCCTTCAGAAAAAAAAAAAGAAACAAAAAACGGCACAAAGGCCCAAAAAAATGAGTACGGAGCCTGAGAAAATTGCGAGGAAAGGGGGGAGGTCATCTTCCCGGGGCTTCACAACAACTTCGTTTTCGTCAGGGAGAAGGTGGGATAAAGAGAGAAATCTACCTGAGGATCGAGGAGACGGTTCGAGCTTGCGAAGGAAGAGGGGGGGGCTAAACTGGACCGCCGTGCGTGCAGTTCGCCGAGATAGAGGGGGAGGGGGGGAGAAAAAACGCAGCTGGGAAGGAACAGGGAGAACAGGGGTGGTGGTGAGCAAAGCTCCTATTTTAAGGCACCTCGCGACCAAACAATAGAGTTCTTGGGGGGAAACCGGCAACTCGGTGAGCACCGATCAGAACGTATCGTCTAACACCCCTCGAAGAGGCGCGCTCAGACTCAACTATCGACTGGTAAATTATTTCTTCGTAGAATCGGTCGAGCTTACCTTCGGTGCCGAAGAGAAAACTCAACCCGACTTTAAAAAAAATTGAGTAATGCGGAGCCTTCGGCCTTCTGATTCCGTTGCGAAAAGGAGGACCAGGAGAAAAGGGTACCCGGCCGGAAGAGTCAATACAGGAAGGGGGGTAATAGAGACGAAAAGCAGATTCCGGGAGATAGACGGCCTTGCCTCAAATAAAAAAATAGAAGGGCTCGTCGACTCGTAACCTCTCGTCTGAAGAGGAAAAGGCTCGGTTTCTATTCAAAGAATAAAGAAGAGTACGAACTCGTGTCGGAGAACCTGATCTTCAAACTGAAGGACCGGATCCGCCGCGTTCCTTGCGAGAACCGTGGAAGTTGGGAAAAAGTGGGAAGAGGGTCCTGGGCGTAATGTCACTAGACCGAGCCACACGCGTTAGCGCCGGCAACTAGGAGGAAGTCTTGGAAAGGAGGGCGGAGGCGTACGCCCGTAGATCTTCAGCTTAGCACCAGAGGAGACGAGCGAGACCCTTTCGGGGAATCGACGGCCGCGCAGACGTAGAGAGGGAAAGTAACTAGGGTGCAGGCGAGGTCTCGGGATTTTGCCGGAAAGAAAGGGCCGGTGGGCTTGTGTACAGCGTTAGGCCCTTCTTCGGGTAACGAAAGCGTTCACCACGATCACGGGAGCAGACCTACATGGGGCGCCCAGATCGTGGGGCTTTCCGAAAGGGCATGTACGAGGCTCAGGCTCCATGCTTCCGAAAAAGGCGACTGAGTCGTCGATCCCGAAACCGAGGTCCGACGGGCGGGAGAACGGACAAGGAAAGGAACTTGGTCTACGGTAGAAGACCCGGAATGAGAAAGAGAACAGGAGAGCGACCCTCAATCCGCTCACGACCATGGAGACTTTCAAAAAGAAAAGGAAACACAGAAATGACTGAAATCCCACTGTCATCAGATCGGGAAGGAAATAAAAACCTCAAAAACCGACCGTCTACGATAACCTGCTCGACACGGAGAGAGGTAACGGTGGACTCACCAAGACGAAGAAATACTACGAGGCGCACGGATCTTTGCCCCCCCCCACCGGAAAAAGAAGAAGAACGCGATTCACCCGGAACGGGGAGCCGCAACCCGCAGCCGACCAGTCGACCGAAAGTTTCGGAAGGAGAGAATATCGCCGAGTCAAACCGCACGTGATCCCCCCCTCAAAAAAAACCACAACAAAAAAAAAAAAGCACACCCCCCTACAACTCGGAAAACGCGTGTCGAAAGAAATGCCGCTTTGGGACTCAAAAAAGAAAAGATCATACTTCTTCATCAACAAAAAATAGCCCGGCACAATTGGGGAAGACCCGGGCGAAAAGAGGGGGGACGCACGGGGGGTCGAGTAAAGATTTCATTCCCCACCATCATCGGGACGGAGGGGATGACATCACTAGAGGAAGGGAAAACCAAAACAGCCTCTCGACCGCCCCAATCTCAGGCGCCAGCTCAGAGTCTCAAGGTCTAAACGACGTCACAAGATCGCGGTACCAGGACGGAAGTTCTCCCAGCGACCGTCAGGACTGACTCCACCCACCCCAACACCCCAGAAAGCACGTGTCCGGGGGCGGGGGAGGGGGAAAAAGAGGAATAAAACAAAAGACGACATTGCTCTCAGCGGGAGGGGAGGAAGATCGCACTTGAGAATTGGCGGGCGTCTGTGCGGTCATCGGAAAGGGAGGGGCTACAAAGTTCACGATCGGCAACCACAGAAGCGCAAAGACAGGGGGAAGCAACTTATCCTCCATGTATCGCTCACCGCAGTATCACCAACCGACAGGGAGAATTGCCACCCCTATGCGAAGAATTCCAAAAATGTTCTATACTAGCGCGATTCCACTCGCACGTAACAAGGAAAGAATAGGGAAAGAAAGCCTGTGACCAAAGGCGACCTTCTCCACCTTCGACTTATTACGGAAGAAAATTACTATCAAAAAACCTTATCCGGATAGGCCGACAAAAGGCCATTCGTTTCGTTCTCCTCGAAGGACAGCGGGATCTCTTCGATCACAGAGCCTACGAAAGAATCGGGGTCATCTGCCACCCGATACGGGAAAATACCCAATCCCGCTCAGGAAGGGGTTGACTTGCACAGGGCTCACCTGCTTCCCGAGTCTGCACTGATTTGGACGAAGGGAGGGCTGACATAAGGAAGGCCTGGAGAAGATCCTAAGACGCCCTACTGTCGTGATCTACTAGTCAGAGTGAGGTGGCGCGTTGGGCCAAAACAGAGTCTATTCAGAAGAAAAGAACTTTTGACTTCGCGTCTGAGGGCAGGTATAAATCACGGGTCGTATAAGGAAGGGTAAGAGAAAAAGAGAAAGGATGGTGAGAAATGAAAGGGAGAATTCTGGTGACTTGTAAGACGGTGAGATATCTGCTCTGAGGCATCGATGCCGTTGACCCTTCCGACAAACGGCTAGAAGAAAAAAAAGGGAAATGAAATTAAATGAGAGAGGGAAACAAGGGAACGGATTCTCAGCCTTGTCTCGTCAGCCGCACGAATCCTAGCAAGGAATACCAACGAGCATGAACGTCAACAGCTGCGGCCCCCCCCGGGTAAAAGTTGGAAAAGAGAATATCCTCCTCTTCGGAGGAGAGGGGGCCTGAAGAAAACAACGCGACGTCAAACAGCTGGCTGCATCTGTAAAAGAAAAAGAATCAAGCCGTTTTCGCAACGGAAAACAAAAGGTCAGAAGGAGACCGCTCTCTCGAGGAGAGGGTGAGAAAAAAGGAAGAAAGCAACACCGACGCGGTCTTTCCGAAGGCCCCTTTTTGAAATATTCTTAGAGGGTGCACCACATTAGCGCGGTCGGTAGCTACTCCTGAGGGGAAGGATAATGACCCCGGAAGGCAAGACCCATGTGATCGCGACGACCAACTAATGGCCTTCGCGAAAAAAAACCTGCTTTTTCAGAGCAAGATCCTTGGTTAGCTGCGGAGAAAGGGCTTAATAAGAAAGAAGGGGGGGAGAAGTCGGCGCCGGGTTCACAGGAAAGGGGAAAAGGCGGTGGAACGCGTCGGGAAAAGAGAGTTTGAAAGCGGCGTTTAGAACTCTAAGGCAACATCTCGGGAAATAGGCAAAATGCGAGTTGGGTTGCTCGCCGGTGGAGCAAGACCAAAGTGGTTTAGAGAAAGGGGGGGACTGGGAGCTCCTTTTATTATCTACTTTGGTTCAAGAGGGGAAATTTTTCAGGCTGGGAAAGAACGATTGAGAACGCCACTCCCACTCGGAAAAACTCGAAAATTTCTCTAACTTCTCCTCGCGCAAGGGAGAAATTACGGGTATCGTCGAACAAGAACCGAACAATGTATAGGGGGGAACCGCTGTGCGATAGAAAAGGAGGGGATCTCTCCTAGGTATGGACTTTGGCACGGGGGGAGAGGGGGAATGACCGATGAATAAATCGAGGGTGCGGGTGTCGACGATGCGCGGAATGTGTTAAAATCCCTCAGGCTGAACGGCCCTTGGCCTATGATCCACTGTGAAAGGAAAGCAAAAACGATGCAGATCTTATCCGTGCTGCCGAATGGGGAAGGAATGCTTCCACCTTTTTAAGGGAGGTTGTAGTAAAGATCCGGGGCAGGGGTTTAGTAAAACAGCTTGGGGCGCTTCCATGTGCAAAAACTAAATGGACATTTTCGTTCCGTTCAGGTGGAGGCCAAGAAGAGCACTCGAGAAAGGGAGAAAAGTGCGGTCGAACTTTGGTCGCCGAGGGTTGAGGAAAGGTTTGGTTAGACCCTCGTGTGAACCGACGTTCTCGTCGGTAAGAAGGGAAGACCCTTCGGCGGCGAAAATCGCCTCGTGCGTAGGACGCGGAGATACCCGACTCCGATCGCGAAAAACGAGTGATCATTCGTCCCGGGAGGGAAAGATTCCGCGGGGGGGAGACGTCGGAGGGAATATTCCTTGTCTTACGTCGTGCTGGGGGGAAGGGGGAAGGGATCTAGAAATGTTGGGGGATCGTATTCTATTTCGGGATTTTCTACCTGAACCGGGCTATTTTCCCCTAAAGGGGGAGGGAAGAAAATTTGTCAGTTTGCAACTTGAAAAAATCTTCACCGGGAGCTGATCAGAAAAACCGAGCGCCGTGCGAGGATGTCTACCTGGGGAGCGCGGAAAATCGCGCGGAAAACAATCAGATCTTGTCTCCCAGAACGGAGGCGAAAAACAGGGTTTGGAATAATCGAAGCTCGAGAATCAGAGGAGGGAGTAAAAGGGTTAACACCGACACCGCCTAAACTGTCAAAAATCAAGAAACCTCCCTCGAACGAGGGACCTGCTCTTTAAAATCGATAGCGTGCAAAGGGAAGGGCTCCGCAGACACATAAGGGCCCCCGATCTCGGCATATGGTGAAGAATGATCTACGGCGAGAATACAAGTCAAAAGGGAGAAAAAGAACCTTAACCACAGGTTGGAAACAGGCACGTCAACAGGTGACGGCGTAACGACAAATCAGGGAAAACCAAAAAAGACTATCCATGATCAAACCGGCGTCTCAAGGAATAGACCGCTGAGGAGAAAAAAGGGAGGGGCATAAGAATAAAGAAGTCCAAGTTTCGAGTCGGGTACGGAACCTCACTCAAACAAAAAGGGGAGCAAAGGACCGTGGTCTCCTCGAGAAAAAAGGTCTACGACGTCGACCTCAGCGGGTGATAGGGGAAATCCAGCTAAGGGAAGGAAGTAGGCCCGGGCGCTGGATGCTCGAAAAAAAACACCAAAAAGGCCCGTTGTAAAAAAAGAAGTTAAGTCGCGCTTGACCGGAAAGGAGCAAGGAAGGAAAGGTGCATCAGAAAATCAAAGCAGTCCTCACAGATGAAGCTGCTTCTTCTCTGCGGAAGACGGGGTCTGAGGCTTACGAAAGGAAAAGGAGGCAAAAACCTCGATCGGAAGGGAGCAGGCCGGGGGGAGATTGCGGTTTCGTTCAGAGAGAGGGAAAAAGGACTTAAGCGAAACTCGGAAGGAGCGCCTCCTAAAACCGCCGAACTCTTTCGGGGGAGAGGGGGAGTATGGGCGGGCGTGTGACCGTGGCCCACCCCCCGGCGATCGCGTTACCTAGAAAAAAAATAGCGAAATCCTCATCAAAGGGGCTATTCACAACCCGTTGAGCGTGAAGGACGGGAGGGAAACCTATCCCTCAATCGAGGGAACAGAAAATCCGGGAGAGAGTGCCGCTCCAGTCGAAAGCTTAAAAAACCGTCTCCAAACTTACGACGCCACCGGAAAGGTTGGTGCTCGGTTGAAGGCTGACGCGACCCGTCCACTTGCTCGCTCGAGCATAAGAGAGAGACAAAGAAAGGAGGGGCGTGTAATCTCTTCCGAAACGTCCCAGAGAAAAGAGGGGAAGAGCGCTTCAGAGCCGCTGGAGAATAGTGAAAGGAAAGGCAAAAAAGGGAACATTCTCAACATACACTGGTCTACCGTGAACGTCACTATCTTACTGGAAAGGGCTACGGAGGGACGAAGATCTGGTACCCTTCAACAAAAAAGAGTGCGTAGAGATATTACCTATGATTCAGGGGACTCTCGTCCTCATCTCCCCGTATTAAAGAAAATCGTTGAGGGTGAGGCGAGAGGGTCTGCTCTGCGTGCAACACCTGACTCCCTCACAGGACTGCAGCGCGCTTGGCCACGTTCTAGCGTGCTACGGAGATATCCTATAAACGAAAGACGAACGAGCGACCGACTTAGCGCGCCCGATCAATGGGAGAAAGGAAGGGAGGGCTCATATTCAAAAGGAGGAACAACATCGCGTGTCCACGTCAGTGGCGCTGTTGGGGGAGGAGGCTTGAGCTAGAAGAGGGATCGGGCTGCGGCGTGGATGAGCTTTGCTGCCGTCGGGACGTAGATGAAAATTTCTGGAAAAAGTTTTTTACTCTCATGCGGCGCCCTCGAGAGGGGGGGAGATTATCTATCTGCAGACTTAAAAATGAGTTTCACAAAGAGCCCTCACCCTCGTAGATCAGTGAGACCATAAGAGAGAGGGTCTGCTTGCGGACTCATCCGAAGATCCCGGGGAAAGGTTTCGGATCCGAGCCCCCCCTCTAACGGACCCCAAAAAAAAGACAGAGAAAGGGGTCCTGGGGAAGGGGGGCAGGTCCTCTTCCGCCGGGGCGTACAGAGGGTGGCGAGCGCAGCACTTCCCCGACGCTACCCGGGAGTAATCGTTCTTACCTTGAGGCCGTACTTGCTCCTTCTCAGACAGTCAGCGATGAGGGGCAGCCGGCATAAAGACGGGCCGGGGGTCTGAGGGAAGGAAAATGCCAAAAAAAGGGGGGCTAGAAAAGGAGGCCGGATATAGAAGTCCTGCCAAGAAGACACCTCGAGGGAGAAAGTCGTAGCTCACGTCCTGCGTTAAGAAACTCACGGGAGCACATTGTGGAGGGAATCTTTGTAAGCCAACGCTTCTTAGGATCGGAAAAAGTCCAAAGCACGCGGGCCAAAATGATGCACGACCTTTTTGAGGATCTAAGGGAATCGTCCTTTTCGGGGGGAGCAAACAAAAAACGGAAGCGATCGAGCAACAGGGGGGTTGCTCCGCTCTGAGAGTGGGGAGGATGAGGAGAGCACTCAGTAGATAGGAACCAGAGGAGGACATCTTAGACCGTCATATAGGGCCCCTTCTTATGCGGGGCGAAAGGAAATCCGCACCGAGACGAGGGCAGAGGAGCGAAGGTGCTCGGGCCTGTTCTTCCCTCAGTGTAGAAGGGTGGGAGGGAAGAACGTGGGCGCCTATTCTGGAGCGAGCTTCTAAACACTATCCGTGGAAAGAGGACCTATTTTCTCCATAAGGGTGGGATTACGCTCAGCAGGGGAGAGGATCTCTATGACATTCGTCTCGCAACCTTCGAGGCGACGACCAGACCGTTGAGCCTGACAGGGGATAGAACTTAGCACAGGCACTCTTCGCGGCGACACAGGTGGGGGACAGGTTCGGCAGAACGAGAAAAGAGAGCTGAAAAAGGAGAAGCTCATAGAACCAAAGTTACCCCACCAGGAAATCAGCCACAGTGATCATAGGCCAGACTCAAGAATGCTAAGGGACTGCTCTGACATGCTCGACTCGGACGCTCAGGGAAGTCAACATGTGCAACACCTGAATCCGAATGCGCTACGTCCCGCCGGAAAAGTTCGTAAATCTACGCGGGAGAGAACTAACGCAGAGGGGAAAAGAATAATATTTCTACACAGACTGGAAGTCAACACAAGAGAGATCGACCGAAGGGAGCCAGGTCACGAGATCGACGTCCTCCAAAACACAAACAAGCAGAAAATAGATTCTCGCGCTCGACGTCCCAGATGGGAATCCCCCTCGAAAGTATGGATGCTTCCTCCAAAAGACGGCACAAGGTAAGAAAACTAAAACCGAAGGCATCACTTATAGATCGGATTAAAGGAAAAAAATCATCGGGGAGTTGGAGTGAAGACTCTCGTGTATCCCCCATTCAAGAATAAGAAAAGAAAAACCTGAAACAACATCGCGGGAGCTTCTTCGACACACGGATACAGTAGAGCTCCATGACGGGAGGAATTCAGCAAACCTTGCTCGGGGAATTCGGAGAGGCAAAAAAAAAAAAGTGGGGCTTCGTTTGGAGCAAACTACTCCAGTCCTCTACGATGTGTAAGAAACCCCCCAAAAACCCAAACACCAAACCCACAACCCACCGAAAAAACAGCACCCCCCCCCCCAACCCACCCCCCCCCCCCCCCCCCGCCCACCAACAAAAACACCACCCCCAAACCCCCCCCACCCGCTCAACCACCCAAGCCACCGCCGCCCGCCCCACCCAAGCCACCACACCCTCCGTCCCGCAACAAACAACGGCTCTCTAAGCTCCCCGAACGACCCCGCACCCCCCCCCCCGCCCCACCACACAATCACCTCCCCCACAAGAAACCAGCAAACCCCCCCACCCCACCCCAACACCCACCCACGCATACCCCCAACTCACCCCCGCCCCCCACCCTCTACCCCCCACGACCCCCCACAAAGCCCCACGAGGAACCCCCCCCGAAAACAAAACCCCCCCCCCCCCCTCCAGAAATGCACCACTCAAAACAAACCCTAGCCCCCCCACCGGGCCGCACAAACCACACAACCCACCGACCCCCAGAGCAACCACCAAAGGTGAATGAAGGAAAGAACCAACCCAAAACTCATAGCGACCCCACAGGAGCAGAGACCACAAAAGAAAAAAAAAAAAGAAAAAAAACAGACACAAGAACAGACACAACAACCAGAAACCCGGGAAACAACAACAAGACAAGACGGAAAGCCGAAACGCCCCCACGGACGTCATAGAGGGAAGAAGGAGAACTTTATCGAGGGGATTTTTCTAACTGAGATGGGAGGGCTCGGAAAAGGTCACTCCCTGACCAGCCGATCATCAAAGGGATATAAAGAGACCACTGACCTCAAAACAACTAGGGGTGATATCCCCAACGTGTAGTGAGAACCAACGAGGGCATGAGCAAAAAACGGAGCGAATTCTCAACTCCTTTAAAAGGATCACTACGCGGGAACCGCACGTGGAAAAATTCACCCGCATACTGTTCAACAACCATGTGCACAGGCGCCAAACGATCGAAACCTCTGAGGTAACTAGAGCCGTCCCGCCTAACAAAGATCCGTGCGGCATTAGGAAAACCTCGTTTAGGTTTCGAAAAGAAGGACAGTATTCGTGGCGTTTAGGCGATTCACAGGGGGCAGTCCAAGAAAGAGACACTCGGCACACTACCGGAGACAGGGCTAAAAGAGGCCGCGTCGGTTAAACAAGCTCAAAAAAGGAAGAAAATTCTGGCAACCAACGGAGATGGGGGGGTCCCCCGCGTCGTTAGGGAAAGCTACAGAAAAGCTATCCTCAAAAGAGAGAGGGCAGAGAATGATCTACCTGCGCTGTCTGGGGTCCGACCCGAAGGGGAGAAACTACCCCCGTCGCGACTGGGAGGAGCGTGGTGCGGAAGGGAGAAACTGGAGGCGTATAGCTTAAAACTGTATATCGGGTTGTCTCCTCGCCGGGGGGGGGGAGGAAGGGCTCGACTGACTTTAGATCGCGATGAGTCGTCGAGGCGCTGGAGAGAGAAGACTGAAATTGAATTATAAAGAACACAAACGGGAGGAAAGCCGTTGTCGGCCGATTTACACGCGCAGCCTTGTCTGGCTACATCCTCTCCAGAATATCATCGGCGAGAGAAAGACAGTTACACCGAAATGAAGCAGAAATAGAATAAGACAAACCTGATCAATCATAACTCGTCTCGTGTCCGGTCCGGGAGAGGGCCCCCGCAAACACTCTAAGTCCCATTGAGACAGGACTTGATCGGCAGAGAATAAGGCCGTGTAGGAACGCGCACTCTCAAGTCGTCTAGAAAACGCCAAAAAACAACGAGTCGATGAGAGAAAACCCGCCGTCCGCGGTCCAAGGCGTCAAGAGAAGATGTGACCTCTTACGAGGGACCGCCGTGAGCGTGAGTTGAACCAAAGAAGCTAGTCAGGGGAAAGAACGGTCTCGGTTTCCTGAGATGAAAAAAGGTGCCTGTTCCGCTAAATGGGACGACCGGAGAAACAAGACTTCCTAAGGAGTAGAGGTACACAGCTGTCTTCTGATAAGAAAAAAATCCTTGGTGTGGAAGCCTCAAAAAGTAAGATCGATTGTAAAGTATGCGCCGACGGGTGAAGGATCATTTACTTCTAAAGGTGAGGGAAAGCGTGGCTCCAGTTAGGTTTGACCAAAGCGTGGATCTTCTCAATCTGCGGGAGCATGCGCAAAGCTCGTGTTGTCGCCTGCGTCGTTGGTTAGAAGAAAAAAAGAGTCGTAGAGAAAAAAACGCTGTGGGGGATCCAGGGTGGAAAAGGATTCAGCGGGACGGTTGAAGTTGTTAAAATGACGAGAAAGGTGACCGTGGTCATCTGAAAACATCGCTTTAGGAAGACCACGACATCTCGATAGCAGACGTAGAGAATCTCCGTAACGAAATCTTAGAAAGTGGGTTCGGGCCGTGAGGAAGAAAAGAAAAACCCGAACCAACTTTCTGGACGCACTACTGTTAAGCACGAAGTATTACGCAGGAACGCGATTAGGCCGTGGTCCAGAGGGAGAGCAGAGAAAAAGGCATCGATTGTGTGGTGGGTCGTGGGTAGAAAGGGAGCTCTGAAGCACGATCTAGCGTAGGTAGAACCGCCAGATGATCATAGGGGGGAATCTTTCGGGAAAGACCGAGAGGGTTACGATCTGAGACTGACGGGACTTGCTTCCAAAAGTGGGGACGATTGGATACGAGGGTGGAGGACTGGTGGAATCAGAGGGAAGGTGTCACAGCGAAAGTTACAAGTTTGGGGCCCCGGGAGGGGGTTAGCCACGGTCTAGAAGAAGTCATTTGTAAGGGGACGAAAGAGCAGTTTGTGAAAAGTGTGTTTCAGAAGATGGACTCTCCGTTCAGTAGCGTACGAAGGTGAGTAAGAGTAAAGACCTCAGTAGCGAGCCGGGTCTTGGTGAAGTAACAACAGGCCTAGGTAGGCGACGTGGTCGATCAGGTATCACTGCAAGCTTCCTCTTGCGTGATGAAGAAAAACGAATCTTAGCCCGGATTAAGGCAAGGTCTGGGGAAGGGGGAAAGGTAGCCGGGGTTGTTATCTGGAGGGAAGCGATAAGCGCTTTTAGAACAGGTCTCGGGGTCTGTCGACGCGAAAAAGGTTGGAAAAATGGAAAACAAGGGATTCTTCCGAATTCTATCCCCTACCTAGTACAGAACCGGCGCTGGCAGGAAGACTACAAGAAAAGGAGTCCCTGACGCAAATGTAGAAGGACGAACGCCTGCTGCTTGAACACGACTATCGTGCTAAAAAGTAGACGTCAGGAACGCAAGGATCGTTTTTTACGAAGGCAGGATCTCAAAGAAGAAGGGACCAGGATGTAAAATACCGGCTAAACAGGGAGATCAAAGAAAACAAGAAACTCTAGAGCGATCTTGGGGAACAGCCGTGAATATGGAAGTTCAGGAAAACCGCATTTCCCGAAGGACTCTCGTCCTTCAGAGTTAAAATGAAGATCTACAGGCGAAAATAGAGAAAAGCGAACAAAGTTGCAGGGCACTCTAAAAGGGGGCAGGTGCCGTTGAACGAAGGACCTCTATGTCCCAAGGGAAAAAAAAACACCTTTCCTGGAAAGAAGCGGTGGCCCGCGTGCTGATCAATAAAGACGGGGAAAGAGAAATTGGTAGGGAGTTACAGCCTATTCTCACTAAAAAGGAAAAGCCAAGGAACCTTGGCACGAGGAAAAGAAGAGGAAAGGGAAGTACCGAGACGCTGAAGGGGGTTGCGAAGCGGACAGGCGAGTCCGAATCAGGACCTCGGAATACAGGAATCTAAAACTCGATCCGCTAACCCCAGCAGAAAGGGTTAACCGGTCTATCGCTGACGAAACTCAGAAGAGACTAGATACTGCCAAGAGACCCGCTGCTCAAGGGAGAAGAGAAAAACACAAGAGGTGTGACAAAGAGGAGGGGCTTGGACGATAAAGACTTTATAGTCTTCTCACTGACTCCGAAGATGAAATGAGACCTCTTATCAGATAGTCAGATTCGATTTTTAGGATCAGAGTGCCTTATCGGGGAAATACGGGTCGGATAGGGGCAGGTAATCATCTAGACTACCTAGGAGGGCTGAGGCGTATTTGAGGGGCGGGGTGCAGAAAAAAAAAAGTCCCCACCCCGCGCGTTCCTCCTAAAGAGATCTTGGGGGCCCCGGAAAAAATGCGAGGCACAAAAGTGACTAAAAAAAAAAAAGGAGGGGGCTAGTTCTGGAGGCCTAAGAAAAGAGGAGACTAAGGCCTCGATCCGAGGTAAGGAGATAAAGTCTCTCTTGAACATACTCGAAAGGCCGAGATGTTGTGCGGTTGGATATGAACTACAAAAGAAGCACGGAGAGAGCAAATAGGAGGTTCTCGACGGTGAAGATTGAGGTCGGGATTGACGAACTTCGAACTGTACGACACGTTCCAGCGGCTGAAGAGCAATAGGAGGGGGGACTCTTGTATTTGCTCCGGCCCGACGTGCACAGATGACAAAGGCCGGACTTCAGAGCGGTGCGTTCGAAAGGGAGAAGAGA
>Ga0179591_1461817_pt1 | contig 13971 bp, 12 predicted proteins | sample CZOMad2_1_08_16f_FD_182891 | JGI IMG/M metagenome (GOLD analysis project Ga0179591, IMG submission 182891) | Vadose zone soil fungal communities from Angelo Coast Range Reserve, California, USA - CZOMad2_1_08_16fungal (PacBio error correction) | ecosystem: Environmental > Terrestrial > Soil >...
AGTATCCCTACCATCGAAGATGTTGCCCTGCCAAGAATTTCCTTCAAAGGAAAAGACTTGGAGAAACAAGCGCCTTGAATGCAAAAAACAAAAAAAAAAAAAAAACAAAAAGCAGAATCCGGACAGAAGTGGTGGGGGGCATGATTTACTAAAAGAGCTTTTTGGGGAGGCGAACAGAGGTTAAGGAAAGGAAAGACCGATCTTCAAGAAAGACGCTTTTGGGGGGGGGGGGGAAAAGGAAGGTAATTTTTCAATCGCCACTGGTTTTTAGAAACGGCCCGGTGGAGAACTTGTTTTAAGGGAGGTTTGGAAGACCATCTGAGCCGCACGGGGTCTAGGTCCTTTTGGTCGGGGCGCCGGCAAAGAGGCGGATAAGAAAACGTCGATACGAAAAAAAAACACCGGCATTTGGGGGGGGGGGCACAACGGAGGAGGAAGGGGGGTAAAAAAGGCCCTCAACGTGGGGAAGCAGAAGAAGATCTCTCATATAGGGGAAGGGGCTGGAGGGGATTCATGAATCTAGGAAAACAATACACGGCGGTCACCCTGACACGATCCGATTGTATACAGGGGGCCCCAAAAGAACGTCATCCAATAACAAAACGAAAGAAAGTGTTCGGTATAAGGGCCTGGGGAAAACCTAGAAGGCCTGGACGGCAACAGAAAAAAAAAGAGGACTAATACTCTGCTGGGAAAGAGGAGATGGTGAGAAGGAAAGTCGTCTGCCCCCTAGAGGGAAAAAAAAAGGTGTTCCTCTAAGCCTTGTAAGAAAGGAAAAAGCAGAGGTGGGGGTAGCGTGTGTGATTTCTCTCTTCAAATAAGAGAAAAAGAGGTAAGAGCGTCGGGAGAAGAGCGTCGGGAGTGGGAACTCAAACCTTGGAAGAGAACTTCGGGGGGGGAACCCCATCTTAAGAAAGGATCGGAATCTATCCCCCGGAAAAGGTCTTCCCAAGAAAAAAGAACGACGGTGAAAGACCAGCGTAGAACCCTTAATTTTAGTCCCTAACCAAGAAACATCGAAGGACGAAGATTGTTGAGGGAAAAAGATAGCTAATAGGACTTTTATGTCCAGCCAGAAATCTAGGAATGAGGACCTTTTTTTTAAAGAAGAGGTTATGGGAATACTCATCCACATTAGGAGAAGAAGGGGTAGTTTTCACTTTACGCGCAGGAGCCTGGGCTACAACAAGGGGAAATCGAACATGAATGAGAGTCGACATGAAAAAGGGGGGATTCTTTCCCAAATAAAGAAACTGGAAGAAAAAAACAGCGTGCCCCCTAGAAAAGAAAAACCAAATAAGCCCCGAGAAACAGATCCAAGGGCCGCTGGGAAAAGTTACCCTCAGCGGGGCTCAAAAAAAGAGAAGGGGGTCTATTTTTCGGGGGAAGGCTATGACTTTGAGAACAAAAAGTAGCTCGAAAAAAAAAAAAAATCTATGTAAAAGAAGGGTAAGAATTGGAAAGGGCTTGGTCTGAAAAGAGGGGGGGGCGTGCCGCCTCAATGGAAGAAAAAAGAAGATCAGGCAAACCTTTGGAGGGGGAGGAGGGAAAGAATAAGATAACAATCAGGCGCGCCAAAAGCACATGCCTTGAAAGGGAATCTAGTTGGATGCAAAAAAAAAAGAGGTGACCAAAGGAACATCCCCCATTTAGGGGCGGGTGATGATAAACCTGAGGGGAGGGCTCGGTAGGGAAAAAAAAGTAGGTATCTTAATCCCAAGTTTCAAAAAGGGACGGTCGCACGAGAAAAAGTAGCCTATCTTAAAGGATTTGCACTGAAAAATGTCCGTTGAGGAGGCGTACACGGATAACTAAAAAAGAATGGGGGGGGGGAAACCATCCTTTCAGAAGGCCATAAAAAAGTGCTAACTGGTTAAGGCCCTTCTGGGAGGAAAGCTCGACAGGGGGAAGGGGTGCATACGAACCAAAAAAACTTAAAAAAGACTGGAGTGGGGAAAGGCCAAGGAAGGAGAACTGGGCCACAGCCCTAAGGGGGGAAAAAGGAAAACACGATCACAAAAAAGGGGGGGGGGGGGCGGGCCGTGCACGCCTTGAAGCTAGCTGAAAGGCAGTGACCGAAACCTCATGGGGGGGGTGAATTGTCACGGGAGGCCGCCGGTAAAAATGGGGAAAAGGAAACGGCGATGACGAAACATTTGTGAGGGTTCTTCATCAACCAACCGGGAAAAAAAGAAGGCGCCTCAAGGAAAAAAAGAAGGGGGGGTAATTTTTTTTCACTGACCCTGAAAAAAAAAATCGTGGTCAAAAAGGGGGGAGAATCCTAAAATAATTTCCCGGGGGTAGTTACGAAAAAAAGGGGGGGTGGTACAAGCTTTTTCCGAAAGGGGGTCCACTCCCGCGGACTTTATTCTCGATCTGAAACTTGATCAAAAAAGGCCTGCTCGACGCCGGGAAGGAAGCCGACGGACCAGAGGAAAACTTTACCGCGGACTTGTTTAAGTTACAGGGGGGAAAAAAAAACTTTTAGACGCCGAGGTGTGTAAGAACACCTGCCGTTAGATCTAAAGGGGGAGGATGAAAATATAGAGATAGAAGGGGGGGGACCGACCCACCAAGAGGAGGTCTAAGTTGGTCTTTTTGGGAGCACAAGGTCCGGCCGAGGGGTTCAGGGGGGGTCTTGGGAGAAGGCGTCGCAGAAGAAAAAAATCGTCGTTCAGGAAAAGGAGGAAAATCAAAAGTTAAAAGTCAAGAACAGACGGGGCATAATCAGGGAACGTATCCTCATTTCTCTAGGGTTACAGGGAGAAAAAAAAAAATGCAATAAACACTCAGATCTTTTCGGAGGAAGACGGCAACAGGGAACGAAAAACATGTGCAGGGAAAGAAAGGACCTTTCAACACAAAAACTGGGGTTCCCTAGTCGGGACTGGACATCGGAACAGGGAAAAGGTGGAATTAAGACCTCATCCAGAAAAAAAAAAGGGTTTTCGTCGAGCAGTAATGCCCACTTGGGGAAAGAAGGGGCCAGTGTGCACTCCCCAACCACAACACCTAGGGAGGGAAACACTTAGATATATTTTTTTTTGAGGGTCCATGCGGTGCCCATAAAAAATCGGGAGTTGAGGAAGGGCTCAAGAGAAAGGGGAGGGTGTCATCAGGAAGTGGATCGAAGGGGTGGACTGTTCAAAAACATTCCGTTCATGGGGAGGTCCGGACCTCGACCCGGTCCCGTAGCAAGGGAATCGAGAAGAAAAAAAAAAAGGTCCTAAGGGCCTTATTGGGAACCGAGAATAGAAAAGGGGGGTGGAATTAAATGAATTTCGCAAAAAAAGGGGCTTTTAATTGAGTGTTTTCCAGGGGGGGAAGTTTAGCCGGGGAGAAGAATCTCGCAAGAGGGTTTTCCAGTGCAAAGACAGGAATTGCCAGAAAAAAGCCTTTCTCAAAATAGCCCCTAGGGGAAGCGAAAAAACCGGGAAGGGGGGGGGTCGGAAAAAACGGCTCCTATAAAACTCTTGTCCTACCTACTGGGGAAAAAGGTGACGAATAGATGCTAGAAAAGGGGTCTCAAAGTTTTTCTCGAAACCCGCCCAAGCCACCCTTTTTTGAGAAGAGGCAAAAAAAGGGGGTCCAAAAAGAGGGGAAGTAATTCCAGCTACCACATTCTCTTACGGCAACATGGAAAAGAAAAAAAGAGGGTGCCCATGTCGGGGACTGGCAAATTCATGCACTTTGTCCCGACGCAGGAGAGGGGCTTGTGTTTTTTTGGGGGGGGAAGCACAGGGAAGGGCCACGAAACACCATCTTACTTTGAAAAAGAGATCTCAATATTTAGAACCCCTCTGTCAGGAGTTGGGGACACAGGGATCGTTTCCAGACCGCTTGGAAAAAAAAAGCCGGCTTTCTGAAACCGAAAAAAGGAAGAAAAAAAATCTTGGGGGGGGGCCTTCGAGTTAGGGAACCCCGAGAAGGGGGGAAAGCCTAGAGTTGGAGACTTTTGGAAAATCTAGGGTGAGGGGTTCCGTTGCGGACCAAGGGAAAGCCATACTCGGGGGGGGGCGTATCCCATCAAAGAGTTTGAGGGGGGAGGGGGAAAAAGGTATTTAATGGGAATGTCCTCGTAATTTTTTGCCGCCAGCCGGGGGAATTTAGGCGCGCCGGAAAAAGAAACAAAAAAAACACCGCAATGACAAGAAGGGGGAGGTATCCCTAAAAACCAGCGGCCAAGAAAAAAAAAAGTTCCCCAGAATTGCAAGGCGAGCCGTCTGGGGGATAAAGCAGGAAAAAGTAAGGTCAAGAGGAGAAAGAACCTCCCTCCGGAAAAAAGGGGTCTCAGCATCTTTTGAAGGGGAAACTGCAAAAGTTAAGAAATGGTTGAGACAGGCTTTTGGAAGAAAAAGGGACGTCCTTCGTTTGGGGGGAAAGAAAAGAAAGGTGGAATAGAGCGCAAGCATTCCAGAGGCCCTGCCTCAGAATGGGAGGGGGATCCGAGCCGTATTTTAGGGGGGAATCGATCACTTAGAAAGCGGTTGAGAAATTGACAAGCAGTGGAGACGAACTAAAGGGGGAAAACCCGGAGGCAGACAGCGTCATTTAAATCTAGAGGAAAGAGCATCCGTTACCATTGGGATAGTCGCGGAAAAAGGAAAGGCGAATGAAATTTCAAGGGCCGAAGAGAAGAGGCCCTTATCTTAAAGGCCTGAGAGAGTCCCTAACACAAATGTGAAAAAAAAAAAAAGACAGGGTCGGGGGGGGGGTTAGAAGAGGGAAAATCGCAAAAGGTGGAGGGGAAAGCGGATCTTGAGGGGGAACTTTGTCGGTTGATGAATTGACAATGTAAGAACGAGCAAAAAAAATCCGTAAAAAGGAGAAATGAAGGATATTGAGGGATTTGATATGCCAAGAGAGCGAATCAGACCGCAAGAAAAAAAACTCCGTTGCAACATATAATAAGGCAGCTGTAGTAATCGGAAAGTGACTCTCCTAATCAGAGGACACTGAATCAATAATAAAATCTGAAAAGGAATTTTATAACAAAAACAAACAACCAAGGTCCAACAAGGGAAAAAAACCCGGGGCTAAAAAAAAGCGAATTTTTCCCCAGCCTCTGGGAAAGAAGTTCGTCTTAAGGGCTTGAAAGGCCCGACCTTCCTAGCGGAGGGCCCCCCTGCAGGAAACGGGATTTCCGCCTTCAAAAACCTCCTAATTCACCTGGGGACAATTGACTCATTCCACAAAAGTTCTGTCCGGCTTGACTGACTAGGATTGCTTCAAAAAAGCATTTCCAAGGGAAAGTTTGGGGGGGGGGGATCAAATTCGGCCCGCATCAATAGAGCAGGCAATCATTCCTGAGGGGGTGAGGGGGGGGGGGATTAGGTGGGAAAAAGAAGAGAATTTCACTGGGGCCCAGAACACATTAGAATCCCTGAAAAGGAAGGCCATACTCCTGAAATCAGAAAAAGGAGTACTGCTGAGAAGTTCCTTAATCATAGGATATCGGGGGGTTCCTTATCAAGACGACCTGCGGACTGTCTAACAGACGAGCAAAATACCAAGTAAAGAAAAAGGGCGTTCGTAAAAAGTGGGATCAACAACAAAAAGGGAGGAAAAGCGAAGAGAATTGGACAAAGAGCCCCTCCGATACGGGGGGAAAGAGTCGTCCATTTGTTATCAGGAGGTAAGGAACGGAAAAAAAAAAGGAAGACGAGGCCAAGGGGGGGCTTGGCAGTGTTGCGGGGAGCTATGGGGGGGGGAACTGGACGGAACTTGACAGATAAAAGGGGAAAAAAACCTAACCATCTACAGTTTCCTTCAAGCTATGGGGCCGGGAAACCAAAGAAAAACCAAAAGCGCATTGAATGAGGTGGAGAAGCCATAGCCATAAAAAAGGACAGAATGCCGGAGTGTTTTTGGGCATTGAGGGAGGGGGGAAAAGAGTGTCATTCCGCCTGGGGGGGGGGGGGGGGTGAGGCGAAAAAGGAGGGAAGGAAACTTCGTCCAGGGGGTCTTCCTTGCGGTCAAAATTGGGACGCAAGGGAGCAATCTGAAAATCTAGGGGAACCGGGGGGGAGGGGAGGGGGGGGACCTTTTTTATATGAGGTTATCCATAAAAGAGAATTTCTAGTTACAGGGACGCCTGCATATTAGGGGGAAAAGGAGGAAAAGAAGACTACAGCTTCCGGCCCAAAGGGACACGAAAACAAAAACAACGTAGGAAGAAAAAAAAGGAAAATCGAGAGGGGGTTGGACATACAATGAGAATAATCTCTTCCATATCAGGGGGCCGGCTCTTCTTCATAATCAAAAAAAAAAAACTATCGGGAAAAAAAGAAGGAACGATTTGCAAAGGTTGCGCTAGGCTCAGATAAAAAGAACGCTTTCAAGTTGTTAGGAGGGCTTCTTGGAGTTTGAAAAGCGAGAGGCGGCCAAAGGGGCCCGCATAACAAAGAAACAAAAAATACAATTGGTAAAAATAGTGGGGAAGGAGATTGAAATCGCTGTCCATAGATGAGAAACAGAGTTCGAGGTTTGTAGAAAACGCTGGGATATAAAAGTCCGAAGGGTTATAGGAGGAATAAAATAAAGAACTAACGCCCCGGGAAATGGACGCAGCGGGGGGGGCAAGGCCGCAACGGGAACCCTAAAAATGAGGTGCGAGCAAACCGGAACGACGGGAAACAAGCAATAAACCGGAAGATTTGGAAGCACCTTGAAGAATTGAGAGCGGGTAAAGAAAGGAAGAGTATAGACCTATAAAAAAAATTTCGGATTAGGGGGGGGAAAAGAAAGCCTCGCAAAAAAAGAGGAACCGTGGTGGGGGGGGCCGCACGGGAGACATTTTAAAACATGCTATTTAGGGCATGCCTGGGGTTATGGAAATTGACGAGGGAAAAGAACCCTCATGGGGGAAGGGGAGAAAAACATAAAGCATTGGAAAAGAACAATTATAGTAAAGACTCAAGAAAAGGACCTTGGTTGGGGGGAAAAACCACTCTTAAGGACAAAAAATGCCTCACTGAAAGACCCCCTAAATAAGGAATAAAAAAATCAAAGGCTCCTGAAGAAATATCTTTGAGAAGAGAATCCGTTGGGAGAAAAAAGGGGGGGGGGGGGGGGTGGGGCGGGAAGAAAGGGGGAAGTGGTTTTTTTTCAGGGAGAAGGAAATTTGGAGACAAAAAAGAGCTCTTAAAATTATGGGAGCCACATCGGAATTGCAAAAGAGCCCGCGGGGGGGGGAAAAGCCTCCCTCTACCGGAAAGGGCAAGGGGGGAAAGAAAAAAAGGATTTTCCTAAAAAATAAAAAATCGCAACCTTTTACTACGGACCGAGTTGCAGAATAAGAAAGCCCTTTGCCACAGGCTGAGGGGCGCGGAAGGGGTGGATGCAAAAGCTTGGAAAAGGGACAAATTTGAAAAACCTTTTATGAAGGGGAGAATTGATGAAGCCCACGAGGATCCACCGTCGGAAAGGACAATTTCGAAGCCGGACGGTCCGGTCGGGAAAAAGAAAAAAGCTAGCGGAAAGGCAGTGGGGGGGAAATGGTAAAAAGGGGATGTGAGAGATTGGGAAACCCCTCAGAAGACGAGGGGGAAGCCCTACGGGGAAGGATTTTGCGAAAAGGAAAAAAAAAAAAAGTTCACTATCGACGGGAAAAGACTGGAAAAAAAAGGAACCTGGAGGCTTCGCAAACCTGGGGGAAAGGGGAAAGTCGGAAACTGAAAAGGGAGGTGTCCCAAGTCGAGACGTATTGCCAAAAAGCCTCAGACTATCTTGAGCAAGGAAGGGGATTCACTCCCGAAAGGGGGGGGGCCGTCAACAGGGAAAAAAAGAAAGGAACAAAAACTTCTGCCTGAAAAAACCTCAGGTGTGGTGGTTGTTTTGAGCCACTGCCGGACCAGGGGAGGAAGGGGGGGGGAAAGAGGCGAGGACGAAAGGAAAAAGATTCCCGGGGGTGGGGGAAGAAAACCGATGAATGCCCAGGAGGGGGCCCCTTCGGATATTGGAATTTTTGAACCGAAGGGAGGGAAAGAAAGGGAAAAAGGGGCGGTTAATGAGACGTGGTCAAAAAAAAAAAATTGGCCGTCCTCAAAGAGGGCCCTCCCTAGGCTGTAGGCAGGGGAAGAAGAAAAAAAGCTGTTCCCCGAGAAAAAAAAAAAGGGAAATCCGCGCCGGGAATGAAAGAGATTTCTTGAAAAGAACTTTTGATCCGGCCTCGCAACGGGAAAAAGGGGTGAGGCAGTACAAAGAAAAAAAAAAAAAAAAGGTAACCAAAAAGCGGCAAGGAAAAGGGGGGGGGGATTTCGTCCAACCTAAAGAAGGGGGGGGGTCCGGAAACACCTGCCCTGATACTCGAACAATCAACATACCGGGGAAAAAAAAGGCAGGGTTTTCCTACCAGGAGGTCTAACCGTTTGGAAAAAGGGGAACGGTTTTGCGACCCTACTTAAAACAGGGCGGTAAAGAGGGTCCGTACGGCAAAAATGTACTGGGAAAAATCGCGGGAAAAAGGAATAAATCAAGTTTTCAGGGGGTTCAAAGAAAAGGACATTCAGAAAGATTTACTCCGTAGCCGCAAGAAGGGGGAAAAAAAACAGCTTGTGGGAAAAAAGAGCAGGGAACTGCAATAGGGAGGCGTCACAAATTCTTTCTGAAGGAAAGGCACCTTTTGGGGAAAACAAAGCCAATGGGGAAACTCCCGGTCGGGGGATAAGCGAATGGGAGAGGGGGGGGGGGGGTCAGTCCGCCTTCCGCTGGGGGGGAAAGGAGATGACGACACTGGGGGGGGAAAAGTGCCAAAAAACAAAGGGGGCAGTAATTTCAATTTGACGGGGACCGGCATTGCAAGAAAACAACAAAACTGATGTGCGGGTCCCAAAACCCCCCCCCCACACGCAGTCAGCTAGAGTTTGGGGGGGGGGGGGGGGGAAGGCGGCAGGTCGGTTGAAAAAAATCCAATCGGGAGGTAGTGCTGGCTAAAAAAAATCTAGGCTTTGGCATCGACTTGGGGAAAAAAAAGTCTTCCATTCCCCTTTGGACAGTTTTCCGAAAGACCAGAGTGCGTATGACAAGGGGGAAAGATCAAGCCTACAGGGAGGCCGTCTAGGAACGAGATAGATATGCCAGTCGCATCGCAAAACTAGCGAATGAGAAAAGCACAAATCGTCCTTCTATGGAGGAAGGACGGCCAATATCGAAAAATCCTTTTTTGAAAAGGGCAAGACCCCCCCGCTAACTGGGTTTGAAAAGAAAGGGGGTGATAATAAGAAAGGGGGGAAAAGAGCAGCGGGCGGAGAAAGGCTCCTATAACTACTTGGAAAAAGAATAGGGCAAAAAAAAAAGAGCTAGAAGGTCTCTCAAAGACAGCCACAGGGTTCGGGGGTTTCACCTAAGAATTTTGTCAAAGGGGGGTCTTATTCAAAGCGGGGGTTTGCCCATCCCGATTAAAGGAGGAAATTTCCCAAAGAACCTGTGTCCAGCGGGTGAAATGGGAGATGCAAACTGGAAGGTCAAAGGTTGAGAAGGGATGGTTCCGGTTTCCGCAAGCCGGGAAGGGGGGGGGGGGGGAAACCTTAAATAAAAAGGGGAAGAGGATCAAAATAGGAAAACCATCGAAGAGACGGGATTTGGAACCGTTCTCAGGGGGAGATTTTTTTTTTATCTTGGGTGAAACTCAGTAATAGCCTTCCTCTGGAGAAAACAAAACGCACGAAATATACCAAAAAAGTGAGTTTCTACCTAAAGGGAGGAGTGACCTGGTCCACAAAGGGTTTTCAAGAAAAAAAAAAGAGTTTTTTTTGTCGGAAAGAAAAACTTTGAGAAAGAAAAAAAAAAAACCGGATTCCGTGCTGGGGGGGGAGCAGAAAGAGGGGGGGGGCGTTGTGGTGGGGAAAAAAGGGTTTTGAGGGGGGTCGAAGAACTCATTGTAATTGGGGGGAAATGTTGCCCCGGGGAGGAAAGGCCTCATAAAAGGGGAGGGAGAAAAAGCGTCCAAAAAGACAAACCAAACTGCTTGGCGCTGGAAAAAAGGGAGGGATAATCGAGGGGGACGTTTAAAGAATAATTGCCCAGAAAGCAAAAAACGCATTCAAAAAAAAGGGAAGAAAAAAGCCCTTTCTGATCCCAGAAAGCGGATAGGTCTAAATAGACGACGATAAAAAACCAGCTCTAGTCCAGGTTCCTGGTGAAACAAAGTTAAAAAAGGGGGTCTCCGGTCGTCCAAAAAAAAGTCAGGGAAGAGCCGGTTTTTGAACAAACTAGGTAAAGGTCGGGGAGGACCTCAGTCAGAAAACTGGCCCCAAGTCCAGAAGGGGCTTAGTGCTGAGCAGGGAGCCGTATTGGGAAGGGGGAAGAGAACTTCGGTATCGGGGAAAAACTTATACACAATCTAACGAAAAAAGCACATCTAGGGGTGCAGACATCTTGGACCGACCATCTCATTTAAAAGGATTGGGGCAAAAGAAAGAAAGACAGTTGCCCGGCGACGAAGAGCCTACTCTTATAAAACGGAAGGACCAAAAGGAGTTTTTTATTGGGGGGGGGAAAAGAGCGAAGAGGAACCGTTTGAGGGGAAATCTTTGAGGGGTGACATAGGGAACCTTTGGTCCGGGGGATCGATGAAGGCCCGCCGGGGTCCCCTATATTAATATGAGAGGGAAAAAAGACCAAAATATCGGAAAGAACCTCCAGTCCTCCTCAATAATATGCCGTCAAAAAAGGGGGAGGGAAGCCCTGTCTCAGAGGAATGGGCGCCTGGAAAAATGGAAAAAAAGAAATACCTATAAAAAAGAGCGAGGATTGTGGATAAAACACCAAAAATCCAACAAAAAGAAGGAAAATCAATCCTCGGGTCAAAAAAAAAAAACTAAAAAGGAGGAGGGTTTCCCCGGGGAAAATATACCGTTCGGGAAAAAGGGAACCAAAGCCTGGCAAAGAGTAGGGACTTGCCCAATTCCTTACAAGCACTGGGTTCAAAAAAAAAAAAAAAAGCCTTAAAAACCACGAAATGAACTGATTCAGTTGGGGGCAAGTCCAGACTGAATTCAGGGGGGAAGGGGACTTTCCTGAAGAGGACTATGGCTATTGCGAAAACTCCTTGCAAGGAGTGTTTTTTGAGGAAAAGGGGACTTCCCAAAATAGCTGTGCAGAAAAAGCATCCCTCAAAATTTTTAGGTAGTGAAAAGGAAGACATTTCCATTAAAAGACCCAATAAAAAAGGAAGTTAACCAAAAACCAATCCTCCGGGAGCTTCGAGGGCCTCCTAATGAGGGGAACTGTTCCTGTAGGAACTCCACATCGAAAGGATAACTAAGAAAAAAAACAAAAAAAAATTACATGGATCTTATGTCCGTCGGAAAAACATCTCAAAAAAAAAAGGAGATGAAAATTATAGATGGGGAAGACGAAACCTCCTATACTGTAGAAGGTTCGCAGGAGCGAACTCAATAATGAACGGAAGGGAGAAAAGAGTCGGGGCGCAGGAGGGAAAAAGGTTCCGGGAAGCGATGGTAGGCGAACCCTTTAACATATAAAAATGGGCCAAACTCAAACCATCGAAAGGGGCCTGCAAGCAAAGGGGGGAACCGGGAAAGCCATATGGCGAAACAAAAAGCCTCGCCTGGGGTGCGGTCGAAGAAGATCATAACTCAAAAAAAAAGGGAAAGGCAGGAGGGGGAAGGTATTCCAATTGTGGGCGGCGGGTGGGGAGGCGAACAGGGAGGGGGGGAAGGACAGTGGTCAAAAACTTTAAGGGCAGCTTTGGATAATTTTTTGACAACAAAAAATCGCCTGGGGGGGACGTGTACCTGAGGAAAAGGGGGGGGATCGCGGGTGTGGGGGGAGACATCTCGCGCGCCCCTGAGAGGGTAGGGGATCTCAGTTTCAAGGAAGGATATTCGGAGAGACAGGAGGGGGGGCGGGGGAAAAAAGGAATTATTCGGTTTTCACGATGATCGAAGGAAAAAGGGTGGGCATATCAAAAAGAGTCATATCGTGGACGAAAAGGGCAGGAAAAAAAGGTCATGGAAGAACGACCAATGACACTAAAAAAAGATAAGAGTGTATCCAAGTGGCTAGGAAAGTCGTCATCAATACAAAAGGGAAGTTGTTGAGGGAGGCTCCTTAAAAAAACTTCTTCGGCCGCGGCCCGCAGAAAGAAAAAAAAAGAAAAATGGTAACCTAAGGGGAAGTAAAGAGAGGTTTCTGCCTAGAGGGCAAAAACAAAAAAAACACCCAACAAAAAACCGGAAGAAGAGATAAGCTTGGGTGGGGGGGAACGCTCTGAAAGGGGGGAAAAACTGCGACACTATAATAGCAAGAAAAGGAAGCATCGCGTGCCAGCATAATTGGAGGACGCATAGGAAGAAATACCTATTCTTCCAGCAAAGGAAGGTGAAGAAAAGAGGATAACCCTTAAAGGGGTACTTCCCGGGCACGGGACATTAAGGGGGAAACGTTTATCTAGAGAAAAAACCTATCGCGAAAGAGGGGTGATTTTAGAGCCTGCAAGAGGTGAACGTTTTGAATGGGGGAGGGATGTTCCATTAGAAAGGCTATAGAAGGAGAGTCGTTGGTTAGTGGCGTACCAAAGCATTGATTGAAGGGAAAACAATTACTAGGCAGAAAAAAAAAGGGATAGTCCGGGAAAAAAAGAAAAAACCAGACGGTTATTAGAGTGCTCCCACCTGGCGAAAAACGGGGAAAAACGAGCCCCCTAGAAAAAAAAGAAAAACTCTCAAGGGGAAAAAAAGAATCGGGGGAAAGAAAAAAAAAGAAGCAGCCCTCAACTCACCGGCGCTATTTTGGGAAGGGGGTCATATCGCTGGGGGGGGGGGGGAGACCACAAGAAGAAGAGAGAAGAGAAACGTCCAAGACCGCTTGGTGGGAATTGCGCTCTACAGGAGATTCATATTTGGTGCCTACCCGGGAGGGAAAAAGAAAGAGAAAAGGGATCTACGGCAAGGGGGGCAGAATAGAAAAAGAGAGAAAACCTCTTTTCACCTTTGGGGGAAGGGGTTCTCGGGGGGATGGCAAAATCTTGAAAGGGTGGTACAAATTTGACCAGCATTTGAAAGGGGCTTTGCGGGGGGGGGAAACCTCTATAAAGGAGTATTCCGTAAGGGGGAGGGGGAGGGTATATGAGCCAAGATGCTATGTCCGGTCGGGGATAGTATCTATCGGCAAGCAAGGGTTGGCAAAGGGAAGATTTCTGGGGGGGTGGCCTTCAGGACACGAGAACTAATAAGAAAAAAGACTGTTAAAAGCCAGGGGAGGGGTTTGCAAAAATGGAGGAAAGAAAAAGTTGAATCCTCTGAATAGAACCGGGAATTGCAATTCGGACCGGGAAAAAGAGGAAGGTGTCCTTGCAGGGAGGGGGAAAAAAAACTGACAAAGGACAGGGGGGGGGGACTGTTAATTCCAATTCAGGAAAATAATCATCAACAAGAAACCACAGCCCTCGACGAAAGGAAGGGGGGGGGGGGGATCCATCACCGAGGAGAAGGGCCGCACGCAGGAAAGACAAAAAAACTCATCTTAAATCAAGGCGAAAATCAGGGTGGTGGGGGGGAAGGTGCACTTCCGGCCCCTCTGAGGGGGGAGGAAGGAACGAAAACCGGGGGAGGAAATACCCTCCTTGGTCTTCCATCACACAACGAGTAAAGGAAAACCTACTCCTCCCAGAATGGTGGATGGGGGGGAATCCCCAAGACCTGGAAAAACATTCAGGTTTGAAAATGTGGGAAAGAAGGTTCCTCATAAAGAAGAAGAATATGCTGTGAGTGAAAAAAAAGGGGGCAGTTGAAGGGTAACCAAGCTGTCCCAGAATGCGGGCCTAAGGGACGCCTTATTGCAGGGGGGGAGGGGAAAGAAGGGAAGACTTTTTTGAGGATTTTTGAGGCAGTACATGGGGGAGCACACGAGAACCGCTAACCTTGAAAAAAGAGAGGGGGGGAAGGTGAGGTCAGAAAAAAAAAGGAAGAAGTTCAAACCTTTTAGACCCGGGGAACACCTGCCCTT
>Ga0179591_1244209_pt1 | contig 13970 bp, 22 predicted proteins | sample CZOMad2_1_08_16f_FD_182891 | JGI IMG/M metagenome (GOLD analysis project Ga0179591, IMG submission 182891) | Vadose zone soil fungal communities from Angelo Coast Range Reserve, California, USA - CZOMad2_1_08_16fungal (PacBio error correction) | ecosystem: Environmental > Terrestrial > Soil >...
GAACAAATTCAGGAACGGTCTGCTGGATGACCTGAACTGCGATAAAAGGGAAGAAGTACTTATGAAGAGTTTGCCCTGAACAGACTAGCGAAATTTGAGAGAAAGAGACAATGCACGCACCACACGAGTACGGTGGGCATAAAAACATCCGCGAGCCAATGACAACAGTGGGGCAAGGTGGAAAAGCCAGACAGCTGCCATTGAGAGTGTGGGAGGGGGTCCGTAAAGCCCGACACCTCGAAAAAGGAAAAAAACTGGGGAAAAAACGACGGAAAATAAGCGTCCGAGAATGAAGGCAAAGCGTCTATACCAAAGATAAAACTGTGGTGGTGGGGGGCCATTGGCAGACAACACACAGGACTACAAGGTGGAGAGCTACAGGGAAGTAGGGGGAGTGGAAGAAAGAAAGAAGAAGGGGATTCAGAGATGGGGCAAAATTTGTCAGAATTTTTGGTGCGTCCCCTGCAAAAAAGTAAAAGGAGAAAATGCGCAGGGCTAGGCGAGCGGGAAAAAAGGGACGTCGAGGGTAGCGGGAGATTCGAAGGTAGGGTGAGGGAGTGTTCAGCCAGGTGAACGGCCGACTCTTTCCTTCGTCGAGGACGAGGGGGGAAGACCGAGGGAATGGCATAAGAGTACAGCGAGTCTTTACGTCGGCGAGACAGTTGTTTTTGGGGTCCCTCCAGGGGAGGTCGAGGAAGGGATGAAGGGTAGTAGCAACTCATTGTCCGCGAAGTTAGACGCGCGTCGAGCGAATAAAATGTGGGACAAAATAGAGGAGAAGTGGGGCAAGCGTGATCTTCTGGACAGAAACTCAGCTAGAGGGGTCCTTTCACCATGGGGGGGGGTTGGGGGGGGGGGGGGGGGGGGGGGGGGGTGTAGAGCTTCAATGGTTACACAGGGAGGAAAAGGGTCAGATTCGAAGAATTCGCTAGGGTTATAAAGGGCTGAGGGCAAGGAATCACTTGGAGGACGAGTGCAGGGACTCCGTAGGAAAGGGCGGGACAAGGGATGGTTCTCGAGAGCGACCGGGGAGAAAGTTGATAACATTGGAAACATCACACCAATGTAAACGTTGTTTCGCTTAAGAATTGAACCTCTTTGAGGGCAAAAAAGCAAGCGATCCGGAGCCTCAAAGTAGCGTGGTCCATTTAATTGGATTGGACTGGATGAATGATACAAAGGCGGGAACCGTGAGTAGGACAATAAGGGATGGGGATAGGAAAAGAAACTGAAGTATAACTGGTTCGATGGAAGCTTGAGGACAAGGAAAGAGGAAAAGGAGGGGGAGGAGCCTTAGAAGGTAACGTTGACGACGAAAAAAGGGTCTTATCGGCTTGAGATGAAGACTCAGACAGACCCCCCTAAAATCGCTGAAGGGGAGAGAGGCGACAAACAGGAAAAGGATGAGGAAAATTTGATTTGGGTTATGTTTTTTCGGCACACCCCTGAACAGCCACGGGCCACTGAAAACGGTTAGGGTCAGGAGGTGGCGGACTCTTCATCGCTGTGGTAAACCTCAGTGGAGACAATTGGGGAGTCAATCAGACCATTTTAAGGAAAGGCTTTTAAAAGAGGAATAAATCTACGAGACGGGGGAGTCAATGGACCAGAGCAGTGTTCAATGGGAGCAGAATATCTAGACACAACAAAAAAGGAGGCAAGAGAGAGGGGAGAACAACAGGAAAATGCCCCCTGGAGGAGGGAAATTATCTTACGACCACAAGGAGCTGCAAGTTAATTGATGTGAATGGTCTATGTGTTGAAAGAAATACGTGTCTCAAGTTAAAAAATGGGACGGCGAAAGAAGAGCAAGAAGTACTGGACGCATAACTACTAACTAAGTTAAAAGAAAAAGAGAAACGTTCAGGGGTAGGCGAAAACTTACCCTTGACACAAAACACACCTAAAATTTCTAAAGAGTGTAAGGCTTGATTTGCGAAGCTCGCGGGTTTTGCAAAAACAACTTCTAAAAGGAAGTGCATCAAAGGGAGGATGAGCGAGGGAAAAGTTTCTGGCAGACGACGGTACAGTCATATTTAGGATCGAACTCGGCTCGAAAGGATCGGGCAGAACAAAAAAAGGAGCATAGTGAAGTACGGTAAAGAATCGGAGACACGGAGCAAGCGCAAAGAGCAGTAGTCCAAGGGAAGCTGAAGCGTCCGTTGGGACATATAAAGAGTGGCATATGTCTAAGGAAACTGGGCATGGTGTGGGGGATGGGGTCTTAGACGGGGGATCAAGAAAGAGTCGCGTAGAGGACAACATGGTTTCTCGCAAAGTGAAACAAGCGCGGTTCAAACTCAAACGAGAAATGACTAGTCAGAAAGAAGCACTCAGTGGTGCAAACCGAGAGAATTGGTGAGTAACCTGTGTGAAAAAAAGAACTCGATAGTAATCATGGTTCCAGACTGGAGTACGAAGAGAGCGGACATATTATCAAGGATACGGGGAAAACTCAGCTAAACCAATTCTGTTCTCGGAAAGGGACCTAGAGGAAATGTCATATTTGGAAAAAGGAAAGAAAGAAAGCACAGGAAGAGACTCTACATTTTGCGACAAAAAGAAACCCTCTACGTAGACGTAAAGATGGAAAACGGAAAGGAAACTCCATTTTAAGAATCCGATACACTGGGAAAAGGTCGTTTTCACGAAACTGAGAAAGGCTCATTCTGTCAAAAATCCAGGTAAACAGGGACTAGACTTCACAAAAAGTGGAAAGAAGAGGAAGGGACTGGGGGGGGAAAAGGGGAGTTCGCAGTGTGCCGGAAAAAACTACAATACCTTATCTACTGGGGGGAAGGAAGGGAGAAATGGCATGGAAAAAAAAATGTAGGAGGGCGGATGGGGGGTAGGCAGGTACAAGAACAACCAGTCCTTCTTTGGAGGATCGATTGCACTGAATCGAAAACGCTAGGTCGGGAATGGGGGGCAACAAGGGGAAATGGGTGGGGAAGGGGGGAGGATCATATCAAAAAGGAGGAATCCAATCAAACAGAACAGTGACCTCATGTGAAAAAAGCTGCAGTAAACGTTTTGCTCAAAGTGGGGGAGAGAGGGGGGGGGAGAAGCCAAAACGAGATGAAGTTCTGTGAATGAGAATAAAAAAGATAGGAGAGGGGTACAAATCATAGAAGGGGAAGGGGGAAGTTTCGAAGTTGTTAAAGAAAATATAAAGCAAGGATGAAGCAAGTTAAGTTGTTAGGAAAAACAAAATTCACACGCGACGCGAGTCGCACTATAAATCCTCACAGAAAGATCGTTCTATACATGAACCCAGGCAGGACTGGGTGGCGTTGGGGGGAGAAACGGTGTCCAATAGCCGCAATAGAAGCAGGCACAAAAAGGAGAGGATGCCTGAGACAGAGGGGGAAAAGGCGGAATGAGGAAGTCCGAGGATCGGATTTGAACGCAAGAGCAGGTGTGTATACATCCGGAGGAGCGAAAACTACGGTGAAGGGAACAGAAGGGAGGTCTTTCTCTAGCAGGAGGCGAGAAGGACGGGTCGGGAAATAGCGGGAAGAGAGGCCATCAAGGGACTGGACTAAGGAAAAAGGGAATCCAATAAAATGAAAGGGGGGGAACGAGAACAATACGGAGGAGGGACGTCTCATGGTAAAAGTGAACACAAAAAAGGAAGAAGGGGAAAGTAGAGAAAAAAAAGGCACGAGGGGGTTAAAACACTTTTTTGTCCGAACCGACTGCACATAAGAAAGACGGTTTAACTGGGAATGAAAAAACAAGAGGGAATTGAGAGGGAAGGCGAGAAAGGGTGGAGGATGGGGGAGAACTTATTGAACAATCAACTACGCAGTATTTTGGGTAAATCTCGCAAATGGAGGTGGCAACTGAGGGAAATAGGAGACAAGAGTCAAAGACGCTGGTAGAATGGAACGAAGAAGTTCAGAAGGCAGTAATATGCAACACTTTGGCAGAGTCGTACAGTCTAAGAGAAAAAAAAAAAAATATACCAGAGGGGGGAAAGAGGGTTGGGGAAGGAGGCGGAAGCGACTGAAGAAAGAGAATCCTACATCTTATTTGAATCTATCCATCTTTCTCGAACCGATGAATGAGAGGGGAGAGTGTTGAAGAGGGGTAACAAAATCGCCACGTTCTCTCATGGGGAAGGAATTGGAATCTCCAAAAAAGGGCCAAATTCGGAAAACAAGGAAATCCGCAACGCCCAAAAGGTAAAAAGTACCTAATTCAGCAAAGGGGCAAGGGAATGGATTGAAAAGGGCCATCAGAAAGGCCAGCTAGAAGCTGAAGGGGTGGGGGGGAGTCGGGAAAAAGTGGGGGGGGGGGGAATCTGGTCTTGGGGAGGAGGGGGGCGAAGTGGAGTTCTTCACGGCAAATATCGTGGGAGGAGGAAGGGAGAAGAGGGGGGCAGAGCAAAAGGGAAAAAGGCAGAAAGAAAAAGGAGTTTGCAAGCCAGTTGATCCACGTGGTTAAAGTTTAGGAAAAAAGCAAGCAAAAAATTCCGGGGGGTGTTAAAGAGAGAGGTTGAGGGGAAGGGAGGTCCCCGTGGGTAGATGTTTTGGGGGGTTGTTTCCGGAGTGGCGAAAAGGTAAGAAGGAATGGGAGACGAGGAACGGAACCCCAGACGCCGTTCTCGGGAAAACAAGGGAAGTGATCGAGGGGGGGGAATTCGTAAAAGTCTCTGACAACCAAGAGGAGGAGGGGGAGGACATTCACAGGAAACAAAATTGAGCAAGGAGAGACTGAGAATAGAAACGCTTCACCGCCTTTGGATTTTGAGAAATGGAAACTCTTAAAGGGGGCTAAATATAGGGAACAAACACAAGAAAGATAAAGAGAGGACGTAAGGAATAGAACGAAAGACATTCCATATGCAGTGCGATAAAAAAACGGAGGGAAAGAAGCACATGAATAAAGGGGGGGACGCAAAATCACAAGGGGGTGCTAGTGCTCACTTTGGGGAAATGAGATCTTCCTACTGATAATCACTTACGAGGGGGATCACTCAAGAGGAGACCGAAAAGAAAATACGCTACTGAAGGCAAAAAAAGAAAAGATGCGAATGCGTCGCAATAATAACAAAGTAATTTCCCTTCTTGGAGGAAGCTGCTGTCGCGACCGGGAACTAATGATCACTGGCGTCAACAATTCTGACTTAAAGTAGAAGAAACGGGCAAAGGAAGGAGGGTGAGAAGAGCAAAAGTGGGAAGAAGACCACCTGTTTGGGATATGAAGACGAGTCTAGCCTGAAAGGGGATGGTTGTTGGAAACGCAGAAAAAGAAGGGAAGGTCTTAATGAAGATTGAAAGGGAGGGATATTCACATGAATGGCGGATGGAAGCTTCTTACGATGGAAAATAATGAGAAAAAAAAAGGGAACACTACGGGAGACCGGGATTCTGAAATGGGGGGGAGGCGTCAGACTGTGACCAGACTTAAGTGTTCAATATTACAGTTAGATCTCTGCTATAAAGGTGGGGGGGATATGTCCAAGAAAGCCCATAACTGGCCAGTGCCACGAATGGAACCGCAAAAAGCGGGAAGATTAAAAATCCGTCGTTTAAGAGATGGAGAGGAAAAAAGGGGTCTAACGAAGGTGCCGCTATTAGAAGGGGAAAAAAAGGTCTTCACGACGCAGGGCGAGGACGCGAAAGTGTGAATACAATGGTCAAGAACGGGGAAGCAAACTTTGGGAAAGGGAGGGAAGAAAAATAGGGGACAGAGTGATTGCCGTTTTGGGGGAATGAGGAGGGAAAAAAAGAGGGGGGGGGGAATGGCGCCTGCAAAGAATTTCACCGAAATTTCGTCATTGGAAGGAAGAACGAAAATAAAGAAAGATGACTCAGGAAAAAAGAAAAACTGCGACGGATAAACTAAATACAGAGATGAACTGTCGACAGCTCTTTACCAGCGAGAATAAGAAACGCAGAAAAGGAGAGAAGTGAACAGGGGCAAACCGTGCTAAACAAAATTGGACTGTCAAGGGATCTCAAGAGAGTGTCAGGCTGATTTATTGTCGCGACACCCGCGGGTTAATTTTTAAGAAGAGGGTCATGGGGGAAAGAAGAGATTAAGAAAGGGGACAAAGGCGAAAAGAAGGAACATGCAAGGAGAGTTTGGTACTGAACTACTAGCGGAATGAAACGCGTGATCACCATTCCAAACCAAAAATAGGATTGGGGGAGAAAAGAGAGAAAAAAACTGAATTCGCAGAGGGGGAGTCAGAAAAGGAAAACAGCACTGAGGTTTGGTGAGGGTTCGCGCTCTTACATCGCGTCAAAAAGAGAAAGAAAAAAGGGGTTAAACAAACATTCAGATACCAAGAAGAAGGACGGGATTAAGGAATCAAGAATCTATAGATCCCAAAAAGAGACGCATTTTTTGGATGGGGAAACAGGAAAGAAAACTCCTAAAGGTTTTGCTGAAACAGGGGGCCAGGGGTGGTGTAAGACGGATAAAATATGTGGCGCAGAAGGGTCCAGTTGAAAAACAACTTGAAAGAACTTCAAACGGAAAAAGTAAAGAGAAAACGTCAGGGAATGAGGAGGGGAGGGAGAGTTGTCAGGAGGTGAAAATGAAAAGAGGGAAATTCGAGCCATGGAAGGAAATCTCCTTTACTCGATAGTAAAAGCATTAGAAGGCAGGGAGGTTGGGGGAAGGGGAAACCGAAGTCGTTGACGAACAAGAAGACATTGTCGTGCGGTGGGAACAAAGGGAGGTAATAATAGGAGGGGGACTATTCACAAACGAGGGAAATTGTGACCAAGAGTTCCTGCTGCCGAGCAGAATCTTAGAAATTTGACCGCAAAAGGCGGAGAATTTAAAAGATCCGGAGGAAAGGATTTGACTAAAAAAGCGGCCTGGGGAAAAAGGGAGATCAAGGACGTGCTGCAATCAACGTAACTTTTCCAATAGAGGGGGGCAAGTAAAGGGGGGAAAGGCAGGAATAAAGGACGGAAGGAGTACGGGGACGGACGGCTGCAATGATTGGCCGAAAGGCCGGAGGCGCCTCAGGAAGGAACATTTGAGAAAAAAAGCAAAAGCAAAATCAAAGGTGGTCCAGGGAGAAAAAGGAAGCTTGCAGGAAGGACAAGCAGCTACTCAAAAGAGCGATCGGCAGTCTGGACACAATGCGTGATTGTGTGAAAAAAGTTGAGAAAAAAGGAAGAGGGAAGGCGAGAGGAAAGGGGGGAACGGACACTGGTGGAGGATCAATTTTCTGAGATCTGGAATGACCATCGAGCTGCAGGGGGGAAGTTCGCGCTCAGAGAGGAGCGAGCTTACCAGAAGACGAACTGGCTTGAGAGGCTGGACAAAAACAGAACAAAGCGAAGGAGGGGAAAAGGCTAAGAAAAAATCAAAGCAGTACCAGGGGGAGGAAAAAAGTTGATGGGGAGATTTAAATTCATTTGGGGAGAAAACATGAAAAAGGCAGAAAAGAAGATGAAAAAGTTTAGATTATGGAAGTAACTGCTGGATTCGGCTGTTAACCTAGGGAGACCAGTGTAGCCTCACATTGGAATCAGAAGAGGGGGGGATAGATAGCTGAGAAGGGAGGCAGCTCCAAAAAAAACAACAAGCAAGAAGTTACTTGTAAGGTGATCTCTTAAACAAAACGGAGGATGGGGGGAGGGAAACTTAAAGGGGAAGGGGTGATGGTTGCGAAACATATCAGAAAATCATCTTTGAAGAGGGTAAAGGGATGAAATTTCGATGATGAGCCTACAAACGGGTGAGTATGTTTGACCGGCAGGAAGAAGGAAGCAAAAGAGAGAAAAATAACAGTCGGCGGGATAGTTGGGAAAGCTTAGGATGGAAGGTAGGCAGAAAAAACTGATAAACATCAAATGATAGAAACTGAGGAAGTCAAGCGGGGTGGCTTTGGGGGAAAAAGGAAGAACCTCCCGGAGAAAAAAAGAGGAATACAACGAAGGCCAGCGCAGACTTCTTGCAGCTACGAGGGGGACATAGGCGTAGAGAGACGCCTTGGACTCGAGAGGAGAAAACAACGATCGGTAAAATGGACGAGCCAATCAGATCGTAGACGGAATTCGGCTGGGAGGGAGGAAGTAAAAAGACCAAGAAAGCTCAGGGGGTCGGGCCCATGGAATTTGACGGGGAGCCGCGAAGCTTGGCAGAAATGGGGTGAGGGAGTAGGGGGGAAGAAAGGGTACCTTTGGAGGGGGTGGGAGAGAAAAGGATAAATGGTAATCAGGACAGTAGAGACAATCCGTCCAAACGCGGTCAGCCTACCTAACCGAAAGCTAGGTCATCGTATCAAGGCAAACGAAGGTGGGGGCAAAACTAGTAGCGAAGTGGGAAAATTGAAGGGTGTTGCAACTTCATTCTCTCAAGGGAAAAAAGGGGTAAAAAAGCGCTGCGAAGGAAGGGGATGATAAGAGGAGAAGAGATGCGGCAAATTCTAAGGGGGGCTGCAAATCGGCATCAGAACCTGAGGGAGGCATTCGGATTGGTGGGGGAAGAAGAAGAAATAGAGACTCTTAAACGCTACATGTGAGAACACGGACAACTGTCTTAAGACGTCACAATGAGTTAATCGGAGTAAAAAGCAAGAAAGGGGACTTAAGAAGACTAGACGAGTGAAAAGAAAAAGAGCCGGGGGAAAAGGGATGAAGGGAGAAAGGAGTTTTCTTCAACCGCCGGATCGGAAACGCTATGCCCTTCCACAAGGGGAAGGGCAGGAAGAGGAAAAGGGGATCCGTGGGGTCAAAAAATGTCAAAGGGGGTTTGCACGAAAAACAGGACAATTTTCTGCGCAAACTCTCTCGACCGGTCTTGTCACAAAGAAGGAAGGACAAAAGCGAGAGGGGAGTCTGTCAAAAATAAAAAAACCAGTCGGGGCTAAGTGTTAGATCCGCATTCGGGGGATAGCAGAAAACGACTAGCAGGGGGGAGGGGGGTTGGTTAACAACCCAAGAGACCTTGGGGGAGGTGCGCTCTAGTAAACGGAATCAAAACAAACAAGGGAAAGGGGAAGGGAGGGGACAGACTGTCAGGACCAGGGGGGGGCGAAGGGTTTTGGAGACGGAGGGATAGCCACACGAAAGAAAAAATTCTTGGTTGAGGAAGGAAAAGCCCTTCGCGTTCAAGGAAAAAGCGAAGAATGGGAGGGGGGGGGGAACGTGGCACTTTCGCGCCAAAGGTTTTTTGGAAAAGGGGGGGGAAAGAACAGGAAAGTTTTGCCTGCCTGGTCATCAAAAAGGAAACAGAGGTGCTCGGAACGCAAAGGATCAACGCCAGCATCTCAGCGATACCTTGCAAGAACACTTGTTGTTTGAGAAAAAGGGAACACCAAAGAAAAGGGAACAAGCAGTGGACGGTCTGAAGAGAGGGAGGAAAGAGCTTGGACACGAGGAAGTACACCTCGTTATCGGATGTTAGAGAGCGCATTTTTAGAAAAAAGGCGAGAAAGAGGGAGAGAAGAATGAAGAGCATCTGTCGTCGTAGGCCATCTAGAAAGGAGGGACGGGTGGAATGGCGGGGTGGGCAGTCGGCCATGCAAATAGTATGTCGCAAGACAAGCCGGAAAAAAAAAAGAACAGGGGAACCAAGAAATCCAGCATCTTCTAGGTGCCTTTCTCAATGGAAAGTGGAGTTTAAACACACCATAAAACAAGACTTGGTACGGTGGGGGGTATAAAGAAGAGGAAGAGGCGACAGGAATCTCGCCTGGCGGGGAGGGAAGGGTTTCTTCTTTGAGAGTTGGTCAAATCGGGAACTCTTCGTACTATACCTGGTGCGAGAGAGGGGGGAAAAAAAAAAAAGCAGGGGGGTAGTGAGAGGATTTTGTGGGGGGACGAGGGGGGGGGACTGCATTGAGGGGTCACGTCGCGGCCATAGTAGGCACCATAGGCCTGAATACATGGGAGCTCTACCGGAAATGTCATAATGGGTAAAACACGGAAGAGGGGGTAAATTCTGAAGGGGGGACCGTCCAAAAAGAGTCCAATCATCTCCGGTAGGGAGAGGACTCTTAGGGTGAGGAGAAAAAAGAGAACACTGCGACTTCAAAGGAAACTGGGGATAAAGCCTCCATCGGGGAAGTTGATATATCAAGAACAGGGGGATGAAAAAGGAAGCTTGGGTCAGAGAAAAATCTAGACAAAAGGGGAGCTCAAAAGGAAAGAATTTGCATTAGATTTAGGATTGGAATCGAGGAGAAATAACGAGAGGGGCATTTTTCAAGAATCTTAGGAACACGGAGAGAGGGCGAAAAAAAAAGAAAAAAAAAAAAAAAAAAAACAAAAACAAAAAAACGGAAAAAAAAAAAAGCAAAAACAAAAAAAAAAAAAAAAAAAAAAAAAGAAAAAAAAAAAAAAAAAAAAAAAAAAAAAACAAAAAAGAAACAAGGAAAGTCAAATAGAAATATAAAAAAAGAGAAAAAAAACAAGAGAAAGCGGGTAAAAGGAAAGAGAAGAAAAAAAGTAGAAGGGGCCGGGGCTTAGGTATATTGAGCATTTACACGGATAGTCCACCAGGGAATCGGATGCGAAGTTTTCTCTGCGAATCAGATTGAGAGTCGGTGATGGGTGGAGGTGGCTTCTGAGCGGGGGCGGGTGTAAAAGGGAAAAGCGCCGTTTAAAGGTACAGGGGGTAATATAGCGGGGGCGGGAAGGGACAGGCAGGCAGGGAGAAATACGAAACGGGAGCCGGGGGGGGAATTTCGGGGGGACGGATGGGGTGAGTGCGGGGGCAACGCCTCTGATGACAGTTAGAATGTACAATATCGGGGTGCGGGAGGGGGGGTAAAAGGCGGTTAGAGTGTGGGTGGGTTGGGGAAAGAGGTGCGAACGAAGCGCCGTACTGGCGATGGGTACCTTAAAACGCCAAGGACTGGAGGGAAGGAGCTCGCTTGATTGGCCAGGAAGGAAGCCTGGGAAAAGGGGAATCAGGGGAGGGCCATGTATCTCTCGAACAGCTGGTCGAGAGGACAGATATATGAATGCCCGGGCAACTTGAGGGCTCACACAAATTGTAGCACGAGACGGGAACGAGAAGGGAAGCCCTTAGGGGGCGGTGGAAAAAAGGGGGAAAGGCGGATAGGGGGGGGGGGGTTCGCAATTCTAACAAAAAACAGAAGAACGCAGTACGCCTGCATAAGCTCTGTTTACATTCAGGTGTTGGAAAGTAGAAACGCAGAAAAGAGAAAACCTACAGAGGGTGGGGGGTTGAATCCTGGTGGGGCGACTGTTTTAGGTTATCTTATGACGAGGGGTCGCAGGTCTAAAGAACCTGAAGGGAAAAGCCGTGAAGGAAAGACAGATAAGAAGAAGGAAGAGAGGAGAAAGGAGCAAAATGCTTCGAGGCGTAGGACAATGGGGGGGGAAGAATCAATGTTTCGAGAGGGTTTCCAAGCAGAAAAGACGGGGGGGAGAACGGGTTCAAACCGTCCATGGGGGAAAACGGGCCTGGCTCGCGTGCGTGCTGCTCCTCGCGCAGGGGCGTGGGGGGGAAAAACAGGGGGGCAAGGGAAAAGGGGTGAAAGTTAACATAGGTAAATGAGGTCCTGGCTAGATGGAGGGGAAACTCGCCCACGAGTCAAATTTTCTTCATGACTAATTCAATAGAGGGATGAAAGACGATGGGAGGGGAGAGGGAGAGATTCGGAATGGAGGAAGAAAAAGCTAATAATACTGTATGATTTCATTGTCAACCTGGTTGAGTGACCCTGCTCAACTGGCCATTGAAGTGTGGAGAGAATTTAAAGTCGGTCCGGATTGAATAAGATGGGGGAAGACAGAGTGGGGTACTATGTCCTAGGAAAATGGAAGGGCCAGTCCGCTATCCTTCCAAAAAAAGTTTCCGAGGGTAAACTCCCGCGGGGGTGTGAAATCATTTTCGTTCTGAACAACCGTCGAGAAGGAAAGTGAACTATTTACAGAGAGGAAGCCGTATTAAGCTCGCGATTAGAAATGGGGGGTATATAAATCAAGAATGGAGCGGGTTAAGCTCACTTGGCTACAAGAAAAAGCATAAGACTTGTAGGGATGAGAAGGGGTGGGGAAAAAAAGAGGGGGATGGGTACGGAAAAATATTTGCGATGGAGTCATGCAACGACGATTTGCCGAAGCGACGTTGCGACTGCGTCAGGAGAAGAACTTCGGACAAGCAATAAAAAACAAGAGGGCAGAAAAGGGTCATACACCGGCTAAGTCGAAACAATCGGCGATCGGACTTTCTACAGCTCTTTAACTCCAGCTAGAAGGAGGATGGGCGCCGAGACTTGCTTGGCTGGGAGCTCTTTGGGTAAACCGTTTCTAGAAACAAAAAAAAAATGAGGGAGGGGATAGCCTAGCTTGCTGAGTAGGGGAGGAGCTACGAAAACCAGCGGTGATTTTCATGAAGATCAGGTAAAGTAGAGGAGAAGGGGTACAAGCAAGAGAGAAAGTCAGGTCATTATTGCGGTGTGCCTGCGACTATCTAAAATGGGGACGGAGAATAAGGAAAAAAAACACAGAGGCTACATCAAAATGAAACCTTGTGCAAAATGGTGCCTGAATCTTTGAACATCAAGAGGAAAAAAGAAACATCTGGAGGGGGGGGGTTTTATTGGAGAGGAATCGGAGAGGAAAACAAGGAAACGCTGGTGAACAAACATTAGCCGAGTCGAGACCAGAGGAGCTATCGGTCCGAGAATGGGCACGGATCCTAGATGGGAAAAAAAGATACTACTGTGGTGTGTGAAGATGGAAAAAAAAAATCCCAATACTAAGGTTGTGTGCTGACAGTCCAATATGTGGAGACGTTTATTAATAGGGTTCTCAGAAGATTGGGACATTTTTCGCACTAAAGGGGGAAAAACGCCCAACAATTGGATAACCTTGGATGACTTCGGTAAATTCGGGGGTTGGAGTGGAAGGGCTAGCGTTTTAGTCGACTGTCCTTGAGGTGGGAATAGGGAGTCCACGTGGGACGAGACCTCAGGGATTTGAGGAAGGGGACGTACGGGCGCGACCATTGAGGGACATTTTGTAAGGGGGGAAAAAAAAACCTCCTATGAAATAAGTAGAAGGGGACGTAGACGGGCTCCGTGCTGGGGGCAACAAAAGGAGGAAAGGGTCGCGGATGATGGCGGCTTCGACAACATGAATGGTCCGCGAAGGTTCCGGAGTCGCTCTAGAAAAAATGGGTAGAAATTTCGCCAAGCATCGGAGAATTGAAGCGATATCAGATCGTCAGCGCGTTCGGACTCACGATTAAGAAAAGGGAGAACAATTAACTGCAACAACGTGACGGTCAAAACTCGCTAAAGTGGTGGGCAAACTTATTGGAGGGGAGAAGCGGAGGGGAGAGGGCGTTACCGAGTCGGTGTGCGCGGAAAGGGAAAAGGTGCTGAAAGGCTGTCTACTACGCGCTAGAGGATACCGAGGAAAAAGTTCTCAGCAAAGCAAAAGAAAAAATGCGAACCAATCAGAAACTCCCTAGGGGCACATTGTAGGCCAAAGGCAGCGATCGCGAAGATCAGCAAATTACCTATGGACAAAACCTGTCTTGTTGGTAAGGCTTCATGAGACGGGGAAGAAACAAGGAAGTACATAAAGGATTTGCAACATCAGATCAGTAAGCAGAAGTTAGAAAGCTAAATATGAATGGAGAAGAAGGTCGTAGCTGCGAGAGTAGGACTAGTCTAGTAAACACGGACCCGGGACGAAGTATCGGCGTGCGCTTGCGCAACAGGGCGAAGCCTCCCGAGCCTAAGCTCAGGGTCGAAAGGACCATTCAGGAAAGTTTAGGGGGGGAAAGGAAAGGGTGTAAAAGTCGACCCTGAACACACAACGGACACTAAAATTACTGGGAAGGAGGGGGGGTGTCTGTCGAGATTAATGGCGTGCTTCTTTGCTCGGGGATGTGAATAATCCTCAAAGGGAGGCAAAAGGTTGAGTCTCAAAAAGGGGAAAGGGGTCAAATGAACGTATTGAGTCGAAGAGGGGGAGAGACAACTCCCCCAAATCGGCCTTTTTCCGGTTGCTCGA
>Ga0179591_1168368_pt1 | contig 13969 bp, 23 predicted proteins | sample CZOMad2_1_08_16f_FD_182891 | JGI IMG/M metagenome (GOLD analysis project Ga0179591, IMG submission 182891) | Vadose zone soil fungal communities from Angelo Coast Range Reserve, California, USA - CZOMad2_1_08_16fungal (PacBio error correction) | ecosystem: Environmental > Terrestrial > Soil >...
CGGAGGGACGAGTGGCAGGGAACGAACAATCTCCGCGGCGAAAAAACTCGAGACGCGAAACGTGCATCAAAAAGGGGCGGAAGGATGAAAGTGGGGGAGCTGCCTGGGGGCGAGACCTCCGGTCGGCGCCGGAAAAGTGGGTAAGCAATGCTCGGAGGACTGAAACTTTGGAAGAGGAGAAAAACATTAGTCCGATGGTCCGAGAACTAGGGAGAGCAGGCGAAACCGGTGAACGAAACGGCGATGGAATCTTGCGTTTGAACAGGAACTGGGAAGTGGGGGAAGCAGGGGGCCCAAATCACCTAAACACTCTGACAACAGTGATGTTAATGGCAAGGGGGATCGCTATGGCCTTGTACGAGGGATCGTAACTCCAATGCAGAGCCCCTGGAGCCTGACAGAAGGATATAAAAGGGGATATTAGGATAACCACAAAGAAGAGTAAGCCATGTTAAAAAGAGAGGGATGGAGGTTCAAATAAAACGTAGGCCGAAAACAGCCTGTGCCTGGAAGGAGAAGATCGGGAAAACTCGACGAAGCGCCAAGAAGGGATTGGTTACCAATCAGGACAAAGAGCAAACACCACAACCCAAAGAGCTAAGAGGCTGGGGCAAGAACTGAGGGATGGAGGTGTTGCAAAACAGTAAAACCCCCTCGGATCTCGCCGGGGGGAAAAGCGACCAAACGGGAAGACCGGGAGGAGGAGGAAGTAAGTGGAACGAATCCCCACCGACCTCGAAATTGGCACATGGTCTGACCTTGGGGAAAAAACAAGGGGCAGAAACAATAAAGTTTGGGGGGGGGGGGGGGCGGAATATCAGCGGCGGCCGGGTAGGGGGGCATTTATTCGACCCCTCCGAAATAACCGTCAGGGTGGGAATGGGCCAGAAGGCTGCTTAAAAAGCGGGGACCGTGGGGAACTGGACCTCGTAGAATACACAACACCGTACTGGGGGAGGAGGAAAAATGAAGCAACCAGTCAAGTCTAGGAGAAATATTTCCAGCAAAAAACTGCTGTTTAGAGGAATCATCTGGGGGGAAAGTAAAAGGAGAAGGAGGCTCAGGAGAGCAAAAAGGGGAGGGACGTAAAATGGCTAGCTGGGGGAAGAAACTGTTCATACATGCGGGTACAGAAGGAAAGGGGGATACGGGGACGGGACGGCGGGGATAGGTCCAAAACGGACCTTACCGCGAAGTCACACTTCGAAAGGGTCACTGATTAAGGTTGGAAGCTAGGAAAAATCACAACATAATTCTCCAGAATCAGGCTTGGGGGGGTGTTGGATCATCCGGGAAAGCGGGAGGAGGATAAGCCGGGAGGGTCCAATAAGTAAAAGGAACCTGCAGGAGCGGGTGAAGCTCGACGTCAGGGCATCGTGAAACCTACGGAAATTTGGCAAAAGCAGTTTTTGCTCAAGGTAGTAATAAGAAACTTTTACGCCTGGGGGATCATAGGTGTCCACCGATCTGCCGTTCTGAAGTACACGAAAAAAGGGGTCCAAGCCAAGAGGAAAGTTCAAAAATGAGAGACCAGTAGAACGTTACTGATGTGGGCTGACGTAGGGGAACCCCAACCGAGATGTACCAGACGAAAAAACCTCGAGCACGACGAACTGGGATCTTTTGGACAAACGTCGCCAAGAAGAATGACTCTACGGAAAGCCAGGAAAATAGGTACCAAACGACCAATTGTCGTAAATGGCGCTACCGGACAGAAAAAAAAAAGAAGAGAAAGAGTCTCCTCACGGCGGAAAATGAAAATTAAGGAACAAAAAGTTCAACCCGACAACCGCCCAAATGTGAGGAGAAGGTCGCGACGGAGGGGAGGCATCAACGAGAATATAAGGGAGGGGCGAGGGGGTCATGAAAATAAACCTTCACGACAGGGGGGCCGTAGACCCACCATCCGGAAAAAAATGACCAATAGCTAATTGGATGGGGTGAAAAATAACTACTTTCGACGATCCAACCTAATAAGCTGAAGAGGGGTACAGGGGTTGTGGGGTGCAAAAAAGGAGAAAGCCTTCAAAGGGGGGGAAAAAACTCGAGCACGAGAGGAGAGGTTTAGGGAAAGAAAAAAACGGAAGGGCGGGACTATATCCAGCGGCAAAAAACAGTCAGGACGAGGAGGGAAGCGAACGATCGCATTCTTACGGTAAGGAAAAGCGTTGTGGGCAGAAGAAGATCTGGGGGTGGGGAGAGAAAAACGGGGGGGGGGGGGGGGAGGAAATCCAACAAGACAGGGAGAGGAAAAACTAAGAAAAAAAAAAAGAAAAGAATAGAAAGATAATCGTAGAAGAAGTGCAGGGGGGCTAAGGGAAGGACCTCAGCCGAAGGGTCAGAGAGGTAGGGGCCTTAAGAGGCCTTAAGCAACATAAGGGAGAAAAAAAAGTCAGAGGGTTCAGAGGAAAAATGTTGACCTCGGAAACGATAACCTAGCAGATCGAAAAATCCAGCCGGCACCAGAACGTTGGTTGCGGGTAGGGAACAAAAAAAATCTATTCGAGAAGGAGGGCGTGAGGAGGGTTGGGGGAACTAGGGGGAACGTTGCTAAAGCAGGACGGGGTTGAACCCAGAGGGGGGGCATGACGGAAGCACGAGGGGAACTGCAACTAAGTGGCACCGGACGAAGGGGGAGGGAAAAAAACACAAACAGGTCGAGGAAGTAAGTCTCCGCCGGTCAGGGTGCATGCGGAAGTCGCAACAGGGAATCCACTACTGAGTACATTGAAGGGGGGAGTACAGGACAGCGAAAGGACCGCAAAGCAATAATGGCGGAGGGTTCGGGGGTAAGCGAGAATCCTGCACAAGGTGGGAACAGGTAACAGAAATCTTCGAAAAAGCGGGACAAAGAATAAGGAGCGAAGAAGGAATATGGCACGAGGGTAGAGGGCAAAGGAAGATAAAACGGCCGTCATTTACTCAAGCAAAGAAGGGGGAATGATCGCATTCACGGGAGGGAATCTACTCATAGAAGTGAGAAGCTCAGAAGAACTAGGAGTCGCCACGCGGGGGGCAAAGATTTCCTCACATGGAGGGGCCGGTTAAGGCAAGAGGAAACGGCGCGAATGAAAGTGGAAAAGAGGAGGGAAGTGAAGAGAGGGAGGACCGTAAAGAAGGGCGTTTTGCTAAAGAGCGTCCGATACTGACCATTCTACACGCGCAAGGATCGTCTCCCATTCGAGCCAGGGAAAGGGGGGGGGGGGGAGAAACCTCGATCTTAATTGAGACGGGATACTAGGAATCCGAGGAACGAAAAACCAACCACTACGAATGGAAGAGACTCGTCTATGGGAGAGCCTCTCTTGACTGATATGAACTCAGAAGAAGATCAGCGATAGGTAACTGGCGAACTTCAACGCAAGAAGGGGCCGACTTTCCCTCTGAAAGGAGGAAGAGACGCGTCAGCAGAGGGGGGAGAGAGTTGAACACTACAGGGTCGGTTTAGAAAGGCTGCGGGGTAAAGGGGAGAAAAAAATTTCCTGCAACAGTGGCGCTCAATTGAGGAGGGGATTAGTAATAGGCCCAGGGGGAGATTGTCTGAGGAAAAAAAGGCGTATGTCGCGGACCGCCCGACGGACTGCGCGGTCGAGAAAGTCGTGAAGACGACAGCACGTATAGTGGGGACCAAAGTAGCAAAAAAGGACCGTTCCGTCTCGTCCTCTGCTATATCAAAGCGGGGGCATGGGGAAGGGAGGGCAAGAAAAACGAAAGACACCCGTGAAACGAGGAGCCGTAGATCGAAACAACAACACTTGGAATTATAAGAAGAGAGACAGCTCGATCGGGGGAGGAGGAGGAGCTGAGCCTGTCCCCATAGGGAAGGGGAAAAATAGCGGAAACGAAAGAAATGAAACCTGGGCGGCAGACTTTGGGGGGGGGGGGAACAAAAGGGGGACTGGAAGAGAAAGGGGAACGCTGCAGCGGAACAAGGGGGAGATCTAAGAGGGAGGAATTGGAAAGCGATGCAGGATGGACGACGGCCAGAGAGAATAAAGGACCTCGCGTCTCCGGAAAGCCCCAACGCTAGAAAAAAAAGCCGTGGACGGAAGGGAGAAGAGGGACCAAGAAAAAAAAGAGAAACTACGTCTCCAATCGCAGACAAAAGAAGGAACCTAGAACGACGAATGGTCCCGTCTCCCTCTTGGCGGAGGGGGGGAGTCTCCAGCGAAAAAGAAAGAGAGAAAAGGGGATTTCTAATTGAGAGATCGGATGGGAACGCACTAAACTAGGGAGATAACAGGAGGAGTTTTGGAGAAAATACGGGATTGTATGTGTCGATTGCAAGGAGAAAGGGACGAAGGAGGGGGAGGAAAAGCATTACCAGAAGAGATATGGATAGGCAGGACGAGAGAACGTGTACGTTGCCGAAAAAAGGATTTCCGGTCCACAGTCGGGCCCCTACACTACGATGAGCAGGAGAAAGGGGAGTCACAAATGGATAGAGGGGGGGCCGAGTGGGGTAAACGAAGGGCCCTCACTAGGGAGGAGGGAATTGTCTCAAGTCTCTATGCGAGATAGAAAAAGCAAGAAATTCAGGAAGAGTCCCCCCTCGCCCGAACCTTGAAAGAGGGGAAAGGGAAAGAGGATAAAATGCTCAGAAAACAAAAGAATCCCCATAGGACCTATCGGGAGTAAGGGGCTGATGCCAGAGGAAAAAAAAGAGCTGGTAAGGTCGGTGAAGGTGATTTGGGCGGGATCCCCTCAAATCGGGAGTGGGTGCTCTGAGAAATGCAAGAAAGGGTCACGGGGGCAAGGAAGCAAAAAGACAGCGGGATTGGCCTTCACAAGAGGAAAAAATGGGTGTTTTGAACGCAAAATTCAAGCCAGCGGCACAGGGCGCAGGGAAGGGGGGTACCAAAAAGGGTGCTGGAAAAAACAGTCATGGCCCAATCAAAAAGGTGGTAAAAAGGAGAAGCTTATCCACGTTGCAGAAAAAAGGGGAAACCATCCTAGGAAGTAAAAAAAAGGGAAAGGGGAGATAAGGGGAATAAGGAATGATAAAAAAAAACCAACGTTAGGGAAAAGGAGTTGAGAAGCTAATGCGGCGAGGGACGAGAAAAACGACTGGGAGAAGGGGGAGAAGGGGGAAGTGGGCTGAAAAGGGTCGGGGAACGGGGTTCAGCACCGACATAAGATGAGGAAAAAAAACTCCTAGGTCAAGGGGGAGGACCAACTGAAAACTAGAAGTAAAGTGGAGAGACTGGAGATGGTGAAACGGTAGGGGAAGGCAGGCAGGGGAGTCTGGGAAAAAAAGGGGGAAGAATCAAACCCAGTAACAGCGGGACAACGGAGGGACTGGACTCTCAGGGCCGAGGGGAAACGATTACACGATATAAGGAAGGTGTCAGAGGAGAGAGCCTCATCTCAGGTGAAGAAGAAGGAGAAGCGAAGAGAGATCAGCGCAGGAGAAAATGTAAGAGTCTGGGGAATATGAGTGGATGAACTATTTAACAAAACAAAAGGAGCATCGTTTAAGGAGGGGGGGGAGGGTAAGTTCAGGGGAAGAAGGCAACAAAAGAGGCTTTCATTGTTGAACCGGACTGTTGGGGGAAAGAAAGGTGGCGTGGAGGTCGGAGAGGGGCCCGAATTTCTTGAATATGGGGCGGATCAGCGAGGGTAAGAAACGAACTCGGGAAAAATGAATAAAAATGGGGTGGAGTTGGTTGGATTACCGGGGGTGTTGGAGCAATGGGAAGGACCCGACAGGATCGGATTACGGGGTGGCGGTAGCCAGGTGACAATGGAAAGAGTCGCAGGAATGATGTGAAAAGGGCAGGACGTTCAGAAGCGACTGGCACAGAGGGGAAGAAATACCAGTTCTAAGTGCGCTCTGGTTAACTTGGACATAAAGGTGGGTGGAAAAACTCGACACAAGCCATAAAAGAAGAAGGGAATGATTGCAAAAGAGGGAGTCGCTGGGATGACCTTAGGCAGAGGCGGAAAAAGCAATCCCTGTTCGGACGAGATCAATAGAAAATGGTAAGCTTAGAAGGACAAGTCTGGAGCCGACAAGGAGCAGGAAATTTCAAATGCGAAAAGTAGATAAGGGAAAAAGGAGCAGCAGGCGTGAAAGTTTGGACTCCAAGGGCATGAAAAGGGCAGTCTCCAGAGAACGAATAAAACAACCCAACTCCGGAAGGAGCTGATGCGTGTATTTGGCTAAAAAACTCGCCGAATACATAGGAAAATAGGAGTTGCGGAATGAAGGGAGAGGTCTCCGCCGGACCTGAGAACAGGTAGTAGAAGAGGAACCGTGGGTAAAACAAAGCGAGGGGGCTGGAAAAAGAACCTTTTGTTTGTAGGAGGCCTCGGAGTGTGGGGGTCCGTTTGGTCGATTATGGACTCAAAAAAAAGGGGATTGTTGGGTGGAACCTGGGGGATCAAAAGTCACGTCAACAGTTGAACGGAAATAATCAACAACAAAACGGTGGAGAAAATAAGATAGATTTCTCATAATTCCAACTTGCAAAGGGATTTAAGAGCATAGTCCAAAAAAGGGATTGGGGAAAATGGTCAAAGAGAATTACGGACCGCCGGAGTAGAGGGGAAGACCAAGGTCTGGCCGAACCTTCTAGGGTGGTACACCCCGTGTTCCTAAGAAATTGGACACGAAAAATGGAAAAAAACTGGTTCGCGGCAGGGGGAGAGAACGTCCATTCAATCCCAGAGTTCGCTGTCGAAGGGGGCTTTTGGGACGAATACCGCAAAGGAAGTCTCAGAAAAAAGATGGGGGGGTTGTTCGGGAGAGGGAAGGACTTTGAGAATCAGCGGGGGAGGACAAGTCCTGGCGCTGCCAGAGTAGGAGAGACTTCCTGAATCGGGTAAAAAGAAAAAATAGCTGACGGTGGCGCAGCGGGAGTGTGTATCTTCAGAATGAACTGGGAAGAGTGGAAAGCGGAAAGACAGGAGAACTTGGAAGGGGGCATGACAAAGGTCAAGGACCAGCAGAAGCAAGAAAAATCGCAGTCGACAGGGGTTCGGGCTGGGCAACCGGGCTTTGGACCCCACCGCGAGGGGTCCGAGAAAGAGAAGAAAAAAAAAAATACTTTTATATGTTCCTAAGGGGACATAGACGCCTAAGGGGGAAAGGGGAAAGCAGGACAATAGGACCAGAAATTGGGCATGAATTTCTGTCACAGTGAGGAACTACAAGAAAAAAAAGAGGAAGCTGGATCCGGTCATTACGAGGCAAAAGTCCTAACAAACTTTCACAAGCACCGAAATTTGGTGAAAGGGGCCGTTCGACGGAGGCGTATTAAGGAGAGAAAGAAGACGAAAGGGGGGGGAAAATGGGTGGTGGAAACTCCCTCACAAAAAAAAACTGACCGGGGGATTGAAAGGAAGGCAACCAATTTAAGGAGCAGTATCTGCAGGCAAGAACTAGACATCAAAAAAGAAAGCCAATGGGTCATGTGTACCATAGAGGGCAAATCAGTGAACGGGAGAGTAGAGCTCTCGCAGGAGGGGGAAAGGGAGGAAGGAATGCGGCTGAAAAAAGGCCAGCTGGGAGAGGTACGGAACGTCATACCCAGTCTGAAAAGGAAGGAGCGTTGGCCACAAAGAGAGGGGGGTTGGGAACAGCTCACAGTGTTGGAAAGAGGAGAGCACAAGGGGGGGGCTCAAGTGAAAATAAAAGGTGGAGAAATAAAGTAAGTAAATTAATATTTCATAGGGCGTTTGGAGACCGGAAACGAACCGATTGGAAAGCAAGAGGTCCCGGGGCGGGGGAGAACGTATGGAGACTCACCATAGAGCGCCAAAATGGGGGAAAGTGATTTGCGCGACAAAGGAGGGGGGACTAAAACAGCGAGAAAAGATGCGAGGCTCCCCACACGCCGCACAAATAAAAAGGGGGGGGAGTATAATCTAGAAAATCCGGTAAAGGGGGAGAGGGATGTGTAAAACCCCGTCGCCAGAACCTTTTCTAAGAAGAAGCAGGGGGGGGAAACCAAGGCGGCCTGCGGAAAGAAAGATGGTACGGAGAAAAGACGCCGGAAGGTAAGGCTCAACAAAACAGTGGGGGTTGACTAGGTCATTGGGGGGAGTAAAGGGAAAACATCTACTGCGGAGGAGGAAAGAGAAAATAAACAGGAAGTGGGGAAAAGGTGGTAGCGCTCCATCCTGGCACAAATGGGGAAGGCACTCGGACAAGAAAAAAATGTACTAGGGACTAAGAAGAGGGCCATATGTTTGAGGGTCAAGAGGAAGCTCGATGGGGGGGGCGATGACCGGCTTAGGAAGGGGGAATATCGAATTTCAAGATGTCTATCAGCGATATCTCTTGGAGAAAGAAAAAAGATCATTCTATCCAGGTGGGGAATAGTCGAAGAAGACCGTTTAAGGCAGATGCCTGGGCGGATCGGGAGTGGGAATACGCAATTTAAAAGAACGCTGAAATACTGACATGAAAATTCTCGCGTAAGTAACGCCGTAATACCGGCGAGGGGCTAACCGCGTACATAAAGGGGAAAGCGAAGCGGGGAATCAATCGGGGACTAGGTAGACGCAAGACACAAGGGGGGGGGGACAGGAGATTCTCTACAAGGAAATTAAAATCGAACTCATAAGGGGGAAAGAGGGGGTCAGAGTCGGACCGAAAAGAGCAAGAGGGGCCTAGGCCCATGAAAGGAGGACTTCAGCGCTTTGGTTGTCAGGATGACTATGGGATATGCTGCTGTCAACGTGAATCGAAATTGGGCCGGCAAATCCTCGCTAAAGTTGAGTGCGAGTGCCGGCGCGGAGGAAGTTATAAGAAGTCTGGAAAGACGCGGAAATAGCGTGGAACAAGCCCCTAATGCGGCTGACGAAAAAAGGGAAAAGTCTCGTACCAAAAAGTGGGAAAGAGACCAAAGCCTTCCCTGTCCGAAGGGACCCGGAATAAGGGCTGACTAGGGAAGAGGGGGCCAACAAAACCACAAGAGCTAGAGCGATCTCTAGAACACAAAAAAATGGGAGGAAAGGGAAAAGATATATATCTGGGCTAGACAGGGCTGCTTCAGTGGAGATCCTGGGTCCGCCTAGCGGAAAGCAAAAAGGGCCGAGAGAAAATTGAACTACTTTAGATAGCAAAGATCGTGCTTGTCCCGCAAGTGAAGAGGTTCGCCAAGAAGTCGTCGGGCGGGAAGGGGGACGCAGGATTTACCGACAGAATAGAACATCAGTGGCCTCCTCGAACGAAGCCCACGGAAAAGGAAGGGCTTTGAAACCTGGCAAATGCGTCGAAGAAAAAGACATTAGAAAAAGGAAACTGGGCGGGAAAAATCGCATCAAAGAGCTGACACGAGTCTTGGAATTGGTAATAAGAAAAAGAGGGGCGAGGTGTGCGCAACAAATATTAAAGCGCGCTGAGTTATGATTCTTAAGAAAGCTATTATAAAGAGAGGCGGGCATCCAGGTTCGGGGGGGCACCTAAGTACGAGGGAGGACACGAAGTTATAGCGAAAGGGATCGAGGTTACGACCCAACAGACAATCAGGGGGACAGGAGGGCATAAAGGAAGAAAATACGTCATAAAAAAAAAAAACTCGGCTCAGAAAGCGGGATTTAAAAAAAAAGTCTCACAGGGAAACCGCATTGAGTCCCCGGGGAGGGAAAAGTCACCAAGGGAAAGGCGCGGGAAAAACTTTGAAAACATGGAGCACTCTTAGTCGGAAGGGGTGGGGGGAAGAAAGGGAGATTCAGATAGAAAAGAAAGGAAGATTAGGATAGTTCACGCAAACTTGAGCACGGAGCAAACAAAGGATCGAAGGAACGCGAACAAGCGGCCGATAGATTTCGGAGTGGGAATCTGGACGATGAGTGGCCGGGAAAGGGCAGTGATTGATAGGACCAACGCGAAAATCAGTTGGGGGGTCTGGGGGCGTCTTAAAAAAGCCTGGACAAAGCGCGGGGAACCTTTCCGAGAAAGCAGGGGGCTAACTGAAATCAAAAAAGGGTGGGTGGAACGCACTTCGAGCGAAAAAAGAAACCTAATACAAGGGGACCGTCAGGGGCCAACCATCCTTTGGGTACAACCCAGGAACTTGAAGGTGCTCAACCGGGAGGGAAGCAAAAGTAATAAATGGCATTTAATTGAGTAGGAGAGGGGAGAGATTATAAAAAAAAAAAGTTAGCGGTATGAGGAGTGAGATCTGCAAGATCGAATCGGGAACGGAACCGAAGTGTATCGGGGAAAAAAGTAGGCCATTTGGGGGGGAAAATCATGTGAGAATCTCCGAGTCACAACACCGACCGCATATCGTGGAAGAAAGGGAAAATAGGCAGTCAAAATAAAAAAACAGAAGGACGAGGAATTTCATAGCGAACTGGAAAAACGGTAGTTTGAAGGATAAAACGGGGGGAGGATGGAAACCAAGGGTTCAAATCCAAACCAAGAAAAGAGGCGGCCAACTGGGGAGGGCGAAGGGTCCGACGAGGTGACGCGGCGAAGTCCTTTTCTGCGAGGGCTCCCGGACGAAAAATCCGTGACGCACGCTACGAAACGAGAGAGAAATCAGGAGAGGCGGGCAAAGACTGTCGGTTGCTAAAAGGGGACCAAAAAAGAAAAGGTGCAGCGCTCGGGACTCTGTCACACAGTTCATTGCCGCAGTAAAAAAGAAAAGGCGCGTGGTGGGAAAAAGGGGGTGGCGGCGTTTGAAAGTAGTCTGCTAGTCGACTTGAGAAAGGACACACAAGGAAGAAGAGGGAAGACCAGGGACCGAACAACGGCATCAGAAAATGTTTCGGGGGAGGGACGGTTTTGAATGTAATACAAAAAAAAAAGGAGCTCGCTGAAAGGTGGGGGCGTCTAAAAACTGGTGGAGAAGAAGGATCGCATTGTTAAATTGCCGGGAGGTCCTTCGGGCGAGCTGAACAAAAAGAGTGACACTCTACCAGTGCACGAGCGAAGGAGGGAGGCCGGAACTCGAGGGGGGAAAAAAGCAGGAGCCAAGCAAAGACAGTCTAAACCTGATGGGATGCTCAAGGGGGGGATGAGTGGCTGGCCACAAGTTGCAGGCAGGAGGAAGAGGATCCTTACATGAGGGACCGAGATGCAGTTCGAAAAATTTTCTCTCAGGGAGAAAAAAATATGAGGCCGCCAAGGGGAAATAGATTCTCCGATGCAGAAGAAGCCGAAACCGCTCCTTAAGCTTAACAGGAAAAAAAAGGTTAACAACTGCGAGTCGACAAGTCGGGCGGGGCAAAGAGGAGGAAACAACCACGATCTACTATTCTTTATACTGGGAGGGTTTCGAAAAAAAACTGAAACAAGACTTTGCAGCGAAAAAGGGGCGACTTTGCTGAATGAATGGAAGAAGATACGGCTCAAAAAAAAACGGGCGGAATCTTTCGGAACATTGGAAAAGCGTAGTTTCATAAAAAACAAGGGGTGCGTCAGAAATAGGAGGCAGGGAAGGAGGATGAAGAATCCAGGAAAATCTCATAATTGGAGGACCTATGGGGATAAGAGGTAGTCCGTTGGAAGCTGAGGAAGAGAACAACACAACGGAGGGGGAGGAAGGAGAGTGTCAAGCGGCCAACGAGAAATTTAATGACAGAGGGGGACCGAAAAAACTGCGTTTGAATGGAATCAGCGGCATTAACCGTACGCCATTGATCTGAAAAGGGACACAAACAGGGGGAAGACCAAATCAGGGTGGGAAAAAGTTACCGACAGGCCCGAAGGAAAAATGGTATAAAGTGAGGAGATCGTGAAGGTAGAAGGGCAACTCGTCACGGTGCGAGGGGATCGGGAATTTGGGGAAGAATTACCAAAACTAGTACAAAAACGGAGGGTGGGTGGTGTGGAGTCAAGAGGGAGCCGCTTTGGGATCCAGGAAGGGTGGGCCTCCAGAAGGAAAGACTATTTCACTGAAGAGTGGCAAGACGATAGACAGAGGGGAATAAGCGAATTTGGCTCCTGGAAAATGGGGTTAAAGAAGGAGAAACACCTGTTAAGAATGAAGCTAAAAAGGAATGGAGGGACTAGAGGCAAGGGCAAGCCGAGCCGAATACCTTATCATCGTCAGGGAGAAAGGTTCGGGCGGTGGGAGGGAGCGAAGGTTTCCCAAAGGAAAAGGCAAACGAAGAAAAAAGCCCTCGAAATGTGAAGAAAAAAAGAACAACACTAACAAAAACGAAAAGTCAAAGAGGGACAGAAGAGGCCTGATCCATTAACTCATTCCAAAAGAAGACGAAGAAACGCCCAAGTCGTAGAAGGGGGGAAAAGGATTCCCAGGAATAAACAACAGTCCTCCTCCCCAAGGGGAGCGCATTAGCGTCGGATTTCGACCCTCAGCCGGGGGAGGAGAAAAGACTTTGGGAAAGTTAAAAGGAGCGAGAAGGACACGGGGGAGGCACAAAAGACCGGGGCCAAATGACTAACATTGAAAACGGGGGGTGAACGGAAGGCAATTCACGTCGCCGGCCAGATCGGGGATCAAGGTCGGGGGGAAAGTAATCTGAAAGAAGGAGTACGACTAAAGAGCGAGTAGACTTGCGTACAGACGGAGAAATTCGGGGGAAAGAGGAAGCAAAGGAGGCGGGATACATCGTCGAGGACGGTCAAAACTTTCAAACCCTGAAGGAAGGGGGGGAAAAAAATCTGGTTGGCTGAGAACATTGGGGGGGGGAGATAAGCAAATTGGGGCTAATTCAAAGAAAAAGGGCAAGGAAGATAAAGGAGGGAGGTTGCAGGGGCGGCAGAAAAAAAAAGAGGAGTTAAAGAAAAAATGAGGGGTCGAAGCGGAGAGGAGGGCAAAGAAAGAGCGAAAGTTGCCATCTTAGGGGAAGAGAAAAAATCGGTAGAATCGGAAAGGACATGCGCTTATAACGAATCCCGGGGGACACCGAGAACGTGGGGGTTGTCGTGAATCATTAAGAAGTATTAAGGGAGGCAGGGGCCGCGCGGAAACAAGGGGGGGAAAAAGAAATCCTTTGCAAAAAAAATCGTACCAAAAAACGCTGGGGGGGGTGAAACTGGAAGACTGGAACGAGGCTAGGCGGACAAAAATGTGCGATTAAGGGAGAACGGAGGGGGATGACTGAAGGGCAACAGGGAGGCCGACTGAGGGAGGGCCGCTACTCAACACTAGTGCTAGGGGGGGGGAGCGATCAAAGCCCAAAACCATTTTAGACAATATCCAAGGCAAGATAAGAATCTCTCTCGGGTGGGGGATAAGATTTAAAGGGGCTGGGATCTCGATGTTTCCAGGGAAGCGCAATTTTTAGGAATATAGAAGTGGCCTGATTTAAGAGAGAATATCTAGGGAAAAAAAATCGAAACGCAAGGAGGAATTTCGCTAGGTTGGGGGAAAAAGATCAAAAACACGCTTCCACGCGGGGACGTAAAAAGGCCTCTTCGATCGTCGGAAGGAAAGAGCTCGGGGACCGGTCAAGCTTGGAAAGGACATAGTCTAACTTGACCCGTCGCTCTACTGATATATAAATTTGGTGAGCTGCTGGGCGTTTGGTTTCAGAACAACACACCACCAAAAACCCAAAGAGGGGGTGGTACATCTATCGTCACTTCGACGAAGCGCTGAATCCAGCGAAAGAAGGACCCACGAAGAAGGAAAAGGACGCTGCACTCTGAGAGAGATCCATCCGGAGACAAGCGGGCTATGGTCAATGGAGACCTGGACGAAAAAGAGGGGCACGGGGGGAATTACTGCGGCCGAGAGTCTAATGGGAAGAGAGGGAAGGATAGTTAATAATTGCGGAGGGGCTCGGGATCGCAGAAGGAACGTAAACGGCGCGCCTTGCACTGGTTCTTCCCAGCGCGGAGGCAAATTAGTTCGCGAGGAAGTTGAAAGACGGCGGCAGGGGGATGGGGGGTAAAACCACCTAAGGGATGAGGCTAAAAGAGTCATAGGCGGGAAAGACGATGGTGAAATTGGAACCCCCATGAGTAAAGTCTCGTCTCGTAAAAAGAGGAAGAAAGGGCCTCGTCTAAAGAACTACGCACACCAACAGGGAAAAAAACGAG
>Ga0179591_1333412_pt1 | contig 13968 bp, 14 predicted proteins | sample CZOMad2_1_08_16f_FD_182891 | JGI IMG/M metagenome (GOLD analysis project Ga0179591, IMG submission 182891) | Vadose zone soil fungal communities from Angelo Coast Range Reserve, California, USA - CZOMad2_1_08_16fungal (PacBio error correction) | ecosystem: Environmental > Terrestrial > Soil >...
CACTGGGGAGACAGGGGCTGAAGGGGGTCAAATAGACTTGTCTCGCGTCGAAAAAAGGGAGGGGAAGTCCTCTAAAGTCGATTCCAATTAAAGCGCGTGCGGGGGAAAAAGGACCAGAGACCGATCGGAGAACTGGGGTTCCACAAAAGATGAAAAAATGTTGGGAAGAAGGCAAAAGCACCCTCACCTTCTACGGAGGCCAAATAGGCAAAATCTTGAGAAAAAAGTGTCGGAGGGAGAGCGGGGCTCAAAGGGGGAAAGGGCGAGTACCAATAAACCTACTAAGAGGTTTGGGGAACATCAGATCTTCGACTACTACTCAAGACTCGTGGGGAGTTGGAGAAGGAACAATCAGTCTCTTCAAACTACGATTGGTGGAGAGTCTTCTTACGAGCAACCAGAAAAATGGGGTGTCTGGGGGGGGGTGTTTGGGGACCGGAAGGATTTCACCGCTAGTTTTGGTGAAGTTGGAGATATTTTAGTTGGCAGAGTCACTCAAGATCCCTCCTGGCAAGTTACAGAAGAACCAAAAATTGTTAAGAAGACTAGCCGTTGGTGCACCGAAAGGGAAGGGAAACTAATCAGGGCGACCTCTATCTAGAGCGAGAAGCGCAATAGAATGGGGAAAAAGAGAGAGACTCAATTCTTCTACTATAACCTTCATAAAGGAAGAAGTAGAGGAGGAGTCGATGCACGGGGAAGAGAAACGAGAAAAAAAAGGGTGCAAGCCTACAATCATTTTATCTTTCAGATGCGTGCTCTGATCTGGAGCACAAATGAGAAGAAAGATTATTTGGCTGTCGGTTACCCGAGAGTTGCCTAGAGGGGAAGAAGAGACGCGATCGATGATTTTGCCGAGGGAAAAACTTGGGGGGGAATAGCAGGTACTCAGAAAACCGATTTTTGGAAACTCGACATAAGCTGAAACCTCAGGCAGAGACCGAAGAAGAAGGGAAGAAATCGCCTAAATCAAGAAAGGAAAAGGGCTAGGTGGAGGGCTCGGAAAAAGGGGTGTTCAGAAAACGCTAGAACTCAGCGTAGGATAGGAACACTTAGGGCATCTAATCTGCTTTCAAGACCAAAAGGAAGGTCTTCATCTGGGCTTTGATTTACCTTCACGGCCTCAAGAAGAAAACGGTCGCGGGGGGAAAAGGAAAAAAGGAAAGCGCTTCAGTGAGAGGTCCTAAAGGTAAAAAAAAGTCCCAACCGGTCATTCTTAATTCGCTCGAGAGAGGGGCGGATCCGGTTCAGGGAAAGCGCCACGCTGGTAACTAGAGGCTTTTTAAAGAGATTCGAAAAAGGGGGACTGCCCGGGGGAAGGGTCTCTCACAAAGGAGAAAGGAATCTCGGAGACGCCACCAGAAGAATGAGAAAGGAAAAAGAAATCTGAGGGGGGCTCGCTATCATACAAGTGTTTGGGGGAGGGGGGACCTACTCAAGTGAGAGAAAAGGGGCTGGAAAATCGCCGTTTGCGGGAGCTTGGCGATAAAAGTTATTCTTGTGGAGTGAGAGGGGACACAAATAGTAGAGAAACAAAAAAAAGGGGAGGAGGAGGAGAGAGAGATGTGTTGGAAGGCATTGCGTCTACCGGAAAAAGGGGGAGCGCAAGAAGAAAATCGGCGACGGTAGTACAGCAACCTTTTCTCCCGGGCAAGGAAGGTTTAACAAAACACCGGTCGTCTTCCAGTCCCTGGAAGCGCGAATCTTGCACGGGCTTTCATCGCGTAGTAACCAAAAATCGGTAGAATTGTAAAGAATCTCCGGTAGATTGAAGGGACCGCTCCGCAACACACTGGAAAGCACGTAGAGAAAGGAGAAAAGGAAATAAAATAAGGGTTTGATCTAATAAGGAGTAACGGGGTCAGTCGAGAGGGGAGGGGGGGGCATCTGCTTGACCCTGCGGCCAAAGCTAGCTCTGGTTTGAATGTTGGGCCTCTAACTGAGGACGGGAGAAAGGTAAAAACCACCTTAGAGACTAACTGAGGGGGGGCGGGGACCACCCGAATAGACTCTTTGTGCCTATGACGAAGAAGGAGAGCTTTTGCATGTTCTGCAATAAAGGTGGTAAAGAAGAGACGTAGCAACTTTCTTTCGGACGAGAGCAGGGGGGGGGGAGAAAGCATGTGGCGGACGTTGCATACTTGGGGGATGACAAAATACTATTCTCTTGGGAAGTCCCCCCCCGTTTTTCAGTAGCGGAAAGACGACCCTGCACGGGCAAACGGACGCGCCACACCCCACTATCGCGGATAGAAAAGGGAGCTTGGGAAGAGGGGAAAAAGTCAGCTCAAAGAATGTCGATGCTGGAGACAGGTGATACGTACGTAGGGGGTATACGCCTTAAGCAATCTCCACGATGTCGGAGGGGGACAAGTCTAAGATAGTATCAGGGCAAAGGAACCTTCTCTAGGAGCAATTGAGCAAGAAGAATCTCCCCTGCGATGCTTCCTCGCGTGATCGAATTGGGTTGGAGGGGCGAAAGACGGCTTCTCCCGGGCTCCATGAATAAGGATTCCCGGCGGGAGGAACCACCCCATAGTAGGATTTGAGGGGACTGGGGGGGGAGGTAAAAGTACAGAGCCTTTTCGAGGGAGGAACTATTAATGAGTAAGAAAGCTCCCACTAAACACAAAGAGGAAGTCATCTTCCTGGTCGGGAAACACCAGCACCTGAGCTAGTCCGGAACCATCGCCACAACGAGGCGGCAGGGGGGTAGGCTTGGCGACACACTCAGAAACGAGTAGGGGGGTAAAAAGAAAAAGACATGGGCCAAACACACCTCGGGTCTTCTTGACCGAGGTAATCCGTCCTTTAAAAAAGCCAGAGCAGCGCCCGGGGGGAGAAGGCAGTTTACCTATGGGGGGTCGTTCTCAGTTGTCGAATTCTGTTGTCTTGGCTGAGGGTACCCCTGAAAACCGGGTGGGTTTCCCAGCGTTTGTGGGGCGAATGAGGGGGGATCCGTCGCTTTGTCCACGGGCTCAGGCGTTCTCTTAATGGTCATCAAGTAAGAGCGCAAGGAAAAGGTCTCCTGCAAAAAGGGAGACTCTATCTTACCAGAGAGAGCAGTGTATCGGGGAAAAAAACAACGGGGGATGGGGGAAATACACTTCTCAAGGGGATGGTCTATCGATTCTTTGCTACAGCTGTCGGAAAAGGGAGGGACTGCGCGGCAGGGAGGGAAAGGGGTGAGAAGGCTGCGACCTCTGGCCAAACGAAAGCACACATAGTCGGCATCGGCAACAAGCTTTTTCAAAAGGCCGTGTGGAAAGGGGAACCCAAACCACGCAAAACTTGTAAACCGGAGAAACATCTCATACCCAGACAAGAGCGTGGGGATCTAATGCTGGGGAGAGCAGAGAAAGAAAGACTTTCAACAGAGGAGCCTACTCAAAGGTTTTGTTGATTGAGAAGAAAGGGAAAGGGGAAAGGGGGGTCTTTCTCCATTCAGAAACAGAGATGAGCGGAGTGGGTCGAAGGGGGGGGCGAGGAGAAAATGTTCGTTGGGGGGGGCAGAAGAAGGATGTCACGAGTTGTTTTTTCAAATGTGTTATCTTAGGGAGTAGGAATAAACTTCCGAGAGACCAATTAATGTAAAGAAAAGATACCCGTACCACTGAAACTAGACTATACTTGGGGCGCCGAAGGAGAGACGTGGGAGTCAATTTATCCGACTTGACAGTCGTAGGGAGAAAAGAAAAAAAAACATATACTGGAAGATATCAGCATCAGAAAAGGCTACGAGAAAGGAAAGGAGAAGGATATTACGGAAGGAATGAAATGAGGCGGGAGAGGCGGGGGGGGGAATACTACCTCGGTGGAGCTTGTCTACTTCTAGGCGTATCAAGGAGGAGTTCGGAACCTTCGCCTCTCTCGAAAGCGTGGGAGTTACCACGCGTAAGAGTGGGCCGAGACACTCTCGATATTGGGGCGGGAGGGTACCGGGAGAATGACATCGCCTCTCAGCACTTTGGTTTAATAGAGACCGAGTGGGGGACATCACCCAGTCAGAGACCTCCGAACGCAGGGAAGAAGAGAATAGTGAATCCAAAGGGAAGGGAGGGGGACTAGGGTACCAACGGGAATGGTCAGAAGGAAAAAGAGCATAAATCACGGAGGGGATCTTCACACTTTCATGGGGGGATCGAGTGACGACACCAATAAGTTAGTATTCAGGTGGAGTTTGAGGGACGCTTCGCATAAATAGAAAGGTGCGCGCACAGTAAAAGGGACTCTAGGTCTTAGCTTAATCAGGGGAAGGCATCTGCAACCACATCAAAATAAACGGGGCTCTATCTCAGCAAGCGAAGGGTCATTATATCGAAGAGCTGGGTGAAGGTCTCTGTCTTCTGACAGAGACATCTTCCGGGAACGGGGGGGGACTGGCTCAGTGTGCCTAGATGGAGAGCATGAAAAAAAAGGAGATATCTGGACATCCGCCAGGAGGCCTACGCTTACTGACGAGATTACAAAAAACCTATTAGATCTGGGCTAGCGACACGGTGGGTGGTACGTGGGCCACGGGCTAGAATAGAAAAATGGCAGGAGGGTAACTTCTCCGAGGTTGCGCGGGCAAACATTGAGCGCGGGATGTACTGAAAGAAAGTCTTCAACAAAAAAACGGTATTATTATTGCAAGATAGAAGTTGCAGACCTCGGGCGACAAGAGATCACGGTCTCTCCACTGACAACCCACAGAGACGGGTCTATCATTTTAGAGAAGGCGTATTACACCGACCAAAAAAGGTTGGGGGAATATAAGATCAAATGAGTACGTGATAAAACGTATTCATCGGGGGGGGGGGAGGGAGAGATCAGCCTTTAACTCACTCCGAACACAAGGACATGCAAAAGGGAGCAAGGAGGTGAGGAGAAAGACCCTCGGAAAGGATTTTCGAGAAACTGCAAAGGTAAGTCCTATCACGACTAGTATCATTTTGGGGGGGCATCAGGCTTTTGAAGAGCAGCAGAGAAGCAGGTTGGGTAGTTTACCTCTCAAGGGGCGGACAGGAGGAAGATCAAACTCACAGGAAAAATTCGAGAAAAAAGGCGTGTGGCGGCTCCGAGAAGCGATTCAAAACCTCCCTTTTTGAAGGGGAATCTACTTCAGATTTCTCGGAGGGCTGCAAAAGACTTTGGGGAACGCCTAACCTTCGACCGTCTTGCGTAGGGACGAAGAGGAGACGTATCGCCTGGAGGGGATTCCCACTAAGTTCGCGTTTCACGTCAAACACCGGTTTAGGTAGAGAGGAGGAGAAATTGAGATACAACGGGCACGCGCTCCAAAAATATTGAAGCGGGGTAAAGAGGGGTGAAGCACGCCATATTGAATGACTCAGGTTTGGCAGGAGAGTCGTACTTATACTCCGGGAGGGTGTCGGCAAAGCACCACTATTTAGGGGCAACCGGGGATCATCAGGAACTTAAAGAATGCCTGCTCGTTGGAAGCATGAAAGAAGAGGGGCTCAGGGGAATCAAAACTTCTCAGACGTCCCAGGAGGTGGGTGGGGGGTCTCGCGACTCGGAGAGAGAAACGGTCTCCTAAAATCCTTCTCGTTCAAGGGAGTTGAAATCCGTTAGGTTCAGGTAGAAGGGGAAGGGGTGAGCTTGAAGTTAATTCCTGAGAAGAAGAGGACGACCTACAGAGAAAAGAACAACACTAGAGGGAATACTTGGGAGGAGAAAAAGACTTTCAGAGGGGGACTCCTCCATCGTGGGGAACACAAACTCTTAGTTCCCTCTCTGATCGTTGTAAGGCACTGCAGAAAACCTCCTCATTTCCGTCCTAGTGAGAAGAAGTAAGACTTAAACAACCAGTAGGCGTCGGGGGGGGAAAGAGGTGAAAGAGTGATCCGGGCCTTTACCGCTCGAGAAAGAACCCACTTGTTTATCTATATTAGTTTAGCGAATGTGGGGAAACTTTCCAGGGTGAACTATTTCGGGGGGGAGTGTTAACTTCCTTGGTTGGGGGGGGAATCGTTGGTTTTATGAAGAGAAGTGTGGAACTAATAGGGAAGGGGGAACAACCTCAGGGGTCTGGCCAAGGGGGGGAATATACCTCGCTAGATGGGTAACTACATTTTTAGAACAGATCAAGAACAAAAAGGGAACATCATAAAAGTTAAATCTCTCTCCAAAACCAAAAAAAAATTACCAGAGAGGAACTGAGAAGGAAAAACAAACTTCTGTTGAGAGAGTCGGGGAAAAAAGTCTTTTCTTCTGAACCGGGGGGAAAAAGGCAGGGCTAGACGGAGTCGCCGTGGCCCGAACAGGGGAGAAGCACTAGACTTCAGAGGCGAAAACCCGCGGGGAAACCCAAGGACGTGTGTAAGCCAAAGAAACCATCAATTACAACCGGGGGGCGACCGCGTAACCCTCTGATACAAAGAATAGTTGGAAAAAGTGCTCCAAACTCAGGGTTAACTCAAGGCGACTTAGGCAGGGGGTTAAACCTCTACAATACCTAAACGAGGTTGTGGGGGGGTAACATCTTATAAATCTTCAATCTAAAGGGGGAAAAACCTCTTTAAAGGGTGCCGAAAGGAATGCTTCCAGACGCAGTTGGGTGCTATGGACGTCGGAACGAGACGAGATGTGATGGGGGTATTCATCTAGGGGTGGGGGGCGAAAGAGGGATGGCAATCTTCCAGATAAACGGCATTCTGTCCAAAAAAACCCTAGACCGAAAAAGTAAAGGAAAGGAAAACAAACTGGGGGGGGGGAAAATTCACAAGGGCGAACTGAGGTAAGTGCGGAAGATTGCGCCGAGCGAGGAGTCTAGACACAACAGAGAGGGGGAAGATGCGCCTCCATAATTTCAATAAGAATTAATGCTCAATGTATCTAAGGGAAGCTGGAGGCCTTTGAATATGAAAATTCTTATTAGAACAGGGTTCCTCAGACCTCTTTTAGACAGGGGGGCGAATTACGGATTGAGAGACGAGAGCTGAGAAACAGAAGAACTCCTTCTCCATATGGGAGTGCAGGGAAACGTTAAACAAAAGAAGGGACTCGTGGGAACTCTCTACTGGGATATTGGGTTCGCTCTTGAAAGTGTAAAGCTCATACAGTTAAGAGGAAACTGCAGAAAGGTGGTGGAAGAAACTCAAAGAGGAAAAAATCACAACAAGTACGGAGAAGAACTCTACTCAGAGAAATCTGAAAATACGAGAAGGGATCTTCGAAAACGGATGGGAAAAAGAAAACTACAAGAGGCTAACTACTAGGGGAAGGAAACAAATTTGCTTTTCATACGAGGATCGTCAGGGCTCCACAGGAATTTAGAGAGCAGGTGGAAGGGGTTTTAAAAATAAGTCTCGCCGAGAGATAAAAACGAAAGGGCAAAGGACCACGGAATGATGACTTCGGAGCGGAACAAGAAGGGCAAAATCAACAATATCAAGAGGCTCTCAGGACGAAGCGCAGGTGCATGGACTCAGCTCTTTAAGTCGTCTGGCGTCTTCATCATACCTCGGCCTAAACGGGGGGGGTGACTGCCTTGTGGATAGAAGGGAAAGAATGCAATGAAAGTAGGTACATCCAAAGAGAACCCGCTGAAACGGCTAGAAAAGTGAAAGATCTCGATTCTCGCAAATTTGGGGAGTGCAAGGGGGAAAGATCCGGGTCTACAATGTTCGGGTAGAAAGGACGAGGGCGGGAAGGAGTGGCGCACAAGGGATCGCGTACTAGGGCAAAAAACATCATCTCAGAATCTCAATGAGGAGGTAAAAGGAAAGAAAAGGGTTGTTTCTTCATTAGCGAAACGATAACGGGCGGAGGGAAAAACGAAAGCAAACTGGACGGAGACGTCGAAGCACTCGGGACAAGGGAGATTCCTTGTAAAACTACTCGGAGGAGGGATGAGTAAACATCAGTACCTTGGATTATACGCCGGAAGAGATCCGTTTGGGGGGGGGAGGGGAGTCTAATTGAAAGCGGGGAGCGGAAATATATAAACTTAGAACACGTTCCTTCCTATGGGGGATATGAAAGCCGGACAACAACTGGCTATCTCCTGACAGGCAAAATTGTCTAAATCTCTGCATGTGGGGGTCAGCTGTCTGGGATCAGGCTGCTCTAATAAAAGGGGGGGGAGCGTTGGGGGTGCCGAGCACCTGGCGTTAAACTAAGAGGAAGAACCTAAACATCGAGAACGAGTCTTGGGTGGAGGAAGCCAAGAGAAAGAAGGGGGAGGAAAGAACTTGGAAGATCAAAGAACGAGCGTGTGCAAGGACGGAAGGAAGGGGGTAACCCTATCACCTTCAAAAAGTTCATTGACCTGATCATTAAAAGGGGGAGGGGGGAAGTTCAAGCAGCTGGTGATACAAACACTACGAAAACTTTGGGAAAAAGTCTGAACTCGGAGATGTCCATCATCAATTCAAATAATCGCCCAATCAAAAGGCGAGGTGCTTCCCACTATTCCCTCTGGGTACAGGTGAAGAAAGCAAAAGCTATTAGGACTCTGTTAGAAAAAACTAACGTCTTCGGAGAGAATGTCAGCCCAGCTACAGGGGGGGTGGGGTTTGGTGGGGGGGGGGTTGTGGGGTGGTTGGGGGGGGGGGGGGGGGGGGGTTGGGTTGGGGGGGGGGGGGGGGGGGGGGGGGGGTGTGTGGGTGGGGATAGTTCTGGCAACCGGTCTGAAGAATCGTCGCAGGCACGAATCTCCAGAAGACAATCAGACTACTGGGAATTAATTTCGCTCCTATGACTAGGATTAGGGAGATATTCCAGTGTTTTTTTTTCTGTACTAGAGAGAGGCGCAAGAGTACTTCCATGAGACGCCGTCGCGCCTTCCGGTACAAAAACAAGATCAGTCGTAGTTAAGAATGGAAGTGTGTTCGCGTACATTAATTCCTTTATCAGGGGGGCGGACCTATTAACTACTGCTGCAAACGAAAAAAATAGAAAAGGAAGAAGGAACCGGAAGGGAAAACCAACATCACCTCTTCTAAGCCGACAAAGCAAAAAAGAGTAGTTTCTCCGGCTCGGGGGGTAGAAGGGGGACTCATCCACGAGGTTTTGCCACGAGTAAGTCGAATATATCAATTGGGGCCAAAACCCCACCGGTGAACTCGGCGAGGGGGGGGAGCAATTTCAAAAACTCCACTTTTTACTACCAAAGATGAACGAGGGGAATATGTGGAGAGGCAAAAAAGGGGTAAAGAGTTTTGGAGTGGAATAGGAATATGTCCGGGGGGACCCTTGTTTGGAATGCTATCTTTTTCCCTTGAGGGGCTTTTGCAATGCTCCTCCTTCTCGACTTGTTCAGAGAAAGGAGGCATGCAAGCTCTACATTTTGCCCGAAAGAGACGAATAGAATATGATAACAGCTAGCAGTGGAGAGAAGAAAACAAAAAGATGATGAAAAGAGAGAGATAAGGCTTAGATGGAGTAGAGAAGATAGGTTCCGGGTCGCAACCTGTGAGTTAAACCCTGCATCTTGAAAGCAGAGAACGTCGGAGGGAAAAAGGGGGTCCAACACAAGTATCCCCGATATGAAGAGAAACCCTGCCAACCACAAAGGGGTCCGAGAAAACGCACAAACCACAAAAATTGGGACAAAAGGGGGGGAACCGGGAATCCACCTAGCATCGGGGAAAAAAACACTTTTCTACGCGAAGAAACATGCCGAAGGCAGAAGAAGTGAAAGAGGAAACAGAAAAGGGGAGTTGGGGGGACCCATCTTAAATAGAGGAGAAAGCAGACGGGCAAAACTCTTTTAGGTGGGGTTGGCGAGGGCATACAAAGAGCAAAGCGCGGACAAACTACTCTTTGGGTGGGGGGAGAGGAGAGGGGACGATCCCTAGGGGGAATGGGGGTGCGCCCGTAAGGAGTCAAAGAAATGGTTGGGAGTGAAAAGGGGTCATCTTCACGCGATACAGGCATGAATGGGGAAGAAGAACAACGCAAAGTCCGTACTGAACGACGAAGATGGGGCAGAAAAATCCACGCGACCGGAGTTTCATGGATCCCTGGGTCTATAGGCGAGAAAACCGCGCTGGGACGAAGAGCCGAGGGGAGACCATAAAAATGACATTCTCAATTGATAGAAGGATCAGATTATTCCCGGGACGAGACGAGAGAGATACAAAACCGGTGCCAGAACAACATTTTGCCTACTTGAGGAAGGAGAAAAAGGGACGATGCTCAACAACAGACGAAAGAGAAAATCTTGGAGTGAGGAAATTACGATGGCCTAGGGGGCCTCATTTCGCGCGGGAAGTTGGGGTGAACATCTAGAGAATGATTCCTCTACCGAACCACGTGTGACCGACTCCAGGAAGGGGGAAGACCAGGCCAGATAAAGCAGAAACGATGGAAGACATGGATCTCCGAAAAAGGAAAACTTTCTAGGTTAAAAAAAAGAGGGGCCGTTACGGGATGGGAGCAGAAATAAGTAAAAAAGCCCGAAGGGAGAAACCTTGACAGGGGTCGTGGCCTAAACAGACGTTAAGCATGTTAGTTTATGTGAAATAACTCTTCACTCAAGCTACGATCTAGGACAAAAAGTACCAACGAGGGGCGGAGCAAGGGAGACTTTCCCATCAATAAAGCAGATGCCCAACTGTCAGAGCTCTCAAGAGGGGAATCTACTCTGGGGAAGTTCTTGGAGATCGCAAGAGATCATCTGAGGACTCATACCGAGTCCTTGAAGGGGCCAGTGGAATAGATGGGTCAGAGAAAGATCATGTAGAGAAAGCCCAGAACCTATGGATACGAACGGAAGGAGAGATAAGCACTGGGGCAAAAAAGATGGCATCTTAACTAAGCAATAACTAAGGTCTTGGAAAAAACGGGGGTCGACGTTTTCTCAGTACAATTTTTGTCGAGGAAAAGGGGGGGGGTTTCTTTCTCTGGGAGAAGAAAGGGGGAAATCTCAAAAGTGAATCACAAAGCATATCTCACAAAAAAAAAAGAGAGGTAAAAAAAGAGGGTGGTGCCTAGATATCGAACGCGAGCAAGGGAGAAACCACCTAACACCGATAGACAAAAATTTATGCACAGGCGTCCTTCACCAAAAGGCTTCCTTCGAGTCGATAAGATCCGATGAAGAAGAAAGCCGGACTCTGAAAAATGATGTACGATGAACAGAAAGGGAGCTTAAAAGATCCTATAAGGCAACGGGCAAACTGCCGGACTAGTATAGGAGAAAGGCCAGAAAAAAATGAAAACAGCGCTTGACTGCCCAGGCCGGCGTCGGAGGCTCTCAGGGTCACTAAGTCGTGTGGCAGCGGAGGGACCTTGATGGCATAAGCTGCTCTGGGTAGGGTTGCCGCGCAGGTGAAGACAAGAGCAAGGTGACAGACGGAAAATGAGAGAAGAAAAGCTTGTTGTCTTCAAGTACGAAAGGAACGGGAACGTGGATATCAATCAAAAAGATCGCAGGAGGGGGCCGGTCATGACCGGCACTTTTGTCACGCTATCAATTCGAAAACGTAGTTTTGGTGTTTTGTGGGGTTTGGGGGTTTTTGGTGTGGGGGTTTTTGGGTGTTGGGGCGGGTAAGGGCGCGGGTCGGAGCTCGCCCGAACGGTGGGGCCAAGACGAGGTCGCGTGGGGAAAAAAAGGGGAGGGGAGAGAACGGATCCGGATCCAAGGGAAAGAGAGCCAAATTACGAAGCGCAGCAAAGAAAAAAACGATTCCTAGGGGAATATTTTGCCACACGAAACGATGAGATGCCGGGAAGGATGTTCAAAAGCTCGTATTCTGAGAAGAAAGTCAGCTACAAGGAGTCATCACAAGGGAGAAGAATCGCTGAAACGTACAGCCTGACTCTGGATCTCAGTGAGCATTAATTGGCTCAGGGTAAATAAAGGGGCGTTCATCCTTAAAAGGTGGGGGGGCCTCAGGAGATAGAGAGAGGCGCCAATGAACTAAGGCGCAAAGAGAACAAACAAGCTCGTATAGTTAGGGATTTTGCAGGGGAGGGACTAATTCCTGTAATCTCGAGCCTTCACAGACGACTAGCCCAGACAAACCAAAGAAAGGGGCACTCTTCCTGAATAAAAAAACCAGGAACACCGGGGAGAGTCCGCCGACATAGGCCAACGAGTAGTGGAAAAAAAAAAAAAAGGGTAAGGGAGAACCGAAGAAGGGGATTAATAGGGCAAGTTTTCCACACCTACGGAGTATTGGTATAATCGGAGACCTTCTTCCTGGAAACTCTCTCAGCATTCTCCACTTTTTACTATGAGTGAGGAAGTGGATGCGTTAACCGGGGGGAGGAGGAGGTGGAGGGGAAGAGGAAAAAACTGACCCTGGTGGACCAGCGGGTGGCCGAAGTCCAAATCGGGGGGAAGGGAAGAGGACACCCACGACCGTCCTTTTCTCTTCCTTTCATAGGAAGGAAGACGTAAAGAAAAAATGTGGGAACCGACTCACCTCTAGATATGAACATAAAGAGAGTATCTCAGATCAAAACAACTGGGGGGGGGGGATGGATGATGAATCAACATGATAGAGGAAATGGTCGTAGAAGGTTGAAGTCAAAAAAGGAAAGTGTCCTTCTCTATTCCGGTCTATGAAACTTCGGGGAGCGTGAAAAAAAAAAAGGATCACAGTCAATAGTCCACAAAGGGGCCAAACAGGGTTTCTTGCCAATCCCACCAAAGGGGAAAAAACGTCTACCAGGGAATCCCATAGGCCGCAATCATTTTGGAACCACGTTTCAGCGGAAGAAGAAGACTCAGGCCGACGGGAGCAGAGGTAACATCCGACAAAGACTACTGATTTGGGTGGGAAAAAAGGCTTATCTCGTTAAAGCATAAGACGGCAACCGGAGGGAGAGTGATCGCAACGGCGGCGTTCTTCAAACTACTCTTGGGGGTGTTGGGCGTGGAAGGGAGAAAAGGCTGGTGGTCCCTTAAGTGAGGGAACGAAAGTGGGGGGGCGTTGGTAGGAAGGAGATCGTCATACTAACGAGAAAAGATGAGGTGCAAGAGAAAAGAAAAAGCCAGGTAAAATACTACTACGAAGGGTGTCTCCTAAACAGGCGAGACAAGAGGGGGAAAAAACAGGTAAGAAAGATTCTCCTCTCTCTAGGGGAGAGAACCAGGACTGGATATAAAAGAAAAGAAAAGAGGTAGGATACGAGAAGCTTCAGCTAGGAAAGAGGGGCCGTTGGAGAAGACTATCGATCGGTGAAACCGAAGAAAAGGCTTTATCTGGGCGAGTGGAGTCAGAAGAAATAAGGCTTAAAGTCGATAACCGAATAGCAATAGGGGGGAGGTGGGAAGGGGGCACAAATTAAAGAGATGCCTCGGGTGGAAGCTACTACGAGATGAGGATGCTCGCTGGGAACCGGTAGGTGGACAGGCCATCAAAGGGAACTCTAAACAAAAAACTGGGGGTACAAAAGCGAACGAGTCGTGGGGAAGAAAATAAAGAATAGACCTCAAAAGAGGGAAGACAGAATAGTACGCAGAAGGGGAAGGGATGACGGCGTTATCACCAAGGGGAGTGGCAGAATTCAGAGATCAATCCGACGGGAGTATCAAATTCCCACGTGAGGGGGTCAGATAATATCTCGGGGGCCGAAAAGGAATTCGTAGCTCAGGTGGAGGTAAGTACCTTCCGTAGAAGCGAGGGAATGGGCATCGTTCAAACTTAAAAGAGACGTCGAGGACGACTGGACCAGCAGTGAGAATCATCGACCAACTTATCAGCGAGATGGTCTCTAAGGAGAAAAGGGGGAAGGGAATAACTCCAAGGAGAGGGGTACTAGGCAGGGCTTAACTACCTCGGAAAAAACAGTGGCATGCAGTGTGAAATCGAGGGAGACAGATAGATCGGGAATCCCCAACCTATGGGGGGGTCCTAATCTTCCAGGAGGGGGAAAAAGGACAGTCTCGCGATATGAGAACAATCCTGGGGTGGGATGCCCAAGAAATACGCCGGTGCTCCGAAAAGGACTGCTGAAGTCTCCTGATGGGTTTCGTGAGCGCAAGTTCTGGGGGTCAATAGCTGACGG
>Ga0179591_1386237_pt1 | contig 13968 bp, 16 predicted proteins | sample CZOMad2_1_08_16f_FD_182891 | JGI IMG/M metagenome (GOLD analysis project Ga0179591, IMG submission 182891) | Vadose zone soil fungal communities from Angelo Coast Range Reserve, California, USA - CZOMad2_1_08_16fungal (PacBio error correction) | ecosystem: Environmental > Terrestrial > Soil >...
GGGAAAAACTGGTGCGTGGCATCACTGGTGCGGTCAGGGGACAAGGCGCCCGCGCACCGGGGAGGAGGCGTTTGTGGGAAAAAAAGCCACGGCTTCAGAGAAAAAAAGAACCCTCGCGATTCAAAAACAGCAAAAGCGAAAGGGGGGGAACGGTTCTTTCCTTGGCGAGGAGGGACGGACCATGGTGGCGGAAAAAGCGGTCGGCGGGAAAAACCACGAGCCGCCCAGAAAAGCTCGCCCCCCTCATAGGGCCGGCGGGGATAAAAAAAAAAAAAGACGGACTGGCCGGCCGAAGCAGAGTATGGATTCGGGTGCTCACGGGTCGGGGGAAAAGAAGAGGCGCCTATAGGAAAGCCCCGCTGTTTTCGAAAATTGCCGGAAGGGGGAGGGGTAGACCGCCGAAAGCGGGAAAAAAGGGACCTAATTTCCTCGAACCAGAAAACGCTTCGACGGAAAAGGGTAAAAAGGGGGCCGGCACCGAAAGGAAGGGTGAAAAGGGAGTGACCCAGGGTTGGGTCCAGCCCGAAAGAAACGGGCGCCCTGCCGCCCGAAAGAAAAAAAATTGGGGGCCAATTCCTGCCTCCCCGGCCACAAAAGAAAAGCGGGTTGCAGCCTCGGGGGGGTTCGTTGCCGGGGACGGAAAAAAGGACGTCCGCAGTGTCTGTCCCCGGGGGGTTCGTGGGGGCCGGGGCCCGTGCTCGCCGCTTGCAAAATCAGGACTGGAAATCGTGGGGGGGGAAAAAGTTCGTGAGGAGGCATCGGGACCTGGGAAAAAACAGCTCACAGGGAAAACCTTTTTTGTAAGGGGGGAAGAGTGCACAGCACACGCGGAAAAAAAGACGTGAACCTGTCCCCAGACGGTGGTTGTGGGGAGCGGCCGAGGTCCCCCGCGGGTAGGTGCAGAGGAAGGGGTGGGAAAAGCGGTGCAAAAAAAAAAAGGGGTGGTGCTTTGGTGGGGGGAAATCCCCCCGCCGCGGCGGGGAGCTATGCGGGGGAAAAGGTCCGCCTCCAGGGAAAAGAGAGGTCCAATCGTTTATACCAAAAGCCGGGGGGCGGTTGATCGTTGACGTGGGACCAGAATCAAAAAACAAAAAAAGGGAAGGATCGGGCCGTGTTCCCAAAAAAAAAAAAAAATTTTGTTTCGCGGTGCGAGGGAGAGGAAACGGATCCTCATAAACGCGGGAGCCGCCTCGCCCGCGAATTGAAAAGAAACACAAAAAAGCACCAAAAAAAAAGCCGTGCTCGTGTGGAAAAGGAGGCCCAGTCCAGCGGGACAATCCCCACAAAAAGGGGAAAAGCCAAGGCCCACGGAAAAAAAAAGATTCACGCTGACCGAAAAAAAGGAAAAAAAGGTCGACTAACAGACAGGAAGGACGACCGACGTCGGAGAAAAAACTAATCCAGAACGGGCCGCCGGGAAAGGGGGGCCCCACGAACATGGCCAGGGAAAAAAGGGAAAACGACCAAGACGCCGGACGAGGAAAAAAAGCTGCACCATCGGGGTTGGGGGGCGACTGGTGAAGGGAGCGAAGGGAGGGGGGAGCATGCGTCCTTAGCGGAGACAGGCGCCGTCCCTGGGGGAGGGGTACCACTCTGTTCACGAAACAAGAACGGGGGCAAGGGGTCAGGGGTATTTATTTTTAGGGGGTTTGTTTACTCTTATAAAAGGGAAATTCAAATCGGGGAAATTGTTGGTTATTTAATGGAGTGAATTTTCCTTTGGGGAGAATTCCTTTTTTAGGGGGGGGATTCTTACCCTGTAAAGGAGGGGGTTTGACGCGAAAAAAACCCAGGCAGACCCGCGGCTTTGCGTCGAAAAAGCCAGTTGCGTGAAGGGGGAAGGAAATTCAAAGGGGGGACGGTCCTACAAGAAAAACAGCGTTCGAAAACGCGGCAAAAAAAAAAGGCGCCTCGTCGCTCGGACTAAAAGAGGCATGAAGCACGAAAAAACGCCCTGGAGGGAAGAACGATCAGCGGGCTTTAGGGAGACGCCGAAGTCCAGGTACAAATAGGGAGCGCCCTCGTAAAAAAAAACCGCTACCGCAGGAAAACTGCCTCCACATGCGCCTGGTGGAAAATAAAAAGACGGACAGGCGGGAAAAAAAAGGGCGAGGGGCTCCGAGGGGGACGTTGCTGTATCGGATTAGGGGGGGGGACGCCGCCTTTCCCAAAGAGGGCGCAAGGCCAAACCAAAGTTAGCTGAAATGAGGGCAAGCTTCCGGGTCAGGAAAAGAAAGAGCCGCATCCCGTCGTTAAGCGAAGAAAAATTCTTCCTGAGGGGACGCCGAAGAGCGCCAGTCTATCTTCCTGACCGCCGGAAAAGGAAGAAGGAGGAAGGGTTGATTGCCGCAGAAAAAAAAAAAATGCGCGGTACTGAAAATCCGAAAGGGACGCTCCTCCCTCTCGCGGGGGGGGAAAGATCCGCCGCCGCTTCTCAGGCCAGAAATGCACGGGGAGCGGGGCCCCGGAAGAAACGAACTCGTCGACCAGAAAAAAAAAAAAAGGGGCAGCCGGGATGGCGCCTGGTAAGGGAAAGGGAAAAAAAGGGCGGTCCATCGCCGGGGGCGAAGACGAGAGTAAGGCAACCAACCAGCCAAGGAGGGTCGATCGAGCCCAGAAAAACGCCCAAGTCCAGCGCGATTCGAGGGGGGGGGAGCGCAAAACTGGCAAAAACCCAAAAAAAGGTCCGGCCCCCTGGAGAAAAAGGGAAGAGGGCCCTCGCTCCGCCAAAAAAGAAATGCGGGGCGCCATCACCGTGGCGAGTCCTCAGAGGATGACGCAGACGGACCGCAGCCAGGGGGAAAAAGGCAGCGCTACTCAGGAGGAAGAAAGTGTTCGGCGGCAAGAAGGGGAAATCGAGCCTCGTCAACCGAAAAAACAGTGGGCAGAAGCACCTCAAGCGGGGCAGCCTGAAAAAGGGTCCGCTTTCAGACGGAGGGAAAGCAGGTTTGGCCGCGCCGAAAAAGGGGGGGGGCGACTCAAAGGGGAAGGAAAAGGAGGTCGGCGCACGTTCTAGTGGCTGAAGGGAAGGATCCCTATCCTCTCGAAAAAAAAGAAAGAGCCCACGGTGAAACAACCTAAGGAAAAAAGATCCGCAAGAAAAAAAAAAAGTTTTTGCCCACAAAAGGCGTCCAAGGCAACACGACAACGAAACCCTACCTGGGGAGGCCTGACCACGGGTCACGAACACGAAAGAAAGGCGCCCTGAAAAGGACCCCTGCCTCCTTGTGGAAAAAAAGGAAACGATTCGTGACTTAGTGGGAAATAAGGAAAGAAGGATGCCTATAGGGGGGGGATCGCGGGGGAAAGGAGGGAGGACCCCTTCTTGCGTACGATAAAAAGGAAGGGTGTGGCTCCTGCCGCAGGAAAACAGTCAAAAAAGGGAAAGAGCGAGAAAAAAGGGACCGCGCATCGGCCAAAGAAGCGGTGCCCCTGTGAGTGGAGAAAAAAACGGAAGTGGGAAACCAGCCAAGGGAAAAAAAACAATAACTCCCCGTGAAAAAAACGACCGCCGCCGGGACGTTGGAGAAAAAAAAACCCTCCCAACCGAGGCCGGGCCACCGGGGGAAAACCGCGGGAAAGGGAAGGGAGACGAGACTGGGGGGGCCGGCCCGGGAGAAAAGGTTTTTGGAGCTCGGACTAGGAGAGGAGCAGGCAGGAACAGGGTCACCGTACGAAAGGAGGGGGGAAAAGCAGAAAAACGACTTCCAAAAGAAGTCCCGTTCGGCTCAGACGCGAGGAAAAAAAGTAGCGCAGGAATCCAGGCCGACGGAAAAAAAACCCCCACTCACCGTGACAAAAACCAAGAAGAATTGGGGGGGAAAGGAAAAAAAAACAACAACGGAGGAGGAGAAAAAAAAATCCCCCCCCGTTTCATCGCGCCACGATCGGCCAGAAGAAGCACTTTTGGGGGGGGGTGGTCAGGGAAAGGGAGTCCTGCTCTTAATCTCTTGCTCACTCGGCAGGGAGAAGTAAAAACGAAAGGAGAGAATAGGCAAACTATAGAGAACCCGCCCCCGAATACGGTGTACCCGGGGGGAGCCATGCAGCATCGAGTGAAAAAAAAAAGAAACAATGGGAAAGAGACCAGGAAGAAAACAAAAAAGAAAGGCCTCGGTCCCTGTGTGGAAAAACGCCGCCCGACCGCGCAGGCAAAACGGATCTTTTTGCAGGTGCCAGGTGGAAAAAACGGTCCCCCCCAGGCGCGGAGGGGAGAAAAAGAGGTCACGTAAACGTAGGTAAAGCTCTCGCCCAGGGGGGGGGCAAGGAACGGTTGTTGCTTCAGAAAAAAAAAAAAGCATCGCCTATCGCCCGAGGGAAGGGGCAGAGACCTGACGACTCGTGAAAACCGGTCGCACGAAGCGAAAAGAAAGGCGCCTACATCAATGGGGGAAAAAGCCTATCAAAAAAAGAAACGGGTTTCCGGCAGTGAAAACAACAACTTTCGACCGGCCCAGCAAGGGGGGGGGGAAGGAGAGGGGGACTACGTCACGAAAATCGGGGGGGAAAAACACGAAGGGCCTTGCGGTGGGGAAGCCGCCAGGGAAAAGAGGCGCGTGGTTCCGACCAAGAAAAAAGGCCCGTGGTCGGCGCAAAGCTGGAGGGGGAACGGCCAAAAAGGGTGGGGGTGCACAGAAGAAGGAGTTGGTGGGCAACCCTTACGCGTGACGGAGGGACAGGTTGGTACTGATGCGCGAAGGGGGGGGGATGGGGGCAAAAGTGTCTCGAGGGAAGAAAGCCGTCCAGCCACTCGACTTTGAAAAAGGAAAACGCGGGGGGTGTCTGATTGCCCAAAAAAACCGCCGGGAAAAAAAACCCCCAAAAGCCCTCCCCCCCCAAAGGGGGACCTTATCACCGAAGAAGGCTTCCCCTCTTTATTCTTGGGGCGTACCCAAAGAATCGTGCCTTCGCTTTGGGAGGGGAAGAGCTCGAGTCCCGGGGAAAAAGGAAAAATGAAGCAGGAAAAAAAAAGTTGTCCGAGCCGAAGAAGGGGCCCGCCTGGAGACCCTAGGTCCCGAGGGGAAAACGTCGGCCGGCTTGAGAAAAAAGGACGAAAGCCCACGGGAAGAAAGGGGGTGCCGGCCGTCCCCCAAGAGGGCGACGATTTGAACACGGACTGATTTCGGACCCGACAGAAAAAAGAAGGGTTTAAGGAAGTGGCGCGCAAAAACGCCGACACCGATGCAAAAAGAGAAGAAGTTGGGTTTAGAGTCGGAGGAAACTATGACCAGCGCCGAAAGTCGTCCCATGTGGCGATCGAAGAAAAAACTCCAAAAAAAAGGGGAAGGGAGCAAATCTATAGGCCCCCTCCCATCAAACGGCACCGGCCTTTAGCCACGACGGGGTTTTTCTGACCAGGGAAAACAGCTCACGTAAAAGAGGGCCCCATTCTATCATCCGGGAGAAGGCCTGCACAGCGGCGAAACGGCGTAGGTCCCTTTAAATAGAAAGGGGGGGGGGCGCCGTTTGATATTGAAAGAAAGAGAGAAAAATCTGCCAAGGGGGAGGAAAAAGGGCGGTCCATGAAGATTCGCCTGGAACCATTTACGGAATCGCTGAAAGTAACGAGCCGAAAGGTGCCCTGCGCATATCGACTCCGAATCAAGAGAGAGTGGAGGGTCTGGTCCTCTCACTGGGAAGACCGCTCTTGGCAAAAAGGGACGCGCACAAGGAAATCCTACCGATGGGAATATCAAAAATTTCAGAAAAAAGTCCTTCATGCAAGAAAGATTTGGGGAAAAAGGAAGCGCCCTTCTGCATTACGGTGAAAGGCCGCCTGTGGTGCGGAAAAAGCAGCTGGGAGACGTGCACTCAAGCTGCTCGGGGGGGGAGTCGCGGATAAAAAAAAAGCGCTTATCGAAGGCGAGCAAGGAAGGGCGTGGTGCTCAATGGAATTCAGTGGGGGAAAGTCCGAAGAAGGCCTATCGGCGGGAAAAGGGTCCGACGCGCCTTGCGTCCTAGAAAGGGAAACTGAACTTCACGGGAAAAGAAAAATCTCGGCGACGGGAAAAAAGGAGTCTGAGGAGGCGGTCTCTTTGAAAAAAAGCAGTTGAAAGACCCGCCAAACCCCCCTTTTGTTGGGGGGGGGGAGAAAAGGGATTGGCCCGCGGGGAGGAAAGGTGCCGCAGGACCTTAGGAAAAAAAGAGAACCGCACTCGCGGGAGGCCTCGCCGCCCTCGCGAAAATCAAAAGAACAAAATGGAAAAAGGCAGGAGGGGGGTTGTTTGCCTAGGGGGAGAGGGAAAAGTCCCGCCGTCGAATTGGCCCTTACCGGGGGGGAAGAGGCGCCCCGTGCTCGAAAAAAAACGCCGCAGAGACTCAGAGGGGAAGAAAAAAGGCCCGACCGTCCTGGCCCGTCGAGGGAAAAGCAACACGAGATCCAAGGGAACGGTCCCGCTCACTACCGGGGGGGGAGCACGCCCCCGACCCGTGAACGACGGCCAACGGCCGGTGGTGTGGACCAAGAGGGAAATTCCGGGGGGAAACCCCCTGGAGCCTCGGGAAGGAAAAAAAAAGGGGGCTTTCCCGCGTGGGGGAAGGGCTTGGGGGGGGGGGGTTTAGGAGAATGTCCCTAGGGGGAAAAAGGGGGAGCGAGGACCCTGTCCTCCGGCAAGAAGGGAAATCTAAGTCGAGGGACCGACTTCGACCCTCTAAAAAGGGGAGAAAGGGGGGTGGATCGTGTGACTTGCTGGGGACCCTCCCTATCGAAAAAACAAAGGTAGGGGGAGAAAGAAAAAGAAAAGAAAAAGAAGGGGAACCACAGCACGTCCCACGGAGGAAAAAAGGGGGTTTCGCGGTCGAATTGAGGTTGGGAAAAACGGATCCTCCATCATGGCGGCCGGAAAAAAACCTACGACGCTCGAGACCCGAAAAAAAAAAATGCCAGCCTCTGCACAAAACCACAAGCCACCACGCGAGAAAAAAAACCCGCGTGAGCGTGGGCAAAGTCACGCGGGACAATCGCGACCGAAGGAAAAAAAAGGGGGGAACAAGGAAAAGGAAAGGCCGTCCGTTGCTCACGATCACAAAGAAAAGGAGCGTAAATTCCGCCGAAAAAAAAAAAAGGTCATCGACGACCGACGTCGGCGGGAAAAAGAGGGAAGTAACAAAAGAAAAGCTGGAAAAAAAAGGGCCAGGGGAACCAGCCACTGTAAAAAAAAAGAAAGAAAGCAATACGCCGACTACGGCAACAAAAAGAAGGGAAAAAAGCGGCTTTGGTGCCGTGGAGAGGGAGGGGACCTGAGCAGACCTGCTCTAAGGGAATGTGAAAGGAGAAGAAAAAACCCAGTAAGGCCACTCTGTAAGGACCGGGACCAAAAGGGGGGAAAAGGGGGACGGAAAAACTTTTAAAAAAAAAAAACTGCGATCCGTAAGCGAGGGGGGGCTTCTCCCCCGAAGAAAGGGCCGTGCGAGATGAAGTAAGAATTCTGCCAGGACAGAGGAGCAAGAGGGACCGCCGATAGGCCTCCTCACGGAAAAAAACTCCCACCGACAGGAAACCCCCCTAACTTCCCAGAAAAAAAAAAGATCACCAAAGTCAAGGAGAAAAGAATCCTCTAAGGCCACGAAAACCTCGGGGGAAGAGCCGACCGAGGAGAAGAAAGGAAAAACCTAGAAGGCCTTTGAAAAAAAAAAAGAAATAGACGTACTGCACGCAGGAGGAGAAAAGTTGGCTTTCACTCGCGAGGGGCCAGAATGCAGCCGTGGGGGAAAAAACCCGCCGGTTCAAAAAGGAAAAGGCGCGCCCGAAGCCGACAGGGGGAAAAAGAAGCCTATGCAGGCAAGCGCCAAAACGGAAGAGAGCGCCAAAAGGAAAAAGACGCGCTCAGGAAAAACGCTTCCGTCCATGAAAAAAGGGGAATCTTCCTGACCAAAGACGGACAGAGGAAAGGCAGCTCGGAAGAACAGCCCCGGCGCGTACAGATTTCCGGCACAAAAAGAAAAGAGGTTGCAAAAAAAAAAAAACTCTCAAAGACAGAACCCGCCTCCTTAAAAGAGAGAATTCCTCCAGAAATCCGGAAAGCGGGCGGGAGGGAAAAAAGAGTACGACTTCCGAACGGAAAAACGGCCGGTCCGGACAGAAGGGGGCCTGGGTCCGAAGGGCGGCACGAAAAAAAAAATTCAGCGAAGGGGGTACGCTAAAAAAGGGGGCGTGCAACACCAAGCACGGAGAAAGAAAACGAAAGCGAGCATTCGTCCGTCGAAAAAACACGAAAGTCAACTAACTGTTGTGAAAAAAAACCAGAGGGACAGACACAGGGAAAAAAGGGCACGTTCGTCGGGGAAAAAGACCGTGAAACGTGCCTCGCCGAAAAGGACGCACGCACCCATTCTGTGGCGGAAATAAAGAGGGAAGCCTTAATCAAGAACGCAGCGAGCTCCAAAAAAAGAAGGCATCTTATCCCTCAATGAAAAAAAAGAGAGCGTATCTTGGCGGAAGAGAAAGCCCGTCTCCGGTGACGAGAGACAACCTACAACGAGAAAAGCTTTGGAGGGAAAAAAAAGAAAAAGCGGGGCATCCCGTTGAGCGGGGGGGAAGGCTTCAGACCGGCGGCCGATGCAGGAGGAAAAAGAAACGCGAAACGCGAAAGGGAAGCCGGGCATCTCCACCAAAAGAGTTCGGGCGCAACGTGAAGGCTGTCGTGGATTGGTAGGGGGAAAAATCGGAAGAGGGGGAAGGTGAAAGAAAAAAAGCCTCCCTTACCCCTGACCGGGAAAAAAAAAGTGTTTTGCCCCAACAAAAAAGAAAGGGCACGTCCTTTCACCAAAAAAAAGAGCGAGAAACGGCAGAAGACACTAACCCCCGAAAGAAAAAAACGACTCCCTGGAGAGGGGCGCCACCGCCTAGGAAGGCGCCAAAGGGAAAAAAACAAACAAGCTGGGGGAACAAAGGGGCCGATCCTTTACGGGAGGTAGGAAAGAATGGCCCGAGAGGAAAGGCCGTTGGAGCAGAAAGGCTGATCCCGGGAAACCGGCGGCGACGATCCGCGCGGGGGGGGTAGGCCGCCCCCTGCCGGGAAGAAACATTGGCGACAGGACCGAACGAAGAAAAAGCGACGGTCAAAAAAAGAAAAAAAAACCCCTTTACCGGCGAAAAGCATCTTCTGCGGCTTTGAATGACACAAAAAAAAAAAAGAAGAGAAAAGAAACGGCAGTGCCCACCAAGGGATCCTCTACAGGAAAGTCCGTGACCAAAAAAGAAAGAAGGAAGGGGGGAAGGAGAAGGGCGCAACCTCCCAACAGAAAAAAAAGGAGCTTTCCAGGGGGAGACTCGAGACTGCCATACAGGGGAAAAAAAAGAAAATGGTGCAGGAAAGGAGACGAAGAAGGACTCGATTCTGCCGGGGGAAGAACAGGTTCCCCGGGAGAAACGAGTGGAAGCGAATCCCGACGGGGGAACCGAAAAAGGGGTTCCATTCAGAAGGACCGCAAGCTCGGGAAGAAAAAAGCCGGCGGTGGAAGTCGCCCGGGGAAGAAAGACAACGTGCCATGGGCGGTGTAGAGGGAGAAAGCGGACAGAAAAAAGGAGAGATTGAAAAAAAAAAAAGAGTCCGGCACGTCCCGTAAGAAGGAAAAGAAAAACCGCCATGCAACGGGAGGGGGGGGGACGATATCCAAAAAGGAGTTTCCTGCGCTAGAACGCGTTGCTCCACCGCTTTTCTTGAGCCGAAACGATGGGGGAGAACACAGGGGAGACTGGAAAAGAAATGGGCCACTACTTGACAAAAAGGAAAGGGGGAAAACTGTTCTTCATGAAAAGGCAGCATCGAGTCCGCCAGGAAAGGCAGGGTTAAGCCCCCTGCGGCGAAAAGGGCTCGTCCCTGTATGACAGGGAGGGGACGCAAGAAAAGCAGCGGAAGGGGGGTAGTTTTGCCGAAAGTCCCCGGCAGGGAGCGAGGTCCTAGGAAAAAGATGATCTTTCCTAGAAAAAAAATGGCCGTTCGCGGTTGGGGGGGAAAAACGCAAAAGAAGAAAAAATGCGCGGTCAAGGACAGACGTCCGGGAAAAGAAAAGTTGCGAAAGAAAACCAGAGAAAGCCGCCAAGCCGTCGCGGAAGAAAAATCCATGCCCCCCGGAAAGAAAAGCATCTAAAGGAGAAGAAAAGGGATTCATCCTTGAAAAGGGAAAGCGGCGCTTAGGAAGGAAGGCCATCATGGGGGATGAATCTAGGAGAAATTCGGCCCCATTAAGAACGGCTTTCCCATCTCCGGGGGGGACACTTCCTCGGCGCCGAGGAGCCGCCCGGCGTCCGTGGGAAAGCGGGTCGTTGGTTGCAAAATCACGACGGTGCCGAGGGGGGAAGGGGGGGGACAAAAAAAAAAAAAAAAGGGATCTGTTCAGGTGTACGGGGAAAAGGCCCGTGGCGAGCAAAAAAAGAGGGCCTATGCAAAAAAAATCCAGGAACGTCAAAAATAGACCCCGTGCGCCCAGAAGAGCCTACGGCGGGGGGGGGGCCCCGAGCCGGAGAGCCAGGGGAAAACCGGAAAGGCGGAAAGAATCTACCTCGGAAGGGAACTCCTGAAAGTCCCTGTCAGGGCGCTCCCACGACGCCCCTTCTTTGTCGAGGGGTGACCTATCTTTCGAGAGGCGGCCCGGCTGATGCGGCAGGGGGAGAAAAAAAGGCAGGTTTGGGGAAGAGGAGGATTCCCTCTTGGGAAAAAACCCGAAGTGTCCCAAAACCTGTCGTCCTGCTGGAAGAAAGGAGGAGCCCGTCGGAAAATCGAAAACACGCCATGGTTGGCCGAAAGGGATTGCGCGATGCAAACAACGGACCGGATTTTCGAACCAAAGAAAGAACATAAGGGGGAAAGAGCCGCAAAAAACCGACAAAAAGTCTCAGTCCTCGCTCCGGAAAGGGGCGTGGCGAAAGGGAAACTCGGAATTCCCCCAGAAAAGACCCACTCCTCCCTGTCTTTTGGGGGACTCTCAACGAAAAAAACTCTTTCTCTGAAAAGAGAGAGGCGAGAGACCAGCCCGCCCATCCCGGCCAAAAAGAAGATGAGCCTCGGCTACTGAAAGGGGTCGCTTTCGAAGCTAAAGAGCCCAAAGATGCCCCAGGAAAAAAAAAGAAAAGAGGGCTGTTGGGGGGGAAACGCTGCATCTTCGCAGGAGGGGAAAAAAGAGACCGAACCGGAAAAAGAAACGCCATGGAAAAAGAGGGACCGAGCCAAAAGCGCAAAACCGAGAAGACTGTCCGTCGAAGGCCGGGAGAATGTTGAATGACGGGGGGCGAAAAGCCTTGTCGGGGCGGGGGGGAGATTCGGCGAGAGCCTCGGGGGGAAAAGGGGTGCTCTCAAGGGGAAAGGTGCTCTTCAAGACGTCAGGGGGGGAAATACTGTGGGACGGAGGCCCGACGACCACAAAAGACCGAGGGTTTAACAAAACGAGAAAAGGAAAAAACCTTCAATATCACGGAACAGAAAAAAAGCCAGCCAAAGCCTGCAGCAAGAAGGGGAAGGGCGGTCTGCGCGGGAGAAGACAAGGGGGGGTCAGGGGGGGAGAAAAAAAGCCCAGGAAAAAAGCGGTAAATCGTTGCAAGAAAAGGAAGGCTTGGAATTTGCCGGCTGAAAAAGCTGTCATAAAAAAGCTGTCAACAAACATTGAAAGAATAGAATTCTGATCGTGGGGGAAAGGGGAAGGCGTCCTAATCGCGAAAAAGTCTACGCTCTGGTGGGAGTCCGCCTCAAGGAAAAGCCGACGAAACTTCACACAAAGGAATTTCCTCGCGGGAGGGGGAAAAAACGAAAAATCCCAGGGGAACTAACATGAAGGCGCAAAACCGAAAAAAACCCTCTCCCCCAATGAAGCGCCGGAGGGGGTTTGCTTACTGGAAGGGTCAGCAGACAAGAGCGCCTCAACCGCCTTCCTACAGAAAAAGAACCCTCTCTCCTACCGGACCCTGCAAGGGAAAAAGGCGCTGGTGCCGGGGGAAACGGGGGGGTTTTGTTGCACAGAGGGGTCCGGAAGGGGGCTCAAAGCCGGGGCCCGGGCCCCTGTGAAAAAAAAAAGCCGGGGGAAGAAAAACGATTTTTTTGCAGGGAAAACACCGATGGGGGCAGCAAAGGACAAATGGTCGCCTGAAAGACGGTCTTCCCGATGAACTGGGGAAAATCGGAGGGAACGCCCTTCAACAAAAAAGGTCATCTTTCATCGGGAAAGGAACTACTTTAAAGGAAAGTTAACCACCGGTGGGGGGAAAGAGGGGTCCCGCTGTGGAAAAGGACGTGGAACAGACCAACGTTGGGGAAGAGGGGGGGGGGATGGGTGGGGGCCCTGGGTGGCAGGGCCCTGGAGCCTCGCGAGAAAAAACGCCTAAATGGGGAAAAGGGGCCAGGAAAAACCTTTTCAAAAAAGACCTCCTTCAGAAAAAACAAGGGGGCGTTGCTCGGGGGACAAAGATCTCAACAACAAAAAAGTATGGGAAGAAAAGCGGCGGGGGGGAAAAAAAGGGAGTCAACCCGTAACCAACTTTTGGGGGAAAGGGGGCGAAATGAGGTCTCAACGAAAGAAAGGGGAGGTCCATCGGCGCAAAGAAGCCGTCCCCTGGGCTCGGAAAAAGCGCGCCACAAAAAAAAACACCACCAGCACCAAAAGAACGCCCCCAAAAAGGGGGTTCCACTGCGGGCGGAATTCAGAGCTTTACCTCACCCGGAAAGGAACCCACACCACACGGAGGGAAACAGACCTGACAGTGGACCCGTTCACGGGGAGGAAGAAAATCCAGGACCGACAAAACGTTAGGGAGAGAAAAAGGGGGAACATACCTAGATCGATTTCAAAAGCGCCACTGGAAGAAAACGAAAGAAAAAAAAAATATCTGTCTCTTAAAAGCGCGGGGGGAAGGCTTTCCCAACCGAAAAGGGGACCACTTCGACGGGAGGGAGAAAAAATACACGGAGGGCAACAAGAGATGCACCATCTCCGAGAGAAGGTGATCTAAGGGGGAGGGAGTCCTATCCTTCGAGGGAAGCAACCAAAGGAAGTCTAAGTCATGAGAGAAGGTCCTCCCTAGGAGGGTTCCGTCTTTTCAGGGCAAAGAAAAAAATGTGGAGAGAAGCCGAGAGGAGAAGCGATTTCCGCGGCGGGAAAAAAGAAGGAAATCCGTCCATTGGCCGGGCCTTTTTTGGAAAAAGAAAAACTCAAAGAGAGGAAGACCAAAAGAAAAGGGGCAGGTTGAGGAAGATAGGCCGAAAGAGAGTAGCACTCCCACCGACCGAAGAAACCAATTAAAAGACGCAAGAAAAAGCCGATCAGCGCAAAAAAAAGACCGCCGAATGGCCACGGAGGAAAGGGGGGGAACGATGCGCTCCGGAAAACCCGACCGCTTAGAAATTGGCTCACTTGCCGCCAGAAATGAAACCGCCGCAAGAAGGCAGCCAGGCTCCTGAAGGGGACTTGGCTGGCACGACGGGGAAAACGAGTCCGTTATAAGGGAAAAATTGAAAGGAGGATCGGGGGAGACAAACGGCGTTGAAAAAAAATATCGGGAAAAGGGCTTACCTACGATATGAAACCCGTAGGGGAAGAACTAGGGGAAGGACCTCATCGCAAAAAAACGCCGCTTCGGTCGAGGAGCGCTTCTTGAAAAAAAGCGAATGAAGGAAGAAACTGAAGGAAACGCCAAGGGAGGAGGAATCTCACAACTGCGCAAAAAAAAGATCTAACCGGGCCCGCGACAGGGAATGGACAAAAGGAGCCGCTCAGGGAGAAAACGCCGGAAGGGAAAACTTGGCAGAGGGGCGGGAGCGTTCTCTCCGAAGAAATCATTAGAGAAGGACACGGAAAAGGGAAAGGGGAACGGGGATGCCGCCTGGGGAAAGGAGAGGCGGGTCAGCGCCGTTGCGAGAAGGAGCCAGCGTCGTGCAAAAAAAAAACCAGGACGGGTGAAAATCGAGCAAGGAAGTCCACTCCCTCCAAAGACGAGCGCTAACTGAAGGGGGGTGCCGCGAAAAGAGTGGGGGGGAACCA
>Ga0179591_1268748_pt1 | contig 13967 bp, 20 predicted proteins | sample CZOMad2_1_08_16f_FD_182891 | JGI IMG/M metagenome (GOLD analysis project Ga0179591, IMG submission 182891) | Vadose zone soil fungal communities from Angelo Coast Range Reserve, California, USA - CZOMad2_1_08_16fungal (PacBio error correction) | ecosystem: Environmental > Terrestrial > Soil >...
AACCAAACAGTCTCAACATTTCCGGTAATCGTATTAATCGCCCAAAATTGGGCGGAGGAAGGTGTGTATACCATAAGGGAGGTTCCCGACCGGATACTATTTCGAGGAGCTGTTCTCGACCCGGAGTTGGCAAGGGGCGCTTTTGTCCGCTCCCTACAGCGGACGGTGGGGCAAAAGCGACTGCCGACGAGTTGTGCAGAAAAGGGGGAAGACTGATGGCTGAGATATTCGCCGTGAAGGCGTCCGCCCTGGTGACTATCAGGGGAGGCCGGAATCCGGGAGGGGGGGACGACGGCCCTTTTCCGAAGGAAAGGAAAAGAGGCTCCTTTCCTTTTTACTGTGCGCTCCCGCCTCACCGTAAAGACCTCAACAGCGCCTTTGGACTAAGAGCTGCGGAAAAAGGGAAACGGCGGTCAGTTGCGCTCTGCGCCTACGAGGGAAACACGATTCTAATGTACGACTTCCGGGACTGCAGCTTTATTTGTATCTCCTGCGAGCGAAAGAAGGAAGTCCTCGCGCGAAGGGGGGAGACCTTAAGGAGAGGCACCTGGAAAAAGCTTCGTCCATGAAGATACGCTTTTCAATTTAGGACCTGTGTGAAGAAAAAGAAGAAGCCTCCATCGCGAGAAAAAAAAGCTTTACCTTAGGAAAGCAAAGATGTACCATCATACGGGCACGCTCTTTTAAGTGGGGGACCCAACCCCGGGAAGAATGAAAAGGGGGGGAGAGCTTGGAAGAGATTTTCACATAGTCTCAGCAAAAGGACCGGAGTCGAAATTTTTCCGAGGAAAAGAGAAAGGAAATGTACGTAGCGCTAGGAGGGAAGAAGAGGAACTATTAATAGGGTTTTCACTCTCACTGAAAAAGCCAAGTATCCGACCGCTTGGTTTGGGGGAGAAGGGGGGGGGAAAAGCCATAGGAGGCGGGGAAGAACCCGTTTCGTCCGGAGGGGGGAGAACGATAAGTGGGCTCAAGCTTTTCAAAGGGGCCGAGTTGGCGCAACTGATCGCAGAAAAACCAAGGGGGAAGACAAATATTGGTGGAAGAAAAAGGAAATTAGTGATCAAGAAAAGAAAGGAGGAAGACCGTGTATCCCCATCTCTCTCAAAAAAGAAAGATGGGATACGGGTCGGAAAAAAGAAAGGTTAGGGAATCCCTAAGTAAAAAAAGATAGGGGGGTATCACAGGGGGAAAGAAAAAGAGCGCGAGCCGTTCTACAAAGAAGGCTTGATCCCACTGAAAGTGAAAGAAAAAAATACTTCTAAACGGGGAAAAAAACGTCTCCTCCTGGAGGAGGGGAAAGAAAAAAAAAAATCGGTCCGGATACTTGGCTGGGGGAAGGGTGAGATTTGAACCGCAGAAAAGGAAAAAAAAAAAAAAAAAAAAAAAAAAAAAAAAAAAAAGAAAAAAAAGAACTCGGGGGGGGTGCGAGTTTGATAATGACCAAAACCATCTACGGAACAGGTCATCGAAAGAGGAGGGGGTAGGAAAAAGGGTGTTCGAATTAAAAAAAAGGCGACCGGGCTGCGACTATTTTGATAAGAGGAAAAGAAGGGTTGATCCAGCAAAAAAGGGTTGACAATTCGAGAGGGGGACGTCGATCACAAAGAGGGAGGGAAAGAGGGGAAATCTTTGGAAGACTGGGGGGGTGTGAGCGGTCCAGCGGCATCGATGCGAGGGGGGGAAAAAAAGGGCAGAATGAACCATTGTATCCAAGGAGGAAAAAAATCGCTTAATGGAAGAGAAGGCAAGCGAGGGAAGGGAAGGGACTCGCCTTCAAGGGGAAAGAGCGTCTATTCTACAGTAGAAAAAAGGGGGACTCCAAATACCGCTGAGGATAGAGACAAAAAGGTACGCCGTACAAGAAGGAAGGAGAAAACGTGTCGTCCTGCCCCGAAAGAAAAAAAAACAAATTGACCTCCGGGAACAGACTTCTTCAAAGAGGGGAGGAAAAAAAAAGGAGCAGAAGTTTAGCGGATCGAAAAGAAAAAAAAAGAACTTATAAGGCTGAGAAAAAAAGGGCCGTCCGTCATTTCGAAAAAAAAGGAAAAGAGGCATCACCGTGGAAAGAGAAAGACATAAAAAATTAGTATCATGAAATCTAATATCTAAAGGTAAAAATTCACGCGCACCAACTCGGAAGGCGGCGCAGCGAGGGGAGTGGGAAGAAACGAGCTGTATTTAGAGAAAGAAAGAATCGTCCAACTCCTTGGGCGAGAAAAAGAAGCTCCATCGGAGAAGGGGGGACCACCTGCACATGGGGAGGGGTTCTACACACCGAGAAGGGAGGTTTGGGTCGATTGCCCGGCATTCAGGAAGGGAAAAGAGACTCCTCCCTTTAGGTTTCGAAAAGATTCGGATTCGCGACAGCAGGCGCAGCCAACCCTCGACGAACAGCGCAAAGAAAGGGGGGAAACACGTTTCTCTCCTGTCAAATAGAGTACTTTCGCGAAAAGACCTCCATTTGCGGAAATAGAGAAGGACGTCATCATATGTCTGCGGAGGAAAAAAAACCCCGATACGATTACGAACCTCAAAAAAAAGGGGGGCGGTTCGTTCCTGAAGACAAACGGATCACTCTCAGCCTAACGCGAAGGAGGACTGTGTCGGCATTTAGAAAAAAAAAAAGGCTGCGCTCAGCCATATCTTAAGAGGAGGGCAAGAAAAAGGTATCTTTAGCCGTTTGAGCGCAAAAAAAAGAGAGGGCGTAATCCACCTGAGAACCAGAAAAACAAGCGGGCACCAGGTCATCATGCCAGGCAGAAGAGAAAAGGGAACGGGTCGGTGACGCAAAAAAGAAAAGAAAGGGTTCCTTCTCGGCAAAGAAGTAGAAAGGAGGCCGCCTTCATCACGATATCATCCCGCGTGGGGGGAAAGGGAAAGAGAGACGTTTTCTTTCGAGAGGGGAAAAAGAAAGGGGGGTACAGGTGCCGTTCAGTATGAGGGGCCTAAGAAAAGAAGACCGTCCGCGTCTAACAGACGAAAGGGGTTTGATCCGGTGACGTGAGGAAAAGAGTATAACCGAATTCCCCTCTCAAAGGAAAATACTCGTCAGAAACCCACGTAGCCTCCAAAGGGGAGTGAAAAGGGGGGAGATTTCTTATCACCTTTGTGCCTTAAGAAAAAGGAGAACGATCGATATGCGATGTACGAAGAATAGTAAAAGGGGAGTTTTCTTCAAAAGAAAAAAAAAGAGAAAAAGGAAATAATTGCCGACCCGGAAATAGAGGGAGGGGAGAAAAAGTCATCCCTTATTTCTGCGGCCACTTCAGGAAGGGATGGAAAAAATTCCCGATAGAGAAAGTGTACAGAAAAGAGGCAGTCGGATCTTCTCCAAAAAAGAAAGGGGGAATCCGAATAAATCGCGAGTACTAAACCCTGGACGGGAGCTTCCTTTTGCCGCGAAGAAAGGAAAAAGGAAAATCCAGGAAAGCTGGTGGAAACAAAGGGACAGGTTCGGAAATATCCCTGCAGAAAAAAGAAAGAAACTTTCGACGATTGCGAAAAAGAGGGAGAGGTGTATTATTTTACGTGCCAAATGTGGGGAGTAAAGACGGGGCTCATCCTTCCACATGGGAGGAAAGAGAAGTACGTGGGTGTTCTCCTCTTAGGGAAGGAGGGAAATGGGACCGTTCGGGGAGTCCTGCCCACTTTCACCGGAAAAAGGCCTGCATGGTAGGGGAGGTTAGAAGAGAGGGGGGGGGGGGGGGAGGGGGGATCGTCATCGTGCTTCCTCCGGCACAAAAAGAGGCGCTTGCTCGAACATGCGCGAAAAAAGGAAAGGGAACTGCAGACCACTAGAAAAAAAAAAGGAGACTTCATCAAAAGGAAGGAGAGGAACCGTTCTCATTCACGGTTTAGTCTAATCCAGGGAGGGAAGGGGGGTAGGGCATGAGAAAAAAGAGAAGGGAAAGGAGAGTCATTTCAGTAAAGGGGGAAAAGGGAAAATGGCTTCTTACCCACAGTTGGAGGGGGGATGGAAGTGCTCCTTTGCGCCTCAAAGAGAAAATCGTTTCGAAATGGGGGGGAGGAAGGTAGTCCGGAAGAGGGAGGAGCAATTGGCTGGACTGGGAAGCAGGACGAGATACCTTTTCTGAGCGTGAGCCAGGGAAAAGGCCTTGTCTTCAGAGGGGGGGCACGCACGAAAAAGAGGTGGGGGCGCACGATGCGTGGAAACTCAATCCAAAAAAAATCTTCTTCCGCCGTCCATAAAAGAAAGAGGGATTTCTCGAAAACTTAGAGGCAAGGGAGAAGAACGAATAGGAATGAAAAGAAAAACCATCTCCCTGGCGATGTGGGGGTCGAGGTCCTGAAAGAAAAAAAGGGAGGGGTCAGAGGCGTAAGGGAAACCTCCAGGCGGATGATCAGAGGGCCGGGGAATGGCCGAGGGAAAGCTGGAGAGGACTGTAAGGGGTAGAAGGAGGGGAGTGTGAGTCCAGACGGCAGGAAGAGGGGCCTCTTCTATCTCTGGGGAGAAAGGAGGGGGGTGACTATGAAGGGAGAGAATGGGTTTCTGGGGGGAAAAAAAAGGCGTTTTTCGGAACGAGGAGGAAGTTCCTACGAGTGGGGAGGAGAATATCTTATGCTGAGGATATTCTCAAAGGAGAGCCTCGTGGAGGAGGAAAGGGGGACTATCGGAGTCGGAACCAACGAAGGGGGAGGCCTTAAATTACTTTAAATGGGGTCCGAATCCGGAGAGCTCCGGAGGGCCGGCGGAGAAAAAGAACGTGTTTCTCAGCCGCCAACTCGCAGGGGGAGAGGGGGACTTCCTCGCAGTCGGAGGGAGAGAAGGGAGACGAGGTCTAAGTGTAGGGGGAGGAAAGCCGGGAACGGAGGGGAGGAAAAGCTGCTGAGATCCTGAAAGAGGAATATCCTATGCTTCGGACTCGAAGAGAGGACTCTGAGGGGAAAGGGAAGGCGAGGAACTATCAAAGGGGATGGAGAGACTTCCTCACTATACTCAGGGGAGGGGGGAAGGGGGGGCCAATTTTCATTATGTCTGCCGGGAGAAGCGGCCTCCCGAGGAAGAAAAAGGGAAGACGTCGGACACAGAAACAACCACAAAAAAAAGATGGGGGACGTTCATATCTCTTGGGGGGGAAAAAGGAGTGGGTGTGACGCCAAAACCCAGGGGAGAAAAAATACTGGGAAGAGAAGGAAAGGTCTTTAAAAGACGTCACAAGAAAAAAAATGAAGGAATAGGGGGGAACGATCCTTCGAAGAGAAAAGAGGAAATTTCCGTGAAGGAGAAAGTGGGAAATTAAAAAACCCTCCTTCCTATGAAAACTCTCACTAGACCCAAAACAAGAGGTAAAAAAAGAGGAAAAAAGATGGTCTGGGAAGAGTTTGGGAAAAGTCTTTTTTCGACTTCTTCGGAGGAAGGGGGCGAGACAACAAGTGGGAGCAGGTCGCAACTGCCGGAGCTTTCTGCCTCAAGGAAAAGGGGAAAGAAAACTCTTTGGAATGGGAAAGAGTCAAGAACGTCCCTGTCCAAAGGGTTATCCATATCGGGAAAAAGGGATTCTTACCAAGATAGAGGATGGGAGAAGCGGGAACCTTTTGCAAACTTAAGTGCGTGATCAAAAGACAACTCATTTGGGAGACCCTCCTCTCTATCCGTGAAGAAGGAGAATCGGACCCAAGAGGGGGTTACTTCCAAAGCGCAACCCTCCTCCTCCGGGAAGGCCTACAGCACAAGCGGTCAGAGAGGACGACGTTTTTTTGGGGGAGAGGGAGAGGATTGTGAGAACTCGGAAGGTTGGGGGAGTAAAATATCGACGTACTGAAAGGGTCATCTGACGAGTGCCGGAGAAGGGAGAGGTTCAAATGGAGAAGGAAGAAGGAGTCGGCCGTGCAATACGGTTAGGTTTATTCCTCTCTCAAGCAATTCTCTGTGTTGGGGACAAAAAAGGAAGGGTCCGGGCAGGAAAAGGGGAGGGAAAAGTAAATGGAAGGTAGAATTGAGGGGTCCTTACTGAAGGATCGTCTATTTAGGCAGGGGGGGGGGGTCCTCGGAAGAAGAAAAGTGGAAAAGGGGACAAAGGGAGGTGATTGAAAGGTCAGAAAAAAAAAAAAACATCTCGTCCGACAATTGCAAAATCATCTGGAGGAAAGAAAAGGACTGCAGGGAGGGGAATAGGATAGGCAAGGCGACCATAAAAAGAAAAAAGATCCACCCTTTGACCTGCGTAAGAGGGAGGAGGGATCGTTGTCGTCCGCACCTGTAAGGGAAAAAGAGAAGCTCGCAAGGAAAGGAAGGAGAGGAAAAAAAAAGGGAGCAGAGAGCTAGCAGCGCTAAGGAGGAGAAAAGCTTATCTCATCCATTTCAAAAAGAAGAAGGGAATTCTTCGGGGAAGGAGGGAATGGAGGAAAAGAGATCATAGTATGAGCAGGAACAATCCACCTCAGGGGAAAAAAAAAAAACTTCTTCTCGCACGTCAGAAAATCAGATATTGAAGTTCACCAAATCGTCGGAACATCACGAAAGTGGCCTACCCTCATCTTTATGGAGAAAGAGGGTATCGACTCGTCCAACAGGGAGATCCCAAGAGGGAAGAGAATAAAAAGGCATCGAGAGGGGGGAACTCACACTGCACATTTGGGGGCTACCCCCTTGAAAAAGGGTTTGGGCCAGAGGAAGGATGCCTAGAAATGGTACTCCTTCCCTGGAGAACTCCTCAAAGAAGAAGAGAGACAAAAGGAAGAGTCCAGAAACGGAGAGCGAAAGGTTAACCACTTTTCTGCGAAAAAGAAAGTGGCCATTATGTCGGAGGGGAGGGGAAGACTACAATAAAGGGAAGGAAGAGAAGAAATAACGGATCATGCAAGATGGAGAGGGAAGGGGAGAAGATTACTCCATCTCTCTGGAAGAGATTCTCGTGCGGGTCAGGGAAAAAAGGGAAAGCTCTCCCACGGGAGAAAGGAGTAAGGAAAGCAGGAGTCAACTGGTGGGAAAGGGGCTCTCTCAGAAAAAAGAATCACTGCATTTCAACCATGAGGGGAAAGTAGCCGTTGAAGCAAAAGAAAGAGGGGAGTAAAAACAGGAAAAGGTAAAAAGTCTATCATTCCCTTCAAAAAAGGGTCGGTGATCATGCCGAAAGGGGGGGGAAAGCCTTATCGCAGAAAAAGGGGGAGTCGAAGGAAAAAACAAAACCGTAGTGAGCGGAAAGATATCATCCGCGGTGATTGGAGAAAAAGAGAGTGTTCTTTCGGCGCGAAAAAGAAAAAGGAACTTTTCTGTGAAGGGGGGGAGGAGGCACAGGCGAGAGATGAAATCCGTAAAAAGACCAGTTTCCTTCATTTTTGGTAAATATCACTTAGTCGAAGAAAAGGGAAAGGGAAATCTCCAGTGACCGAAAAAAAGAAGAAGAGGGAGGGGAAAAAAAAGGTAGTAACAAAATTTGAGAAAACAAGGAGTATCACCTTTGGCCTTCACATCCTCAAGGAGAAAGGGAAATGTCGAAGCCTCGTCGACCATTAAAAAGGGAGAAAGGGACCGAAGGAGAGAGGAAAAGTCATATAAGGGGAGTCAGTTTTAAAAGGACTGATCATCAAAGCACGTCTTCCACGGCCGCGACCAAGGGGGAAAAACAGCTATCGAGACCAGGGTGTCCGCAGGAAAAAGGGGGGGGAGGAGATCTCTCGAAAAAAAAAGAAAAACGGAGAAAAAGATCTATTCAGTCTAACCCCTGGGGGGTTTCAATCCAACCATACGCTAGGGGGAAAAAAAAAGGAGGAACCGTTTCCGCTAAGAAGACGGGAGGAAGGGCAGAAGAAAGCTGGGGGCACACGCCGTATATGAAGACCTGCTTTTTTCCCTTATCATTTGTTCAGGAAAGGCTTCGACATCGCATCCGAGGGGGGGGGGGAGAAGGGCTTTGGAGAAGGGGGGGAAAAAAAGAAGAAAAAGTGAAAGAAGAGAGAACCGTAAACGTGGGTTTCCCGATGAGTGAAAAGGGAGATTGTACTTCGGGTTCGAAGGGAAAGAAAGGGAAAAACCGAGAAAAACAGGGAGGGCGAGGTGGAGAAGAGGACGAGGGGGGGCAAACTTCATCTGCATCGTATGACGAGACTCAGTTGCTCGACATCGCGCAATAAGAGGGGACTTCATGACAAAAGAAAAAGAAGAGATGATAAGGGAGAATGAAAGAAGAAAAACGTAGAAGAGAAACTTTTTTAGGCGAGGAGGAGGGGTTGGAGTCATAATGAGAGGGACTAGGGCAAGTCATGACAGAGGAAAGGGGGGAAGAAAATGATTCTGAAAGGGTCGAAAAGATTCTTTTTCTCCTGCGCTCAAGAAAGAGAAGTTCCGCAATGTTTGCAATGCAGTGAGGGGGGGGGAGGAGGAAGATCCTTGGGCGGGGCGGGGAAAGAAGACAAAAGGGAAAAAAAGAAGAGAGAAAGGGCGGAAAAGCTGACCCTTTCCTTCCGACCGGGAAAGGTCGCCTGTCGTCATGTTTGGCGCAAGGGGAAGAGAGAGGGGGGGGTCGGAAGGCACAGGAAGGGGATGAAGAGAGAGGCGATGAAGAGGTCTATTCTAAACCTTCGAGGCCGACATAAGGAAGAAGGCTCAAAGGAAAAAAAAAGAGGAACTTCTAGGTTCGATAGAGGGGTTGGGGATGAGGAGGTACTCAGAAAAGGAAAAGGAGTTTTCGAAACCTCCTGGAGAAAGGGATAATGCCTTGAATTGCCCGTATTAATCGGAAGGGGAAGAGGGAGAATTTGTGAAAAAAGAAAAAGGAAGGGTGATGTTAACTACGGGAAGGGGGGCAGAGTTAGATCTGCTATCTCTGTTTGAAAGGACCCGGAGTTTGGACGGGAGGAAACTTGGGCTTTGTCAGAGAAAGAAAGAGGAGAAGAAAGAGTGCGCGTCAGGCCGACGAAAAAGGGTTTCGCCTATTGATGCTGATGAATGACCGCAGGGAGGACAGGGGAGGGAGTCCAGCAGGGACTATCAAACGGCGACCACAAAGAAAGCGGTCCTTAACTGACGGACGGAAAAAGGAGAAAGGGGCGTCCGGGAATTTTGATGCGCTCAGGAAGAAAGGACCTTCTCCAGGGGGATAAAGACAAGAGGAGAGAAGAGAGGAGAGACTCGGAAAACGGCGGAGAGGCGCCTCTGCGATTTTGTTTGAAAAGTCTTATCCGACAGCCCGGCTGTACGAAGGGGAGAGGGGGATCCTGCAGCGGTAAGGGGGGGGGGGGGAAAAAGAAGCTTCGCCGGGACCTAAACGCTGTTGTCACCTGGGGGAGGGCGGCCTAGCAAAGGAGAAAAGTACGAGAATGACAGGAAAAGGGAAGGGAGAATGGTAGTATGGCCGGGCCTCCATCCGCCCTCACCTTCCGGACACACCCACACGATCAAGGAAAGGAACACTATCTCTTGGTGATCGGGAAGAAAGAGAATTTTTTGGGGAACGAAAAAGTGGAGGGACAATGCTTTTACTCTTATCAAAGGGAGACTTCGGGGATTCGACAAAGGGTGGGAGGGCGAAGGAACGCGGAGTGAACTGGGCTTCTACTTCTATCGGGAAGAAACCTACCTTCACACGAGGGGGGGGAAAGCTCACCCAAAAAAACGGGGGAGAAAAAGGAGAAGGAAGCTCGGGGAAAAGGCGCGTTTTACCCGAAGGGGTGGATGGGTCGAAAGTTCAGGTCTTAAAAAAGGGTGCTCAATCTAAGTCAGTGAGGAAAGAAAGAAGCTGCGCAGAAAAAAAAGACAAAAGGACTGGTCCCATGAATTAGGGGGTTTGAAGAAGGGGGGATCCCAATAGATAGAGAAAAAAAAAAGAGGAGGAAAAAGAAGATTTGGAAAGGGCAGTCAAAAAAGGTACGTTCTTTATCCCTAAGAGGAAAAATATTTTTATGCCCATGAGGGGGGTCCCATCCGCGAGAAAAAGGGGAAAGAAGACCAAGGAAGTAGAGGACCACTGATAGGACTAGAAAGAAGAACACTTGTCGACACCCGCTTCCTAAGAAAAAAGAAAAAAACACAGAAGGAGACCTGAAAGGGGGCTTTCTACGTTGGAAGCGTTAATTTCTTAAAAGAGGTGGGAGAATAGAGTCGAAATGTCATCTACTAGTTCAAGGGGATATTCAAAAATTTGGAAGGGGAAATGACCCACAAAGGGAGGGGAAAAAGAGGAAGATGGGGTAAAGCTTTGGGTGTTTTCTCCAATTCTAGGGGGGGAGGTGGCCGTCGATCACAAAGAGAGAGGGAGAGGGGGGGGGGACATCTTGCCTCCTGTGTTGGAAAAGGGTCACACGTCGGGGGGGGAGCTAGAGCCCTTCATAATTAACCATAAGAAGGAACGCTCTGTGCGGGCAGTCAGAAGCATAGTGAAGTGACCGAACTAAAGGAAATCATCGAGGAGGGGGATTCGCGATCTAAGAAAAGGAGGCATGATCTCCTCAGCTCCAACGGGAAAAAAGCCTTTCTGATCGAATAGGAAAGAAAAAAAGGAAGGGGGTACGAGGCGAAGGCAAATGACCGAAGGGACGCAGCTCTCTCACCGGCGCTTTTGGCGGAGGAAAGAAGGTGATGCGGATCGCAGCCAAATTCAAATAAGGGAATTCTCGGAAAGGGCAGAGGAAGGAAGAATACATAAATCGAAGGCAGGGGGAAAAAACCGAAAAACCTCCACCATTATTATTCTCACTGCGAAGGAGACACGAAATTCACCGCGCACCAACTAGGAAAAAGAGAGGGGGCCTCTGGCAGTGCGAAAAAAGAGAAAAAGAAAAGGCGTAAGGGGAAGCGCTAGCTTCTAGAGCTCACACTGCACATTGTCAGGAAGAAAAAAAGGAAGGGACTTCGCCATTTTGGGGAGATAAGGAAAGGAGTAAAAAAACGTGGAACTGATCAAAGGAGCCTCAACTTAAATTCTATCAAAAAGGTTCTCAGCCAAACCCTCGAGAGGAAGGGAAAGGAGAGGGTGTTAAACAAGGGGAGGAGAATGGAAAGGAGGGAGCCAGTAGGGTCGCTAGAGGGGAGTGACTATTCCTTCTTCAGAGGAAGAAGGGACTTTCCTACCCCGGGGGGAGGGGAAGCGTTCGAAAACATGAGAGTGAAGGGGGGGGTAATTTACCGAAAAACCGAAGAACTCTCATCCTACTTCTAAGGGGGGGGCCCTTTTTTTCTGAAGAACAAGAGAACAATTCTGCTCAAAGAAGGAAGAAAGGAACCAAAAATTGGATGTAAAGGTAGCTTTATCCTTGAAAGCCTATATGGGGAAAGGGAAAGACCCCTTGTGTAGGAGAAATCAAGGGCTTCCCATCGGACTTGGCCCCTCTAAGAAGAATGCCTCCAACCTATCGGAGTAGCCTCAAGCCGTGAGAAAGGGGGGGAAAAGCCTTAGAAGGGAAGGATAGAAGGATAGAAAAGACAACGGGTGGACATATCTTACTTTTCTGAGAAAAAAGCCTTGTCTGTGCCGGGGGGGAAGAGGGGTCCTAGAAGGGAAAGGAGGGAAAGGGGTCCGAGGAGAAACCGGAATTTTTTCCCTGTTAAACATGGGGGGTGTCAGTCGATGGAGTAAGGAGACCTATCAGTTAAGTGGGGAGGGAAGAAAAAAAAATAACCGCGTGAGGGGGGGGCCGAGGGGGGAAGGGGGCGCCTTCTTTACTGGGGAAAGAGAAATTTGTCCTTCACATCCTCCAAAAAGAAAGAGCGGATGCCGAGGTCGAAGAACAAAGAAAAGGGAGGTCGGAAAAAGAAGGGGAAAAAAGTCGAGGGAATAGTCTTCTTCTTTTTCAAAAAAAATTCATCCTCGATCTTCCGCCACGAAAGAAAGGGGGGGTTGATTGCACAAAAGGGGGGGAAAGGGGGAAGAAGGAAAGAAATGGTGCTTAGGGCTCTCTCAAAAAAAAGAAGAATCCGACTCAATCTCTATTATGGAGGGTCTCTATCTCTGGTTGCAATCCAACAGTGGGCGAGACTTTGCCGAGAAAGACGGGGAAAGAGGATAGGAAGGGAATTACACAAAGCCGTAATAAAAGGCCCTTATCAATTTTTTCCTAAACGCAAAAGGGAAGTACGACATCGGCAATCCGCGATAGGGGGGGGGGGGGGGGGTTTTAATTCCAAAGTGATAAAGAAAAAAATGAAGAAGGAGAAAGCAAACAATAAACAAAAAAAAGGGGGTCGTCCTATGATAAGGGTTTTCTACGATGAGGGAGAAGGAAGATGTGTACTGCGGTTTAGACGGGAAAAGAGACTGAACTTCACCGGGGATCAACCCAAGTCGTTCGCAGAGAGAGAAAAAAACTTCATCGGCTCGGGGGAAAAGGAACGACCAAGCGCAGGTATAGGAAGCAAAAAAAGTAGGAGCTGCAAAAGGGAGAAAAGGGATGAGGGAATACTCCTCCCTTTCTACGGAGGGAAGGAGGTCTATCCGCCTTCTGCAGGAGGGGAACATACCCTGTATAGGGGGAAAGAGAAAGAAGAGAAATGGGAGATGGGAAGGAAAAAACCCAAGAGGGGACCTCTATTCTTTTCTCCGAAAGAAAAGAACGTTTCCTCAATGGTTGAAAGGAGGAGGGGAGTCCAGAAGGGAAGAAGGGGGGGGGAGTGGGGGCGGCCCCATGAACGGATATTGCTTATCTTTATCCATTTGAAAAACTGTCTTCAGAAAAGAGGGGAAGCTCTTTGTAAAAGAAGGGCGGGGAAACGGGGGTAGGGAAGCAATCAACGCCGTCATCTTCTATTACGTCAAATTGGGGGGGGGCTAGCGAAACGTAAAAGATGAACTTCTGTCTTCCTACACGTGGTTCACACCAGGGAGGGGGGGGAAATCGGAGGGTGTGGCGAGGGGGAGGGGTGAGAAGGAGAAACCTCCCTTTAAGGGGCGTTTAAAAAGGGGGGGAAACCACCAATTGCGCAGGACGGAAAAGGGGCGACATAAAAAAGCGACAGGGGCCCTACCTTATACTATTTCGGGAGAGAGGGAGAACTATCGCTGGTTCTCGACAGCGCGCGTGTAGGACGATACTCTGCCGGGGGGGGGGGGGAGGGGTTCCGAGAAAGGGGGGGGGGGGGGACGGTGCTTGGCGCACGGGGGGAAGGGAGCTGCGACTGCCGACGAGGGAAGGGGGGGAATTTCGCATAGCGGAGGCGAAAAAAAGGGGAGCTAAATGTGAGGGCTCTCCTTCCTCCGGCGAAAAGAAAGGCTGCCGTAAAGGACTGACGGCCCTGGGGGAAGGAGAAGGCCGGAATGGGGTGAGAGGGGAGCAAAGGAAGGGAAAAAATTTTAAAGAGGGCGATAGTCTGTCAAGCATTAGGGAAAGAAGCTTGTCATGGGCGCGCTAGAAGAGATAAGGGTGTGCTGTTCAGGTGGGGAAAGAAGACCCCTGCTTTACTAGGGAAGCGTAGATCCTGCAGCGTTATTGGGGGAAGAGAGTGCCTCGACTGCAAAGAAAGGGAAACGAGAGGTAAAATTGAAGGGAGGAAACTGAAGTCTCTTCCATGGGAAAAGCACTATACCTTGCAACAAAGGGGGGGCATTTGCACACGGCCAGAAAAAAAAAAGAGGCCGAAACGGGAAGAGGCAAAGATTACAATCCATAAGAGGGGGACTACGTCCATGCGAAAAAAAAAACCCGAGAATTGGGCGAAAAAGAGGAAGAAAAGGGAGGTACATGAAAAGAGTCTCCGCCGGGGTCATTCTCCAAGGCAGAATTGTCCCTCGTCGATGAAAGTAAGCTGCTAAGTAAGGGGGAAAAAAAAACGGGGACTGACAGGGCCCTTCAAGGGGGTCTAAGGGAGGAAAAAAGAGAGAGAAAAACCAAAACAACGGTCGTCAAGAAAAGGGAAAGAGTGTGTGCTTCGCTCAGGGAGGGGGTCTACCCTTTTCTCCGAGAAAAGATGTCTCATTCTATACTGAGAAAGGGGAGGCTCTCGATGAGGAAGGAAAAAGGGGGAAGGAAAAGAGATGGGGGACTTCAAAGAATGGAAGGGGCACACTTTTCCG
>Ga0179591_1278371_pt1 | contig 13966 bp, 13 predicted proteins | sample CZOMad2_1_08_16f_FD_182891 | JGI IMG/M metagenome (GOLD analysis project Ga0179591, IMG submission 182891) | Vadose zone soil fungal communities from Angelo Coast Range Reserve, California, USA - CZOMad2_1_08_16fungal (PacBio error correction) | ecosystem: Environmental > Terrestrial > Soil >...
GCACTGATGCGAGGGCGGGTTTTTGTTGTCCGACTTTGCCGTACCGAGAGAATAATGACATGCTTCTCACTGGCACTAAGACCAGCTCATGCCCTTTGACGTCTCTAAAAAAACATATGTCCAATCTGGGGATTGTTTTGGCGAAACAGGAGCAGCACGCGTCATGTCGCAAGAAAGGAGTCAGCAAAGGGGCGGGGTCTTCCCAGGCCTACACGAAAACGAAGAATCGGGGCTTGGGAGTGGTCTTAGAGTGACATAGCAGAGGTGCAAGCTCGAAATAGCTGATTTACATGAAAGGTTCCTCTTTACTACGAGGGCATTGATGAAATAAAGAGGCCACCGGTAGATCTGGATCACAATTACGGGAAATAGAATTTGGGACCTCTCTCTCAGACGTGTGGTTGAAGGTGCAGTAAGAGATGGCCCGTGAAAGAGCTCAATCTGAGAGAGATACCCTTCGGGCAGGAAAAATGTGCAAAGAAAGAGGAACGGGTGAATCAAAATCCTCGGAGGGGGGGAGAGCGTGCGAGAATGTTAGAGAAGGGGTGCTCGACGGTGCTCTTCCGAAAGATGACGGTGTGAATAGTCTTTCAGAAGGGATACGATAGCCGCTATAGCTTATCACTAGACGGAGCAGTCGTAGCAAGTACGAAGTTGGCCTTCTAGTCGAAAAAACTATTCGCAGAACGGCAGGCTAACTATCAGGTCCAACTAAGGGAGGGTACGAAACGTTGCAGTGTCGACTCTTATAGGGTTGAAAAAAGAAGGAAGAGTCCGATTGGCGGTAAAATACGGGTCGAGAAGAACGGCAGCCTACGCCCTCGGCAGGAGTTGAGGAAATCGTCCAGCCGTTGTTAAAGTTTAAATGGTTACTGGTGGGAAGCGAGCTCGATAGCGGGAAAACGAGGGTCGCGGAAAGAAGACCCGAGAAAACGGGGGTTTGCGATGGCAAATGGGGTGCATCTAGAGGGGGGAAAAAATGGGTGCTCGCGAGTCCTCTCGTGGGACAAGTTAACGGAGAATTACGGGGAAAGCAGAATGGTGAGTGTTTTGCAGGTGAAAATGTTAGGAAGGAAGGATTCAGGGGAGAAAGTCTTCGGGTCGTAGGTAGTTCGTCCATAGGTCGAACTCCCATGTTACTATCTGAACACGCCCTAATATCTTGACAGATCTTCATTCCGGGAGGGGGGGGAGGCATAGGGCTGTACTACTAAAAGGGATAGTACAGACAAAATCAAGGACTTCTTTTTGAAGTGGGTTGGGCCTAACAGGGAGGTTATTAGCAACGCAAAGGAACTGGACGCCGAAGTAGGGGTCTCCCACTAGAATAGAAGGCTTGACTGCATCTAAAGGAACTGAGTGGTATCACGAGTAGAAAATCTTAGGGCACCACTTCGGGAAGATATCAGAAAAAATATTGGGGCTGTGCGACGACGGTGAAACCCTGAGACGATTAAGACAGGATTATAATAATTCCTGGGGTCACGCTAACAGGCCCAACAAAACTCTTCTAAAGAGTCACTCACGAGAGAACATATGACATATAGCTGAAAAGGAAAAAGCTAATGGGGGTCTGTAAGCTTACAAGCTCTAGCAGGAAGACAGTCCCCTAAGGATATTGAATAGGTTCTGAATCAAAAAGCGCACAAAGGGCCATAGAAGCCCACGTGACCCCTCGTGCCCGAACACGGAAGTCTTGAAAACTAGTGACCCTCGTGGGGGGAGGTAAACGGAAAAGACTCTGCACCAAATGCAACCTTCTTGAGAACGGAGTTCAGGGAGAAATCAAGAAATGGCAAGACTCAGTCTCGACGTAAGTGGTAATAGCCAGCAAGGGTTGAAGGAGCCAGGTGTCCTTCAGACCAGCAAATGTCTAGTCCGGGAGTGCCGACTTCCCTAGATATTCGATGGGGGTTGGAGCGGTGTGAGGTACGGAGAAGAAGATGTGGCTCGGCAAAGGAAACCAAATGCTATCCTCCGGCTGCAAGAACAAGCGGGAAGAAAAAAGGGAGGGTCCTCTGCAACAACGGAAAGGTGAGAAAGGGGTTGAACGCGGGTGGGAAAACGTGGAAGATAGGAGGAGTTTCAATCTTTAACTCAAGGGGCACGGGGCGAACACGGGGGGGTGAAAAAACCTACAGTTCGGCTGGTCGAAAGGGACGAATTCTGTTGTTGTTGAAACTGCAAGAGAAAGGAAAAACGATTATTAAAGTATGGTAAAAAACTTGAAAGGAAATGTTATCATATCTAGGAGGGTACGCCAGAGATGAAAGAGTTGCCAGAGAGAAAAGTTATGGCCAGAACTCCCATTTGACCAGAAGAAGGGGGGAGGTTCTGGGGAATCGGAGACTAGAGGCGTCTGTCAAGAGAGGAGTGGTGGGATGAAGGAGATAGCGACTGCCCATTAGAGTCGGAGGTAATTAGCAGGGGGGCTTCCTTTTTCACATAATCAACGATAGAACACGCTGATAGAGGAGGGACATTAAGAAAGGGAGAAAAACTCCGTCTGTCTCCCAGAACGTAAAAGGGGGAAAGGAAAATCTTGGGGTCGAAAAGAAGTAAAAAAAGAAAGGGGGGAGGTGGCTGAAGCCTCTTTGGAAATTCAATGGGGTGGGAAAAATTGGGCACCCTACGGTGCAAAAGAAAGCGCTAAAAAAAAAGGGAGGAGGAAAAAAGAGAAGAGAATGGACTTCACCGCGCGGGGGAATGAAGGCAATATCGTACGGAATATCAAGCAGCAGAGAGAGTAGATTCACGCAGAACCCTTTTTTTACGAGGGATGACTCAGAAAAGGTTCTATAAAATTAACATTGTATGGAGACAGTCTAACTGCCTCGGCAGTATCCAGCCATAAAAAATCTGGGGGGAACGTTCTTGGAGGGCGAAAATGGCCGGCACCCGAATCCGAACGGGACATCTCTTAAGGGGGGGGGAAAGGCGAAGCGAAAAAGAACGTAAAGGGAAAAAAAGCTTCCCTAGGAATCAGGAAAAGGAATCCGCGGTTTGAACGAAAAACTTCTCTAACAGGGGGGGGCTCATTAAAACAGCAGCAGTCGCAGGGGGATCTCGTGTAAAAGGGAATCCAGAGGACGATAAAAAGGAAAAAGGTAAACTAGCAGCGAGCGGAGACATCCAGACGTGGCAGGGAACAGGTGGGCGCGGGAAACACGAGAAACGTAGGAGTTACAACGGAAGGCACCAAGGGATCGCTCAGCAAACAGGAAAACACTTACTTGAGGCCGGGTCTCAAGGGGCCGGAAAAAGGCGGAGTCTATCGCAAAAAAAAGTCGGAATGCTCTAAGGGGGGAAGGCAGAAACGCCTGGAAAAAAAATCTTCATCAAGGACGGTCACTTCGCGAGGCGGGGGATGGGCGCGGAAAATAAAACCCTATGGAGGTCGTCTTCGAACTAAACTCCAACTCTCACTACATCGCACTTAACTGGCATCGAGGGCTAACTATACAAGGTGTGCTGGACGCATCGCGGAGAGAAAGCAAGGGGGAAAATATTCTAGAGACACTAAACGTCGACTGGGAGGACGATCTGACAAAGAAACGCGGAGAGCACTCTTTAAAGGGGGGGGGGGGAAGGGTTGCTTTTTTCGCCAACGACGGGGGAAACTGTCACGACGGCTGTAAAATACTCAGTGTCCCTAAGTTGGGAAAATTTCAAGGCGTGGAGGGGTCTCAGCGCTTAATCAGCACCGATGACACTATAAAGGGGGGCAAGAAAACTTCTTCATAGTGCGCGGATGGACAAGAAAGGAGGCGAGTGTAGGTGCAGGGGAGGGAATGAAGCCGGTCATTGGCTGAATTTTCACTGAGCCGACAAGACGTATCCATCGGTGGGTTTGCACCAGAAGTGACAAATCATTTTGAGAGGAGGAAGGGGGGGGTGGTGGGGGTAAAACCATGAGGCTGCTCTTTTTCAAAGGCGGTACTCTCAGGGGGTTGCGCTCTCTATCTAGAGGGCCCGCAGACGACGCGGGGGAATACGACGGTAATAGGGGCGTAAAGTCAGGGTTGAGGTGGGGACACTCCCCGAAAGTCGGAAGACACGTTCAAATGTAAGAGGGGGGGGAGACCAAATACACCGATTGAAACCCACGGGAACACGGCCGGGGGATTAGAGGACGGCTATAACAGGGGGAGGACCATCCTATATCGCGGGGATATATCAAAAAAAAATCTTATCTTCAACTTCTACTTCTTTTAGCAGAGAAAGCAAGAGGTTCAGGAAGAGGAGACCTCCAAACACCCTAAAGAGAGAATTCATCACTTTCTTAACTCACGGCGAAACACTAAATAAAATCAGGAAATGAGAACGTCGACTCTGCGAAAACGATTTCCTACGAAGACTGATAAAAGAAAACAAGAGCGGAAGGGCTAACCCTGGTTTGATCGGAGAACCCCTTTTATCTCAAGGTCTCTTTTTCCTCTACGAAAATCGGCTAAGATATCGCCAAAGGAAGCCCCAAACTCACTGGTTAAAAAAAAAAAAAAGGGGACACTTAACAGAGAAGGGAATATGTGCGAAAACAGGTGAGGAGGGGGGGGGGGGAGTTCTCTCTAAACTGATCTATGACCCGTTTCCAAGAAATAGGGAATGTTTGTGCGTTGGACGGGAAAAGACGGAGAAAAGAGGTGCGGAAAACTCTAACCGTGTGCACGAATCCCTGATAATCAAAGCGGCGTGATAGTATAGTGGAGAACCGCGGGCGAAATCCTGGAAAGGGGGGGAGATTCTCCGAAAAAATAGGACAAGATCTAGAAGGCAATACTCGGATGCGTCGCGAAGGGGGATTCTCACCTCCAGGGCCACACACCAAAAAGCGGCTGCGAGAAGTACGAGAACATAGGCTATCAAAGGGAGGTCTCAAACCTCGAGACCTTTCCGAATTTTGGGTCACTATTCTAACTCAATCAAAATGGTGATCCTATAGGTCCAACGCAACTGGGGTCTAAGTCCCGGGGCTGAAGAAGACTAATTAATAAGCGGGCAAGGGTCTGTCAAATGCCGGGCGGCGAAAAGGTGAGCGAAAACAAAGAAGGGGGAAAGTTGGGAAACGGACGGACAGAAGGGAAGTAAGCAAACTGGGATAAGTACGAACCTATGAGAAAAAAAAGGGAAGCAGCCGATAGGGGCACGAGATGACAAACTATAAGCTTCTTATCTATGACAACCAGAAAGGACACATCACGGGTTGTTCATTTGCAACAAGGGAGGGTGAGGGAAAGCCATCTGTCATCCCGTCGAATTTATCCAGAATAAAGAGAAGATCTTCGGTGGAGCCCACTACCTCATCAAAAGGAGATCATTGGAATCGTCATTGGGCCTAGAACGTCACAAGGGTAAGGGTCTAATAGGCATCCATAGGCACATACCATATTTGCGGGCATTCTGGGAAGGTCAAAATCCTACAGCGCAAACAACGAAAAAGAATCATCACGATCACTTCGAAATGCCTATCACTATACCTAATAAAAAAAAACAGGATAGGAAGGAAATGGGATAGTATCCCTGGGTCAGAGAGGGGATAAAGGGAATCCCTGTTCGTGGGGGGGGGTTGGGGGACCGAATCAGTACTGGAAAGCTTGGAAGAGACGTAGGGGTAGCGGTTAAAGCTGAAAGTTCGACCTCTCACGGCTTTGGGAAGACGCTACAATCGGGAAGGAGAGACTTTTAAAAAGTTTGAGGAAAACCCTCCGGGGAGACGCTCAATTCTAACAGGAAGGATGGATAAAAACGGAGGTGCGTTCCACCTGACGGGGACGAAAAAAACACTTGAAAACTAGGTTTTGAGGTAGGGGTTTACCCAGCTTCGACAGAATAGTGGGAGGGAACAGTAATAGGTTAACAGGACGTTAAGTTACTCTTTTTGAAACAAGAGAGAAAAGTTCTTCGCATGAGCGAAGACTTTACGCCAGAGGAAAGGAGTCGGAGCAGAGCGTCTATCGACATCGGCGCTTAACACATTGGAAAGCAATTAGTCAACTCTAGAGGCGATTCGTTGCATAGATAGAAGAAGGGATCTGCATCAGTTCTTAAGCACAAAAATGGGGGGTGGATTGGAAGAAAGAAATCGCATATGGTGATCGCCGGGCAAGTCGGCCATTTTGATAGGCCTCCGTTCTCGCCGGTAGCGGAGGGTTAAAGACGTAGGAGCTGTGGGGTGGGAGGTGACTCGAGGGCTCCTCATCCGAGATCCAGAAAGACGCGGGTAGAGAGGCAAAGAGGACGTTCAGGGGAGGTCATCACTAAGATGGACGCCGCTGTCTAGGGCAGAATCGGAGGGAAGCAAGGATGGAGACGAACGCTTGAAACTTTGCGGGGTGGAGGGCAACAGTGAGTGTACGATCTGTTTAAAATCATTGAACTAATTCTCAAGCAAAATGGGGGGGGTAAGAGGGGGGCAATCAAGGGACTATATAAGACCAAGAATGGGTAGAGAAAAGATCGAAGGCGTCCTCCGGGGCTGAAAAACCACTTAAACGGGGCAGAGGGGTTCACTAACAGTAGGAAATGGCGGAAAAAAAAGTGTGTGAGAGAAGAGAGAAGGGCACGAGACATTATGAGGGAGGGAACACGCATCGGGGAAAGAAAATTACTATCAACAAGTTAGGAATAGAACAGAGGGGATCCTCCGCGAGCGTCGCCATAGGGATTTGTAGAGTGAGGGAAAGAAAAGGAGTACCCTAAAGAAGGGAGGGGGTTGCCGTGAGTTCATTGAGACAAGATGAAGGCGATTAGGTAGGGGGGGATCCAGTCGACCAAGCTAGGAAAAACGCTTCCGCAATGGTAGAGGATAAGGAGGATCTATCGTGATAGAGACAGAGAGGGGGCGAAGGGGTTATCAGGCCGCGGGGTAACCGAGTCTTTCAAAAAAAAGGTGTGGGAAGACCCCTAGGGCGCGGATCCCCTCTAGCAAGTCAGGAAGAGAAGTAGGGTCAAGAGCAATGCTTGCTGGTGACTCAAGCTATAAAAGGGGGGATTTACACCTATCAGGGGGGGGAGGACGACAGAGATCTCTTGCCGAGAGTCAGAAAAAAATTGTTCGGAGGGCTTTGAACACGAAGGGGGAGACACCCGGGATCTTTCTAAAAGACCTTCGGGACCTAAGAACACCCCAGAGGGGATAACGAGGTGCCACGAGGCAGAGGCGGAGCGATCGGGCCATCCAAAAAACGCAGGCTCTTTGCGGGTACAAACTGAGAGGACGGACACGAAGGAAAAAGCGGCGGTCATCGGGGGAGGAAGGGAGAGAGCGATCACTCACTCGCCGAAGGGAAAAGAAACCGCTTTAGCGCGCTCCCAAGAAAAAAGACTGTAAAGCGAAGGGGGAATTCCGGGGGGAGACACCTCCCATCTGATAAAAAAGATCAGTGAGGAAACTTTCGGGGGTATTCTGATTTCAGCATCAAGGGAAGGTATCGCCGTAGTGGTAGATCCGAACGTGAGAAATAGAGCATGTGGGAACTGCGCACTCCGAACACTGGGAAAAAGGAGGGGCATTTCCGAGGATCCAAGGGGGGAGGCAGTGGTGCCTTGTTGTTGAGGTAGACCTCGAAGCAAAGGGTTTAGGAAAAAGGGGGAAGTTCTCCTCTAGGAAAAGGCTCCTTTAATGCTCTCCTCTAGGAGTGTCGACGTGAACAAGACCAAACGGTCAGGAAACGTTTTCTCATCAAGGAACTGGGTAGCGTACGGGGATCTCTAAAAGAGTCACCCAGGGAGGTGAAGGGACAGAATCTGAACCAAAGGGGGGGGGGAATTCCTTTGGGTTCCTCCTGATGTCAAGTCGTTTTCGAAAGGACACGCTACCTCAAGTAGGTAGGACAGAGAGCGCATCAGAGGGGAGGGGAACGGTCGTTTTCGGGGAGAATCTACGGCACATATCAAGGTGAACGAAGGGAACTTACTGGAAAAGAAAAGCCCCACGTGAGCGTTGATGGGGTACACTCGGAAGGGAAGAGTTTACTGAACAGTCCAATCCCGACGGGGGGGAGCTATAGCGTACTTAAGGAACATTAAGAGCAATGACGCGGGTGAAGAATGAAGGACCTGTGGGGGCCCCGCAAAACTAGAAGGGGTACCAAGCTTAAGAGCGTATGAACGACGATTTCTACTCCATTAGAAAAGGATTACTCAAAAAATCGGAAAGCCTTTGGACTGAAATCTCCAAAAAAAGAAGGGAAGGACGCCGTCAGACTATTTTGGGCAGTGCTTCGCGGAGGGATGGTGTGCGGAAAGTATTGAAAGGCGGGAAACGGGGGATCAGTAACATCGAGGGGTGCCCAAATCAAGGGGGATATCAACAACAACAACCAGGAGAAAATCAACCGGGTCTCGGAATGAAGTGGAGCTATGAAAGATTCGATCTCACCTAGAGAAAGATACGCAAGAACAAGCGGGGGGGGGGGGGACGTTGTATGAGGATTTGGTCTATGAAAGGGGATAGGGATACGGGGGGGAGGGAACGGCTTTCTCCCTCGGGAAGTATTCCTCCTCTAAAAGCTAGTGGGCGAATGCTTTGCGAAAGGCCTTCACCCATATAAAAGGGAAGCTATGAAAAGTAAACTTAGAGAGATGGACATTACAACACAATTAATCTACTAGGTGCATTGGTATTAGGGGAGTGGCCTAACATCACATAAGGATTTCACAGGGTCTGCTAGTACCACTTAGAGCTGGAAGGAAGGGAATACCAGGGGGGGCAAATTCGTCGCGATCTCACCAAAAGTTAGCCAGAACTAAAGCCGGATCGCAAGAAAAGGGTGCGGTTGTCGTTGTATATGCAAACACTCTCGGTGAGATAGTATGACCACGGGGGAAGTGAACACTGCGGTCTAAAAGGTCAAGGGGGAGGTACGACAATTAGGGGGAAACCCTCGAGTGTCTACTCGTGCCACAACGGAAGCCACGGGAGGAGGAAAGATCTCACACTGGAAAAACTGAGCGGACATAGTGGTACAGATGCTCTTCTGGGCCAGATGTGAAAGGCCTCCGGCGGATAGACTGTCAGCAATTAAAAAAATAGCAAAATCTTCGGAAGTCGTACGAAGCCCACACCTCACGAAAGAGGGGGAATCGAGAAAACGGGAATCCCGCTCACGGGGGGGTAACTAAGATTTTTCTGTTCTCAGGAAAAGGAAGTAGGGGGATACCAAGCAACTGAGGCTGGCCGAAGTTTGATTCTGTCAAAACAAGTTTATGAAGGAACTCGAACGGGCTCGAAAACTACAAAGGGCAATGTATCCGGGTTCGAGACACATGATTGGGCACTTAGACTCCACCTAGAAACTGAAAGGGGGGGAATGATTCCACGAAAGGGTGGCCATCCGTTCTCTTGGAGTTAGCCCTTTATGAGGAACAAACGATCAAAACACTCAGGGAACGAGGGGAAACGTGTTGGAGGCATCGGGTACGAGCGGGACGAACACAGCGGGACGTGGGAATGGAGCATGCTCCGAATCTCGTGGTTAACTACTGACTACTCTCTTATCGATTGGGGTGGAGGATTCACCGAAGTTAGTAGAGTCCCTTCGGGAAGAAGGCGGGAACGACATCTTTGAACACCGGTAGAAGACGTCAACAATGTTTTGACTCGTGCGAGCTGACAATCCTCTACTCTGTTTTCATAATGGACTATTAGTAAAAAAGTCTAGGAGGGCATGTTTACGCTCAAAGAAAGTCGCTAACAGGGAACCTGGGTGCTCTTTTAGCCGGGGAAATCTCGCGGGTTCGAGCAAGGGGGGCCCAAGAAGCTGATCTAGGCCGGAGGAAAAACTTGAGAATCTTAAAGGGATAACGCATCGCATCAAGGGCTCTTACGAATGCAAGAGACTGGAGGGGAGAGTCGGTGGAAGGAAGGACCTCGCGAAAATTTGAGCGAACGATAGATGATCTAGCGGCAATCACAGTTCGAAAAAAACTGGAAAGGGAGGAACACTCCATTGTGAGTGATGTACCAGGGGAAAATCTGGCACAAAAGGAAAAAATTCTCTCAAGAACTTCCCTCTTTCTAGAGAGGAAGAAACCGGGTAAAGATAAATGGTGAATCATATTGTTGAAAAAAAGTCGTGGCAAGAAACGGGCAGACCAAATCTCTGCTGGATCAGTACTCTAAACACCTGGAAAACCACAGGGGGACTCTTGTCAGAAAAAAGCAGGAATTTATACGGTTAAGCCTCTGGGGGAAGCCGTGGCTTGCTCGGGAGGCGGCTGGGTTTGGCGGCAGAGGACACTTAGGCGACTTTCCCGAAATGTAAAATCGGTGCGAAGGAGGGGGGGTTTTGTCCTTTAGGCAAAAGGATCCTTCTCAAGAACCACCTTTGTGGGAGGCAACTCTCTCTTTGACCACGAATAGGTCTGAAGAGACCGCATCGTAAGGTCGCAAAGCGTCTGAGCTCCCGCTTGTGCTGCTTGTTCAACAAACGGAAAGTGCGAGTAAAAGAGAGCTTAATCCCAGGAGACTCCACTATGCTGCGGGGGAAGCTTGGCTCTCTTAGGAAAAAAAAAGATGAAACGCAAGGGAGAAAAAAACGAAACCACCTCGTAGCGCCGCACATCGAGCGACACCTCCGTCACTCGCCAAAAAAGACGCCCCTGGGACATATTTAAGGTCAACTGCTACCAAGAAAAAGGTTGTAACCAGTGCTTCCCACGGGTGATCAATCGGAGTACGAGGGCCCGGGAAGCCGAACAGGGAAGGTCTCCTGCAAAGCAAGGGAAAAGGCCCAGAGCGCGCAACTTCTCAGAGTGCCCGAATCCGTAGTGCTGATCACAAGATACTCTCGGGGAAAAAGACTTGCGGGTTTTTGCTCTCCGGAGAACAAGGGGGGACGGTCACTTTCTGGGGGACAGCCGCAGAGGGGACAATGCATACGTTAGGAGAACGCAGGACTAACCCACACTCACAACAACTGATTGCAGTCAAGTGTTTTTAGTGACAGGGCGGGGGACTATCACACCTGAAAAAAAAGAAATAGCCTTCGGGGGGAGATACTCGATAATTAAAGGGGGGTTGGGAAAACACGAAAATCAATTCGGCGAGAATTGCATCGGGTGTGGAGAGGGGAGGTAAAAGTCACGGTACGGAGAGGGTATCAGGGACATTCACGATCCCTAAACTGGAAGAAGCTCGTGTCCGCAAGAAATGTCTTCAAAAGCACGAGAAAAAGCACTACTATGTGTCCGATGAGAAACGACCAGAAAAACAAACACTGGTTAGTAAAAAGGGATCGTGATGGCCGACGCATCATCTGGGGTTAATAGGTCATGGGGGGCTCTGGGGTCTCAGGGAAAGCGCAGCGAAGTTTTGGGGTGTCTGTTCCTGGACGGCCTAGTCAACGCTCATTCCCGGTGGAGGGGAAGCGAGAAAGAGCTTTGTACAGAGCGATGATGATGGTAGGTGTTACGGAAAAACCTTTTTCTCTCAAATCTGAGGAAAGGGGCTGGGTTTTTACCAGCATCTCCAAGAACCAAGGGAGGGGGTGGACACGAAAAACCGTGAGAGGGGTGCTGTACTCGCTGGAGCAAGTCGCATTCAAAGGCGGCTGAAATTAACGTGGCAAGGGTGGGTGTCAGCGGCGAGTCGGTGAGGACTCTACGTGGAAAGTCGTTATAGGGGATACAGCACGGATTACTTCTATCGGGATTTCTAGAGAATTCAGAGGGGAGTCTGGAACGGGAGAAACCTCTTACGAGAGGAGTTAAACGCTGAGAAAGAAAAGGGGGGCTAGATTCCCGTGATGAACCGGGTAGAGTCGCATCTTCCACGAGACAAGGGGGGCAAAGGAGGTGAAATGGACGTTGTCTACGCCGTTGGCTCGTCTGCGAGGGAGATTGGTTTTTTGGATGTGGAAAAAAGCAGGGTGAAGAAGCCGAAGAAAAAAGCGAAAAGTAACAGGAAGAGAGCGTCGCGTGGAAGGAGAATCGTACTTCAGGAGGGAGTGTTCCAGAATTCGGGGAAACGATCGCAGCACGTCCTTAAGAACCTGTCGAAATTGGTGGGGCTCCCGTGTTAGAACGAGGACTTAGGAAACCTTCAACACGAAGTCGCTATGGGGAATCGTGGACATTCTTCTTGACGAAACGAAAAAAGACCACTCCAAGTACTATACGGACGGGATACCGGACTAAAAGGGGAACAGGTCTAAAGAACGTCTGTTTAGAACTAGCAAAGTTAGAACTTTTGCGCGAGACTCGATATGCCGAGACTGTGAGGGATGTTAGGGAAAACTATACCGAGGCTATAAGTCGGGTTGAGAGGATCACCATCCGGTGCGGGGACTCTAATAGGGAACTGAGGGGTGCCCGAGATACGCTCCAAGTTGGGCCTCAGAGCGGCAGATGGCCAGGCGAAATTAGGTTTTGGCCCGGGATGTTCGCACGTAAGGAAGGGGAGATAGAAGAACGAAAACTTGGGAGGTTTCTTTGTCGACACGTAAAAACACAGGCAAGGGAGACTATAAAAGCCTTCTGACTCTGGTACGACGGCGGGGGGAGTAGGTCGACACGAGGTAGGGGGGGAATAGAGAAGTCCGCTACAAAGAGCGTCCTGCACAAAGTCTGCGAAGGGAGAGGAGAAAAAAAAAAACTACAATTTCCTTTCGATCCTGACTAGTAAGATAACAACGAATACTTTTAGTGACTCTCGGAGTACCGGCGTGATCACCAGCGGCTATCGCGGGAAATCAGCGCATTTCACGATAGCGCCAGGGCGATAGGGAAGGGGGAACCCGTCGGAGGCTAAAGTTATCGTAGTTGAACCTCTTGACAACGAGATCAGCCTGGATCTCTTATGGGAGAAAGTGAAAAACACCAATTGCGGGGCATCTAGACTCCAGAAAATAAGGGCTATTGGGTGGAAGAGAATTCGATGGAAAAGGGCCCATGTGTGCTGGGAGAAATGCATACTGATCCTAGAGTACCTCCACCATAAACGTGGCCTGGGACTTAAACGTTCCCACAGGGGTTAGACTCTAAACTATTGGCGCAGCACAGGTGGGGGGTCCTTCTTGGAGACATCGAAGTCTATAAACAACCAAGGACGGCCTTTCGAATAATCAGAGGGGTCTGTCAGGAAAAATCGTCATCTGTTGTTCTACTAAAAATCTCTCCTTAGGGTTCATCTGAAGAAAGTGGAGCACTTGGTCAAACCCCTGCTCCCAAGCAAAGCCTTCCGTCCATTGGGCGCTATCTGGAACTGTTCTCGTCATATTTCGTGCTATTGGGGGGAGTAGTAGAAAGAATAAAAAATCTTGGGCAGTCGCTGCGGGAACTCCTGCTCTCCGAACCTTCTTCACTTAAAGGCTGTCTCTCCAAAGTTAGAGGACCACAACTTCGAGCACGTGCAAGAAAGTGTGTCTCATCTGGGGGTAAAAGTACAGGGCCGTCGACAAAGTCTGGGGGAAAGAGGAGAAGATTTGGGCCATCCCGTGGGAAGGTAATTAAGCGCGGGAGACCCGGTAGGACTGGGGTTCCTACTAATAACTCGAAAGAGAGGGTTTGTCCAGGCAACGAGAAAAGAACCTCAAGACGCTTCTTCAGCTTGCATTTAAGGGACGTTGTTTCAAAATCAAAGGCTGGTAACTAGATTCCCGACGGGGAAAGACCCTACGGTCAAGAACCACTTTGTCAGAGGTTTTAGTTTTGAGAAACACTTCTCGTGGGGGGATGTCTTTCAAGTCGGCAAATTGGTTCCGGAGCTCGCTAAGAAAGACAAAAGCTATCTGCCCAGTGGAGAACGTTTACGTCAGGGCCAGAAAAAAGCTAGCTGGGACCAACACTCTTAGCTCTGAGGGAGAAGTCCTAGTCTACAAGACGGGGGCGGTCCATCTTAACCGGAGATGAAAATAGCCGGGGGGATTGCACTAAAAAAGAAGGGGGGCACCACGATTTGAGGGATTTAGATCTCTTGGATGACTCTAATTTTGATGGAAGAGGTGGTTACCGAAGGGTCAAGAAG
>Ga0179591_1285895_pt1 | contig 13966 bp, 13 predicted proteins | sample CZOMad2_1_08_16f_FD_182891 | JGI IMG/M metagenome (GOLD analysis project Ga0179591, IMG submission 182891) | Vadose zone soil fungal communities from Angelo Coast Range Reserve, California, USA - CZOMad2_1_08_16fungal (PacBio error correction) | ecosystem: Environmental > Terrestrial > Soil >...
GAGGAGATCACGCACGGGGGGGGGCTTACACGGGCTTGACTGCAAAGGAACGCTGTGCGCAGAGTAAATGGCTACGTCTGCGGGGTAGGGGAGATTTGCCGCCATGCACGAAACTGGGGGCATGGAAGAAAAGGAGAGTCAAGAGACAAGCGCCGGAGCTCGACAGCTTGGCAAAAAAAAAGCGGATAGAACGAACTCCTTATTCAGATCGACCGGTTGGTGACGGGAAAAGCCGGCGTCGCCGGAGCGTAGGGGGGGTGGGGTGGGGGGAAGGGGGCTACTGGGCGTGACGGGACGAAAGAGGGCCGTGCACGAAAGGGGCTGTCTAATCGGCACAAGGGAAAATAGGAAACGTGAAAAGGACGGACTTCAGGACGAGGGGCAAAAAGAGTCAGAGGACGCGAAAACAAAACTCCTGTATGAAGAGAACCGAATGAAGAAGGCGGTTAGCTTCACATTCTCGAGGAGGGGGGGGTGGAAAAAGGCGACAACACGGAAAACGGCGCAAGGGCGACTGCTCGTGCAACTGAAAATCAACGCGTCTGCCGTAAATGATGACTTATGGAGCCGTGATGGAGGGGGGCAAAAGGGACTCTAGAGGTCGCTCCGCTCATCAGCAGGCAGCAACGACGATAGCTGCAAGTGCCCCGCGAGGGAAAAAAAAGGTTCAGTGGAAAGCTGAGAGACAAGGGGGAAATTACAGTGGCAGACGAAAGAATGAACCCACTGTGGAGTCAGTAGGGAGAAACGAAGTTACACTGAAAAAAGGAGCGGAACTCTTGCTATAAAGTGGTGCCGTCAAAGGCTACGCGAGGGCAAAACTATAGGGCAAGACGAAGAGGCAGGAGACTCAAAAAGACGTCCAAAGGAGGTCCCGGGTGTACATCGGATGAAAAAGAGAAAATGGATCGTGGGGCACGAGCAATGATAAGGGTAGGAGAAGAAAGGAGAAGGCGCAGTTCACGAAGAAAAAGTCACAAGTCGTTTACTCCGCGGGGCGAACAGAGGGGGCACACCAGCGGGCAGTGCGCACGGGGGAACAGGGGCACGAGCAACGCGCCACAAGAGCCCGTCTCGGAGGGGACCAAAGGTCTGCCGCCAAAACGAAAGCGGCAACAACCGTCGGAAGGAGGGGGGGTAAAAAATGCAAGAGCGAATGTAACGGCTACAGGGGAGACCTCCAAAAAGTCAGCACGACGCAGGACGCGCATGGGGGAAATCTGACAGGACGAGGAACGAGTACAGCACGGGGGAACGCAAAAGCCTGCAAGCAGGGGGCTAAGAACATGATATCAATCTCGGCTGATTCAGGGATAGAAAAGAAAGAAAAGGATGCACGGAAGGGCACCAATGAGTAAATACAGGAAGGACCTGGAAGCCTATTTCCAAAGAAGTACTCTGGCGATACGGCGAAACGCAGACGGTGAGTCGAAACCGCGCGGAGACAGTGGGTGGGGAATCGAGACAAGTAAGGGGTACAGGCCCAAAAATTAACGAAGAGCGACGAGCGGCTGCGGAGTCTCTCAGGACCTAGGAGACGGGACAGGAAGATGAGTACAGCATCAGACCTTGGCGAAAGGGAGGCGTGGTCCGAAGAGGGAAATGGCTCAGCGGTTTCCTCAAAAACGTCGGGCCGGAGAAAAACCAAGGGTGTGTCCAAGGGGGGGGAGGGGTGCACAGAAAGGGTAAGACAATCCAAAAGAAACGAAAAATTTCGAGCGTGTTGGGTAATTGAAAGCGAAGCGTGTACCCTTCCATAGAAAAACGAGGGAGGGGGCATCATCACGATGTTCCCAGGCAGATGGATGTCAGGAGGGGTCGGTAGAGTACACGCGTACTAGGCCTTGATCTTGAGGCGGAGGAGTGCCTAGCATCGAGGGCTAAAAAAAAGTGGGGAATGAATTCGACCGTCAGGGCGGGAATTCGAAACACTTCTCTGGGGGAGTTTTGTGGGCCAGGAGGCGGGGAATCTGGAACGTAGATAAGTGACAAATGGTGAGAAGGGTACTGAGGGGCCCAGGCACGTAGGCCCGCCTCTAAAACGAACCTCGATCTAACGGACGGCAACAATCAGAACAGCCCCGGCAAGTTGCGCAACCAGAGGCACAGAAACCAACACAGCAACATTCGACTCCGGGGAAGGCGGGGGCGCGGGGAAGGGGGCTCAGCGACGCCGTCCCTCTCTCGTTTCGAGGGTGTGAGACCATACAGCGTGCCGAAACGCACAAAAAACCGGTACCACGTTGCAAGCGGCGAGGATTAAAGACAAAGCAATAATGAAAGAGTCTATTCCCTGAGTCAACGCACGAAAGATGAAAGAAGGGTCCGCTCGCTCGGGTTGGCCGCGCACTCGATAGGAAGTGGATTGAAACGTCACGTCCCAATGCACTAACCGATTGCCCTCGCAAGGACCGCGAGAAAATGGGGACTACGGTGACGCCTGCCAAAGGGACCTCGTATCTGAGTTATACAATCCAAAGCGACGACCGAAGGCAATAACGTACACCTCCGGTTGCTCGCGGGACGCGATCCTGGCGAAAAAGGAGCGTGCACCCATACAACAACGAGAATACGGCCTCTGGGCGGGGAACTCGGATTTCGGAACGGCACGATGCAGGAAAATCCAATATCCTTTAGTCCACTTCGCTCCCATGCTAAACTTTAAAGATTTATCGGCGGGAGACAACGGGGAAGAAACGCGCAGTCAGGGTTTCATGATACCAGGAGAAAAAATGGAGGGTGTCTATTGTAGTCGAGCAAACGCCGCCTAACACTTGAGATGCGCGGGGTGAAACGCCAGAAAAAGCACAGGGACGGAGACTATACGAGGGGCAAGACAAGTCGAGAAAACTTGCCGGTCACGAAAACAATCATGATACGACCTCGCAAGTAGACGTTGAAAATAAAGGGAAAGGAAGGGGAGGAATACATCCGCTCTTGGGGCTATAGGGCCGGGGAGTCAATGGAAGGGCTAGGCCACTGAATGTTCATTCTGGGGAAGTGTCAGCGGGGGTGGTGAAAAAAAAACGTCCCACTCAAAATAACTACGGGGAAAAAAAAGGCGGCGAAGCCGAAATCTCTGAAAGAGAAAAACCTGGGCTGGGGTCGTCGGTACGGTACAGTTGTGGGGTGCGGGTGGCCCTAGGGGTGGACGTGCCTTAAAAGCATGGGGGGGGGGGGTGGGGTTCACGGAGGCCCATAACTCAATAAAAAAAAAATAAAGGCGAGTCACTTCTCTCGAGAAAGGAAGAACAACAGGAGCGGATTGCGGAAAAAAGAGACGAAGGGGATATTCTCGTGCAAACGTAGGGGGCAAAAAAACGGGCAGAAGGCCAGCAATGCTGCGGTCGAGAAAACAAAGAAAAAAAAAAAAAAAAGAAACGGTAGCTCATCAGGGACGAATGCCTTCTCTTACATAGGGGGGAAAAACGCGACAAAAGTTACCGTGCACGGGAAAGAGGAAGCCAGCGACCACATTACACTGAGAACAACCACAAGAGCGAGTACGGTACGACTATTCGACGGAGGTCAAAGGGCACGCAAGAAATCATTTCGACAGTGGAGAGTGGAAAAAAAAGAAGGGACCTGGAAGGCCCGGACGAGGTGGAAAACGCCTCATTAGGCAGAGGCGGAAAATCGCACCGGAGCGGTCGTGCAAAACGGTAGTCATCGCTCAAGCACACGACCAAAAAAAAGAAATGAGACGTAGCACGCCGGGCAGGTTGGAACGAAATCCCTAGATACACGAAGAATACAAAAGCAAAATGAAAACAGATTGAGGAGCGAGAAAAGAGAGCGCATCATATGCTCGCGGTTGGGAAAATAAACGCTCGGGGTGGAGGGTGCGATACGGGTCACGGGGACTGGATAAAAAAAGAAAGGGACAAAAGACCGAGACGTTTGACGACGAGATCGGTAGGAGTAGTCAAATCAAGGGATTAGGCAGGAGCAGGGACCATGGGAAATCGAAAAAACGGAGGGACAGCAAAACGAAGGCAGCCGTCACCCGCCCAAGAAACGAAAGGTGGGGGGGGGGGGGGGGGGCGGGCCTGAAACGGACGGAAGTCTCAGACTCTTTTCCTCTGTCGTCGGTCAGTGTAGGGCGTCAGCGAAACGAGATCACCGGCGGCATGCAAAGAAGGAGACGACCGCCCAAGAATCAAATCCGCCGAACCCCCACATGGGGGGTGAGGGGAAAGAAGGACCCCAAAAAAAGCAACCCACCAAGCCTACGGGCTGCAGTCGAGCAAGGAAAGAGGCGGGCAATGGGGTCGCACCCGACCTCAAGAGCTATCGCTAAAAAAAAAAAAAATAACGATCGCGAAGTCACTGCAGGAGGTATAGCTGTGCCTCTCTCAGGGAAAAGGAGGGGCCACAAGGGCAGAAGACGATCAGCCGGGGTACGCCCACGACCTTGCCTGGGAAAAACAAGAGAGAGAAACGCACGTAGCAGAAACATGAAGGGCCTCGGGGGAAAAGCATCATACATGAGGAATCGGAGACAAAAGGCCAAAGCGACAAGAGTCCTCGCGGCCCACGAAACAACGAAAGGAGTGAACCTTTAAAAGCAAGAAAGACAGAAAGAACAGAGTTCGCTTCATGAAACGTTCAAAAAGAGAAGTGTCAAAAGATCAGAGAGAATGACAAGGACGTTCGACGGAGCCGAACCGAAGAAGGAAAAAAAAAAAAGAAGACCAGAATTCACAAAGAGCAGAATCAAAATATAGATCGGAAAGGCGATGAACGACTGAGGGATGAAGACAGAAGAGACAGACTCAGACGCTTAGGACCGCCGCAGGCGCGCTGAAAAAAAAAAGACTCGATGGCCACGCAGCAGTCTCCAAAAAGGGAGCGGGCGGTCCCTCCCCAGAAGCCTCAAACGATCGAAGAAGGGTCGAGCGGGACAAAGTGAGTGAAAGGGGGATGGGAAGGTGCGGCGGTTACCCGAGGAGTGCGAGAAGGAGATCACGGACTCGCCCGCAATGATGCAAGCGCAGGTCCAAAAAAGGGCCGCAAAAAAAACCGTTACGGAAGAGAACATAGACTGCGATGTGTCGTATCGTTTGACACATAAGAAGAGTGGAGGAACGGCTAGCTACAGAAAAAAAAGGGTTGAACCGGGGGGCGTACGGGGAGGGGAAAATGGAGGAAACTTCCATTCTGAAGAGGTGCATCAGAAAACAAAACAAGGGCGAAGAAAAAAAACTGCAAGAGCGGGCAAACGATCATAGTAAAACAGCTCTACAAAAAGCGGCTCGTTCCCACGCGAGAGCAAGTTTGTCCGAGAAAGGAAGGGAGGGGGGGTATCTCCACAACCTGGGGAAAGAGACAGCGATAGCGTAATTGTCGGACGAGGTCAAAAACACAAAAACGCAACCACACAGCCTGCTTAAAAGACAAAACGGGTGGCGACAAAAAGAGGATCTCCAGGCCGAAGGGACATACTCAGTGCTACTACAAAAAAAAGGTTCGTCGAAACGAAGGTGCAAAAGCACACTATCACTAAACGCAACTGGGACAAAAAAAAGAAGTTAGGTCCTTCCACTCGGAAAACCAGAGGGCGGAACCAAGATCTGATATTCACATCTGGAAGACAGTAGGAAGGGACTGTACAAACGGAGAAGAAACACATGAGCGCGCATTCATCGGCAAACTAGCAGAGGAAGAACGTAAAGACCTGCAGGGGGAAAGAAAGGGGTGGTCCGGAAGCTGTCCTGGGCTCATATTCGGCGGTGGGAAAAGGGGACCCCTTGAAGTTTCACGTCGAGGAACAGGCACAGTTTCTGGGGGGGCGTTCGCAGGGTTTCAAGTGTACCAAGAGTCGGGGGGGGGTCGGATAGGAAGTAGGTGTGCGCGCAAGTCGACATGAAGCAGTTTCGATAGGCTGAAGACGGGGGCGGAAATCGTGGAATAGGAAAGCGTCGTTTGAGTCGAGGGTGCTGAAAAGAGAAAGGAAGCCTGCTTCGCTCCCAATGAACACCAGCGAAAAGAAGACAGAATATGTCCATTGGAAAAAACTTCGGATTGCAACGAACAAAGGACTCGAGCGGTGAAATGGCCGCACCTACGAAGGGGGAACAAGCAAAAACAGACAAGGGAAGGGAACATCGAAACGCGGCCGCACAAGGGGGGCCAATGCGCTGGCCTCTAGAGGGAGACTGGGAAAGAAAAAAACAAACGGTCGTCGTAAAGAAGGGACAGGACGGCACTTAGGTAGGAGAAAGCAGGACATACACGCAGACGGGATCGGGAAGGGAGACCGACGACGCGAGAAAAAAGCTCAGACGAACAAGTCGTGGGGGGGAACCGAAGGGTGATGGGAAATTGGGGACTCAAAAAAAACAAACACACGCAAAAAATGAGTCGTATGAGGGAGGGGGAACGTGTCCTGAGAGTACATATATCTAGCAGGGGAAGGGAAAAAACAGACTTAAAATCCTGAATTAGGGAAAGGGCGACAAGGAAAGAAAGCAGCTGGAAAGCTGCTTGCAAGTATACGGCGACGACGGAGAAGAAAAGACATGGATTACGGGGAAGACCTGGGGGGATCTGATCGATACTCTTAAAAGACGCTATAAAGGGGGTGGGTCACCGTCCCCTGTGAGGACGACGCACAGAAGTGCGAAAAAGCAGGGGCCTCACGTTCTCTGAAAGAGCATTTCACGTTAGGGAAGGGGGTGGAAAGAAGAACCTTGAGACGTCCATGGCCGGGGGGGGGGCACGCGCGCTCATCAACATGCGTAGGGGGCACGGCGAGTGGGTGATGCGTGTTCAACAAACTGGGGGTGCGGGGGGGGATCAGAAGGGCAAGCTCATAGGACCGGCAGGGGGCTCTAGCGGCGATCTCGGAAAAGCAAGGCTACTCACCAAAAGGGCTGGAAAATCCGCGAAGAAAAGCAGTGGCGCCGTGTGAGGTGATCAACTCCAAAAAAGAGCGCTAAAGAAAAGAGCAGGGAGCGTGCATCTGAACGCGTAGGGGGGAGGGGAGGGGAATGGCCGCTGTCGCAAGCGTCTCTCACAGAGAAGGGGGAAGTGGGGGGCGGATGGAAAAAAGAATTCCACGAAACCGTCCAGGACGGGAGAAAGAGAATTGCAGCTCAGTACGAGAACACATCAGGCAACATAAGAGGAAAGGAGGCAAAAAAGGAACATGACTTCATCTCTCGCATGGACGGAAAATTGCGTGGGGGGAAAAGGTGGAAAAGCCGTCAATCATGTTGCAGGGGAGACGAAAAGGCCTGGTCTTGAGTAAGAGGAAACTCGGTCAGAGTTGGACTTAAACTCATTGCGAGCCTCAATGGAGAAAACAGGAACACCTACTCGGTCAGCAGATGAAAGGGAAGGGGAGCATCTCTAGGTGTCTTCAGGGTCAAGAAGCGGAGTAGAACAGTGCATCAGAATCTGACAGTTCTGCGCGTTACTAGAGCATCTCCCTTAGAAAGTGGAGGGGGGGCAGAAAAGGGAGGGGGGTGGGCAGCGTGAAAGAGAACATGGGTCTCCAAAGCTCTCCGGAGCAGTACGTCTAGTGTAGGCATGAGAAAATCGGACAAGTTCAAAGTCATCGCTCTATCGGGCAAAAAAACAAAGATCCTAAGAGCGAAAAAAAGTAATTGGGAGTGGGACCAGGCGGCACAGTCACGACCTTGGCAGGGATGCAGGGGGCTATTTCATTTAAAGTCTGAGCTCGGAGAAAAAGGGAGGGTGGTGAAAGCGGTACAACAGATGTGGGGCTGCGAAAGGGGTTCTGCCGGGGGGGGGGGTGCGGATATTCTATCTAGGGGACAAGAGAAAAGAGGGGCGTCGGGCCCACGACTGGAGCGAGCGGACGTACAGATCGGCAACCTCTTAGACAGGACAGGCGGGACGCGGTCTTAAAACAATCTACGAAAAAAAGAAAAAGGCTACAAAGGGTATTGAACTCGGCAACGAGCAGGCCTTACGCAGGCCAGAAAAAGGGCTCCGAGGCCGACTGAGAGCCCTCTAGATGCAGAAGATCAAAAGGCTGCGTCGTCCGAGCTTTTGAAAAAGAGGTTCGGGGGGGGCGGGACCTCCCCAGCCATCTTGAAAGACTAAAAAAAAACGAGCGAGGAACGAGAGACACACAGCAAGAAAAATAAAAAAGAACTTAAAAAAATGAAAGCGACAGAGAAAGAAACTAAAAGAGTCGACTCTTTCTCTAAAAATCCATCGGAAAGAAACGGCGAGACTAAAGTAGAGGGATAAAGCCTGGTCACGCAACGGCCTGATGATAGGCCAAACCACCTAGTGTGGATCACGACGGAAAGGCTACTGCTCATAAACCTATGGGATGGCCCGGCAACAGACTGAACACTTGTGGGGTGGGGGGGGGGGGTCGTAGCCGAAAAAAAGTTAAAGAGAATAGGAGTAAATGACCCTTGGGAAAACTAGAAAAAGGCGGCGACATTAAATGGCTTGCACATCAAAAAAAAAAACAGGGATCAGGGCAATCCGCGAAACTCAATTAAGTGGAATCGGGGGCGGGCTTAACTTCTTTTTTGCCCATCGGCGGACGACTAGGGATCGACACGGGGCCATGGGGTGTCCGTCTGGGGTGTAGCAGGGGGGGGGGGGAATGGGGGGGGGGGGGGCCCGCCTCCAATCGGGTTGGCTCGGAGGGATGAGCCAAACAGGGGCAGGAAAAGAAGTACGCAGCGGGATATATTGCAAGAGGAACAGAGAACAGGGCATGTGCAGTGGGGAAAAAGTACTAGAAAAGACCCAGCCTGGACAAAGGCAATACCATCGAATGACCACAAGCTCATGCTGGGATAGTCATGTACGGTATAGAAATCAACTCCTGGGGCGGACGTAACTTTAGGTTCTATAGATATTCTTCCGGGTATATGGGAAACTGACAGGGCAAGAGGGTACCGAGAAACTAGCCGTGTGACTTCTTCTAGGGTACGGGCAGTGCGCAACAGACTGGTGTCGGCATGTCTTGGGCAACTATGAACCTCTCTGGCACCGCTTTAAGACAATGCGGGGTGAAATTGACCTTGACTTCTAACCTAATACCAAACCCCCTCTCGACGCCTCACTTCCTCACTTCACTAGAAAAAACGGGATCAAACAGTCTATCGAAGAAAGAGAGGGACCACATGACGCGACAACCTTGGGGGGCAATACTATAGTTGGCCAGACGTACAGGGTGCTTGGACGGCTGGGTCGGGGGGCGCAAAGGTTGCTACGGCGACGAGACACACTCCGCGAGGACAACGATTTCGAACTGATCGCCTGTGGGGGAAAAATGGGACTCTGCAGTACGCTAAACAAAAAAAGCAGACGCGAGGGATAAAAGGACGGCAGAAGAAAAGCTAAACCAGCAGGGGCGCAATCCTCACAAAAATCATCCGGGGGGAAACATGGGGGGCGAGTCTCTTGCGCGGGGTCAACAACGCAAGCGTTCCTAGAAAATGAACAGACGATCCTACGATCAGAACGAGGGATCGAAGAAGGGGCAGTTGTGCTCGTGACCAGCAAGTATATCTGAAAAAAAAAAAATCGATAAGCAAACTATGGTGAGGCAGGAGGGCGCAAGGCTGTAGTTGGCTGACGCTCGTCAAGGACGGGACAACATCGAGCTGCTCTCACGCAAGGCACGTTTAAAAAATTGGACACGGCGGTGCGCACAGGGTCAGGGACTGAATCGCAGCAAGGTATAACGAATGAAGGATCGGGGTCTTACTAAACTTGCTCCCCAAAAAAGGGGGACGTCGGGAACTGGGGGGAAAAACGTGAAACTAAAACGGTTCTAAACAATAATGGGTATCGGAAGAAAACTAGCGGGTAACTGGAGGAAGAACTTAAGAACGTGGCGGGCTTTGTCGGAATTTGGTGTGGTTGCTTCCAGCAAAAAAACAAACCGACTAAAGGCTAGCAACGATGTCTACAGGCATCGATTGATGAGACTCCACAGCAGCGTAGCGCAGATTCATAATATCACGAGGGCAGAATTAGTAAAGCCCAGCTCGCTCGAACCGCTCAATTCGTGGGTCCGATGGTCTATAAAAACGGAGACCTGTTATCTCTTACGCCTTGGGCGTTACGGATGACGAGTAAAGCTAACTCGGGAGGACGGGGTATGCAGGCTTCTATGCACCCAGCGTCAAGCGGCGTAAGTCACATATAAGTGGGAAGATATACGGAGAGGAAACCGTGGCCCATCGCGGATCTATCTGGAGGAAGAGGGAGTCAAAATACTTAGGAGCTGGAAATTGCATCGGTACAAAAAAAACATGGACGGGCGTTAAACGACATCAATCCATCGAAAGCCTGATTCAGAAAGTATGATAGACAAGACTATCTCCCTTTGGAGTGTATTCGGAGTACTAGACATGAGGGCGCACTAGTCTTTGGGGGGAAATGTCTCGGGGTACTCTCAGGGGTCCACTGGACTACGACTAAAAAAAGTCAGACTTCAAACAAAAAAAATAAGAGTCACCTTCAACATGCCAACACGAAGGAAAAATCGACAGATAGAAAAAAACATAGCTGAACTCCTCGACCTTTAAGGAGGAGAAAGGGCTGGGGACTGATGGGAAGACCTCATTCCTTCTGAAAAAATATTGTAGTCTAAGGCAAACTGGGGGCACCACCCTATTTCAACAGAAGACGTGAGCGAGCAGAGAGTGAAAACTGTGGTGTATATTGATAACCGGGGGGAAAGCTCGACACACGATCGAAAAATTGATCTCCACTGACTGGATGAGAAGTTGGAGGGCATGAGAGATTCACATAAAGTGAAAAAGAGGTAGTTCGAACTACACAATCTCGAGTAATCATCCTGGAGATGAAAACGCTTCCTCGTGAAGAACTTGTGTCTACTGGCAGGTCTCAGGGAGGGGAAAGATGACAGAAAAAAAAAAAACCCAAAACAACATGAACCTAACAGGGCGAAGCTCTACACTCTGGGAGGTGACAGTAGACACGCACGACGGGGTGACTCGGCTTGAGAAGCAGAGACGCAAGGAAAAGGGACGGGGGGGAGGACCCGGAGGTTGCCTCCAGAAAAAAACGTACTACAAAAGGGATATAAGAAAAAAGGCAAGTGAGGACCAGAAAAGGTTACGTAGAGATTGATAAAAGGGGGGGATGTCTGACTTTGTCAGACAAGGATGACACTGCGACGAATTCACTACCAAGAAAATAGGGTCGCTTGTCGCTGAACGTCAGGGCGGCGCAACTGGGGCAAAATGAAAGGGGAGACACCTCTCACGAATAGTAGGATACGGGTGCGGGGGGGCCGAGGACTGGAATGTGAGAACGTATAGACATCTGGGACTATTTACATGAAGACAAAGGAGAGGAATTAGACGAGAGACATTAAACAAAAAAAGAGGACGGAAGAAGATGACAAAACAGGATGGGGTTAGGGCAAACATGACCCGTCGTGGGGTGATCTATGGAACATCAATCGGGTGGATTCGAAAGACGCGAAGAACACACAAAAACAAATGGGAACAGGGGGAAGGGGGTGAACTCGACGGTCCAATGAACAAAAAGAAGCTGAGGAGAGCGAGAAAAAGGGAGAGGCTCGTTCAAAAGGGGGTGAGACAAACTCTGGGGAGGTCGGCCGAGAACAGAACGGCAAAAGCTTTTTCTGGGCTTAGAGGCAAAACAAAGGTAAACGACACCAACAGTCATCTAATTAAAGTGATTCATTTCAATGCGGGGTTCTATCAAGCGTTCAGTCCTTAGGGGGGTACTCAGTGGGTTGGGGGGGGATGTGTTGGGCAGGGCATATGAGTATTTTCAGTTAATTTGAGTGGGTTGTCTTCGCATGCTGCAAATGTGTTCTCCGGCGGGGGGAAAGATAAGATGAGTACAGGGTTCAAAGACCCGACGGCCTCGCGTCACGATCAAGAGACGAGAAAAGAAAAGCCTCGACCGAACTCGGGGGGGGGACAAAGAAAGTCAAGGTCAACAAGTTTGACACGACTGGGGGGCGACGACAACAACGAAGCGCACGAACGGACACAAGAAAAGACCATGGGGGGGTGACAAGAGGGGGGACACGAAGGGGGGACGCGCCCCATCCAAGTCATCTAAGCGCACGTAAGAAAAGGAAAAGAAGAAAACCACGTAAGGGTTTCTATCGCAGGGATCGGGGAGAAAGAAGTGTCACATTCGGGTGCAAACGCTCTCCGTGCGAAAGAGAGCCGAGTCAAAGGTCTAAGGGGGAGAGGTCTTCACGCGACAGCCGAAAAAAAAGAAGTGTCGGAAATGGAAGGGAGAAACAACGTCGTTACCGGGCAGGGCGGAATCCTGAACGAGCTTGAATCCATACAGTAAGCGGAGAAAGCTTGACTCAATAATCAAGGGTCACCTGTTGATTGAACTCTGACAAAAGGAGAGCGTGAAGGTACCGAAAATAGGCTCTGGACTTCGGAGAACCTTCGAGCTCGAAGTCTGGGAAGCTCACTCTCACAAATAGGGGGTTCAAAGAGTTAGAGGACGAGTAAGAGTCGACACGGTCTTAAAACGGCTAATAGGCTGGAATGGGTATGCAGGTGGAGGGGAGGTAGGTGCGAAAGAACACTGGATGGACATCAACCAGGTCCGCCGACGCGTGAATGGGGTCTGTACTGCATCAGTCATGACGAAACGGAGGCGGAGTTTGTTCGTAAAGAGGTCTGTCGGAAGATGAGTGGAAACGAAAAAGAAAGAATCAGCAGTGTACCGCAGCATTGGGCGCGCACGCTGACTAACTGGAATCTGCTGACTCGGACAGGGGCTGAACTGTGCGAATAAAATTCAAGTGTTAGGGAAATGAGTATGGGGGAAAGACAGCTGCGAAGCGGACATGGATAGAAAAATCATAGTCCAGTGCCGAAGTAAGGCGTCTGTTTCGCTGCCAGCGTGCGGCGAATAAACTTTACGAACATAACGGCCAGCGCATGCAAAAGAGGCACGCGACATTTCAAACAGGTCATTTCGCGGGTAAAGTCAGAGGGAGGGCGAGCGCACGTCCCTAAGCAAGGAGCTGGGCAGCCGAGTGTTTACAAAGCGGAAAAAGACGAAGCGAGCGTCGAACGGAGCAGGTTGGGTTGGGTTGGGGGGCTGGCTGTGCGGACATTCGGGGTACGAAAAGGTCGGGATGGCGCACGGGGTGATGCTAACGACTTCGTAGGACTTGGTCTGTAGGGGGGAAACTGGAAAGATCATGTCTCGTAGCAGTCTCATGCATGCAGGGGAAAACGCACGGTGGTTTAAACGGCCGGCCATCCCTGGGCGCGTGAGGGGCACGGACATTCCATTGACAGGTGGAGGGGCAGAAAATCGACCCGGGACAGAGTCTGGGCTATCTAGAGCATATGAAGACCAAAGAGGAAGGCCAAGTGTGTCTAGGGAAATTAGAATGGAAGAAGTGCGACAAGAGGATAAGTGTCCCAAACTGTATCAAGTGTGTAGGGGGTCAAAACAAAAAAAACAATAGTCAGGATGAAGAGGAGTGAACACTGCCGTCGCAGGGGAGACAGAACCTGCATATCTTCAATTAGATGGCTCGGCGACAGGGTCGAAAAAGGGCAAGACGCGTGTAAAAAAAAAGACAGGAAAGGGGGGGGTGGGTGGGGGGTTGGCTTCTGTGAATGCAGGAAAATGAAATAGCGGGGGAGAAGTCGGACACAGGGAACAGACTCTGTTGCCACCGAAAAAATGTCGGGGAGGGTCTGTCGTCGGGCGGGGTGGGGGGTACGGGGGGGGGGGCGGGGAGGTGAGTAGAATCGAAAGACGAGAGAATCAGCGAAACCGAAAGAGAAGAAAGTCATTAGTCAGACGCGTCAGCTGGGGAGCAGCAAACAAAATCGATGAAACACCGGTGCAAAAAAATGCATTGGGGCAGGAAGAATGGAGAGGCGAGGGAATCTAACGTAAAAATAAAGCGACGACCGGAAGCAAAAATGACGTGTCCCTTAAGTCACGAGGACCGGGAAAAGGGTAAAAA
>Ga0179591_1320659_pt1 | contig 13966 bp, 11 predicted proteins | sample CZOMad2_1_08_16f_FD_182891 | JGI IMG/M metagenome (GOLD analysis project Ga0179591, IMG submission 182891) | Vadose zone soil fungal communities from Angelo Coast Range Reserve, California, USA - CZOMad2_1_08_16fungal (PacBio error correction) | ecosystem: Environmental > Terrestrial > Soil >...
GTGATACGTTATTGCCGGCCAAGCAGCGATGGCCGGAAAAAAAAAAAGCGCAAAGCTGAAAATTCACAAGGCTAGAAATCAACTCCTAGCAGAAGAAGTGGCTCTCTCCGGTCGGAACCGTCAGTGACCTTTCTAGTAACAGTAGGTAGCTTAGTAGCTCATTAGATTCTTGGCCTCGCTTACGTCAGCGTGAAGCGTCTGAAAACAGAGCGGTGGAAACGAGATAAATGCTCCCGCCTCCTGCACAGCAGGGTATCCCTTAAGGAAGGGAATGAAACGTGCCTCAGGCGGGCAATTTCTACACGACCTGAGAGAGAGCTTGAGAAAGGAGGGGGGCCTGGTGCCTCAGTATCAAGAATTCGCCAACTTGCATCGATGGGACCAACTGGAGAGTCACAGCCTTCAACCTGGAGAAGGCGCCAAATCGGCCGTCTTCGGGTTGATGATAGGGGAAGGGGTAGGGGGGGAAAAGTCAACGTTCCTGCAGAAACGTAGTTCTTCAGTCCAAAGGTGCGACAAAGGGTAAGAAAGGGGCAACAGCACGAATGGGTGCTCCGTTCCTAAAAGCAAGCGAAGACAATATAGAAAACTATCGGGAGGGGGGGTGCTAAGGAAGGGGCTCGCAAACACGAGAGTGATCATAAACCATTTCGAACGCGTCCCCATGCCTTGCAAACGAAAGAAGAAATGGTCTCGCGACTTCAGGACGGTCAAGGGAACTTAATGCTGGGGGGGGGTTGGAGAGGGGAATAGAGAAAAGAAAGAGGTTCAGCTTTTGCCTCTGCCCATTCGAAGAAGGAGGGTCGTCAGAAGGGATGGGCTTTTGAAAAAGTCTGAAGAAAAGGGAGTCGAGATTGAGCGGGGTTGCCCATTACTCGGAAACAAGCTCTCATCATCAGGAGGGAGACCGGCCGCCAAGGTGGTTGTAGAAAATGAGTGCCTAAAGACTGATATTCCTTTAGTCAGCACACGTGAGGACAGGCCGACTCAAAGGCGGCGGCGATCAAGTCTAATCTCAAGCCGTCTGCGATCTTCTCGAAAGATTCATGGGGGGGTTCAGGGGGGAAGAAAGACCGGGGCGGAACAAATAAGAAAAAACCTCTCCCTCAACGAGGAGCGAGGGAATTTTAGGAATAACCGGTCTTTCGAAATTTTGGGAGGACCGCGTCACAAGGGAATCGAGTAGAAAGGAAGGATGGAAAGAAGAGGGGAAGAATCGGTCTGATTAAGCCTCGCCTAGGGGCAAATGAATATCGGAAAGAGGGGAAGGGTGAATTCCAGTTCTTCTTCGGTAGCTGCTAGAAGAAAGGGAGAAAACATAAGGCTCAAGGAAAAGAAAAAAAGCGTCGACGGGGGGAGGGAAAAGAAAGGATGGGCATTCAGGAAGCGGTGTCAAAAAAAGGCAGTCGTGGGAAAGGCTGTACAGAAAACATAAGAGCAAAAGCTCTCACAACAACTTCTTGCTATAGCGATATTGTCGAGAGGGAGGTATCGTGTCATTCACAAAGAGAACGAAGGAAAAAACGCCTAAGGGGAAAGAGGGAGAGTAAAAAAGTCATTCTATTCGAATGGAAGCCAGAGGGGGGCTCAGAAAAAAAATAGCAACGGGCACGTCCTCATTCGCGCTTCCCCGCATTCATTCGACATTGGCCAAAAAAAAAAAATCTGCTGTCGAACTGAACACGAGGGGGCAGAACGCTGGGGAAAAAGAAAATCTTCTATCGATGCAGTGACGTAAGGGGGCTAAAAAGGGAGAACCCGTATTTCCTTTACAGGGACGCTGCTGATCCAGAGGAAGAGGTGAGAAAACGGGTGGAGGGGCAAGGGGTTCACCGTCGAAAAATTATCTGGAAGAAAGGAAGATGATCTGAATCACCTTGTCCTAGTAATCCGACCGAGGAATTTCGGATCAAAGAAGAATTCCCAGAGTGGTCTCTAAATGGTTTTATCGGAGTGTTGCGATACCAGCTGAAGAAGTCGCGACTCCGTGATCTACAACAAGGGAAGCTGGGGCTGCGGGAAAGGACGGAAAGGGGGTCTCCAGTGGAGGAATACTGGGGGATATATCAAGGAGTCGAAGAGACTTCTGGAAAGAGAAGCCAAACGTGTTTAACGCAGGCGGACTATGTAGAGGAGCTGAGAACATGCCTTAAGGAGCATCTTTCAAGAAGGAACACCCAATAAAAAGGGGGGCGACTCAAGGGGAAGTAGAGAAAAATGTCGTCTTTGAGTTTAAAAGCGCCTGCAAAGGGAAAAGGGGCGCGGGAACTTGGGTGGATCATAAAAAACGGGCTAGGAAAAGAGGCAGCCCAAGGAATCTTTTTGGAACTGAGGGGGCTGACGAGGCCTGATACTTCTGGCGGTTTCCTAGAATTCCGTGCCGGAAAGCAGGCGGCGGGCCTAACTCATCAGCTGCCGGGTACGCGAGGCAGCAGAAAAAAGTCCGCCTGCAAAAAGCTAAAAAGAGGCTGGGACAATTCGAGGAAACAAAAGAGAAGAGAGGCGGGGGAAGGCTGTTGATCGCGGGGGACGTTGCGGCAAGCAATAAACGTTGGGGGGGGGAGATGGGCTGAAAAAGTAATCGTCCTCAGCACCTCTTGTTTCGAGGGGGAAGCAAGTGCTCCTAGGCCGCGCATCCAGACCTGGGGAAAACGTGAAAAAATGTAGGGAAGAAGATAACGGCGCTGGTTTAAGAGATGGAAAAGAGAAAAGAGGCAAGGAGAAATTCCCTCTAAGAAAGGGGTACTTCTGCAACTCTAAGGAGCAAATCAGGAGGCGACGGAGGGGCATGCCGGGCCAAAATCCTATATCAACAGCGGGAAAAAGGAACGTGGGGGGTCAGGATATCCTCAGAATTTTCCGATGGATTTTTTCAAAAAAGGAAAGACACACGAGGGGGCCGGACAGATAAAAATCCCTCCACATGAAGGGGAGGCTTAGAAAGTAAGGAGTTTGGTCAGAAGGCAACGGGGGAAGGAAATAGAAAGGAATATCTGCGCTTGCGCTGGTGGAAGCAAGAAGAGGCTGGGATTCAAAAAGGCTCTACGAGGCAGTCTGCGATCAAAAGTCCAGTCAGGTAACTATAGTCCTCTGAGCGGAGAACGCTCAGGGGCAACCGGCATGTTACAGGGAACATTTTATAGGCGAAAAGGAAGGTGGTGGTAAGGAGCTGAAGGGACCAGCTCTTGGCTTACTCTTCGAATCTTTGAGAATTCCCTAGTTGAAAGAGCCCTTCGGCACTTGAATTGAAAGGTGGTCTAAATCCGCCTCCAACTTTCCTTGTATTAAGGGGGGGAAAAAGGAGGAGAAGAGGGGTCAGAAAGGCTCATCGCGCTCGGGGATTCCCGTCTCGAGGGGCCGAGGGACTATTTTAGCGCGGATTTTCAAGGGGGTCTGCGCAAGAGGAAAAGATCGATAGACCGGGACTGGTAGTCTCGAGCGGGGGGACAGGGATCGCTTTCTGGATCTGATCGAAGACCGGCAGAAGCTGGGAAAGCAAAGGCGGGAGGTATTATCGATTAGCCTTGAGTGGGGGAGAAGAGCGCCGGAGACATCTACGCCTCAAACCGGAACAGGATCGGAAGTCGTCGCGTGGGAAGGGCAGAAGTCCCCAAGGCGTTTCTGCAAATTTAACAGAGATCAAAACTGTATTATTAGGGGGGAGAGAGTTTTGGAGGTAATATGAACCTCCGAATGGTGGTGTGGGGGAGGTCCTCAAAAAATCAGGGAACGATCAGTTCGGTTACGTAGGGCAAAAAACCGCCTCGAATAATGATCCGATGACCGCCGATCAGGAGAAAAATATGAGTAGCTATGTCCAGAAGAGAGAATCGAGGGAACCGCCCACAAAGGGACGTAAGGCCTAGGAGCAGGGTCGCGCGAGACAATAGAAAATATTGCAGGAGACATAGACTTGAAAGGAATGCACGGGGGTCTAGGGCTCATGCGCGAGTATGTTAAGGGGAGGACTTAGAAGGGGCTATCACCGGAATGGTTGCGGTATCGGTTTCTCAACCTTCATGAGGGAAAAGGCGCAAGGAGGGGGGGATCAGCCGCTACTTACACGATCAGGAGACGCGAGCAGTCTCGGCGGAAAATCGAGGGCATCACCACTCGTCCGGAAAAGGGTCCGGGTCAGAGGTCCTTTTTGATTCCGCAGGCGAAGGGCACTAGAAGGGCCTCGGTAGGGTTTATGTTATAGAGTTAGGAATAAGCCGGACACATAGCGTATGGAAAAGACATAGAAGCGAAATCTTCGACAAGTGGGAGGCCGGGGACCCGGCTTTCCGTTTAAAAAGCCGATCTTCCTCCTAGGGGGGGGGTCGTGGGGGGGCTGGATAATATGCCGTCCATCACGAAGGTGATGTCAGGCACATTAAGTCCACGATCGAGCCAAACCACTCAGCGCGAACATCAGGTGACTCGTCCGGTCTGGCCCTTCTACCCTCCTTAGAACGGACCTCATTCGAATACGTGCCGGATTGTTCGGCACTTCGGGATAGTTCAAAAAGCAGGGGGGCAACAGCGTATTAGTCTCTCCTTCTTTAAGAGCGAGAGGAGGCGCTCCTCAGGCGCGTAAAAAAGGCAACGAAATCTCGGGGGGTGAGTACGCTTTGCCTTGATTTTCCTCAACCTCGATGGGGCAGCGGCTGGAGAGCAACGGACGCGATCACGAATGCGGTCTCAAATTAGGTCCAAGGAGCTTAGGATTTCGCGCTGGAGGATATTGGGATGGCAGGAGGGTTACCGGCAAAATAGGAGTGGTCGCATGCCAGTCTAACTCGTGAGGGCAAACCCGCCGGTCGAAAGTGGCGCCGTTACAAGGGAAAAGAGCCACCCTATCGGCGTGTTCTGCCGGGCTGGCGATGAAAAAAGGATCCTCACCCAATACCTAAAGCCTTCTCCATACGTGCACAAAAAAACAAAAAAAAAAAAATCCGCCTCTGGGGAAAAAACTTTCCATTACTAACTGGGGGGAATAATTGCGGGAAGACAGCGTCCTTAGGGGAAGAATTGTAGCAGGCGAATAAGAATCGCGACTTGCGGGACAATAAAGACCTTCCTTCGGGCGGGGTGATCTCGGTGTCCCGGTATTCTCCCAACAAGGCGCCACAAAAAACGAAAAAAGGGGGGGGGGGGCGATCAAGGACTGAGCGCTTCCGATAGCCGGACACTAAAGCCTACAAGTCCCAAAGGAAAAGGGGCTGTGAAAGGGAGTCGCTCACGTCTGAGCTCAGCCGGTCGGAGGGGCCTCTGGCATCGCCGGTACATTCAGATGTGTCCTTGGGGGGAACCTCGGGAAATCGGCCAAACCAAACAGCTCTCCGGTAGGGGGGCAAAATCCTACCTTTAAAAGGAAATAACCGGTTCCTTTAAAGGGAAAGTTGGAAAGCGAGGCCCAGCGAGCGAACTGCGGAGGGCGTTCAAAGGGGGAGGCTTTTCTTTCGAAAAGACTAAATGTCGAATGAATATCTTTAGGCGGGGCTAATGCGGTGCACGGACTGTCAGAGGACTCAGGAACGGGGGACTGCCCCATCGGACATTTGCTTCGCGCACGGAGGCTGGGAAAAGCTCCGATTTGAAAGGAGGCGTTTCGCCTGATTAATTACCGCGTCCTACAATCCGAGCGCAGAACAAACCGAGGAGTAAGAAGGGTGCTCTCGGATCGGAAGGGGGGGGATCATAAAACCAATCTAAACTCCAGAGTGCACCATCGGCGCCTGGCAAAAAATCGGCGTTCCCCGGAAGAAAAGAGGCAGTTCCCTGGAGGGTCATCCACTTCTTTCGGCGCAGGGGGGGGGGGGAGCAAGAAATTTGCACTTTAATTCGTCCCCGCATCCCCGCTTGAAAAAGTCAAGGAACTAGCCTAGATCAAAGACGGCATGCTAGAATGCCATCGTCAAAAACGGAAGACCCTTTGAGGAAGTTAAGGGAAAAGGTGGGAGGAATCTTCGAGTAGGTGTGGATCTCTGTGATGGCGAGCTAGGATTCATTCCCTTTTCCCAGGCCAAGCCGCATAGAGTAAATTTTCACCGCAAGCCTGAGGAGATTTATCGGGGAAGGGACGCCGAGTCACGGCACGATGCGTCGCGAGGGTAAAAAATGTCTGTGGCTGATCCAGTCGTCATAATCTCGCCGCCGTGGGGTAAGATGAGAGGCGCGCCGGCTGGGAAACGGGGGATATGTGTGCGTAAGGGGGAAGACTTGTTAAACCGATATCAAGCGAAATCATTCACGCTAAACTATCCTGGGAAAGAACGGGGGACCGATTGTGAAACTTCTCTCTGCGGGCGACCTTCAGGATATCCTCTCATAGTGACTTCTCCACCCTAACGCGCTTCCTGTGCGGTCAGGGAAAGCGGCCGGCGCTGGTTAGTTGGCTCCTAACTACAGCCGGGGGCTCTCAAGGGGGGTTGAGTATCTCCCATAGGCGGGGAAATAGGGCTACCGAGCTTACAGGAGTAGGTGACCAGATCTGGTTTCTGCTCCTTCTTGAGAACGGCGCAATTCATCTCGGGCCGGGGGAAGGGGGCCGGAAACGAATGCGCGAACTTCCGAGCATCGGTTTCATTCCATACGTCATCCCAATAAGAATGCCGGCTCAACCTAAAATCATTCGAGACGCACAATCGAATGGGCCCTGGGGGGGTTGTAAAAGATTCTCGTGAGGAAATCATACTCACTTTTGCGACATGGGTATATGACTAATCTTCAAGGAGCATAAACTCAAAAAGGTCTAACACTCAGGGGGGGGTCTGGAGGAGTGGAGCCAGACTGCCGGGAGGGGCCCGCACATCGAAAAGGGAGAACAGAAAGAGCATCTTACATCTATTTCAATCGCGCTGTGCACAGAATACGAGATGACCTCTCCTATTCCCCGAAGGAGAGCTGGATATACTCCGCCGTTACTCCGGTAGGGGAGGAATTCATTTCCCTAAGAGAGATCAAACTGCTTATCTGCGAGGGCGGGGGGGCTGCCTCCCGTTGAATGTTGCTGAGGGGTGGGGGGAAAAAAATAAAAAATTACCTCTTCTCTGATTCCGACTAGAAAAACCCGACAAACGCTGGGTAGCTTCGAACCGAAGGTGGACACTCACGTGAAGGGGAAATCTGCATAACATTGTTGAACGAACCCATCGGGCAATGGTCAGCGCTAGTCCTTCGGGTCTTCAACCTGCTCAGACCAGACGCTGAAATAACTCTCGGGCGGCAAAATTAATCCTAACTTCCCTATCTGGGATGACCTCTAGAAAACTCCATGAATCGTCGATGCCACCCCCGCCAGGTGGGGGCCGAACAGGTCGGGCCCCATCCTGTACTCTGCGTTCCTCTAAGGACCTTACCATCGCTGGCTGCTCGTCTCTGTCATGACAAACAATCATTAAAGATCATCGACTTCTCCACTGAGGTGGGGGGAACAAGTCGCCAAAAAGATCTTTACGTTGATCTACCGTTCGGCGACAGCGACGCAAGGCGCATGAAAACAGAGCGCGTTCATGGAAATCTCATTGCACCTATTTCTCAAGGTTCGAAAGGTCGCACCGGACCCGATGAGATTCAACCTAGAGGGCATTGGGGCGGTAGCGCGCCACTTAGAGCGCGTAAAAAAGGCAAGATCTAACCGCTATGGGAAGTACGCGCTGGCGTGGGAGGGATAGCCAGTCGAGGCGTTGCGCTAAACTCTCCAAAACATCTCGGCCCATATGATCTGTAGTACGTAAAGAAGGGGAAGGGTGAGGGAACGCCTGCAGGTAAACCTTTCCCCAACGGAAGGAGGCACGACTTAATAAAAAAGCTAGACAAACAACAAAAGTTATTATAGGAGGGGGTTGATTAAGCCACAGGGGGGTGACAGGCGTCCAAGCGGGCTGCACGCCCTCCTACGGACCGATAATGTGCGGTTTACGATATGTTGGCGGTATCGCGAACACCACCTCCTTAGGGGGGTATCATCGTGCAGTGAATGAAATAGGCCATACTCTGGACGTGTGGACCAGCACTCTCTCGCGATAATGCCCACAAGCAAGGAGGGCCGAAGGCTTCAGTTCCTAAAGGGCGAGCCAATCAAGTGCCAAAAACTGTATTGTGCCATCGGGAGCGTGCCTTCAAATGCCCGAATGGTAGAAGAAAGGGATCGAATCCGTAGTGCGTCAAAGGCGATAAATGAGGGGGGGGTAGGGTCCGCCAAACTTCATTCACGTGCGTCCCAGTAAGCGTCGCGAAAGAAAGAAACTCGGAGCCTCTTCTCCTCTCCTACTATTCTTGTGCTATTAGCCACTCGCAGTTTCAAACCGTTCTTCGCTGACAAGGGGAATGGGAGGGACTATCATGGAGTTGTATTCAAGAAGGGGGAAGGGAAAGGGCACGATCGTCAGGCCTTAGTAAGGGGGTTAATTTATCGAGAGTCCTCTTTCTCTCCGGTTTAATACCACGCCGGACTCTCGGATGGCCCGGCAGAAAGCCACTGGTTGCAGATCCGAAAAAAAAAGAAAAGTGCTTCCGCAGAGAAAAAGTCTTTTTATTGCTGGTTTTGGCGAAAACGACGGGTCAGGGGGCTGTTCTGGCCTAAAAAACTCAAATTACCATGGGGCTGAAAAGGCTCGCCGGCATCCTCATCATTGCGATCAAGAAGGTCAGTTTCATAAGTCCTAACCTGATCGAGAGGGATTGTCTTGCATAAATTGGGCGGGGAGGGGAAGACTTCTGGACAACAAGTCAGCCTTTCAACAGCGGATAAGAGAGTCTCCAAAGGTTCGCCTAAGGGCCAGGATGGGGGGGTTCTTCGCCTAGGGGACCTGGGCGCGCTAAGGGAGTAACGGAGTTTTCCCTGCGAAGTCCTAAGGGGGTCCTCCAGGGAGTGCTTTGAGGGAAGCAACTTCCGCGATCAAAATTCAAAACTCGCAAGGGTAGCGCGAGTTCAAACATTTCTTATAGGGACAAGGATAGGGGCCGCGCGTTAAAAGAACCTGATGATTTCTTCAAAGCCTCAATGCAGCGTTGGACCGGCGGGCTTAGGGAAAAGGGATGAGTGAGTTCCTAAGGCCCGAAACAATAGGGCTCGGTGCAGGCCGCCGCGGCTCATGGGGTTCGCCAGCCAGTTAGGTATTTCACACTGCAGCGTCATCAGTGCCCATTCGTGCAGGCGCGCCTAATCAGCCCGCGACTGTAGGGGACAGGTCGCGACTTGATCTCGTTATGGTTCGAATGGGTTCAGAGCCAGCGGGAAGGCGAGCGATTAATTGAAAATAGAAACCGGGGGAAGGAATCAAAAAGACGTCTGCGCGCGCGTGGGATCGTCGGTGTCCCAGTAGCTAAGGGAAATGGGAAGACTTCGGTACGCCGCCTATAACTCAGGAGGGATATCAAGGGCTTCGGCCTCTTGGATAAAAGGGAGTATCCGAAAGGCCAAAGAGGCGACATGTGGGAATGGCGGGTCGGAATCAATCCCTGGAGGGAATCGCATCGACGTTGGGAATATCATGGGCCTTTGTCAGGGCCGCGCCTCGAACAAAATTCTCATCAAAAAAGCCGTGAGGAGATTCCAGCAGAAAAGAAAGTTCACGGAAGACCGTGAAGTCGGGCAAGTTTGTTAACATCTGCACGGCCGATGGGAAAAAGGCAAGGGATTGAAAGATCGTTCAAGGATCTCCGGCGGTGCAAAAAAGTGCGCATTGGCGTAAGTGAGGAAGGGGAGGCAGAAAGTGCCCTTTGCTTTAGGATTTTCCTCTCCTAGAAGTCAAAAAGTCCTGCCTGTGGGTCGGCGCGCACAAAATGCGGGAACTCCTAGGCGTTTTCCCGGAGGATGAGGCGTGAGCAGGGCGGAATGAACCGATCCTACAGAACCTATCTAAACCTCAAAAAGTAGAAAGAGATGTCGCTCGGGAGTCGAGGGTTCATTCATCAGGCGCCTGCTGAACTGGCACAAAAAAAAGAGGAAGGAAACTCAAGGAGTTTCCCGCGGATAGGACACAAGAATTCAGATAATAGAGTTATAAGAGAACCATCTAAGCATCAAGTTTACCTGGCAAGGAGCCTCGGAACCGATAATTCATTCTACAATTGCTCGCGCAACGGGACCGAAAATGGGAACGCTAGGAAAACAAATCCTACGGTGCAGTGGTCGACTAGGCGGCGGGAAGCCGTTGGCCAAACGGCAGTATTTACAGAGAACACTCTTCGAGTTGTTGCGGCGCGCGGGATGTCCGGTTAAGCAAGACCCACACCAAGCCCTGAGCGTTAAGGAGGATACAATGAGAGCTGTCTCTAGGGATCGCCTCCGCATTCAATGCGAAAGAAGGCGGGGTCTATTGAGATCCAAAAAAAGTGTCTAAGCGCTCCAGGACAAATCTATATGGCTCGCCTTCTTGCCTCCTTATGATGTTCGGGGGGTGGGGCCTACGGAAAAACTGATCAATCTCCAAGTGACTTGACTATCCGGGGACACCACCAGTTAGAATATGTGAAAGGTCTCCTTAGAAACTGATAAGCCAGTTTCCTCAATTCGCCAAGAAAGGTAAAGAACCGGGGGGGGGGGAACTTGAATCGCGGCGACATTTGCGCGGCATAAGAAGGAGGCATTCGAGAGCTGGACGCTCAATTGTAGTAGAACATCCAAAGAAGGGCTAACAAGCTTAGGATCCACCAGATCTTTGGCATCTGGGGCGGGGGATCAAAATTAATAAAGGGGGTGCCTCAACGATAAAAAATGCGGGATAATCCAAAGCTCATCGTTTCTTCTGGGAAAGGGAAGCGAATATCAAGAACTAAAAAAGGACCGAGCCCATTGACAATTCTCTGCTGCAAATTGGCGGAGCTCTTCAGGGGGAATTCTTTGGAAGGCCTTCATGAAGTGGAAGAAAGCGAGAGTCACATGTCTCAGTCACGTACTCCTTCGGGTCGGGCTTCATGTATTTGACGGTCTCGCCTACAGAACGCAGAATGCAAGGACCCTGGGTCTCAAGGGGATCCTGGATCTCTAAAATTTCAATGAAAAAGAAGGGTGCTGTAAAGAGACTATCTCCTTGTCCCGTCGGCAAAGGAGGACTAACGCCTCCGTCTTCCTCACAGACGAAGCTAGGGCCCTTTCGAAGGGACAGTCTATATCAAAAACTTCTTCGCTAGGACCGTTGGTGGGGCTGCGCTCCGCCAGGAAGTTGCCTCTTTCGGAAAAAGGGTTTTCACCAAGTCATCCGGGGCGGACTATGGAAAATAACGTCGTGCTCAAAGCCGAACACTCCTTAATAAAACATCTTTTGCAAAAGGAGTGCTGAGATTCATTACATCTGTGGGCCCTTGTTGCTTTTGCACTCCGGACACGCTGGTGTGGAGACTAGAGTGTCCTTCTTGGCCGTATACCGAATCTCTTGAACAAACCGCGCCCTGTTCAAAAGAGGGGAAAGAAGAGAACCTCGGAAATTATCTTCGATGAAAACGGCTTTGAAAAGGAACGAAGGTGAAAATCGGCTCCTCTCTCAGCCTGATAGTTCTCTTCTAAAGGCTGTTATGCATGGGAAGTCGAAAATGTGATATCAAAGAACTTCTCCGCCCGTTTAGGGAGTTTAAAGAAAAGACAAACCAGACAAAGGTTGAGAAACTTGAGTCTAGGAGGGAGAAAATACGAGAATTATGCCAATAAAGTTCATTTACTCATTCAACCTCTACCTCTGTCTGAAAATAGCGATTTTTCAGAATTGTGGCATGGAGACTTTGAGAGATCCTTGTACCCTATCCTTCATGTGGTTGGCGCTGAGTAGGGACTCTATCGAACACCGGCTATTTGAGACAATCGTCGTTCATGTCACAAAATTAGAAAAGAGGCCGGGTTGGAGCGCAGCAAAAAGAGACAAACCCTCACATTAAAGGGGGGGGATCGTCGTCCTTTGAAGAAGTTTGGTCGGCGGACACGGTCAGGCCCGGCAACGGCTGCGGGAATCCAGACGAAAAAAAAAACAACGGAGGGTGGGGGGAGTACCCGAAATTGGGACCTGTTCCCTTACAACTTTTCCTCCGAACGGCAAGCCGAACGAAGGTGGAAGACGTTGAGGGGACGGCGAGTCGCCCAAAATTTAAAAAAGCGTCTCTTTAATTAACTCGATCAGAAAAATAAAATGAGGAGGCCAAAAGCTCGCTATATGATCGGCGAGGAGCATGCAGATAGGCCGAATATCTCATTCTGCTCATGTACGGTCTATGATGAAGAATAGTTGAAAAGGAGGTGAAGGACGGCACGCATCTTGGCTGCAATGCGGAAAAGGGTCTAAGAAGTCCCTCAATTCACCTGCCCTGATATGGGTGGAGGAGGTCTTGGTAGACCCTCACGGGAAAAATAGAGAAGCATTCTGACAGGCCGAAAAAGACGAAAGAATGCAACATCAGCTCAGCTGCCGTCATCGCTGTCGGCCGAGGAGGACCAATCTGCACTGCTACGCGTTGGCATCATGGTGCACGCAGGTCTAAACTATCATCGCACGATCGGCCGTCCTTGCCGCCAGTCGGGGGGGGCGGAAGCAGACGGTGAAACACGACCTGAAATCGAAAAAGACCCGCGCCGATGCGGCCGGGGGCCTTTGCCCAGTAAGGGAACTGGAAAGAATGGCAAAAGGACAGGGAGGCAAGCGAACCAAAGGCGTTTGTTCTGCAAAAGTGACGGCCATCACCAGGAGGGGACTTGTGCCAAAAAATCTCACGGAAAAGCGAAAAAAACGCGGCCTAGCCATCAGGTGGACATCAAAGCCAAAGGAATTAAGGACAGTCGCGCACAGGACGGCCCTCGCGGCGTAGTAGTCTCTAAGGAGGCCTTCGGAAAGTCATCTAGCAGGAGGGAAAAGACAAAACAACAATCGTTGCAACATTCTGGGTCGAGAATGAATGCTCCAAGGATGAGAAAAGCTTTCAGTGACCAGGAGGGCGCGGGACTAAGGCTAGGCTTTCGAAAGCCTGCAAGCTCAGCAGTGGAAGAAATGCGGATGGCCGCCTAGTCATCCTAGAAATAAATTTCTTTAGGCAACGGGCCGCGATCAAATCAGTAGGGTCCGCTCTCCTAGGAAAGAAAAGGGAAAAGAAAACGATCGGAGGAGGTCAGCTATCATTGGATGGAAAAAGTGGTTACCGCCGAAAGTTATTTCGGACAGCGCCGTCAGTAAACGTGTAAGAAAGCACGTAAGATGTGCCGAACTCCAGGGAGCCGGCAAAATATGCCAAAAGACGAGTGGTCGGAAAAGCGAGGGGGAAACGAAAGTTCTGGATGAGAAAGCGCGGAAACGTCTCCCATGAGTCAGTCGCTTAACTCAGGCCTCCCTTTTCTCACGACCTAAACTCGACGGACGGGGGTTGGAGAAAGTGTCTTGGGGAGAACCTGTCCTGGAAGGTAATGTCGAAGACTGAGTCTATTAAGTTTCGGGGGCTGGGTCCATCCTTTGCTTTTGACCGGATGTCGTCAATTCAGGAGAATCACTGGGTACAATAGGGAGCCTTACAACGCCCAAGTCGCTCATCGCTCTCCAGATCATCTTGTTTCGCGTTCGATGGGAGGGGTCCTGATAGAAAGAGAACTTCCACCAGCAAGTTAATCGCGACTTTATCTACATCTAAGGCTTTCTTCTTCTCGTATGGACTTTCTAGAAGGGGGGAAGGGGGGGGAAGGATAAAAAGAAATGGCTTATCACCCTCTAGCTGCGGAGAAGCTTGGGAAGAGGGGAAACTGAAATAAAAGGGCCTTTCGTGCAAATTTGGGAACTCCTCTCCGGCGGCCGTGGCATACGTGGATGTTGGGAGCATCGAGGGTGAGCCTTATCCTATCAATGTCTAGGTGAATAAGGGGATGCCGGCGGAAAGGTCCATTTCTTGTAATTGTCTACTCCTAACTAATTGGGCAGGCAACTTTTGGGAATGCGCGGGAAAAGAAAGAGTATTTGACAGCGACGATGGGGAAATCAGGGGGGAATGAAAACGCGCGACATGACGCAAA